>JACLAC010015830.1_pt1 | contig 22579 bp, 8 predicted proteins | sample 8027881 | NCBI WGS metagenome assembly JACLAC01 (sample SAMN15725517, study PRJNA655200) | protist metagenome | isolation source: fluorescence activated cell sorting (FACS) single amplified genomes of... | place: Spain: Blaines Bay Microbial Observatory, Mediterranean Sea | collected 2016-01-19 | reverse complement strand
AACAAAACCAAGGTACTTCTCACCGTCTACGTGAATCTTGGCGCCATCCGTGGTGAAAAAGTCCACTGCGGGATAGTCCTGGCTCTTCATGGCACTTGCAATTGAAAACGTGGCTACCCAGGACTCAACAACCGGACGGGTGCCGTTATTGGCAGCTGTTTTGCTCAGAACGAGGGTGATTTTCTCTATAGAAGCAAGCGTCTCAGAGTCAAACCTTGGAAGATCAAAGAGCTCAGCATAGCTCTTGAGTTTGGCTGTTGCGACTCTTTGCTTGTCTTTTCCGACAAGTTCTTTGCCGAGAACCTCTGTTCCCTTCGACACATGCGTTACCTCGTTCGCAAGCACGTTTGACAGGACTGTCACGACAATTAAGGCGACGACGCCAAGTCCGGAAAGGAGAACCATTTTCCATAGTTTTCGGATCTTCTTTTCCTTGCGTTCGAGGTTGCGCCTGATCGAGTCAGACTCGTGCCTTGAGAGGGTGACGCTGCCATCCCGGGAGAGACTCGTGAGGTGGCGTCCAAGCTCGGAGCCTCTCATCACGGACATTTTGCGGCTCGACGGTTTTTTCGTCGTGAACGGCTGCACGGAGGCGCCGCCCTTTTCGTTGGACTCAGGCGCCTGGGGCGCATCCTTGGAGTCGGAGAGCATTGTTTTACTTAGTTGGCTACTATTTAGACAGTACGTGAAGAAAGTGTCCTCGTAATATTTTTTTTCCGAAATAATGTGTAGGTTCCTTTCTGAAAATAAAAGCGTACTCCTTCTATGTGAACCGTTGCGTCGCTGTGGAAGGAATATCTTACAGAAAATGTAGATATATTGACAGGAACTGTAGTGGTATGAGATCAGCGTGGCGGTTCTTCTACTTGTTTGACAAATGATAGTGTATTATATTCTATTTATCTTTTCTTGAACATCGAATAAATAAAATATTAAAAAAATACTTTCTTGGGTGAATTGCATTTGTACGAGAAATCTAGTCTGAACATTCCATTTGGAGTAAGAATCGGTCAGATATTTTTTAGACCAAGGAATTTTTCAAAGGTAAGGTTGATAAATTTGGGAAATATGTCCATTTCCTAAAATTAACAATTTTTAGCCTTTACTCTGATTGTACGACTTGCATAGTTTCAATACTCCAATTGATATGAAAATCGCGTACCAAGGAGCAGGATGGTTTCCTTATTTTAATATTTAAATAGTTTTTAATTTTATGGATGGAAGGGAGAAAAAAGAAAAATCCCTCTTTTAATCATATACAATAAATAAATTTTAAAAAAAAGAAACAAGAATCCCCCCTTTGGGATGTACTACCTTTGAAGTGTGAGCAATATTTCATCTAATTTTGATTTTTGAAAAAAAAAGAAATAAAATAAAAATAAAAAAATTCAATCCCCCCTTTTGATGGGAGAGGTGTACTGCCTTTCAAGTGTAAGGTAATATTTCTTTTTTCCATTTTTGAAAAAAAGAAAAAAACAAGAGAAAAAGGGTCGTTTATGAAAGTGGGAAAAATGATGCAAAATAATTTTATGATTCTTACGTGTGCCTCATTAAAATGGTCATATCTTTACCTGCAGCATAAATATACGATTCATTGAGTATGAAGGGGTACGCTTACGCTTTGTCCAATGTCAATAAAATGGAGCAAGCCAAAACGACGAGCACGCCCATATAGTATTTGGATGGCGCTCGCCGATGCGAAGCGAACCAAGAAATCTTCTCATTCTCGTCGCATCTATTCTCGTCGCATCGATTCGACATATATTAACCCAATATCCAAATCTAAGGAATATAAAAGTTCAGAATACAATGGATTTGAGATATTACATGTATCATCGCACCCGCACATATAAATCGTAATGGGTTCAATCCAACCAAAGGAAAAAATGTGGCTCAAATTTTGGACAATTCGCCACATTTTTACCACTTGCCAGCGCGCGACGACCATTCAGGCTACATTTTCTCATACAATTCTGATTTTCTGAAAAAGTTATTTAATTTTATTTAGCTTTTTTTTTCTTGTTGATTCCACTGCGACGATATAGCTGTCTACTGTGTGCACCCAGCATTGTGAAGGGGCCCATCAAATGCCAAGGCACGGTGCATGCAGGCAAACAGCATCGGTGACCTTAGTGATCTCTGTCCACCTCTTCACCTATCGTTCTCACTCTCTAATTGTGCACCCTCACGAGCCTCCGCACACAACATTCTGTCGACGGCAGGTGTCATTACTTCAACAGAAAGCGCGCGCTTCTTCTTTCAGGGCGAAAGCTACCAAATATACCAAATATTTCTGCATACATACCATCTGCTTCCTTTACCGTAACTTCACTTTTGAAGAAAGCAAGTTTCCAAGAAACATGCTCTCCGACTCTCAGGATGCGCCCCAGGCGCCTGAGTCCAACGAAAAGGGCGGCGCCTCCGTGCAGCCGTTCGCGACAAGAACGTCGAGCCGCAAAATGTCCGTGATGAGAGGCTCCGAGCTTGGACGCCACCTCACGAGTCTCTCCCGGGATGCCACGGGTAGCGTCACCCTCTCAAGGCACGAGTCTGATTCGATCAGGCGCAACCTCGAACGCAAGGAAAAGAAGATTCGAAAACTATGGAAAATGGTTCTTCTCTCCGGACTTGGCGTCGTCGCCTTAATTGTCGTGACAGTCCTCTCCAACGTGCTTGCGAACGAGGTAACGCATGTGTCCAAGGGAACGCACGTGAATGAGACGTCGCACGCGCTGATGAGTCAGATGGGTACGGTGGTTGACACCGATAAAGTTCTGAGTCATGGCAAACTATTTGATCTGCCCTGGTTTGACGTGTCAACCCTCAATCGTATTGAAACCCTCACGCTCCTTCTCACAAAGAAATCAAACGGAACGATTGTTGATTCATGGGAATCTAGTTTTCACATTTCTAGTGTAATGAAGAGCCGAAAAAGACACGCAGTGCACTTGTACGCGAGTGACGGTGCAGAAATTTACCTCGAATCGTCGATGAGGAGGCAAGTGGCGTACGTCAAAGTAAGGGGAGAAACGTACCTCGTTGAGCCCCTCAATGTAAATGCAGCAGATGGACAAAGGAGGCTGTTTGAAGACCATGAGTTTTTTAAGCCCGAGCATGGATTTGACGCACATGGGTCGAGGCGACTCTCAAACGACGCAAACTCTGCACACGCACAACACCAAGGTTTTGCCACGTTTGGTCTCGCTGTGGGAAAAGCCGTTATGGATCATTACGAAGAGTTGGACAACGCTGAGTACAGTGCCATTTACTTTGAATCCGAAGCGCTTGATGACGGCGTTATAGACACTACACGCATATTTTACAGCAAAGACAAAAACGCGCAGAACATTGTAGCTTTCACCACAGGCTCCATCGAGAGTATTACCGACTTCTTGAGCGAGAACACGTACGAGTATGACGATGGTGTTTTGATACGTTGCGCGTACCAACCGGGTATCGGCGAAAGCAGCGGGGCTGTAATGGATGCCCTGGCTAGTGAGTACCCAGTCGAGGCGGGTACGTTTGAAATGAACGAACAGACGTTCCGCTTATCGAAAGTTAAGTTCAACAAAGCTGCAGAGAAAGAAGCAAAATTTCATTTCCCTACGGCAGAAGAATGTTACGCTGTGGAATTCAAAAGGTTTGGAAGCGACGACGAAGCCCGTCGTCGTTTAGCAGCAACAGTGAAAAAGGAAAAAAATGTGCAAGGTTCTGTTTACGACGCGCTCCAGCTCTGGTATGCAACTGCGGCTAGTTACAAAAAGGATGAATCGGTGAATGGTAAAGGTTACGGAAATGATTTTAATGATTGGAAGTATCTTGCTCATTGCAATACTAATTCGTACCCAAATGCAGGAAAGGAACCCACCGGATCACGTGCGGTTCTTCTTGTAGAAAAGAAGGCATACGAAAACTGCAAGAAGAAAAGAACGACAAATTGCAAATACGTCCTTGCTTGGAGTGGCACTGATGGAATCACAGCATTTGATGATTGGGGGCACAATTTTGACGCAAAGGTGGCCACAATGTCAACGGCGAAAGACGGCGACATTAAGGTGCATAGAGGCTTCAGAAATCACATCAATCAGATTTACAAGTGCGTTGAAGGCATGGTAGAAGACTGGATTGGTGATGGAATACCTTATCTGACAGTTGGGCACTCGCTGGGAGGTGCATCTGCAGTTCTTTACACGCAGCAATCTGGCAGATATCCAAAAAAGGGAGTTGTTACGTATGGTGCTCCTCGGACGAACGTTGATCAGTCGTGCGCAGTCTCTGGAACAAGGTACTTTCACAGCCAAGATCCAGTTACATCTGCTGCTTTTGGAAAATTTGGTCATCTCAACCACAATCTGAATAAAGTAAGGAGGCTGTATCAATGGTCCAAGTGCACGAGCTTCGTTCGTATCATTAAATCATGTTCGGGCTGCAGTGGTTGCACTGGTTGCAGTGGTTGCAGTTGGCGCGGGTGCTCGGGATGCAGCGGGTGCTCAGGATGCAGCGGATGTAAATGGGGGAATTCTAACGTTTGCTGGCCCTGGGGATGGGAAGAGCAGCTCCGTCTGGATACGTGGAACAAACCAAATAATGATCAGTGCAGTTCTGGAGGTGTTGGCAATAAATTTTCCCTGGGTGAATTCTTCAGCGCACTCGTGGGAGCTGCGACCAAGCACCTGGACTACGGAGTATATTTCTAATGAACTGCGGACTTCCCGCGCTGCTCAATGCAAAAAAAAATAATATACGTGGCGATGCGATCCGACCAACGCAAGGGTAATTTTTTTTATGATATGTCAACGACGCTTTCCATGGTTGTTGCAATTTTTCTATGATAACGGTTGGTGTAAAAATGAATGAATGATGCGCACAGTCTTTTTATATACGTGAAATCAGTCAGCAAAATCGCATCAACGTTGACAAACGATGCGCATGGCGTATCGATCGTATGCTGCTTACTCTATTGTATACTTCACGAATTCCCTTTTTTATGTATCTTTAAAAATAATATGCGCAATTATTATAATTTTCGTGCGCCTTTATTATTACAGACAGCTACGTCGCGATGCTGCTCATCCACTCGTCGTACGTCAGGGAGCACTTTGACGACTTGTACCGCGTAAGCGAAATGGAGGCGATGAGCGCTGCTGTTGCATCACCGCGGTAGCCCGTTTTGCGGATGAGCGAGCGCACGGCCGCTTCACGGTCCCATCCTTGCTCGGGCATGACCTCGGGCAAGTATGTTCCGGAATATCTACGGCCTTTGACGGCAAAGTCGATAATGATGCCGTGTGTGCCGACGTCCCAATCGTACGCGCCGAGTCCTTCTTCGAAATCAACAAGGAGTGAGACTGTGCATCGAAGCGATGGGAGATCACTGGCTTCAATGGGCGAAAAACGTCTATCCTCCATTGAGCTCACAATCGCGTAGCGCCGCAGCCCGCTTCCGAGCGGAATTGGCGATAAGTTGCCGATGCAGCCTCTCAGCTCCCATTCCTCGCCAGCGTAACGCGAGGGAATTTTCCACGTAACAAACAGCGCAACGCTTTCATTTTCGCCAGGTACATCATACGACCCCGTATCCCCAGGAATCTTGCACCCAAGCTGCTGCGATACGCACGAAAAGCAAAGCGCGCAGTGCGCGGGAGACGCTTCCAGCGTCGGCATAGAGTCGAAGCGCTGCAATTTTATGTTTATTTTATGCACGAAAAAAAAAGACGATTGCAGCAGCAAATTATTCTTATGGTGATAATAATAATAATAAAAACAAAAGAGCTCCTCCCTCGTGCATTATTCATTCCATTCATCACGACGGAGCTCGAGGGGGAAATGAATATATGATTTTTTTTTTATTTTTTTTATTTTTAAAATATTTTTAAATAAATAAATAAATATTTATTTTTAAAAATAATAATAATAAAATATTTTACATATTTACGAATACGAGATACGAGTATGTACGAGATATATACGAAAATAATGATAAATACCTTAACTATCTAGTTAAATATCGTATATTATTATTTATGTTATTTCTTATTTCATTATTATTATGTTTTATTTACAATAAGGTATGTATTTTTAAAAATATGTTATTTATTGATTAATTACAATATTAATTATTAGTTAAATAATATTTTTTAAAAATAACTAAATAAATAAATATTTATTTAGTTACTCGTATTTATTTACTCGTATGTTAATTAATAAGGTACGAGTAATAAATACTAAGGTAGGGTATGGTATTTACAATATTTTATATTATTTATTATTTCTAAAAATAAAAAGAATAAAAATGAAAAAAAAATGAAGAAAAAATGAAGAAAATCGCGTGCCATGGGAGGAGACTGCGCGCTTCTCTCCCCGATCGAATTTATTATTATTTGCATTATTAAATAATAATAATACGCGACGATACGTGCAATAAATTGCGCGAATAGGACGGAGCTGCTGGTATGATAATCGTTTCTTTTATTGCTGATAATCTGCTTTTGTTTTATTATTTTAGAGCGAGCGCGGTGCACATTTCTTGAAGAGGAAAATGGAGCAAGCGCTCCTTCAGAAGAAGCAGGTCAGAGAAGCGCGCGCGTTTTTGGTGGGAGATGAAGATATTAAAGGAGAAGATAAGTGGCTAGGGGGTGAATTAGGGGCGGATGGGATGATTTATGGAGTGTCGGGAAGTGCAAAGAGCATTTTGAAAATTGACCCGACCACGGACGAGGTGACCTTGGTGGGACATAACGTCAAGGGTGTGCCCTGCTCGCAAAGGAGAGGAGCATTCAAGTGGCTGAGAGGTGCTCGCGCGCGAAATGGGGACACTTTTGGAGTGCCTTCAAATGCAGACTGCATACTAAGAATTTCAAAAGAGGGAGACGTTTTTACATTTGGCGACCGGGAGTTGCTGCGTGGGTTTTGGAAGTGGCACGGGGGCATACTCGCGCCAAATGGAAATCTGTACGCTTGCCCATGCAACTCAGATCGCGTTTTGAAAATTGTTCCAGATACACTCGAGATATCCCTCGTAGGGGAAGCCCACGCAGGAAAAAATAAATGGTACGGCGCGCTCCTTGGGCATGATGGGTGCATGTATTGCGTACCAAATTGCAGCAGGCACGTACTTCGTTTTGATACCGTCACCGAGACGACGTCTTTGCTAGGCGAGCTGCCCGAGGGCGGTTGGAAATGGCATGGTGGCACAATCGGGGGCGATGGAAATATATACTGCGTCCCTGCGCACGCGACCTCTGTCCTAAAAGTGATCGTCGGAACCGGCGAAGTGAAGCAAATAGGCGAAGGGCTTCCGTCGACAAAGTACAAGTGGGGCGGCGCGTGCGCAAACGCTCGTGGCGAGGTTGTCTTTTTCCCATCGGACGCGGGCCGGGTACTCAAAGTAAATCCATGGACGGAAGAGGTCACGATGATTGGGCCCGAATTTGAAGGCAAAAACAAGTGGCAAAACGGATTCCTGGGCATCGACAATGCGGTCTACGGTTTGCCCTGCAATGCATCTGCCGTGCTCCGCATTTCCGACGATGATGAGGTGACGACGGTGGGAGGGCCATGGGAAGGAGTAGAAAAGTGGGAAGGAGGCGTCGCTGTACCCGACGCTGCCACTGGTCTAGCAAAGGTAATATACGCGATTCCCCAGCAAGCCAAACGTGTGCTGAAGATCGTGCCATCATCATCCTGCCTCGCACCCACAAGTGCCAATCGCGACGACTACTACACTCAAATGGGAGGTGTGGACGCTGTGAACGATGTCGCTGAGTAACGCTATGATGTATAATAATAACTAAATATAATTATGTTAGTTATGTTCTGTGACTAAGTTTTCAAAAGTTTTCCATCTCTGCAATCGCGCGCGTCGTGGGCGTGGTACCAAACTTTTGGGAGCCTTTGGGTTTGAAACAGGCAAGAAAGTCAACAGACATCCGCGCGACATCTTTAGTCACCATGAGCATGCCCCGGACGAGCTTAGAGTGCATGACGAGCACGTCGCCTGGGCCCATTTCAGCAACTCTCCACTCCATCCCCTTCGCGTGAGTAGCGAAACCAGTGGGCAGCATACCCACGCCAGATCCAAAACCTGGGAGCAAGTGCGACGCTTTGAGCACGCATAGAGCGCCTGTATTAGCGCTGCACTCATTGAGGGAAACGAAGCACGTGCAGAGCTGGGGACGGGGTGTGCATGCAGAGCAAAATTGGCAGTCGTCTATAGTTGCAGCTGCAGCGTTAGCTGCGCCAAATTTGCTTCCGCAATCAGCGCACGTGGATGCAGGTTTTGACGGCGATCCTTTCTTTGAGCTCCGTTTCTTCATTTTCTTCGGTATGAGCTGGCTGCGATTGTGGTCACCTCTAGAGTAGTATACGTGCGGGGCATTTGCAGCCTCGGCGTAGCTGTTGGCGTACAATCGAAGCCATGCCGAGCGCTTGAGCATAAGAACACTTGATGCATCATTCATGCCGCTGCAGAGAGAACTCAAAACCTTTTGCAGGCCTTTATTGCAACATATGCCTTCCCTGATTTGCGACGACGCGGTGGCCGCATCGGCGCCTAGTTCTTCAAAGCAGCCGTCCTTCTCAGAAATGTTTAAGCAAAGGTCTTTGATTTCTCTATCCTTCATGGCGCTCGTCTCCAGGTCGACGTCGTCATCAACGCATTGGTTAAACTCATTCAAAAATACGCGGCGCGCTTCTTTGGCATCTGCCGCATCGATGGCCCCCCGAATGAGTACGTATCCGTCACGCGCGTATCGATCCGCAAGCTCACTCTCTTTACCCTCACGAAAGTACTCGTTCGCGTCTTCCATTGGCAACACGGGAGCATCGCCGAGCTTCTTAATGCTGGGGTTCATTCTGCCCTGGATCCTATACTTTGCGTCTCCGCCGATTTTGTTGCCTCGAACTCTATCGGCGAAAAGTGCCATTTTCGCGCGCTTTGCGGAACCATCATTCTTTGCTGCAGGTGCTCCCTTTCGCTTTGATTTTTTCTTTGAAGCAACCACTTTATTTTCTTCCAACGTTTGGCCATCGGCGCCCTCTGCTGAGTTGCTTTTTCCTTCTGGCTCTAGCTGTACCTCTGGCTGCGGTCGAGGTCTTCCAGTAAAGCAGTCTTCGCCCTCGCGCACGCGAGGAAACGCCCGCGACTTTTCCGCGAGGAGAAACCTCTGAAACGCGGAGAGATTTTCCTCGGGCGTATCCTCGAACGAAACAGGAGCCGACTGAACGATTAGCTGCAGCGTCATTTTTTCAAATAATTGCGTCGCATGCGCAAAAAACTTCAACAAAGCGCGCAGCGGCTGCAAAAGATCGATCCGCGCGAAAAACAAAAATTTAAAAAAAATAAGATCAACGTGCAAGGCCGAATGAAATATTTATTAGCAATTATTATAAATATCCCTTCTTCTCTGATGATCATCTTGATTTCTTAATTTTCAAAAAAATCAAAATTTAAAAAAAATTCATAAAAAAATTATACCTTACTACCTTACAAATGTATTATTTAACTGCTAACTAACTACTCGTATGATGTTTACCCGTATTATTTAAAAGTATTACTCGTATAATAATAACGCGATGTAAATAATATTATACGAGTATATAATATACATATATATAATATAACATAACTAACATAAGGTAAATAACATAATATAATATTATATATAATATGTTATTACGATGTATGTACGACGTAATAAGGCTCTATGTGCATATTTTATTATATACGTATTATTGTATATATATAAAATATTTAATAAGGTATAACAAGAGGGAAATAACAAATAACTATTAAATATTATTATGATGAAATCTGAAATATGCAGCAATGTTTTTTAAAAAATTATTACAATATTTACCTACAATAATTTACAATATTACAATACCCTTAATAATTTTTTTATTTTATTTTTTTAATAAAGGGATTCTAAATGAATACACTGCGTTCGAGTTGGTGCCGTCGCCCGAGTGGTCGGCCCCTTGCGTTTTTTTTTGGTTTTTTTTAAAGCAGCGTTTCGCTTTGTTTTGCGTTTATATATATATATGTAATAGTGTACAATTGTCAAGTTGGTTTGCTCGCGCGCGTCGTGCACGAGACGTAATGTCGTTATTATTTGGAGGAGGAGACGTAAGCTCGTTTGCTCGTTTGGGAGGCAAAGAGGCAGCCGCAGAAGCGGAATTTGTGCTAGGGAATGTGCTTGATGCGCTTAGTACAGTGGTAGAACTTTTGGGGTATACGCCGCCGTTTGCAAAGAGCGGAGACGACGCTGCATGTGCTGCTGCGGAACGAGCAAAGAGAGGTCGCACGCAGCGCAGGAGCTCGTTCGAGCAGCGTCTATCCTTTGGCGGAGACGATGATGTTCCAGGAGAAATTGAAGTAACGGAAGCAGAAGACAGCGACAACTCTTCTGGGGAAAGCGTTGAAGATGCCACATCGTCGCCCAACACGCGCGAAACGCGCGATATTGCGAGTCCAGTAAATAGGTATAGCTCGAGCGCGCCAGCCGATGGAAACGGCGACCAGGAGGGCGAGAGAGCAGTCAAGGGGGCACGTTCAAAGCCCGAAACGTCAATAGAGACGCTTACGTTGTCAGAGGCTATTGCCATATCGACAATGTATCCTCCTACGTCGTCCAAAGCGCGCAAACGTTCCAAGGAGAAGAACAGGAGCTGGATTCGAGTACCAGACTTGGCGCTGCAAGGCTGCATCGTGAAATCTGCTCAGGTGGAGGTGCGTCTCAAGCTAGCAAAGCGCGGAGCGGGAGCTGCAAATGCAATACAGCGCGCACTATCAAACGGAGCTTCCAGCTACTTTTCAGGCGAGCTGGAACTTGAGATGCCGTGGGCACTCACACAGGCTCAAAAAGCGCGCAATTATGCCCTGACGGCGCAGAGGTACTGCGTTAGCTGGAGAGATGATGGCAGTCTGCGAACGGATGCAGAATGCGATGACTTTGTTCGTGCTCTTATTTTAGATCTTCGAGCAGCTCGAAATGCTCTCTACGAGCACGATCCGCTCACGTTTCCATGCTTGGGCGTATCTGGAGCAAAGCTGAAGCCACGACTCCCTCCTGAAGTCATCGTTCAATTTTCTGCTCAAGGCACCGAGTTGGTTGTCTCAGCGTTTTCCATTGCAGCTGATGCAGGCGCGGGCATGAAAAACGTCCAGCGCGGGGACATTATTGAGGTCGACGACATGTATCCTTTCCAGCCAGGGGGGTGTTCTGATCCCCACTCGGCATCTTTTTCCACGAGCAGCGTGAATTCTCAGCGCACGTCCTTCCACCGGCACCGCTCGCACGTTGTGGGAAAATCGCTCGCTTATCCTGACGGCAGGCGTGTTATGGTGACAGACTTTGAAGAGGTGCGCTTTCGCATCGATTCGTTCGTGGAAGTCATCGCGACGCTGTCATCTGCAGTTGACATGCTCGAGAGATTTTCGAAAAAGCGAAACGCGTACGCCAAATTTAAGAAGAAAGACGTTTCTGATTAGAAAATTATTTACAAATAGGATATATATATATTACTTATGTACTCTTTTTAAGCGCATAGCAGTGTTGAGACGCTTTTAATTATCAATCGCTCGCACCCGCGTAAAGTTCTTCCAGCGGCATATCGACATGTGACTTCCCCTCGCGATGAGCTTAAGCGCCTCATGCTCCCTCTCCACAGCTTCCTGCGCGCCGCTCTCATCATCACTGCCCCAATCCTCTTCGTCCTGATACCAAGCAATTTCTTTTCGGGGAGGAAGTTTCTCGAAGCAAGTCGAGCATAAATTGCGCTCGTAACAGCGCAGCTTGACGAAAAGGGAACGCCAACCCCGAACCTTTTGAGGAAGTGATGAGACGAGCGTGCACAGTTGTTTTCCACGTTCTGATCCAAGCACGAGTGGTTTCCACAACAGCCTATCCGATTCATGGCTCCGAACGAGTGTTTTCCACGCACTGCACACGCTTTCCATAGCGATAATATCCCTACCGTCAAGCATTCTAAGGATGATATACCACACGTCTTGACTGCCACTGAGCAGAAATGGCGTACTAGTATTTTCCTGAGACGTACTCATTCCATTTACTATTAAGAATTCGTGTAGAAGTCAAAAAATGCCCACAATTTAAAAAAATCGGTTGCCCTGAGTTGAGACGCCTTTGCGGCTTGCATATCACGTTCTCTCTTTCCAACGTACACATTTCATTCGAGAAATGCCCGTTGTGCGATTGAGCAGCAGTTGCACCCACGGAACGCAATCGTGCCTCACGAGCGGATTGCATGCAGCGCACTACCAACAAGTGCATATGCACCACCTTTTGATGTACGCACGCGACGCTGTACATCCTCGCAGAATGTGTGATTGATGCGGCCAATGTAATGTAAATAAATAATTATTGTTATTTAAAATAATATATTATTATACTCGTATAGCCCTCTTTTATGAACGCATCATGCCTTTAGGCTAAAGATTCTAGTACAAAAATGTGAGAAAGAGATTGCGTATTTGAAGAGACAAAATAATATTTATTAAAATTCTCTTCAACAACATCTACATAATATTTGGGCTAGCATTTGTTGAAAGGACATGGTTTGTGAAACATGTTATCATATCACGCTAGTGATCGGACCTTACCAAGAGAGGTAATGGAGGGTATAGTTGTATGTACATACATACAATATAAATAAATATTTATGTGAAATAATAAGGAAAGAAGCCGTTAGCAATATGGTGCATTTCAGTAACTGCCACGCATACAAACGAACGAATAAGGAGAAAAAGAGCCGCCATCTTTGTTTTTTAAAAAACAAATATATTATAGTATGACAAAACCCTAATAAATATATAATATATAATATTATTATTATATGTTTAAATACCATGTAAATACTCGTGCGTACGAGAACAATAACAACCTTTTAATATACTGTTTTACTGATAATAAATATATACAATACAATATTTACTTATTATTTTATCACGCATCCTTCAGCGCAGGTAAAAATATCATATGTATGTACGAGTACATATGAGTACATAATATTATTATTAGGTGTGTAGTACTCGTATCGTATATAATAATATATTATGTTGTATGGTCATTTATATATACGTATATATATATATTTTTTTTAAAATATTTATACGTGCAATGTAGTATATTATTATTGTACACGTATTCAGCATATTAAAATTTATTTTTTTTTAGATAAAAAAATTGTAAATAGATCGATTTGCGAAGATAGGTAATAAAGCCGGGTGGGCGGGGATCGTCACGAGGTGGTCCGTCCGCTTTTGGCGAACGTATGCTTGGAATAGGCGAATAGGCAACGCTTGTTTACGCTCATTGGGTATGTATCTTTGTTTCTGTTTGTCCGTGTGCGCTCTACGTTTCATTGTTTCATCCTATACAACATTTCTCGCGCACGTGTTGCTTCGCTTTCGGGGGTAAAACGTGTTGTTCTTTTGGTCCCTCCACTTCTTTTCTATTCTTTTCTTGAGCGTACGGTTCGTCTGTGCTTTTCTTGACAAAAGCAAACAGCAAAGTCGGTGGAAAACGAGAAAGGAAAAAAAAAGACATAATAATGGGTGAAACGCTTGGTAAGCTGTTTGTGCCCCTAACGGCGTTGCCCGACTTGTACAACAACTCCGCGTATCCTGTTTGTGTGGAATCAGACGGAGACTACGCTCCAGGGGAGTGCGTTGTGAGCGATCCTTCTTTTTTTGGAGTCGTCCAGCTCTTGTTTTTAGGCGGCATATACGGTTTAGTGTTGTTTAAAGCGAGCAACCTCATTGCAGATGGGAGCGAACTTTTGCTCCTCATCCCCTCGATCGCGCCCATAGTGGGATCCGTGGTTCTTCCCATCCTTGGCGCAGTCCCTGATGGGGCGATTGTCCTCTTCTCAGGCATGGGACCCATCAAAGAAGTTCAGGAACAAATTGCTGTCGGCGTCGGCGCCCTCGCGGGAAGCACAATCATGCTCATTACGGTGCCTTGGTTTCTGTCCATCTACGCTGGACGCGTCTCGATTGAAAATGGCGAAGCAAATTACAAAAAGCCCCGCGGCGCAGGCGAAGACTGGAAAAAAATCGCACCGGGTTCCAGCTGGCTTTCCACAGGCGTGAGTCCAAACAGAGCTGCTATGGTGAGTGGTGCCAAGACGATGGCGATCACCTCTATCTCGTACCTTATCATCCAGGGAGCCGCATTTAGTCTACAAACGTGGAAAAAACCCAAAAGCGTTCTTCCCGACCCCACGATCGCCAAGGACGAGAGGTACTACGCGCTCACGGGCCTTCTTCTGTGTGTGTTGCTTTTTGTAGCGTACCTCATTCAGCAGGTCCTCGGATCGAGAAAAGACGCAGTGCTCGCTGACGTTGTCGATAGAAAGCGGGAGGAGGCTATCGCCAATGGCACCATCTCGCTTCGAATGGCATTTCACGGACTTTTGGCTCAGAACGGCGCAGACGATGAGGAGACGCTCATCCCGGGCAGTGAAAAGGCTACGAAAAAGTTCCGTAACGTTGTTGCTCGCTTTTTTCGTAAAATCGACACAAGTGGAGACGGTTCGCTTGACAAGGCCGAGGTCGCAGGCCTTATGCAAAAGATGCACGTGAAAGAAGATCCCGAGACGATGTTTAAAGCGATGGATAGGGACTCTTCAGGATCTGTCGACTTTGACGAATTTGTTGCGTATCTAGAAAGTGTGATGCGCGGCGAGAGTGAAGCGTCGAACAGTCCAGCGACATCGTCGAGAAGGATGTCTTCCCTGAAGAATGCTGTTTCAAAGTATGGTGCCACGTCGACGTCGGGCACCATTAATGAGGGAATGGAGATGGGTATGGGATCCGCTGCTGAGGACGAGGAGGAGGAGGAGGAAGAGGAAGAGGAGATCCCTGAAGATCTTGCTGATCTTCCCCCCGATGTTCAGAGGAGGCGCATTATCATGCGATCTCTCTACATGATGGGTCTCGGCACCGTCCTTGTGCTACTGTTCAGCGACCCCATGGTGGATGTGATGAGCAACCTTGGAACGGTCATGAACTTGAAACCATTCTACATTTCGTTTGTGCTCGCCCCCCTCGCGTCCAACGCCTCCGAGCTCATTGCATCGTACAACTACGCTCTAAAAAAGACGTCCAAGACGATTACTATCAGCCTTACTGCCCTCGAAGGTGCTGCGATTATGAACAACACGTTCTGCCTCGGCATCTTTCTCGCTCTTGTCTACTTTCGGCAGCTGGAATGGGAGTTTGCAGCCGAGACCATCTCCATACTCTTCGTACAACTTTGCATCATGTTTGTGGCTGTCAAAGAGGTACAAACAGTGAAGCACGGCTTATTCGTCGTCGCCCTCTTTCCCCTCTCCATCGTCCTCGTTGCGGTGCTCGAGGGATTGGGGCTCGATTGAGAGAAAGAAGGTTTGCCAAAGAAAAGGTGCAATCAATCGGCGTAATCTAAAAAATTAAAACCAAAGAATAATAAAACCTACGGATATTACTTTTATAATACATACTACTTGATACAATGCGACGTGTAACATAAGTTTTACTAAATACAAGAGATGGAAGAAAATAAAAAGTACGAAACATATTATTGCTACGTATGGTAAATACTCGTACGTACTCGTACGAGACATCATATACAAGTAAATACAATAAGGTAATACATAAGAGATGAGAGCAAAGCAACAAAATGTAATTTCAACCGGCTTTTTTATATTTTAAAATTTTATATATGAAGGGTCCCCTTATAATTTAAAAAGTCGTGATTCGGGTTTCCTTTGATCCCCCTCTCCCATACTTTCCCATAACTACGAAACCGTCGCCCTCTGTGCGCGCTTGGAAAAAAAAAAACTCTGAGATACGAGAAACATTAGAATCGGAATATCCCGCCCCAGAGGGTACTCTATCTTTGTTTTTTTATTTCGCTCTGAGAACGCCAGCTCCATCTTCTCGCCTGAGACGCCCCAGGACAATTTGAGGCGAAAAAAAGTGCAACATTTTTTGCTCAAGCGATTTTCGCCCCAAAACGTATATCACCAAGATACTCTTCCACGCACATTCTCTCGATCGTTTTCTCTTTCGTGCTCGTACGTTTCCAAATAAACGCACCGTAAAGCGTGATTGAAGGTACTTTCAGATATTCGCGATTTATATTTCCTGCTAAACTTTTCTGCCGTGAAATCGTTCAGCGAGAATGAATGAAGCAGAGCAGAGGCTTCGCGCCAAGTTCAAGACAGCCACCGCTCTCTCTGATGTCACCAACCAAGTTCGTCGCACCCGCGGAGTTAAACGCAAAACTTCCGAGAGCAGAAACGCGTCTAAAATCCCCAAAAGATTTTCTTTAGGTAATACCGCAGCGGGAACAAAGGTGTCTTCGAAGGGGAAGCAGCTTCTTATGTCTAGTATTGCCAAACGCACGCGACTTGCACGGAAAAAAACCGCTGATGGGGCTGAAGCAAAACCAAAACCTCGACGACGAAAAAGCAAGAAAAATGTCAAAATGTCAAAGTTCTTCATAAATCAAGGAGATTGCGCTGTCGCCTCCTCAGTTGCAAAGACAAAACCTGTCGTATCATGGTCTGCTGCAGCTGAGGAAAATGCAAAGGTCCCAACGCCACCTCCGTCGTCTGATGATATTGAATCCCCGGGCATCATCGATTTGTGCGGATCGCCCCGCATCCGTCGACTCATGGAGAAATCAGGGTATACGTTTGGGGCTTCAAAGATGAAGGACGCAAAGCTTGGCGAGGGTGCCTTTGGTGCTGTATTCAAGGCAATATCTCGATCGAAGAAGCATCGCGCGAAGCAGGCAGTCGCGGTCAAGTTTGTGGAAAAACACAGCAAACCATCCCTGGAACAAAACGGCACTCATTTCCAAGAGCTTTCCAAGTGCAGGCATATTCTCGGTCATATTGGCGTTGTGCTTGAGGATAAGAAGCTCATCAATGGAAAGCCGCTCTGCGCAGTTGTGCTTGACCTGCATCCTTTGGGAGATCTTGAGGGGTATGCGCGCACCAATAAATTGTGCACGAACGACGTCCTCGGGGCAACGCTTGATCTGTGCAAAGCGACGCAATTTCTTCACAAAATGGGATGGATACACACCGACATTAAGCCGCTCAACATACTGGTCAAAAGTACGGATCCATTATCAGTATGCTTATCGGACCTTGGAGAGTGCTCCACAGTACAAGAAGTAATCAACGACGTACATCCTTACATGACGACCGTCCACTACCGCGCTCCCGAAATAATATTGCACAAGCCCCAAACCGAAGGCAGCGTATTTGGGATCGATAAGTGGTCAATCGGTGTTGTAATCGCACGCCTCGTGTGTGGAAATGTTCCCTTTCGCGCTTCGCACGGCCCTGGTGTCCTGGAGCTAATATCGCGTACTGTGGGAATGCCAAGGCCCAGCTGGCTCACCGCTACCATAAAATCTTTGCCCGTGGAAAACAAAGATGCGTTCATACGGCAGTTTTTTACACAGCTCCCTTGCGCGTCGTTCGACTATTGGACAATACTTCCTCTTCCAGTCGGATGGAAGGAAGAACGCACGAGTAGCACCATCTGGGGCGATCATTACAGGTACATCAAGCGCCAAAAGTTACCCCCAACACCGGTACCGAAGGGTAGAACAAGACATCAGCGTGCTAGGCCAAAGAAAAAGCAAAAGAAGAAAAAGGTGTCAGTCAAAGTCGAGAGACAAACTGCGCGACCCGTTCCCCAAAGTCCCTCCGAGCTACCAAAAGATGCGCTCCCAAAGGGTTGGAAGGTCGAAATTGAGAATGGTCAGCTATGGTTTGTTAAGGAAAAGTTGCGCTATAAAGAGCCGCCCCTTTGGCTCGCCCCTTGGCAAATGGAACCCTGCTTTAAAGTCGAGGGCGCTGTCGATGAGACGGCCCTTAACGTGCTGCGCAGCATCATTAAAGGCTTACTCAAGTGGGATGCATTGAAACGTATGGAACTCGAAGATGTGATCGGCGTCGCGGAGGGAGTAAGGTCAGCCAATAAAACACTTGAGTGCGACTAACATATTGCCGTTTCCCCGAATACGCGAGGAAGTGCGGGATGATTGAATCAAAGTGCCTCGACTTATTGTATTGCAGCTGACTGAGCGTCGAGGCATGCAAATGAAACACATGAAAAGCGTTGTTTATCAATTATATTTAAAAATAAATAAATACAATATTTATTATTAATTTTTTGATTTTGAATATGATGCTACGTGTTTATTTTATGTTATATTAAAATTGTGTTGTGCGAAAATAAAAAGAAAGCATCTTGAAGAAATATGACTCACAACTCTGAAAATAAGAATATCTACAGTGAATCGCGCAGCGTGTAGTACGCGTTCGCTTTTCGGGCCATGGCTTTGTGGACGCTTTCAGAAGACTGCCCACCGGTCCACATGTCAAACTGGGCGACTCCCTGAGCGATGAGCATATCAATTCCCGAGCATATCCTGCACCCTCTTGCGCTCGCTTGACGCAGCAATGGCGTTATGCGGGGCGTGTACGCCGCGTCTAGCACAACAGTGGCGGGTGAGAGAATTCTGTCTGGAACGGTCAAACATGCCGATGCTGGGACAGTTCCCACAACAACAGATGCCGGGCCGTCGATTTCGTCAAGCGACGCTACCGCGACACCCCCAAAGCGACTTGCCATAGCGGATGCTTTTTCAAATGTACGGTTGTAAATGTAAATTTTGCCAAAACCCATAGTTCGCATGCAGTAGCACGCTGCGGCAGAAGTGCCGCCTGCGCCGAGAATGACAGCTGTCGAGTTGCCGCGATCGACGTCCACTTCGTCTTTGAAGAGCACGTCGCGAATACCAATCCAGTCAGTATTATCACCGACTATTTTATCATCCGATATGCGCCGACTGAGCGTATTCACCGCACCGATATGCCTCGCATGATCCGTAAACTCGTCAACAAACTGCATCACGTCTCGCTTGAATGGGATAGTGACGCTTGCACCCATAAATGTGGGCCTCTTGATCTCATTCCTCACACGCTCCACATCAAGGGTATCGCAACGAAAGTATGCGCCGGAATACCCGCTTGCTTCAAATCCTGTATTGTGCAGTGTTGGAGAAGGAGATCCCTGGATAGGGCTGCCGAAAAGGTAGTAGTATCTTGCGCGCGTGCCGCTAAAGTCGTCCAAGTATCCGAGTATCTCAGCCATTGTAAGCTGACCAGGCGCAGCTTTCGCGGGCATGCTCGGATGGCATACCGGCGTAAATCCTGTGAACGTATTCATCACGCGGGACATGTATCCGCCCACATCCGTGCACAAAGAAACGACAGCCAAGTTTCTTTCCACAGTGCTTCGCGACAGTTGAAAGCGCTTCGCAGCAGCGTGCACACGTAGCGCGCACGTCATGCTCGAGGCGCGACCGACAACTTTGACGCAGATCACGTACGCTGAAAATGTGCCAGCGCAACCTGTTGGAGGGACAAGGCAATCATGGAACCACGCTTCGAGCTCGCGATCAGTGTACGCGTCGACCGTCTTGCCAACGATGTGCGCCGACGAAATGAGCTTCGTGTTAGATCCACGAATCATTTGAAGGACTTTGACTTTTACATCATCTTTCACGTAGCCGAGGTCGAGCACTTCGCAGCCAAATCCAATGCCAGCTGCGTAAAGTGCAAGCAATATCTCATCCGAATCGTCGAACGAACCCCCTTCCTCCTTCGTGCGGACTGTGAATATGAACGGAAGCGACGTTCCAAAACGCCTCAGCGTAGTCAGTGCAGCCACCACCTGATCTTGCACCGAAGCAGCATCGCCAGACACGTCCAACAAGTCGGCGCGCACCTCAAGCGAATCGTGCCCCTGGGACGCAGGGCGAATGTGCGTTTCACAAAATTCTCGGGTAACGCGTGGAGATGTCATGCATATAGAGTACGTTCCAGGGTGTACGCACGTCTCGTGCCTCCCCCGCGCCATGCCAAATATGTGGTTCGCAAAGCGACGGAAGCGGCGCTCCGTTTCAACCCAATCATTGTCCCCCTTGCACACGTAGAAACGGTGAGTGCTGACGTCGGCAAACCACGGCTGTCGCCTGGTCCAGACAGACCGTATGCTTTCGCCGTATCCCGGCCGGCGGCCGTTCCCGACTTCATTTTCGAGGTACGAAACAATGTCGTCGATGTCGCGCTCAATGTGGACGACGCGGCAATTTGAGGCGCCCGCCTCGATCAGCGCCATCCGAGCACCCTTGGACTCCACAACGCCGCCGCCGCACGCGATAACACGGAGGCCTTCGTGTACCTCAGACAGCACCTCGCGCAAAATTGCCTCTTCTTTTTGTCTAAAATGTTCCCATCCGACTGCCTCAATTATTTCTCCGCACGTTTTCCCGTCATTTTTCGCCTCCATTACGTCGTCGAGGTCCACAAAATCGCACTGCAGCTCCGACGCGGCTACTTTGGCCATGGTTGTCTTTCCGGCGCCACGCATGCCTACAAGGATGAGCGTGTTGAAGTCTGAGCTCACGCGCTTTGATGTGCATCCCAGCGTGACCGTTGATTCGCCTGTCACAGAGATACCGAGATCATTTGCGGCGTGATCCCAAAAGTCAGGATACGTCTTGTCAACGCAGTCTTTGTCCGTCACGACCACGTCGTGGCGAAGTGCAAGCACTCCAAAGCTCATGGCGATTCGATGGTCATCGTAGCAATCGACGTACGCCGTCGCAAAATTTGGTGCATGGGGACCTGCGCCGTCAATTTCTATGCCGTCAGGTAGGTTGCGCGCGACAACGCCGCATCTCTCGAGGCCTTCTACCATGGCAGCAATACGATCGCACTCTTTTACGTGCTGATTAGCAATCCCGCTGATGCGGGTGGTTCCCGTGGCACAAGCCGCGACGACTGTTGCCGTCAAAAATGCATCTGTTAGGTCCTTCATGTCAATATCAATGCCGCGGAGCTCGCCGCGAGGCGGACCCTTGACGGTGGTAGCATTCTCTGTCTGCAAAACAGTGCATCCCATTTTTTCGAGCAGCCTGCAGAATCCGGCATCTCCCTGCAAGCTGCTGGAGCCCACGCCATCGACAGTCACCTCACCTTCCGTGATTGCAGCCATGGCAAGCGCGTACGTTGCTGAGGATGCATCTCCTTCGACGCTAAACGTCGACGGGGAAACGTACTGCTGCCCCTTTTCAATAATGAAGCGGTTGATTGCTGGGCGCTTCACTGTAACGCCAAACGCGCGCATCACCTCGATCGTCATTTCGATGTACGTGATGCTTGTTGGGGACGTTTCTGCGAGGACAAGATCGATGGTGTCGTCTGCATACGGCGCCGAGAGGAGAACGGACGAGACGAATTGGGAGCTCACTTTTCCCTCGAGGGGAAGCTCCCCACCGGGCAGCCCCCCGCCTTTGATGTGAAGCGGCAGATGATTTTCGTTACCCATGTACTCAATGTCGCACCCATGCGCTCGCAGCGCTCTGACGAGGGGCCCCTGCGGCCGGACGAGCATGCGGCTGCTTCCAGTGAGGACAGTTCTCTCAGCGGATCCCCTAGATCGCCCTACGAGCGTCAAAAGCGTGATCATAAATCGCGTTGCAGTGCCCGCATTGGACATGTAGAGCTCATTTGAAGGTTGTGAAAAGACGCCGCCATTTCCTGTAACTAGGAGCGCGTCACCGCCTTGCTTCCACTCGAACTTGGCGCCAAGCTGCGCGAGGGCACTCATCATCACTTGAGTATCATCAGAGTGGAGAAGTCCAGTGATAAGACACTCTCCTTTTGAAATGCCAGCCAGTAGAAGGACTCGGTTGGACATACTCTTTGATCCAGGGACGCGCACAGTCCCTTGCACGGGTCGCTCGGCCGAGAGCGTCACGTGCGTCGATATGACGCGCGCCACTGTGCCCCTAGGGACCATTCGATCGTATCTGCCGGCCGTCTGACCAATGCCTCCGAGGAGGCAGAGGGGCGCAGACTCGCCGCCGTCGCACAGAGATCGGACGACGGCTTCTGCAGCCCATGGCTTGGATGTAAAGATGTCGTGCGGAACTTTGTTGGGAAGTCCAAAGGCTTTGAGGCATCTGTCTATGCGGCCAATGCAGGGCGCAGCGCAGCATCGAAGCGCGCGCGATACTTCGGCCTGCTTCATCGCGCCGAGTGCGACGCAGCTGCTTGCAGGTAAATTGAGTCCGCATGCCCAGAGAGCGCGCGCTACAGCCTGCCCAAACGCTGAAGAAGATGCGGTTGAATGGACTGACGCGTCGTCGTCGATTCCAAAGCCGGCAGCCTTTACGAGGGCAGGAATGGAGGCGACTGCTCGTTCCGACTCTGCACCTGGTCTACGCAGACCCTCGAGTCCATGTTCTTCAAGCAAGCAGAACAATTTGGGCGAGTATCCGGCAGCGATGGCTACCGCTGCTGCGCAGCCCATTCGAATCAGCTCTTCGTGCGGCGCGGACCGGGCGACAACCGCACTCTCGCTCGCGCCTCGAAACAAAAACGCGCAGAGAGGCGCGAGGGACGAAAGAACGTCATCAGCGCGGGCGCGCGCGGACGCGTCTTTACTACTATCCGGCAGCATCCTTGTAGGTGGTACTGC
>JACLAC010025794.1_pt1 | contig 22582 bp, 9 predicted proteins | sample 8027881 | NCBI WGS metagenome assembly JACLAC01 (sample SAMN15725517, study PRJNA655200) | protist metagenome | isolation source: fluorescence activated cell sorting (FACS) single amplified genomes of... | place: Spain: Blaines Bay Microbial Observatory, Mediterranean Sea | collected 2016-01-19 | reverse complement strand
TTGTTTGACCCCCTTCAGCGAGAAAGAGAAAAGAATCATGGTGCGCGACTACGGGATATTACCTTGCCAATTCTAAAAGTATTTTATTTATTTGTATCTTCTATCTTATATCTCATATAACCTAGACTTTGGATGGATAGTGCCAGTACATAAAAGCACATTAGTAGGTACATAGCATAGAAGAAGCATATTATTAGGCACATAGCATCGACATTACTTAGCGATAATCAAGTGAAACACACTCCTTAAACCATTATTTTCTTTAGTGCTGATGTTGGGGCAGGCTGGGCAGGGGTCCTCGCCTTCCACGGCGTTTGTAACTTATAATATTGTATTTCTTTTAATATTGTATTTCTTTTGAAGAGTAGGAATTATTATGAGCGTAAATTAAAAAATAAATTAATGCGTTATTTAACGCACATATTAAATGATATTTTTAATGATTATACCCCGAAGCGTGCTTCGTAAATATGATATCATGACAAATAGTAGCACGAGTAATATTTTAAGAGTCGCCACCTCCAACTTGCAACAACCTCCTCCTTCTATTACCATTATCTTCACAATCAATACCATAACTCACACCTTTCACCCATACCGTACATGTACTCATCAATGCACCATTCTCATCCATTACTTCCACTTGATTTTCTGTTCTTTCATTTTTACATTGTGGTGGATGTAATGATGCTTGACATCGATCATATGCAACACCACCATCTTTTGTACAATCATAAATAATATTTACAAGATTGTTCTTACTATCGTATTTCATATTTTTTTCTGTTAAAAATTTATCTTTCTCTTTACCTAATACTTTAAATTGTAAATCTTTTGCAGTTGTATCAACATGTATATCAACAGCATTTTCTTTTAATAAATTCATATGTTCCGATACTGGACATGTTGTTTTTGCATTACTAAATTTTTTCCCTTTTAAAAAATCGGAAATACGTTTTGCAATACCATTTCTTGGATCTGCAATGTTCATTAAACGTTTGCATTGTCCTTTTCGTTCTACCGCGGTCCATTTGGATATACCAGACCTAAATGAACGTTTATGAATATGCATTTTTTTCGTCATTTCTTTGAATGCACATTGTTTCATATCAAGACGACAATCTTTTGCACAAGTTGTTGTTGAACCAGATTTGAACCAGGACTGTTTCTTTTTGCCTGGGTTTTTACCACCATAACAATATCTAACAAATTCAGATTCATCCGTAAATTTTGGTTTTACAGCACATGTAAATGTTTCTTCACATTCATCATATACTTTTGTACCTTTTGCAGCAACTTTCAATGCATGTATTAAATGATGTTGTGTTTCTCGTTCTTTTGTTGTTTTAATATGAACATGTGATAGTTTTTGTTCTATTGCACAATTCAAACAATTAAGATAATTGCCATTTGTAAATTTGTTATTAAAATTTTTTGAACATGTATCATAATAATTGTTGGATTTTGTTGGTTTTGGTGGGAGTTTGTTGGTTTTTTGCCAATTTGCTAGATCGTTCTTCCATCGCACAGTATGCCCTTTTTCAACAGTATAAGCTTTTGTAAATTTATCTGATGCTTTGTATATATATGGACATTGATGAGCAAGTTCATCGTAAAATCCATTGTCACGTGCTAATTGTCGAAGTGCAGCCCTTCCTTCCTGCAAATTACGATTAACACACATTCTTGTATATGCCTCCTCTTCCGAAACATAATCATACACATTTCTACTCAATTTCATACCATGTTGAAACGACCTTAAAAAATTCGGCCTTGTCTCCGCATAATAATCATGATATTCATACACATCCGTTGTTCTCGATTTATAACTATTAATTCCAAAGGTATGTTTACTTTTTTCACTTGTACTTCCTTTTGACGATGTTGTTGTTTCACTTGTTGTTGTTGTTGTTTTTGTTGTTCCTTTCGAAGACGAATCATCTTTTTCCTTTTTTTCTTCATCTGCCAAACGCTTTGCCTCTTCTTCCTTTCTTTTTTCCTTTGCCTTTTCTTCCTTTTCTTCTTCATCTGCCAAACGCTTTGCCTCTTTTTCCTTTTTTTCTTCATCTGCCAAACGCATTGCCTCTTCTTCCTTTCTTTTTTCCTTTGCCTTTTCTTCCTTTTCTTCTTCATCTGCCAAACGCTTTGCCTCTTCTTCCTTTTTTTCTTCATCAGCCAAACGCTTTGCGTCTTCTTCCTTTCTTTTCTTCTTCTTCCTTCTTGTATTCCACCACTTCCGAATTCTTCCAAAAAACATACCTTTACCATTTTTCTTAGCAATTACCGCTTGTAAACTTTTTGCCTCTGTTGTATCAATTGTTGTACGTAAAGAAGAACTTGTAACTTTATTAGATAAAGTACAAGCAATAATTACGATAATTAATATTAATATTGTTATTAATTTCATGTTTTTTTTATATTATAATATTATCTTTTAAAATACACTTTTTTTAAGAATTTAAATCTTTCCTAGCTTGTTTTAAAAAGAATTCTTTTATTAAATATTTGTTTTAATAAATTGTATACTCTTTATATATATATATATACGTTTGTATAAAAACATTCAATTATCTCTCTCTCTCTGCACTTCATCACCCTCTTATGTATTGTTTTTCTATTACACGCATCATAATGAGCACGTTTGCCCTGAACAGGGGCCGGTCCCCTCTTTTTTTAAAAGAGGAAAAAGTTTTGGCGAGGCCTGTTCCTTTTTTCAGCTCCTAATGTTGTCTCATGCTATAATATACTGATTAAACTTTCCACAAATGGCTAGCGTTCCGCGTTCTGTTCCGACTACTATAACTTTCACTTATAAATATTCATAATAATAAAAAAACATATCCTAAAACATTGAAATGTTGTAGATTTTGTGTTCTTGTAAGCTACCACCAGGTTAAGGTAATAAATTTAGGATGTACGGAAGTGCATGAAGAAGAAGAAGAAGAGCAAAAAAACTTTTTTTTAAATAATAATAAATATTTTAAAAATACATAATAATTAATTAAATTATAAATTGAAACACAAATATAATAACAAAGTGTATAAAAGTTTATCACATGGTTCTGCGGTTGACAAATCATACATATACTTTCCATTATTATCACCCCAACACAGACGCGTTCATAAAGCTACATATCAAGTATAAACAATAATAACAATGAGAAAACGAAAGAAAACACCAACAGCAACACGAAGAAAAAATCGTAATAATAATAATAATAATAATAATGAGGGTAACAATAATAATAATAATAATATATTTGTAGGGGAAACTATTAATATAGATAGAAGGGATGCCATTGAAAATTTTCTACGCCCTTATATCGTCTTATTGATTGTTCTACCATTATCATTTGTCATAACGTCTATCTACCATTTCAAACGATGGTGGTTTAAACCAAAAGCATCAGATCATGAAAAACGCGTTTCCCGTGTAATAAAAGACATGAGAAATAGTTCTGATTCTAATTCCAAAATTTGTACAAATAGAGACCCGAAACAAAGTCATAGTGTTCGTGTACAAGATAAGACTAACTTTAAGAAAGTAAAAATGAATGATTTACAATGTATATTGAATCTAAATATTAAAAAAGGCACTATTTTAATAGAACCTGGTGTAACTGTGGGTGAAATAACGAAATATTTATTGAAACATAATAGTATGCTTGAATGTACATTAGAAATGGAAGAAGCAACATTAGGAGGGCTTGCCATGGCCACAGGAATGACTACACATTCTCATGTATGTGGATTGATACATGATACTATAGTTGCATATGATATTGTCACAGCAAAAGGGAAATTGTTACATGTCACTAAAAGTAATCAATATAAGGATTTATTCGATGCATTGCCATGGTCACATGGTACATTAGGATTATTAGTTAGTCTTGAATTACGAATTGTGCCATCTAAACCATATGTAAGATTAGTTTATACATCTTATCATAAACAAAAAGATTATATTAATGGTTACAGTGAAGCTGTGAAATCATCATCACCAGTCGTTGTAGCTGAAGGTGATGAAACGAAACAACCATTTTTTTTAGAAACGATTGTATTTTCAAAAAACGATGCAGTACTTATGGAAGGATATTTATCAGATGGATATGAAAATACAAATCAGAAGAAAAAAACAACACGGAATAACATTGGTTCATATTATAAACCATGGTTTTTTAAGCATGTTGAAAAGATATGCAATAATAATGATAATCAACAACAAGAAGAAGAAATCATTCCAATTTATGATTATTTAATGCGACATGATCGATCAATGTGTATGACAATGGCATATGTTTTACCATTTGGAAATCATTGGTTATTTCGTTATACATTAGGATGGTTATTGCCGCCAAATATGTCCTTGTTAAAAGGTAGCCATACGGAAAAAACAAGAGAGCAATCTGCAAGAAAACAAGTTTATCAAGATGTAGGGTTTCCCATTCATCAATTAGAAAATATGATTAATAACTCACACAACATGTTTAATATATATCCATTATTATGTTATCCATGTAAAATAAGTAATCGACCTGGATTTTTAGATATAAATCGTAGTGGTATTTCCAATGATAATGATGAATCGCAATTGTTTTTAAATTTAGGCATTTATGGTGTTCCAAAAGCAATATTGGATGGAAAAGAATTTAAAACTGTATTAGCAGTCCGTGAGCTGGAACAGATCATACGTGACATTGGTGGTTTCCAACATACATATTGCGATAGTTTTCAAACAAAAGAAGAATTTACAAAAATGTTCAATCATACATTATGGGCTAAATGTCGTTTAAAATATGGTGGTGATAAACTATTTCCAACTATTTATGAAAAGACACATCCAAATGATATTGATATTAGTAGTTGGATTGAGCAAGAAGAGAAAATGATATATTTTCTCTCTCACAAGAGTATATGAGATATGTGGTTTTCCGTATATTTTATAAACTTCGTATCAAATACGATCATAAAAAATATATCTCATTTTTTTAAAGTGTAATAAATACAAATATATATATCAAATCATCAATATACTTTGTATCATGTAAAACTCAACACATATGTAAAATATAAAAATACTCAACTTTTTAACTAACAAAATACTTCGTATGAGTTCCAGAGCTAATTTTTGTTTTTGTTGCTTTATCATAAATATTTACTTTAATAAATGCAAGTTTTCGTCCTAATTTTTCTAAAAAACAATCTATTTCCAAGGTATCACCTAAACCACAACCAGCAAAAAATTGTGTAGAAATATCAACAGAAACATGATTGGATTCTGGTCTTGCTGCAAATAATAACAATGAACCAATTGAATCTACAATTTGCATGCTAACAGCGCCATGTAACCCTAACCCAAAATTAAGATGCCTTTGCTCAACTGGCATTTCACATTTAATGAAATTCTCTTTCATTTCTGTAACAACACAATTTGAACATATCCCTTCCATACCTTTGTCCCATTTATAATCTGGTTGTGAGACATATTTCGCTTGGTCCATTCCATCACCAAATTTATAACCAACCTTCACAGGCATCATATGTTTAATTACATCGTTTTCAAACACTGCTACTAAATTTGGTTTTAAAAACACTTTACTCATTAATATTATATTTATTTGTTTGCCTTATATATCTATATATATATATTATAATTAATAAATAACGTATAATAATAAACAAACAATCAAACAATCAAACAATATAAAACAATTCTAAATTCTATATATAAAAAAAGATACAGGAGGAAGAAGAAGATGTGCAAGTGCAGATGTGATGAGAATGATGGGCTCAAAAAATGGCAATCCCTATGCTGTGTAATGCTATATTTAATTTTATATCTTTTGGTCCGTCCCATCCCTCCCCTTCTGGCTATTAAAAATAATAAAATATCTTTTTTTTTAATAAAAAAATAATGTAAATGCACCGACCTGTCTTTCCTGGGAAAACAAACGCTGTAATCATCATCATCATCATCATCATCATCATCATCATCATCATATAGATAATAATTAACAATGGCAGGTACAGCAACGAAATTTGCTAATAATAGAGGCTGTCAAATTGCATATAAAATATATGGTTCTGGTTCTGGTGGTCCTTTCGTTGTTTTACAACATGGTTTTCTAGCGTCAAAAGAAGTTTATGAAGATTATTCAAGAATGATATCCCAGGCAGGATTTCAAGTCATTGCAGTGGACTCGTTAGGTCATGGAGAGAGTACATTTGAAGAAGATGCAACAAAATACAACCGAAAAGATAGGGCTGGTGATATTGCTGCCGTTTTAGATGCTGAAAATATCGAAAAGGTTAACTATATAGGTTACAGTATGGGTGGTTGGATTGGACAAGCATTTGCTCAATATTATCCTGAACGCTTAATATCTTTAACAATTGGAGGTTGGGCACCAGTTGATGAACGAGAACAAAATCTTCAAAATGCACGAAATGAAACGGAATTTAAAAAAATGTTAGAATCCATAAAATCAATTCCTCAATATAAATACTTAGCAGAAAGTATCAAGGAGAATCAATATCTTGCATTAAGTGGAGCTTTTCAAGCTTTAGGGGAAACTCAAGGGCAATTACAAGGCTTAATCACATTATCTGAAAATTATAGTGATGTACCAATATTATTATGGTCTGGTAGACAAGATAATTGTTATAAAGCAGATAAAACAATAGCAACAATTTATAATTTTGATTTCCTAGAAGTTGATGGTGATCATGGTAGTGCAAGAAAAGATAATCTAATGGCTGTAAGGGGATTAATTAAATATTTAAAAATGTACAACAAAAAATTGAATGAAAATACTGAAGAGAATAGTAAAGATGAATTGATATTACACGGATATGCAGGTTCACCATATGCAGAACGTATACGTTGTTTGTTGCGATTAAAAGGATTAAAGTGGCGTGAATTGACGGTACCATCTATTGATGAGAATAGAATTACAACATTGTTAACCGGTGGCTATAGGCGTATTCCAGTATTGCAAATTGGTGCTGATTTTTATTGTGATACCTATTTAATAATGAAAGAGATTGAAAAAAGGTTTCCAACGCCAGAAAAAGTTCGAAGGTCAACCGCATTAGATTGGACATTTGTTGATTGGAGCGATATGACCATATTTCAAGGTTTAGTTGGACAAATGGATTTTAGTTCATTTGGGTCAGCATTGGATGATGATGGTGCAAATAAATTTGTGGAAGATCGTTCTAAATTAAGCGGCAGAGATCTGTCTCAAGCAGATCCCAAAATTATGAATATGATTTCAAAATTAAATTTTCCGCAATTACGAAGTGCATTTGAACTTGTTGAAAGTGATTTGAAAAAATATGGCGGCACCATATTCATTGGCGGTAGCGAATTGCCATCTGTATGCGATGCAGCAATATATTCACATTATTGGTTTTTACAAGTTTTAAGTAAGACATCTCCAGATAGGACAAGGATTGGAAGATTAGTACGTGATATGCCAATGTTGCAGCAATGGGCAATTAAAATGAATGCATCCATTGCACAAACGGAAGAAATATTTGAAGATGAAGTTATTGATATAGCAAGAAATTGCAAGCCAGTAGAAAGATATTATCGCACGACCATGAATAATAATAATAATAATACGATGAACAATAAATCATCAAGTGACGATGCTGTAACCAGTGAAAATTTAAAACAACGAGAAGTATTTGAAAAAGAATGGCAAGTTATGAAAGATAGAAGAAGTGAAAAAACATATTATTACAATGCTAAATTGAATATTAGTAGTTGGGTTAAACCAAATTTTGCATCTTATAAAAATAGCGATGGTACAGACCGATCATTGGTATATGATAATAGTATGAATGAAAATGTAAAAAAAATTGCAGGTGTTGAAGTCTATGAAAAAATTAATCATTTTGATAAAAGTGAATTTGACTTTATTGATTTTGGAAAAGATGTATCTATTAGTGGCTATGCAGCTGGTATGTCTGTGCATGGAAAATTGATTGAATTAACTTCACAAAGTATTTCCATTAGAAAATACCAAGATTTAACTGGTGTAACTAGTGTACATTTTCCACGACGAGCTCCATATGTTTTAAATGTTGGTGATGAGAATTTGTCATTGGGTACTACTAGTAGCGATACAAATTCGAAGTTGTAAAATAAGAAAAAAACCCAAAAAGAGTTTATGATATATATTAATACACGACATACAGGGATAGAGTGCAATCATGTATTGATGTACGCGTATTTTTTTAATATTTTATACTCCGGTATAAAATTATTTTTTTTAAATTTTAGTGTTTTATATTTTATATTTTAGATTAATGAGATGTTCATTATATATTCATAAAAATACGTATCGTACATATATACGAGTAAAATCCATCATCGTTGATAAGAGAAAATTCCACTGGTACTAGGATCAAATGTAATGCCAGTATTAAAATCATTATTTCCATAACTATTACTTCCAACTGTGGAGAAAATATCATCATTACCTAAAGACGAGATATCCGAGTTCATAGTAAATGTTTGTCCACCAACAGTAAATGTTGTTGGTATCGATTCAGGTTTTTTCGTTTCATTTGTAGATTTCTTCTTTCCAGATGATTTCAAAAATCCACCTTTAAAACCAGTTGATTTTTTTTTCTCTGCTTGTTGTTTTACTGCTGCTGTTTTTAATGGAGTTGGGGGTGGTGATTCATCATTTTTACCTTCTTTCGATTCAACTACACTTTCTGCCTGTTTCTTCTTTTCTTCGTTTTTTACTACTACTACAGGTTTTTTCTTCTTCATCATCATTTTCTTTTCATCAAATATATCTGGCATCAATTCCCTAAATGCTGGATCTGCTTTTAATACACCTTCAACTGCTTGTTTTGCATGTGCCATTTCTTTAATAGACATGATGTTAAATATGATTTGTGCTAAATTTCGTTTTTCTATTGGTACACTAAATGCTTCTGCCTTCGTCATTGGTTGGGCTAATGTCAATATGGTTAAAGTACGTTCGCCGCCAAAATCTGAAATAACTTTCATGATTGGACGACGATAACGTGGTACACGATCTTTGAAATCGGATGTGCTGAAAAATCCATTGCTATTCGTAGATCGGCTTACTTTTTTATCTAATTCAATGCATTCCTTATCCCGTATTTGGCAATATATACGTAATGCCGCCAATCGATTTTTAAGTGTATCTTTGATTTCATCAGCTGGTATCCATCCAGGTAATATTTGTCCAGATTCGCTTTTTTTATTGTCTTTTGTCCAACCAGTCGAAATCTCTAATAAACGTTTTACAACACCTTTGGCAGGAGGTCGTACGTTTGGATCTACAGAACGTGTTAATGTCTGGTAAACTTTTTCTTCCCATGATAAAACAACCTTTGCCTTGCTTTCCTCGTTTTTGGCAGTTTTTTTGCCACTATTATTGCTTGAATTGTTGCTACTATGATTGTTATTGCTAAACACAGGAATTTTTTTACCACCTTGTACTGCATCTAAAATAGCATCAATTTCACTTTGTTCGTTTGGAACGGAAAATTCAAATGACACTTTTGGAATAAATGGCATCCATTCAAATGATGTAGATGCAGTTGGAGAGGATGATTTGAATTTCACACGATATGCAACGTTGCTTAACATTTCCCCAGTTTTTACAATATCATTGATCAATATATCTCCACTGAAGCATAGACCAATTGGATTTCTACTACCTGCGCTCATCGCACAGTTGGACGTGCCAAATAATACAACACGATCACCTTCATCCATACCAGTTGTTAATTTTGCTTTAGTACATAAATGTGGAAATAAAACTACACGCGCAGCATCAAAACCATCGTTCCATGGTGATGTTGCACATCCACTTGCATGGGAAGTCCATTTCTCATTTAATTTCAGTTCACTTTTCATATTTTCATATGCAGCTTTAAAGACGAAATCAAATGCTTTATCCCATTCTAATAATGTTTTTTTCGTAATGAAAAAACGTGCGTGGCCACGATCAACAACAATTGCAATGGCTAAATCACTAATTCCTTTCTCAACGTTTTCACATATAAATAATTTTTTCAAATCTTTGCTTGTGCTACCACCGTTAAATTTTTCAAATGCAACACATGCAATTTGTGGTTGTGATACACACATTTTTTTATTGATAACCTGTACTTTCAGTAAAACTGATGCTTTATCAAACGTATTTGGCATTTCAATTTGTGATGGGTCAGATGCTATATATGTTTGAATAGCATTCGCAATGTACTTGTTCTTAGCTTCTTCTGAAGTTAACTGTGCAAATCGAGAATATAACGATGGAACGTGCAAAGATCGTGTTTCTGAGTTATTTTTGAAACCAATATTAAGCGTTGCACCATCACTTCCAAAGGCACACTTTGATGAATCAACATTTCCTAGTTTCATAGCCTCCAAGACTAAATTTTGTGCGAATTGACTAACTTCCTCGCGTTTTTTCTCTGTCTCTTTAATTGCTGATTTTATTGTTGCTCGGCCTTTTTGATATGCCTTTGCAGTTGGTTCAAGTTTAACAGCTTCATCATATGAAGCTAAAGCATCTTTTAACCTACCATTGGCTTGCAAAGCAGTTGCACGACGTACCCATCCTTTTGCAAATGTAGGATCTATATTTACGGTCTCATCAGCATCTGTAAATGCTTCGTCCAATTTGCCAAGTTTATAATGACACAATGAACGGTTACTGTATAATAAAACAATTTGTTTCCTAGCTTCCTCGTTGGTTTCATATATTTCTTTCGAAGCTTCAATTGCCGTTGTATAATGTTTTATTGCATTTTGATAATCTTGCTTTTTAAAAAATTCCGTACCAGTTGCTTTTGTTGATAATACAAATTCCATGATAGTTGTTGTTGTATTGACGTGTGTGTTTGTGTATATATATATTAATATATTAATTAACTTCTGGTATCTATCTATATATATATATTGTAAGAATATCTCTCTTATCTTACATATACCTTTCCTCTTGTTGCATGTCTTTTTAGTACGTATAGTAGTAGATTTAGATTATAAAAAAATATATATACTTTTGTTTGAATGGTTTTCAATGATGTGTGTATGCTATAATAGCTGAGCTGGTAATTTTTTAAAATGCAAATAGGCGGCTGTTTTAGTTTACGTTACGACTCTTTCGACGCAGACTAAGTTTACGTTATATTCAAAATTTATAACCTTAATCTTCTCCTGAAAATTATGAAAATTATGAAAAAAGAAAAAAGAAATTAAAATGGGGTGCAAAAAGGCCAAAATGCCTCCTTTCCAGGCTTATAATACTTCTTTCTTATTCTAGATTTCCATATTTTCAACACACACTAGGAATAATTTCAAATAATAATAATAATATTAATATATATTTTAACATGACTATAATTCAATTCACATTTACATTATTATATATTATATTTCAAACAAACAAAAGCAAATGATATGAAAACACAAAACTTATCAATAAAGACAAAGGAGCGCAATGACAGATTCGCCCCCCAGTTCAACATGGCTGTACATATTAAAACAACAAGAAATGGAAACGTTGCAACCAATGCAAGTTAGACGTGTAAATATACCAACGCATCGTACAAACACAATTCAACAGTTTATAAATAATAATAGTGAAGATAATAACAATAGCGATAATTGTTGGTTAGAAATTGATCCACCTGAATTACCAGATAAATTACGTAATATCAAACCAAAAAGCATTCGTACGATCATTGCTAGTAATAGAAATAATAAGGGTGATGGTGTTAGCAATAGCAATATATCAAAGAAAAGGTCTCTTGAGGATAATGCGGCTTCTGCTACTACTAACAATAATGCTAAAAAACAAAAATTATTATTAGTACATAAATGGAAAGATTCTATAGACAATATCATATTAAAATTATCCAATCAACAGGAAAGAGGTAATGGTGCCAATGTAAATAATACAAGCAAAGTAGAAAATATTGTAGAAATAATTCAAGAAGCTGCTAGTCAAAGCATATCTCAAAAAAATATGAAAAGTATATGCAAAATGCTTCAAGTTCATTTTGGGGAAAATGATGTTAAAATTTTAAATTTTTTCATTTCATTAAGTGATAAAATTGGTGGTACAAATTACAATACAATAGTTAATACGATTATGTACCCGCGAGCAATCTCATTAAAGCGCACTGCATCTCGCTCCTTCATGAATGCAATTAATGAAATTCATAAAAATGGTTCAAGAGCTTTGCTTACAGGAATTATGATTCCATTAATTACGATAAATATAAAGAATGATAATACAAATCGAGAAGGATCACTACATATGAATTCACGCTCACCACAGATTGAATTATTAACTCGTATATTGAAAATTACTACTCCATCAACTGCTACTACTACTAGAGCTTGTTGAAGGCGCACCTTCATTATTACGGACATTCTTATATGCCTTCAAACCTTCTTTAATTTTCAAAGAATATGGTGATTCAAATTTGTCTGTAAAATACATTTGCAATTCATCTGCTTCGCAAATATCTTCTAAATATTTCTTGACTTGAGCCTTTCTTGTTCTAATATTAGAAACAAGTCTTGTGGTTTCCTCATCTGTTGATACCCCAAGCGCGTCAAAATCTTTAAATTTTTCCAATGAAGCTTGCAACGCATCTGTCCATGCTTCCAAATTATAATGGTTGCATTCCAATAAACTTGCGTATTGTGACTCTTTTTGAACATAATATTTTGCAACATAAATCCATTTCAAAGCATTTCGTACTTCTTTCAATGTCTTAGTAGCATCAATTAACGATTCAGACTGTGCATATGCCGTATTTGAAGTTAAATCTTTTTGCCAATCACTAAATATTTTCATTCTATCGTTTGCATGTCCAACACTTGATTCTTGAAAGTTAAAACGTTCAACGTGAAATTCATATTTCTTCAACGCTTCTTTTTTTGATTCTTCAAAAGTTTTTGCTGCGAACGCAACAGCACTTTCGCCTGTTAATTTCCCAGATTTTCCTAATTCTTCGTATTTTGTGCATGCGTAGAAACCTCCTGTGCCATTTCCATGTTCGCTCCATTTTCCTTTACAAAGCCAGCAAAATTCGTATCCGCAACCACCCTTTTCTTTGTAACATGTAACATGCATGCAGCCACCATCTTTCCAAATACGTTTCTTGCATTTAGGGCATGATTTTACATTTTGATCAGTCCATAAATCAGCACGTGTTTTGCCTTTAAATAATTTTCGTTCCTGGACACTCCACGCTTCTGCATTTTCACAACTCAATGGATTATGATCTTCTTTTAAGCACCCCCAACAAAATATATGACCACATGGACAATCAATTTTACGAGTTACTGAGTTTATCTTTGGATAATGAAATACTTGTCCACATCCTTTAGGGCAATAATTAAAACATTTATTTTCATTGATATATGATTGTAAATAAAACTTTTGAAATGACTTTAAAGATGGTGGTGTAGAAACCGCTTTTACCAAATCTTTTGTAATAATTTTTTTACATTGTGGCGACGGACAACATGTAAATACACTGTGTGGACCACTTTGAAATTTACTACCAAGATGGTTTTGCCAACAGGATTTACAATAGTAATGTTTACAAGACAATGCCGCTGTCAATTCTGTACATGGTAATTTCTTTAATTGAGCATATGTTTTTTCACTTCTTGCTCTATCATTATTATTACTAGCGTTGCCATTTATATCTGACAATCTTTTCTTTGCTTTTGCCAAGCCTTTTGCAGGATTTTTAGCCCCTAATTTCTTTAAATGCTTAAAAAAATCGACTTGACGATTATTGAACATCTCCCCACACGCATCATTTAATGAATGTCCCCAATTAGGTACGATAAATAATTCTGATATAGCTTCACATAAATGTAATAATGTATTCATAGGTGACCAATCAGAATTTAACATCGATAAACAAACTGTACCATCATCAGGACTAATATTTGGATGAAACACTTTTTTCGAATCATCAATACATACAACAGATTTAGGTTGTGCAAATGGATATTCACTTACTGGTAATGTTATGGAAAAGCGCGAGACAATGCCGTCCCACATGCCTTTACATTTAACGGTAATTTCAAAAATAGATATATCTTGTTCATTTGGTAAATTCACTTCGAATTTTTTCATCAATTCTTTAAGTTGCCTGTTAATTGCTTTGACACCTTTCGTTGGTTGCACCTTTTTACGACGTTTTTTAAGTGGTTGAGATCCAGTAGTTCGAATACCTTCCTTAACAGCTTGTTTTTGCAATAATTTATCAGGGCACCCATGGCATATTTCACATATACCTTCACTAATCGACGATATTTCATCATCGAAATGTAAAGGACCGGCCTTTGGTAAACCAGCTTTAGAAACTAAGATATCACGATTTTCTTGTATCAATGCATCTGTTGCGCCTCTCCACCAACAATCGATTATATGTTCTGAATTCCAATGATGTGACAATAACAAGGTTGCAGCAAATGACTTTGAAACACCGCAACTATCTATTACTCGCTGAATTTCCCTTTCTTTCAAAGATGGTATTTGATCTTCCTTTAATAATTCATATGAGTCTGTACGTTTTAAACCTTGTGGCTGAAACTTCCCGCCTGTACTACTACTACTGCTTCCGGACTTTGCACCACCACTACTAGAACCACTACGTTTATTGTTATTATCATCATCATCACTATCGTCATCGCTATCCTCATCGTTATATTCGTACTCATCCTCCGAGTTCGAATCTTTATATACATACTGTTCACTATTGGTACATTAGAAGTTTATATTTACGTATTGTAATATAGTTTGTTAGTTAAATTTGTATTTTGAAATCAGATTTTATAAACAAAAATAGAGATTATTATAATTCTTGACTTACTCATCATCATACGATTCTTCATCATCGCTTCCAACTGCCATAGAAGCCATAATGCGTTTATTTTATTTTTTTACACGCGTAAATTTGATTGTGTTCTTTTTTTTCAAAAGTTCTTTCTTCTTTGTTATTGTTTTGCTTGTTATCTCCCTCCTCATGAACATGCTTTTTTCATTTTCGATTATAAATTATAATAATAAATGGTTTTTTAGTTGTATTGTTGTAATATTATTATTATATATATGTTTATTATTATATTAGTAGTGCTGATGTGCTGGTGTGCTGGTGTACCGTGTACTAGTACTGTTGCACCTTTTTGTTTATTTTGGTGTATACCAGGTAATATACTAATATTAATAGGACAATAACAGATGATGGCCACAGCGCCACAGCCCACAGCAAAAGCCAAAAGATAAAAAAGACCAACACGAAACACAAGCGCATCAGAGTCTGGCAGTCCAGTCCGTCGAGTCGTCGAGTCGTCGTCACAGTATTTAATTGAGAGGATCCGTCTCAGTATTTTAATAGCCACACAAGACTTATATTCTCGTACATTACCTGGTAACATACGAGGACACAGTATAGGGTAAGTATACAGTAGCTAGAGCTAGCCTGGCTAGCTACTAGCGAGCTAGCTGGGCTAGAGCTAGCCAGGCTAGAGCGAGTTATAGCTAGAGGCTAGCCAGCTAGAGCTAGAGGAAAATGGTCACATGCTGCAGTTAGAAGAAAGAAAGCAAAATGTAAAAATTAAAAAGCGTAATCATACAAAAGGGTGTATAAAAATTACTTTTTGCAAAATATGATTTAAGGGAGTGTTATTAATTTACGTTCGAATTTATGATGCTTAACCCACTTCTTCGTAACTATTGATTTTCTTGTCGACTTCAATTTCTAAAGATTCTACTTTAACTCCATTGCTTGCATTAGCTTCCTTTGCTTTCTTGGCCTTTTCATTAAATGACAATAATCCCCGTAATTGACGTATTTTCTTTCCTTCCTGATTAGTTGTATCTTCCTTCTTAGCTTTATTCTTTAAATCATTCCAATAGTTGTAATTACTAAGTCCAACTTGTAACAATGGATCAAGTTCAACGGCTAATTTAACAGAAGTTTGCCAAAATGGCAATACTATAAATTCAAAGAAACCAACTTGATTTTTTGGCGTATCGGGTTTGCTCCTGTCCATAAATGGCGAAATTGGCATACCTTCTTCTTTTTCTCTGTCACCTTGTCTAAAAAATTCTTCAACAATACGTTCTGTCCATTTTTGATGTAAAGGTAAATCTTTCAGACTGTGACCCACGTCGCAAAGCTTTACAATTGTTTTCATGAAAATCATTGGTTCATCTACAGCAAATTGTGTTGTTTTATTATTTAATGTTTTTAATTGTGCTACAAACGCCATGTGTTGCGCTAAATCTGTTGCTAATATTATATCAATGACGAGGCGGCGAAATTCAGTATAATCTTCATTTGAGAACGGTTTGAAAAAATTTAAACTGTGGCCTATTTCAAATGCAGCGGATGCATGCATATGTTCTAATACAGAACTATCATTGTATGTAATGGCAAGTTTATTTTTACTGCGGACTAAAAAATTGTTTGATACACCTACATGGCCAACATCATGAACTGCAGCCGAGAAAAAGATTGCAAATTTTTCCAAATTGGAAAGTGTTCCCCCGAATTTCAAGACGTTGACCATGTAGTGTGTTCCATATAGAACATCGGCAGCGTGAATTGAATTGTGATATGGATTGTCCAGGTAAGACTCTTCTATCTTTCCCATAAATTTCATTAGCTTGTTGGCCTCAATATTGAAAGGGTCGCAGATAATATCATTTTGTATAAATACAGTAAAACAAACAGATTGCAATGGATGCCCATTCGAAGCGGTAGCAAGATCAAACATGTCTACACTCCATTGGGATGCATCTTTCATGACGTTTTTTGTTTCGTCGTTTAAATATGCTACAACAAAATTTTTCGTCTCTCTCCGTCGTAGTTGTCTTTTTTTACTACCTGGGCTAGCATCCATACCGCTATCATTGGAAGTTCCATCGCTTTCATAGCTGTCTCTTTTAGCTTGATCGTTGAGATTTGAACGGCGATTCCTATTTGGATCTAATTCCAATAGCCATTTCTTCACAAGATTATCATCAGAAACAAGTGCTAATTCTCGTTCTAAATCTGGCTGATATGCTTGGACATCAGCTTTGGATAAGTCTGTTGCTATTTGCTGCAAAGCACTTCGTTCTGATTCATTTTGGACTATATCGGATAAATCACTTATTTTTCTAATTATACGCTCCAATTCTGATTGAACTTTAACAGCAACTTCAGAGCTTCTATTTCCAGAATGGTTTGCTCTGAAAGCTTTGCCATCATCATGATCTAATTTCAAGTCTCGAAAGCTGCTCATTGATATGTGTTTAATCATCACAGATCTTAATGCTTTTGTTCTACGTGAAGCTTCTGTAATAGTGGATACTGTTATTCGTTGATTTTGATCCCATTTATGTGCGACGAAGCATAGTACCAAAAATATACTAATTTCAATTAATAAGTCACCTACGGGTATTTCCGCAGCATTAGTAATACTATAAGAAAAACATAATAAAACGATATAAAGTATTTCGCATAATACCGCAGCAAGCGTTGCCCACAAAACACCTATTCCACATATCATACCAGATAGCAAGGCATAGGTTGGAAGAAAGTTGTCGTTCATATCGAAAACTCGAGATACAAATGCATTAACTAAAACAATACTGGACAGCTTTGGATCTAACTTCAAGGATGACTGAAAAGGTTTACTTGTATATTGGGATATTTCAACTGCTGACAGACTGTTAATAGTAGTATCTGTAAGATTCCAATTTTGGTAAAATAAACTAACGTCGTTTACATTAGAATATACTGCGAGTTCCCTTTTCTGGAAATAATATATAATTGCGGTAATAGCGTTCATAGCGATGAACATGGTAGTACATTCTTTCCACTTTGTTGGAAAGAAATGCATACAAGGCAATAAAATTAACGGTATAAACGTACAAATCACTCTTATTGTACGTATAGTTTGCAAATCAGTATGTGCGAGTCCACTACTTCCAAACCATCGAATAACAGTATATGTAGCATGGGCTAATCCAGCTACTGCACAAAACAGCATCGCCCGTGGCCGTATATGCAGCTCTCCATATTTTTGATATTCAGCTTCTCTTTCAGGGGATATAAAACGATTCGATACTAAGTGTATCCCTTTTTGTGTTGCATCTTTCAACAGCAAATTCCAAGAGTCCCGTACATATTTAGAAACACGGCTTGCCATGACAATATTTTTAATATATTACCCACTATCTTCTTTCAACTGTATAAGTAAAGGTTATATATTTTAGAAATGAGATACGCAGTTGTGTGTATTATGTATATTAATATTAAATTCCATTATACTTTACTGATTATACTGTACATTGCATTATTTTAATAATAATCAGAGGAGACACATATACCTCTATTTGCACATCATTATTTATAGCTTTTTTTTTACCTTTTACTTCTGTGGTGTGTTGCGTGTCCAGAGTTGTAGTTGTTGTGCACGTGGTGTGCTGGTGTGGTGGTGGTGCTCCAGTGGCTCTCCTCTCTCTGTGGGTGGTGTGTGGTGGTGTGTGGTAAATCTTTTCTTTAATAGGAGGAGATTACAAGTTGTTATGTTGATGTTATACGAGGCCTCGTATGTTATACCAGGTAAAAATATATGCAAACGATAATACGATAATACACTATTCCCTGCCCTGATGTGTAGGGGTGTTAACGTTACAAGATAACAAAGAAGAGACTTGAAAGAAATAAATATTTAAGGAAAATAGTATTAAAATAAATATAGTATAAAAAGTATAAATTATTATATTAGACTCTGTAGCTTTAAATCTATATATGTATAAAATATATAACTGTGTGTATACACATCAAAGGGTGGATAAAGATTATTAGAATTAAAAAACTAGTCTAAGCATATAGGAAAAGTGATTTTAAGTATAAAATGGTAACAAGTACCACCTGTGTGTATGGTAGGCAATGTCGCCACTAATTAGGCCGCAATAGGAGGTAAAAAGTGGTCAAAATAGTGCTGTGACGGCGTAATAATAGGCAGTATCGCCACTAATTAGGCCGCAATAGCAGGTAAAAAGTGGTCAAAATAGTGCTGTGACGGCGTAAAAAAGTCTTAACATAGACATAGCATTAAAAATGAATGAAAAGGGGCGTGTTTTCCAATAGAGTTGAAATTACTTTGGAGGCTGCTATGTACCTGTTAGTGAAAATACAAGAAACAGCAAAATTCATGATATCGTAATGCAAAGTCACTTAAAACACTCATAAATCTCCTTTATTGTACGCCTTTTGGTTAAGGAAAAAAATTAGTAGCAAACATTTATTGTCAAGAAAAGGTGTACACTTCCACCGAAAAAACCGATTCTCACATAACAAAAAAACAAATCACCGTAAAAACTGATTCTTACATAAGAAAAAAACAAATCTCCGCCTTTTGGATACTCCTAATGAAGTTATAACACTGCTATATCGCACTTCTAGCCAACTACAATTCCATTAACACAGGTAAAAATTTATTCTTCTGTGTTAATGAAAGCCTCCTTAACTTTCTCCTTGTTTACGACATTTCCATCGTTTTTACATAAATTCAGGGCAGGGGTCCTTGCCTTTCACGGCACTTGGCACTTATTATATAGCTCTATATACTGTAATATAATACTATGATTTGTACTATACTACTACTACTATACTAAACTAAAAAAGGCTGTGGTTGTCCTGTTGTCTGTTGTCCTGGTTGTCAGAAGATCCAAAACCACAAGATGGCTTTCAGTTGTGCTGATGTTAACCTGGATAACACATAGAAATAGCATTAGGCGTAAAAATCAACTTATATAAAAATTGAAATTGTTTTTATTTTTATTTAATAATAGCGCTGGATAGACTATATATTATACGAAGTATTCAAGTATTTTTTTAGTTTTTACACACACACACGGCTAATCTCCGATTATTATATTACGAAGTCGTATATTTTTTTATATATATATACTTATATTATATAATATGACATATATTACACATTTTAATAATATGATATTATGTACATTGAGATGTATTTTTAATCTTTTGTACGACAAAGTCGTAAAACACGAGAGAACAACACACCTAATCATCATCATCATCGTCATCGTCATCATCTATTATCTTTGCAGCTACTTTTTGTTTTTTTCGCACTGGTTGTTTAACTATTTCTTCGTCGTCGTCGTCGTCATCATCATCATCATCATCTTCCAATGGCCTTTTTGCTGATTTTGTTGTGGTGGTAGCAGTAGTCGTCGTAGTAGTAGTTGTTGTGGTGGCTGGCGCTTTTTTCTCTTTATCATCATCCTCTTCTTCATCATCCTCTTCCTCCATAACATCTTCCTTTGCTGCGTTTCGTTGTGCTGCACGTTCTGCTCTGGATTGTTTATTGTTGTTGTTACTCAATGTTCTTCCAGCATCCCATTCTTCCTCTTCGTCGTCGTCATCATCAGATGGAGAATCATTATCTTCTTCCAAATAATTTGCCGATAAAGGGCCACTATTAGCATATTCATCAAACCTATCTACTTTCGATCTACGTCTTTGTCGTTCCAATGCTTGTATTTCCTTCTCCTCTGCTTTCCATCTATCTTCGTCGTCTTTCTCTGGATCAGTAATTGTCACTGTGCGCTTAATTAAGTCTTGTTTACTCTTTTTCTTCGCACGTGATTTTTGTTGTAAACGTACTAATTCTTTATGCGATTTGCTATTTACACTGGATGGTTTCACGGACCAACGGGATTTTACATAATCACCAGCACATTCAAGGACCGTATCAGCTTCAGCATCAGGTGGTTTGTTCATGACTTGCTTATATACCCAATGTTGATGCTGCGGTAATGGTTTGACATCAATATCTAAAAGCTCGTTCCCAATTTGTATCGATTTGGTACCATCGCTCCATGATATGATTCTTGCATTACTTTCAGTTACTTTATTGCCTTTTTCATCCATAGCAATTGTACCATCTTTATTTTTTTTATATCGCCAACGTATAATATTTAAATATCTTTTGTTCCCATGTTCATCCGTATTCCATGTAGCATCCGCCGTTTTGTCAAAATTTTCCGAGTCGTATCCTTTTGTTTGTATGCCAACCAATCGACTTGTACGGATCATATTAATATCACCAGAAACTTCAAAACGTGGTGGCAAAAATAAATTCTCAGTGGGTCTATGAATATTTTTCTTATTTTGTCCTAAATTATTATTTTTACTATCATTTCTTGAGCTACTATCATCAACCTCACCAGTACGTGTTTTAACAGTAGATTTGATATCATTATCCTCATCACTATCATCAGAAGAACTGTCATCATCATCGTCGTCATCACTACCACTACCAAATAAATCATCCATATCGTCCTCTTTCTTCTCTGTAGTAGTATCAGCCTTTGGTTTAAGTTCACTACTACCACCATTTGTTGTTGTTTGTTCTACTGCTACTTCTTCATTATCATCATCAGAAGACGAAGAATCATCCGATCCAGAAAATAACGATTCTTCTTTTTCCATTTCTTTTGCTTGCTCTTCCGCCATTATACTTATATATATAGTAATGTAATAAAGTGTGAATGGATATTTACGAACAAAATATTACATAGTAAAAGTACTTATAGGAAAAGACCAATAATCTATAACATGTACATCATAATAATAATTATTAATAATTATTTCATCAATTTATTCATTTGTTTGTTGTTGATTCGGCGGCGGCACCACTTTTTCTTTTTTGCCACAGTTTGTGTGGTTATGGTGGGCGGCGGTAGCGGTGGTGTGGTGAAAAAAATGAATTTTGAATGAAGAATTTTTTACTTAATAATAGGTGCTCTGTGCCTACAGTAGTCTACCTGGTATAAATATAATTTTATTAGAAGATATAAATAATAATAATTATCTATCCATAAAATGTGCAAATCTTCTATTTATTTATTAGTTTTTAAAAACATAAAATGATATGATAAAACAGAAAAGATCAATGTATTATGTAATATCCGTACGAGATAATTTATAATAACATATATAATTCCATACTTAGTGTCAATTAGTATTATTAATACAACGTTTTACCAAAACAACACTTTTAATTCTATTTATAGAAATATATATAGTATATAGTATAGTATATATCCTTCAAGAATGAAAAAACGTTTAGCACAACAATCCTTTGGTGGTAGCTCGTCTGTGCCACCGAGTAAAAAATCCAAATATGGTGCAGAACAACAACCAGCAACAAATGAACATGGACTTGAATTTGTAAAGGAAAGAAAATTGGAAGCATTGCAAAGTACGTTTAAGCAGAAGCAAATTGAAATACGTACGTTGCGTGTTGAAGCAGCGAAAGAGAAATTAGAAAGTAACAATGCTCAAGCATCATTAAGTGCGTTTAGTAGGCAATGGGATGTTTTGAATCACGACTTATCAACTATGGCGGAAAGACTAGGAATTGACAAGGCAAAAGCTGCAAAACCAGTCGTAAATTCGATATTAAAGGATTATTTTAAAGCAGGTGTTGAAAATAGTGAAGCACACACAACAAATTTTTCAT
>JACLAC010023419.1_pt1 | contig 22588 bp, 22 predicted proteins | sample 8027881 | NCBI WGS metagenome assembly JACLAC01 (sample SAMN15725517, study PRJNA655200) | protist metagenome | isolation source: fluorescence activated cell sorting (FACS) single amplified genomes of... | place: Spain: Blaines Bay Microbial Observatory, Mediterranean Sea | collected 2016-01-19 | reverse complement strand
TATTAAAATTTGTTTTTCATCTGTGCTGAGTTTCGCCTTCATCTGATTGCTGATTTCGTTTCGCCTTTGGCGAAGCATGTCTAGCTCTCCTTTCAAACTCCTAGCTAATTCGTCCTGCTCTAGAAGTGGGGCTACCAAATCTGGCAAATTTCTAAGTCGGCAATTTTCCGAAATTTTTGCAGGATCCTGGCGGATTACTCGAAGATCGAGCATGATTATAATTTATTCTGAGTTAATGAATTTGGACGAGATTTAATACTTAAGAAAAACACAGAGGCGGTCGCGGAATATGGAAGTCGGTTTTTGCTTGAATTTCAGCACAAACCTTCAGAAGCCGATGATCATCCAATGGCTTACTCATCAGTTGAAAGCCAATTGGCAATTTCTCTTTGCTCATTCCAGCAGGCATCGAAATCGCAGGGCATCGAGTAAAATTTGCCAAGACGCTATAGATGTCTTCAAGATACATTGCTAATGGATTATCATTTTTTTCACCAAATTCGAATGGAACTCCAGGGCTTACTGGCCCTATTAAAAAATCAAATTCTGCCAGTAAGGCATGTATTTTTTTCTCAATAAATGTACGAATTTGATTCGCTTTTCCGTAGTAAGACTCGTAGTAGCCCTCACTGAGGACAAAAGTACCCAACATAATTCGACGCTTCACCTCAATTCCGAAGCCTGAATCCCTAGATTTTTTGTACAATTCATCAAGACTACCACTACTTCTTCTCACACCGTACCGAATTCCGTCAAATCTTCCCAAATTGGAACTGGCTTCCGCAAAAGATATGACGTAATAAGCGGGTATCAAGCAGTCAAGGAATCCTAAGGATTTTTTCTCAACTGTGGCTCCTTGTTTCCTCAACCAATCTGTCAAAGAGGTAGTTGCTTCTAAGACATCTCCAGATGCTGTTTCGGAATCCAAATATTCATTTGGAAGGCAAAACTTCAAAGATTTAAGATCAATTTGCCCATCATACGAATCAAGCCTTTGCGCCAATGATGTACTATCCTTGGTGTCAACACCCTGAATCGCATCAAACAGGTAGGCGCTGTCCTCGGCTGTCCTTGTCAAACATCCTACTTGATCAAGAGACGATCCATAAGCTACTAATCCATACCGAGATAATGCTCCGTAAGTTGGTTTGAATCCCGTAATTCCACAAAAAGACGCAGGCTGTCGGACAGAACCTCCTGTATCCGACCCTAAAGCAGCGACAGCCATACCTGTAGCAACTGCAACAGCCGAACCTCCGCTACTTCCACCCGAAACCCTACTGGAATCCCATGGATTCAGCGTGGGGCCATAAGATGAATTTTCATTGGAAGAGCCCATTGCGAATTCGTCCATATTTGTGGTGCCAATTACCAAAGCATCTTGTTCTTTCAAAGACTTCACAACTGTTGCATCATATGGTGAATGATAGCCGTCTAATATTTTCGAAGAACAACCTGTAGTTAGGTTGGGATCTTCAATACTGATGTTATCTTTAATAGCAACAGGCAAACCGGACAACTGACCCACACTTTCACCATTCGAAATTTTCTTACCAATCTGCCGAGCACGCTTTATAGTTATTTCCCTAGGCACTAAGCTTCTGTAAACATTCAATTCTTGATCAAATTTTTCGATTCGATCATATACCAAATTGACCAGAGCAGTGGGATCTAACTCACTAGTTTGGATTTTCTGAACCAGTTGTGAAAGTGAAAAATCAAGAATCATTGGGAAGGGAATATGTCTGAAAAAAAACGAGATTTAAAACTTATAATCTAATGAAAGACTTTGAAATTTATCATGAATTTTGAAATTAACAACACATTTGTGCATGACCACTATACTCAGACCAATTTTAAAACCTTGTTGTCCAGAAACAAAAGACGCTAAAATTTTTTTAATATTTTTAACCTTTACATTCACTTGGCTAAAACAATGGAATCATTGAGATTGCTTAGGAAAGAGTTGCTAGAAAGGCAAATGGCGAATCAATTGGGCAGCGAAGAAGCCCTGCTTCAATTTATGTCTAACCATGTTTTTGCTGTTTGGGACTTCCAATCACTATTGAAAGCACTACAGCAAAGGTTGACTTGTGTTCAGGTACCTTGGGCCCCAACATCTGATCGTGAAGCACGTAGACTTGTTAATGAAATTGTTCTTGACGAAGAAAGTGGTCCTCACCCCGATGGAGGCTTTGCATCACACTTTGAACTTTATTTGGATGCGATGAAAAAAGCTGGTGCTGATACCAATTTGATTGAGGAATGGCTCAAAACAATTGAAAAATCGAGAAACTTTTCAACAGCAATCGCTTCTACAAACCTGCCTTCACATATCGTGAAATTTCTGAAAACCACCTTCTCCTTCATTGATAATGGATCGCTGGTCAGTATCACTTCTTCATTTTTGTATGGTCGAGAAGACATTATCCCGGATCTCTTCAGACAATTGGTTGAACGCCTGATTCATGAGAATCCTGACAAATGGAGATATTTCAAATTTTACCTTGAAGAGCATATTCACTGCGATGAAGAGAAACATGGCCCAGCTGCAGAACGACTGATACAGAGGATATGTGGAAATGATCCGATTCGATGGGCAGAGGCAGAGAACGCGGCGATAGTTGCACTAACAGCTCGGATTGAACTTTGGGACGCGATGGTTGCTTCTCATGCAGAAAACTCAGAGGCTGCCTGAATTTATGATAACTATGCTAATGCGATTGAAAATTTTAGCGGTTTGTCAAATCTATCCTCTGGAAATGATAGAAAGAGAAATCGTACCTTAGATTAAGGGTTTGCTGCGGAGGACTTGTCTTTCTGCCCAATAGAAAAATTCCGCAATTCCAAAATAAATACAAATTTCATACAGCTAAAAAGATTTTTGATGAGCATCAATGGTTAAAGGGATGGAACATCTAACAATCGCAATCAATGGCAGCCTGTTGCATCCGCAACCAACTGGTTTAAGCCGCTATGGAGTGGAACTCAGCAGTTGTTTACTTAGATTACTACCAAAAGCAAAAATCTACACGCAATTGAGAGAAATAGAAGATCTTTTCCCTGACCAAGTAGTTTCCAGTGGGCCTATATTTCAACATCCAGCAAATTTTACCTCAAATCTAAAAAGACTTCTCTGGCTTCAAACACGGATGCGCCTGAATATTCATCTACAGAAACTCAAACTGAACTTCGCACCCATCGCAGAGGGGATGATAAATAGTCCAGTTCCTCAAATTGTCACGATCCATGATTTGCTGCCGCTATATGATCCTGATTTTATGCCTCGATGGAAAATATACTACAGGAAAATCCTTCCAAAAATCCTGAAAAATCATTGTAGAAAAATAATCTGCGTTTCAGAATTTACAAAGTTTGAACTGCTGAAATATTATCCTGAAGTTAATGCAAATCAAATCAAAGTAATTTACCCCGGGTTCAACCCGTTAAGATTTAGGATCAACAAAGGATTAAGTTCTTTGGAAAAATTTGGGTTCAGTGATTATTTCTTAATGGTTGGAGAAGGAAGACCATACAAAAATTTAGAATTAGTACCAAAGGCCCTGAGTATTTACAGAGGAAATTCGGTTTTAGCCATTTGCGGTAGAATTCCAGCAAACGAGATGAAGAGAATTCAAAATGTTGCTAATGAAGCTGGCGTAGGCGAAAGGTTACGGTGGTTGGGGTATGTATCAGACCAGGATCTGGGCCTATTGTACGAAAACTCTAAGGCTTTTATATTCCCTAGTCGTTACGAGGGTTTTGGACTTCCTTTGTTAGAAGCAATGTCATTCGGCGCTCCTATTCTTTGCTCAAAAGTTGCGAGCTTGCCTGAGGTTGGGGGGAGAGTTCCGATTTATTTTGACCCATTAGATCCAATGGATTTGAGCCAAAAAATGGACCTTTTAAATCAAAGCCAAACTCTTATTGAAAAAATGCGAACCGCTGGTTACCAGCGCGTGAAAAATTTCACTTGGGAAGAATCTGCTCAAAAGCATGTTGATCTCTTCAAAAGCGTTTTAAATTAATTTTTTTTACTTCTTGAAAAACAACTATTCCACAAGCTATAGGCACAAAGCACTCGGTGATCAATGTTGACCAAACAGCACCAGTAGCTCCAAACTCCGGAATCCAGAGTAAATTCAAGGTAATGTTAATTAACAAGCCACAAATTGTAAAAAATAAGTAAACTTTTTGTCTATCTAAGGCAACTAGTGATTGAGTCATGAGTGTACCTAGATATACTAGAGGTATTGCCCAGGAAAGAAGTTGGAGTAAGTTTCCAGCTTTACCAAATTCGGGAGGATAAAATTCATTGAATAACCATACTGAAAAAAATGAAACCAGAAATCCAATCACAACACCAGAAATGCTCAAAATTTTAATACCTTTTTGGAAGGATGAAAAAAATCGGTTAGTTTGCGACAATGAACCTATTAGCGAGGCTGTGATGAGTGACGGGAGGAAGAAAGAACCTTCCACTATGACAAATGCTGAATTATATAAAGCGACTTCTCCTTCGTCCACTAAGTATCCAATCATCACGGTATCAATTCTGAAGTACATTTGTATTAAAACGAGTACTAGTCCAAGTGTCCATGCCTCTTTTAAAAGAAGTTGAAAATTAATTTCATCGTTTCTGTGGCAAATTGATTTGGTTTTATTAGTTATTATAAGCAACCAAATCAAACCAATTAGCCTTGGAATGGCAATTCCCGCAGCAGCAACCCAAGGTTCTTTAAGATTGATCGACCAGGTAACTAACAAAATGCACAAGGAAAGTAAATTTTGAATTGGCAAAACTATAGATTCTACCCTTAAATCCTCAATTCCCCTAAAATACCCAAATAATATTTGTTGTAAACTATTGCAAATTAAATGAAGACCAAGAAAAAAAAGAAGTATTGGGTTTGAACCTAATAAACAACCAATCATGAAAAAAACTGGTAAAATAATTGACCCTGCTATTTTTTGATATCGAAAAGCTAAAACTTTAACACTTAATTGTCCACGACTTGTCCATTTAGCAACTAATTGTGATAATCCCAACTCAAGAATTGGTTGAACAAGCATCAACCCAATAGACCAGTGTAAAGCAAATACACCATATCCATATTGTCCCAATATGAGTGGAAGGAGTAGATGATAAATAAAGATCTCTCCTTTCGCTATTGTTTGTCCTAAAATTCCCCATTTTAGATTATTTTTTAAAGTCTGCAAATTGACACCTTGTTCCTTTTTTTGAAAAGCACTATAAGTAGAAATTGATGAATATAATTTTTTTGATAAGTTTTATTCAAAGCTAAAAAATAATTTTACCACTTTACAGCAATCTTTGTTGTATTTATAGAAATTATGCGTGTAATCGATATTGAATTCAATACTAATCAAATGATCTCAGACATTTTGGTTCTTTAAAAGAGAATAGAAATTCGAATTCATCATGATCCGCTTTGGTGTATAACAAAATGTTTGCAAATTTGGATATCTGCAAGAACCGACCATCAAAAATTTAGTCGAATTATTAGAACTATTTCAAAAGACTTTACCCCAGAGCCAATGCGAGTAAGTCATGACGTATAGCCCCTATAATTTGAGTGAGGAATAAAACGACGACGACGCAATTTTGGAGATTGAAAGAGTTATTAGACTTTAAGTACAAACAATCTCATGGGAAGTGAGCAGAAGTATTGCAAAGCTTTGAATCAGATTGTGCCTACTTAATCAGACAATTTCTTAATGACAGATCTTTGGTTTAAAAGTTTGGGGAAAGCAATGATTGAAAATAAAGAGATTAAGTTTACCAAATTACTCAGAACTGTGACTGCTTGATTACTCAAGATTTTTCCTTCTGCGTACACTATAAAGTAGGGTCTTAGAAATTGGGTTAAGTCCCAACATTTTCGATTTCATATCGACGCTAGTTTTTTGGTTAAATTTTAGGCAGATTGACAGTCTAATAGTCGTCGTAAGAAATACTAATAAAATGACTACTCTTTACGAAGCAAATAAATTAATAGATGAAATAATTTCATTAGATGCTATCTTTCTTAACATCAGATTCTTACGACACTTGAAGGAACTACTCAAAAATTTAAACTGTGAAGAACAAATCAAATATTTTGAGTTGTCTTCCTACAGAGCAGGTATGATCATGACTACCTCTTTGAGGTATATCACCTCCCTAATTTCAGTTAAGCAAAAATAATTGATTCCTCAATGGTATGATTGAAGGATTGAATTTTTATGAAATTCCACATCAGAATTTTGGAGATCTTGTCGGTAGTGAACAAAAACAGATTATTCATTCAGCAGTCACTAATGATAGTAGATTCACAGTGAACCTTGTGCGTGCCAATGTGGTCTATTAGATGTCTGCGCAGATTTATGGTGGAATCAAAAAGATTCATTGGCTTTTAAAATAAAAAAAATCATGCTAGTAATCTGCTGTTCTTCATGATACCAGCTGCTTTATCAGACTCTTTGGCCACCATAACATTATTAGTATTAGATTAAAATTATGCATTGGCATGTCTGAATGTCTCAGATTATAGCTTATTAAATTTGATTGCCTGATACCATGTTTTCCCCAGTACTTTCCTTAGAATTATAATTGCTTTTAGAAATTATCCCTGAAGATCAAGACGATCGTCGGAAACCCTACCTCAATTTGTCGGGTCACTGATACTCTTGATTGTGAACATAAAGAAGGCTTTAATTCATTGATGGTTCGTCTAAAATTAAGTCAAATGTTTCTAAAACCTAATGTAAACCATGACTAGTTGTTTGCAAACTGCAACAACTAACAAAGATCTATATTTTAAGAACATTTTCAACCACAGTTGGAATTTCAAAATTTTAATTCCGTAAAACTTAATTTTGAGAGTCAATTGAATTGAATAACGACCCTCTTGTATCGATTTTGATGCCAGTCCATAATGATGCAGCTTACTTGGACGAATGCATTCAAAGCACGCTCAACCAGGAATATTTTAATTGGGAATATTGTATCGTTGATGACGGGTCGACAGATAGTAGCGCTTTGAAATTAGAAAAATGGAGTAAAATAGATAAGCGAATACATTTCATTGCAAGCACCCATCAAGGGATAGTTCCAAGCTTGAACGCTGCAGCAAAATTGGCTAATGGATCATTCATCGCTAGAATGGATGCGGACGATACCATGCATCCCAAACGACTTCTCGAGCAGGTAACCTTTTTGAGTGAAAATCCAGAGATGGGTTTGATTGGCTCCTGTTTTCATCATTTCTCAGATGCCAGGATTGGATCTATACCAAAATGGATTATCTATCATGAGGATTGGAGTAATCGACTCCTTAGCTCAGATGATATTCATAACTCTCTTTTTGCAGAATCGCCCATCGCTCACCCAACTTTTTGTATGCGAAAAGAAGTCTTTGACAAATTGGGTGGATACCAAGAAGCCCCTTGGGCTGAAGATTATGATTTTCTTCATCGAGCCAGAATCCATGGTGTTATATTAGGTAAGGTTGCGACTACCCTTCTAGACAAAAGATTCAATAATGAATGTATTTCCAACTATGAACATCGATATCGCCAAACCAATAATATGGAGGCCAAGGTTTATTTTGGTAATATAAAGCAAATTTTCAACGGACGGGGCCTCTGGGTTGTTGGCAGTGGAGGCAGTGCTAAGTCTCTACTGAAAGCACTTAAGAAATTTGAAGTACCTACAGAAGGGATCATTGACAATAAAATCCATTACGGCACACCAAGAAAATTAATGGGGAACTCAGTCTGTGGGATTTCTAACCCTGAGAATGAAAAATCATGGGAAAAACTTAAGAACAAGCGACTGTTACTTGCTATTGGTGGCGAAAAAGGGCAGCAATTGGTAGATCAATTTAAATCTTGGGGGTGGAAACAGCCGGAGGATTTTGTAAAGCTGGTTTGAAAACATTCAGCGGAGAGGATTATGTTTGATCAATTGCTCGTAGGCTTGGGAGTCTTGTGGGGGCTGGTTTGGCTACTTATCTATGTTCAGAAACGCTTTCCCAAACCACAGGACGACAACGAATCCTGTGAATATTTTTTGCAATTTCTGTTAGAAAATCGTGCGCGGTTCCCAAATCTACTGGCTAGTAACATAAATCCATTAATGGAGCAGTTCCGAAAAGAATTCAGAGGTGTTCCTGCAGAAAAAATACGCCCCTCAGACTTTCACACTTTTGCGGCTCAATTTGAAGTTAAGTTAGAGCAAGCTGGAGCCGTTAAACAAAATCAATCTGGTCAAAAACAAATTTCAGAGCAAGAATTATAGCACGTTAGATTAATGAAGATTTTTTCTCTACTGGACTGACCATCAACATAATTGATCGATTATAAAGAATCCTAATTTGATGAAAACGATTCTTAGTTCCCTGGTTATCTTTTTGGCGTTATTTGGTTTTGACCGAAAAATTTATGCTAATGATTGCCCAAAGATGGAGTTGCCAACAAGTTTTCTAGGCATATTTTTGACGACAACAATGCTTCCAATTGGGACGACCATTGCTGCCGGTCGCAGCAGCAACACTAGTGGCTGTGGAAGTTCTGAGCCTTCAGATAGCTTCTATCGTCCCAAGGCAGCCCGGCTGAAATTATTTCTTGAGGAATCTGGTGAACCATTGGCTGAAGAAATAGCCAAAGGTGAGGTGGGTCCCTACCTACAAGTCATGACACATCTTTCTGAATGCAGAGAAGAAGGGAGTCCGGTTATTTTAAATCATCTTAGAATCCAGTACTCAAAGCACTTCAACGAAGACTTTCAAGCTGAGAAGACAGCTCAAGCTGTCTATGAACTCTCAGAATCTCACCTCTTGCGCCAATTCTGCCAAGTTGAACAAAATCATGTTTTTTTGAGTATCATAGAACAACTACAATTTCAAAATTCTTATCGTTAGAATCAACCTACATTCAAATCATTTCAACTCAACTGCTCCAGTGAATTATGTACACTTTTGACCAACTGACTTCCATTCAAATACCTGTGAAAGCTGAAGAGAAAAAAGAGGATTCCACAGAAATGCAAGGGCTTACTGTGAAGATGTTACAAGCTCGTACTCTTGTTATTTCGCAGGGAGTCACTTCTGAATTGACTCAGAGAATCCTTTCACAACTGGTGCTTTTGGAGCAAGACGACCCAGAGGCTCCTATTACAATATTCATTAATTCTCCTGGTGGTGAGGTTTTTTCTGGGTTTGCTATCTTTGATATGCTTCGTTTTCTCTCCTGTCCAGTAACCACAATTGTAGGTGGTTTTGCTGCAAGTATGGGTTCAATCCTGAGTTTAGCTGCCAATGCTGGGCGCAGATTTGCCTTTCCCAATGCGAAAATCATGATTCATCAACCTCTTCTAATGGGCTATCAAGGACGCGCTACAGAATGTCAGATCCAGGCCCGAGAGATTCTCAAAACAAGAGATCGAATCATTGACATCTATTGTGAGCAAACTGGCAAAGACTACGAAACGATTAAACAAGCTATCGACCGTGACAATTGGATGCTTGCAGAAGAGGCGTTAGAGTTTGGACTTTTGGATAAGATCGTCAAATCTAGAATGGAGCTTAACGATTTACTGAAAAGCCTCTCATGAAAAAAATAATCTTGATGAATAATATTATAAAAAAATGATGATAATATTATAAAATTATCCATGAAAGACAAAATGATTTTCAGATCCTTTAGATTAACGGAGTTTCAGGTTATTTTAGCCTTGGCATGTTCTTGGAAGATGATCTTATTATTTCGTAAACATCTCTTTTGAGATCCAAGAAAATATGGGCCAATATATTTACACCTGTACCAAACAATACTTCAATTTACCATGTGCTCACCGACAGCACGCTCATCAAGGACACTGTAGCCACATACACGGTTATTCCAGGAGCTTTAAATTTTATTTCGCTTGCAATGAGTTAGATACCGATCATTTCGTCTTCGATTTCGGAGAATTGAAGGAATTGAAGCAACATCTTGGATACATGTGTGATCACACTTTATTGATCAACAAACAAGATCCCTATTTGAAAACATTCGAGAGTATGCACGAGAAGGGATTATGTAAGCTAAGGGTTGTGGAAAATTGTGGCGCAGAAGGAATGGCTAGATATTTTCTAGAATTTGCCGACGAACTTGTGAGGCGAAAATCCAATAGCCGAGCTTGGTGCTACAAGGTTATTCAATGGGAGAACGACAAAAACTCTGGAATCGCTGAATATATTCCCAGTCAAAGGTAAATGAATGTCGAGACTTCAAGATGGACTGGAGCGCTCTTACGAAGAATTTGAAATCTTAGGTGATTGTCATCACAGCACCAGCCTGGAAACACCAATCCGGGCTGATGCCTGGGAATTGAGTTCTGAAACTAAAATTCACCGTATCGAGGAGCACTTCAGGGAAATTATGCATACTTTGGGATTGGACCTCAATGATGATAGCTTGCAAGGAACACCCAGGCGAGTTGCAAAAATGCTTGTCAATGAGATCTTTATTGGCCTGAACCCCGAGAAAAAACCTGAAATCCGACTCTTTCAGAACACCTACCGCTATCAAAATGTTTTACTTGAAAAGAATATCTCCTTTAGTTCTTTTTGTGAGCACCACTTTTTGCCTATTGTTGGGGAAGCACACGTGGCCTATATTCCCAAGAATGGTGTGATTGGTCTATCGAAAATCAATCGCATCGTTGATTATTATTCAAGGCGCCCTCAAGTGCAGGAAAGGCTCACTAGGCAAATTGCAGAAGAACTTGAGCGAGCCTTAGGAACCCCAGATATAGCAGTCTTACTGGATGCCAAGCATTTCTGCGTAATGATGCGAGGAATTGAAGACCAAACTTCTTCGACGATTACCACCGAATACCGTGGATGTTTTCAGAAAGTTGAGCGTAGAGACGAATTCTTGCGATACATCCATTCGAAAAGCAAACCCGCTTGATCAATCACTTATTTGTGGAAATACTAATTAAACTTAGCCCTTTGACTCATCAGTTTACCGACTGCAAAGGTATTTCGCTAAAGCGTCGCTGAAAATAGCTTCGAGTAGTGGAAATGTCTCGGTGACCCAAATTCTCCTGTAAAATCTCCCAATCTCTACGGGATCTTGGCCGCAACTGATGGTAGCGATTCATCGCGTAGGTCAAGCGAATTCGCTCTGAAGTCACTATAATACCTGTATGAACACTTAGCTCTCTGAAAAAGAGGCTGACCGCACTTCCCAACATTCGGCGACCTGTTTTCTGGAAGACCCAACGAGAGGGAGATCTAAGATCTAGTAGAATACCTAGTAGAATTTCATCAATGGGAATTTGCCGACATTTTGGATCACGATAGTAAGGCTGGCGTGGATCTGGAACAATGATTTCTCTATTCAGCCATAAGTCAACATCATGCCAAGTCAAAGCAAGGATTTCCCCTCGCCGCATTCCTGTCAATAAGGCAAATCTTAGATAATATTCGAACCAAGGATCACGACTGTGTATTGCTTCAGAAAGTTCTTCAATCTCTGCAGAAGAAAGTATGCAGAGCCCAGTCGGAGGTAGGGGGCCGGTCACGTCCATGTGTCCTGCAAAATTTAAAAATTTAAAATTCTAGACCAACACCAGCTGCCAAAGCAGGCACAGTCCCATTGATCTCCTGATTTGGATGACCTTGCTGTCCTGACAGCGCAAATTCGTAAAAACGGAAACTGGGCTTGAGGAAGAAGTATGCGACGCGTTCCTGCACTATGAAATAATGGCTTAGTTCTGTATGAATCTGTCCGCCCGTTGTTTCGCGTGATTTAAGGTGTCCATAGTTTTGTAGATGAAACACTCCGGTACCTAATTCAGCACCAACGGCGAGTTGTATCGGAGCCTGCGGAACAGTTGCAGTGTAATCAATACCAACATTCATCGTCTTAATAATATAATTGCTCGCATCATACTCTCGGTACGTAACTGAATGTCTCCATGGAGAATGATTCAGGTAAGTTCCATTCACCCCTAGACCAAAACCGTAAGCACCATTGATAGCCCTGCTCTGCATCCCTTTAGACTCTTCGATGGTATCCGAGATTGCATAATACCCGTAATCAGCTGTTGCTGAATACTTCCCGAGGTCAGGGCTAGCGAAAATGAACGCACTTCCCAGCAGTAAAATCAAACTGAACATTCATAACTCCTAAAGGTCGTTGGCACACCGAAAGCCAACATCGGGCCAAGCTAAATTAGGCCGGGTATACCCTCTATAAAAGCCCGCAGCCTCAAAGGAGCCAAACGCCCAGGAAGATCCTCGAAGGACACGCTCAAGACTATTACTGTCTGAGATTCTTTCTGCTTGCCCACCTGGCCGATAAGCATTCGAAACGTACTCTCTTACGTTTCCAGCTAGATGGCGAATTCCCTCAGGAGTCTGATCTCTGTTCACGCTGTCCACATTCACGCTACTGTCGATTCCACTTTCACGTGTTACACTGAAATTTCGACTAAAACTAGGCCCCCATGGATACTTTCGTCCTTTAGTTCCGCGGGCGGCTCTCTCCCACTCTGCTTCTGTTGGTAATCTTTTGCCCAGAAATCTACAGTACATCCTTGCATCCTCCCAGCTAATACCTACAACTGGCAGTTCCACATCTTCTGGAAGCATCCTCCCCTGTGTCCAACTTACAGGGCGCCGGTGGTTGTTCGCCTCAACAAAGGCTAAGTAATCGCCGTTACTCACCTCTGTTTGATCAATTTGAAAGGGCCTCACCCGCATCAAGCGTCGATTGGAATTGGCATAAAGAGGGTCATCCGTGCCCATTAAAAACATTCCACCAGGGATTGCAATCATACCATTTCCCTTGTTGCGCTCCAATCGTACCTGAATCTTTTTCGAGAATGGATTTAAAATGGTGACACTACCCTCGTCGTTTTCACGAAATTTCAACAAATCTGCCCATGTGATTACCCCGCTAAAGACATTCATCATCTTCATGGAAGCCACAAATTCTCCATCCACACGCCTGGAAATATTCCCATACAAAAACCCATCTACTCCATATAGTTCTCCCAGTCGACGTGCCTGGTTTTCATCGATGTAGACCTCTTGGTTGAGCTTCTGTTCGTTATATATCAATTGTAGATTTTCACGATCAATTAATTTCAAGCTTTTATCATTCGCAACTGCTGCTGTTAGGTAATCAATGATTTCTTCTGATGAAAGTGGTGAGGGTGTCTCAAGATCCCAGAAACTGACTCGCTTAATCTCTTCGTTCTGAATTCTTCTTGCACTCTGCTTAAGTGACGCCAAAAGAGATTGACTCAAGTTGGTCAACATTTGATGTCGCGCTGTCATCTCACTGACCGGATACACCCCCGCCCAGGCAATAGACGAGTTCTGAACATCTATTGCTTTGAGGATTAATGCCTCATCGTAGACAGTACCGTAAACAAACAATTCCACCCCTAGTAGCTTCCCAAGTTCACGATAATCGTTTGGAGAAACAAATTCTGAAAGTTGGATCTTCTGCTCTCTAAGAATCAATTGCAGTTTTGAGCGATCTGTAACCTGGAATCTTTCTCCTCGAACAATTTTCACATTGGTATAATCGATCAACTGCTCCAAATCGATTACCTTGTTGCGACTACGGTCTTTGATTCTTGAAATTGCAATCGTTCGGTAGTTGCCCTCCAATTCGTTTACAGAGTTGGCAATGCGTTCAGCCAATGATTCAGTATCTACCTTAGTCTGCTGCGCAATGATCAGATTGGGAAACGCAAACATCAATAGAACGAGAGGCAAACAAAGCCAAACATATGTATTCTGACTAAACATTGACAATGGGGTACTCCTCGCAAATTTTTTGGTAAAAGCCCAATAACTTTTTGTGGGCCCGTTCACTTCCTTGCTGTGCTTGATCGCGTTGGTAGGTGTCGCTCGGTTTCCAGTGTCGGGTCTTTAGTCTGTAGGGACGAAGCCCTTGCTCTGAATCAGAATTTTCACAAAACAATTTAGTTATTGGTGGCTTATCCATCCAAGCATTCGCAAGATTAATTTCTAAAGCTCGATACCATTTGGCGAACTGTTTTAAACGCACTTCCTCGAAATAACCGACCGGATTGAGTAATTCGACAACATTCTGCAGAGCCTCGCTAGACACATACCGATCATAATCAACAACATATAAACTCTCTGATAAAAATAATGGTCCACCATGTATAAAAAGTCCCTTTCTTTTGACTGTAGAACCACTTTGTACGATCTCCAGGCCTACACACCCTTTTTCACCCGCCAGGACAGCATTTTCGACATCTTCTACAGAAACAATGTTCAGTTTTGGATAGGCTGCCATTACAATTCCAGTATAGCGTCCCTTCACAAAAACCTGTTGTCCAAATCTGGATAGTGTTTTCAGATTCAGTGGATGTTTCCTCTCAGAAACTTTGGAGATCAGAAAAAAGCCTACGATGTCCTGTATTTCTGTCTTCAGAACCTCATTGTAACTGCAGAGCATTGCTGAACCTGCGACACGGATTCCGGTAGGTTTTTCCAGATGGTAATTATACATCCCCCATTTGGTAACCCGGGATGGATCTCGCAAATAGTACTGAGTCATCGAGAGAAGTTCATCCAAACCTACTACTGTAAAATCAACTTCGTCTAATCGGATTAGTGAAGACCCGTTGTGGGGTTCTTCTCCCTCCACTCTCAGTCTGTAAGGACCAATCTGCCAATCGTAACCTAAAAATCCCAAACGATATGGCCGATGGAAACGCTTTCTATCCACAAACACAGAGAAGCAATTGGGGGCTTTAGAGCGTACCTCATCCAAAAAGTTCAGCGCTTCTTCGAGTTTTAGACTGCTCCGTGATTTGCTTTGGGACAGAATCTGCAGAATTGCATCAATTTCTTCAAGAGAGACTCCGAGAACAATCAGCTTCTGTAGAAAATTATTCAGTGTACGACCAGAACGAGGAATCGCACAGGTCACATGAAAAGGTGCATTCATAAATTGTTTAGATTAGGCAATCATTGTCATGCAACGGACGTGCGAACCTTTCGGGACCAAATGATCGTAATATCAGGCATTCTTAAGGAACATCATTAGTTTAGAGGTTTTGCCTTGAAGGGCTTGGCCAAGGCGTCAAGATAGGAATCAAATCATTATTTTCAAGCTCTTGCAACCGAAGAAAAATGTCGCAAATCTTTCTGTTTTTACTGTTAATTCTTCTTTGTTCTCCTGTATTTGCCCAATCATCGCACGCATTACTATTTGTTAAAACGGTCGAAGAATTCTCAATTTTTCCTGCGGAGCAGCCGAATAACGCTCTTTACCGTAACGGGAAATTACTACTACAAAGCCCATCTGTTCAATGGGTGAACCTCATTGAAGTCAAGGACACAGTATCATGGCTAGTTTTAGGGATAGATGAAGAAGGTAAGTATCACGGCCATCTCCTCCCCAACAAGAATGACAAGCTAGTAATGAACAACAACGGCCATGGAGTCTTTGATATTTTAGATGAAGAAACCGGTATTCTAAAAATTTACAGGACCTACAAGGGGCGGCTGGAAATTATAAAGTCTAAGTACAAGTCAGTGCGGAGTCCCACTGCTTCCGCAACTCATCTGGTCTTTGCTCATATTCGAGATTCCAGAAAAAAGCGAAACAAACAAATCTTTGAGTTTCGTCTCCATCTCATCCGCCACGACTCATCGGAAGTCAAGAGCCTCAAGCTTTACCCACAAGATGAGTCTGCAAATTTGGAGATGGAGTGGGTAGATCAATCCAAAATTCAAATCCGTTATCACAACGGTAAAACTGAAAACTTTGATCTGAAAAAATACGCACCCACACTTTTTGATTGATCCCAATCCGACTTTCATCCCAGACGGGTCTTTATGTTAGCGCTACCCTTCCCATCAATTGATCCTACGCTGTTTACTGTAGGGCCCTTCTCTATGTTTGGCATTGAGTTGGGCCCCTTTGGTCTGCGTTGGTATGCCCTAGCCTACATTGCAGGACTACTGCTAGGCAGGGTTTATGTCAATAAAATGCTGTCTGCAAAGGCGCGTTGGCCTAGTGGGGAACCACCTGTTCCAGTAGAGGAAACTGAAAACCTCTTGATCTGGATGACTCTTGGAGTCATTTTTGGTGGCCGACTTGGATATGTATTATTTTACAGCCCACATCTGCTCATAGATCCAGGAAGTGTACTTGCAATGTGGAAAGGGGGGATGTCATTTCATGGTGGAATGCTTGGCGTAGTTGTCTCTGTGATCTTCTATGCTCAACGCCACAAGGTTTCGCTGTTCTCTCTTGGGGACGCCATTGCAATCGCAGCCCCAATTGGTTTGTTTTTTGGACGCTTGGCAAATTTCATCAATGGAGAATTGTGGGGCAGGGTTTCTGATGTCCCATGGGCAGTCATTTTTCCACAAGTAGAATTATATGCCCGGGCATATCCGGAGTTAGCCAATACCATTGGCCAGGGACGTCACCCTAGTCAATTATACGAAGCTGCCTTGGAGGGTCTCGTCCTATTTCTTGTCTTAGGATATCTTGCTTGGCGTAGCGATGCGCTCAAAAGACCCGGCACTTTGATTGGTACATTCTTGGTGGGTTATGGAATAGCCAGGGCATTCTGCGAATTTTTTAGAATGCCTGATGTCGGTATTGGCTTTGACCTAGATTTCATTGGCATGGGTATTTCCAGAGGACAGTTACTCTGTTTGCCAATGATCATCGCAGGATTGTTGTTTCTTAAGAATGCTCAAGGAACACAATCTACAGAGATCACAACTAGGTCCTAGATTGCTTAACGATTATCGCATCAAGGTTATTTAGCAAATTTATTGAGCGATTGTACCCCAGGGATAGTCAACGAATAAGGTTGTTTCCTGCCCCTCAGATCCTGTTGCAACGTCGAAGCGATAGATAAACCCCGATCCAGTGACGAGTCTTGCACCTAGCCCCGAAGAATTTCTCGACTTGGTCCACAGATCTTCTCGCTGCTCTGCAACCGTTCCCATCTCATAAAAGAAAGCGAGTTGGAATCCTGTTCTAAAATCCCGAATGAAGTATAGGTCAAACGGGGTATTCTCGTCGGTCAGATTCCAGCGAAATTCATAACCATAAAATTCGGTGTGAGCTCCACTGAAACGCCCCCCCGCATAGGACCGCAAACGAGAGCTACCACCAAGGCTACTAGCTGTTCCATATTTTCTGCTTGCTTGGGTATCAGTTGCTAATTTCTTTAAGCTTTCATCACAGGGATCACCTGCTGTGCAAGCATAATTAGTTCTCAAATCATCGAGAATTGATTGATAGTCGGTCACCCCTTCCTTTGTCACCGTAGCATCTGAACGAAAATAGTTGATGGCAAAGGTGCTACTCTCTAGCAGTGGGATATACCCGGTCAAGTTGGTGTCGACCGTGTAGCTTTCTGAAGATTTTGCGTCTATCGATGGGGATTCTGACCTAGTAGCTACGAAGCGGACACCCATTCGAGGATCCAGCCGGTCATCCGTAACATCGATCTGGGTTCCGTAGGTCAGCCTCTGAAAGGTGAAGGGCTCGGGTTCGGCGTATTCCTGACGATTCTCCTCTTTCCCTTGATAGATCACAGCGCTAGGCTCTGAGCGGATGTTGTATTGCAAGGTGAAAAATTCCAACCGACGCTCTAAAAAGGTGAAGGTCAGTCGACCTCCATACAAAGAAGTATTCTTTAATTCTACGATGTTGAAGTCCTCCGGATCAGATTCGATTCCCCGTTGCGCATACTGCTTTTGCGAGCCCTTGTTGAATCCCACGTAGGTCACATCCAGTAGAACGTTTTCAGGCAACAACTCGATATCGGTCACACCAGTAATGGTTCCTTCAACATCCCCTCCAACCCCAACTAAGAAAAAATCGGTGGTGCTATCGAAGGTGTTATTGAATGCGCCAATCACTCCAAGCCCTGTTCCAACGCCAGGTAAGATGTAAGGAATCGGAGCGATAAGATATCCAAAGTCTCTGGGGAATTGGGCACGTCGCCGTTCTATGGCTTCTGAAAAACTGGTTAGCAGAAGCATTTGAATCGTTATCAAGAGGATTCGTCGAAACATAAGATCGCCCATTTATGGAAAAGAAACAGAGTTTTAATTCAAAAGAAAAATATTCTTATCCAATTTCAATAAGTTGGATTGAACAGTTGCAGGTGCAAATGCTGTTCTCATTCTAGAAAACTAAAATTAAAGTTACTTTCTGAATTAATATATATAATTTTCCTTAGCTTCCTGATTTTCATCAATCTTTTGCTTGAATGAGATAATTCAAAGCGAAGAATAATGGACTAGATCCAATCAAAATTATTATTTTTATTGAGTAATAAATTTCAATTTAGCTTAGATTTGGTTGAGTGTGCTGTCTTGAATTTTCAAAATAAGCGAGGTTAAAAAATGATAGGATCCAAGAATAGAGCCTGGAAAGAGTGTCTACTAGGGTTAAGTTTTTTGTTGGCTCCAATTGTGTCTAATGCTGAATTACCAGTTGGCTCAACTCCCAAGACCATTGTTCTGCAGGGAGAGCAGGGCAAGTTAGTTGATGGCGGTGGCTCCTGGAAAAGTGATGTGTTCATTGGTTACGTCACGATCCTTTTTTATGTAGATCCAGATGAGAGTGATTTGAACAACGCAGCCAGTGAGGCACTGAAGAATGCGAATCTGCCCGAAGACCAAGTTCGCTCTGTAGCGGTGATCAACATGGATGCAACGCTCCTCCCTAATTTCCTGATCCAGGGCAAGCTGGAGGATAAACAGAAGGAATATCAAAACACCCTCTATGTTATGGATTACAAGAAAGTCTTGGTGAATGAGTGGGGTCTAGGTGATCACAACAGTGACGTTGTGATTTTTGATAAGCAAGGTAAGGTTCTCTTCAGCGTCGATGGGCAATTGAACGACTCACAGATCAAGCAAATGCTTGCGGCTGTAAAAAGTGGATTCGATTGATTGGTAACCTGATCTGTCATTTTTGGGGAAAATTCGGAGGCGGCACTTGAAAGGTCATGTCAGGATTTTCCACTTTCCACCCCTCGCTGTTGCAAGTGGCCACACAGGCTTGCTGCATGATCCTGAGGACTTTCCAGTAATGTTTTGCGGCAGGGCTCTTCATCCTGACATATAGAAAGTATTGAATTGACCAGGACTGAATCGAGCTCATTTCGACACTCAACTCTTTTAAAGATGGTTGTAGCCCATTTTGGTCGATGAATAGCCCAATTGATCTTTCAAACGTATTGGGCACGAGATCCAAGCAGATCTCCTGGTGTTCAAGGCTGATTCCAAAACTTCCAACACAGGCAAATGTACCCATCGAAAGATTTTTGATCCCCAAATTTAGATAATCATTGACCAAAAATGTACGGATCATTTCTCTTGTTTTGACCTGAACAAATTCTGGAGTTTGGACAATGACCTGGCCAAACGAACCATCCGGCAACAAGATATAATCATGTAAATTGGATGGAAACCAGGGTTCATTTTCAGCAATTGGCTGAGAGATCAGCCGAGACATCTCGCTGAGGGGCATGCGCATCTCACCCCCCTCCAGAACAGGATTGACCAAATGAGAGTATATGTTGATGGACTTCACCATCCAAGGCACACCCTCGTAGGTGACCATTTCTCCTTCTCTGACAGCTCCCAAGTTCAATAGTAGCTTTGCCTCTGCCAGAAATTGAGGCAGATACTTCTTCAGCCCAATCGCGATTCCTGCCAAGATCAACAAAGCCAAGCCCAAGAGCAGCCAGTCTCCTGTCACGTACAGAACAATCAGAAAGCCCGCTGTTGAGGCCATCATCATTAGAATTCTGTAGGTGTAGAAAAGCACTCGTGAGTATTGACTCCTAGTATGGAATTCGTCGACTCCCTCTTTCGGAACCATAAAGCAAAGGAAAGTTCGCATTCCGAACCAGACTGCCATAGTCGCAAGGACAGCCAACATCAGGTTGAGGCCTCGGCCTGTCAAGAAAGCTCCAAAAGCTAACCAAACACTTGTCCAGATTGATTCCTGGCGAATCTGTAGATTTTGCAATTGCAGCTGGGCCAATTCCAGGTATCGTTGTGCCTCTGCCTTACGCTCTCGCCAGTTTTCATGAATTGTTTGGATTTGCCTTCTCGTCGCAAGATCGACCTCGGCTTGAGACCACTCTTCAATTTTAAGAATCGAATTTTCAATTTCTGAAAGATTTTGCTGATAGAATTCTATGGTTTTCCGAATTCGCTCAATAGCTCTGGGCTGCTCCGTCAGACCCTTCAGGCTCTGAAAAATGGGCTGAATGATCTCGATTAGATCGCTTTGCCAGTCAAAGCTCTGATCAGGCATTTCCTTGAAATTTTCTAGGTCCAGCCCTCCGGTGACAATTGACTCAAAAGCTACCTCTGCATTCTTCAGAATTTTCTCAGATTCAGCGACTTGTCCTTCAAGGGCAAATTTTGTAAGCTGCGCAGGATTTTGATCCAGCTTTGCTCTCAGATCCTCGAGAATTTTTTGCTGCAAGCTGATGATGCTAGTAAATTCAATCAACCGAGTCTTCAGCTCCTGCAGACGCTGATTTGAATTCTGCTCTTCATTTTGCTGGAACTCATTCGCAGTATCTGTCTGTTTTTGCTGTCCCAGCCCTTCTGAGACAAAAACGAAATAGAAAAGAGTCAAACAAGCCAGTTTGGCAATCAGTAGATTGGTGTGACTGAGAAAATGCATTTCAGACTTTTCAATATCAATTGATTCAATACTCAAATGAGAAAGGTGTAATTAGGTACTATCCAAAAGCTAAAGAATTTATTTTTCATTTTTTCCAAAAAATCTCAGAAAGACAAATCAGCGAGACTATTAGTTGAGACCCATTTACGGTGAGGGCAGGTCAATTCCCTATGGAATTGACCTGCTGAGGCGGAAGGAATACAGTTTGGTCGATTAAAGCCTGTACATTGCTTCGACTTGTCCACGGAAGGAAGTGGAAACTTTGAAGACCCTGCCTCCGTCAGGTTGATTTGCTCTAGCTGTCGAATCTAAGTTTTCCAATGCAGTGGTTGCTCTAAGCTCCGAGTTATCTTTGCCACCAAAGACAGGGCAACTAACATTACTGGCCGTTAGGGAGAATTCCCTCAAGGGACTGCCATTCTGACTAAACCCTGCAACTTTGCCGGCTCCCCAGAGAGCAATCCAAAAATTCCCGTCAGCGTCGACAACTGCCCCATCTGGGGCAATTCCTGGCTCGAATGTCAGGAAGACTTCCCGTTCGCTTTTTGGCAGTCCTGTTGCCGGATCCAATTTCACTCTCCAGACCGTACTTGACGCACTATCAGCGAAATAGCCGGTCGCTCCATCTTTAGTGAAACATGTGGCATTGGGTATGGTAATGTTGGGGAAGAGCAATTGGAGCTTTCCTTGAGAAACATGATAAATGGATCCAGCTTCTTTTTCGGCATTGCGCCCCATCGTCCCAAACCAAAAGGAGCCACTGGGGTGAACCCGACTGTCATTGCTGCGAGTGACTGAGTTTTCTGCTTCCACATCAAGGTAGGACTTCCAGCTTTTGGAATCCATGTCCAGAATATGTAGTCCGTCATCGACCGCAACCACCAAACGTTTTTCATCGATCCGAGCTGCAGCGCTAGCGTTACCAGGACAATCAATCACTCGGACAGGCTGATCCCCAACCTGCTCATAGAGCTTCTTGCCGAGGATATCAAACCAACAAAAGCTATCTCGCTCAGGGTGCCAGAAGATCCCTTCGCCAAGCTCACAGACTGGGACACTACAAACTTGCATCGAATCCATAGTTTTACTCCTTTTGAGGATACAAAAATCGCCAGGCTGCGGTGAGGCCTAGCCGAACCAAATCATCTCCAGAATGCAAATCTACCTCTCGACCAACCAAACTCAACGCTCGAGCATATAACTTGGTCAATGAAGATCCACCTACTAGTTGAATCTTCTCTGTTTTTTCAATTTTTCGGGTCGCTGATCGTAGCTCTTCACCAAGAACCCGACCGCTCAGGAATGCCAAATTAGCAACTGGATCTCGATCCAAAAGCAGTGAGGTAGCTCTTATTCGAAAGAGTGAAGTCAGCAATGGAGTAGTTTCCTCAAAGCCTGTTGAAACACCTTTCGCAAAAGCAGGTTGTTCTACGTCAACGTCTCCCGATTCCAAATCATGCCGTAAGATACTGTGTTGACGCACAATTGAGAAGAGTTCGCCCGTTAGGTAGGTATCAAATTGCTGAACCTGCCCCAAAGCTACCCTTACCCACTTACAATGCGTCCCTGGCAAACATATTATCCCTGACCATTCTGATGACCCAGCTCCCAATCCGAGCATTTGGGTCTCCTCTCCCCGCATAACATCCGGTCTCGATTCTTCTTGGCAAGCTACCCCAGGCAACACATGTACCTTGCGCTGCAGATCATTCGTTTGAACATCTACCGCGCCAATGGCCACATCTTTCAGTGAGACCGGTAAAAACAAATAAGGAGCTTCCTGCCAGCCTTGACGGCTCCCCACCATACCACTCATCAGCACCGGACTTTCCACAGGCCATCCATGGAGATATTTCTT
>JACLAC010016915.1_pt1 | contig 22588 bp, 23 predicted proteins | sample 8027881 | NCBI WGS metagenome assembly JACLAC01 (sample SAMN15725517, study PRJNA655200) | protist metagenome | isolation source: fluorescence activated cell sorting (FACS) single amplified genomes of... | place: Spain: Blaines Bay Microbial Observatory, Mediterranean Sea | collected 2016-01-19 | reverse complement strand
TTTCTCTGGAAGTTCTAATTAATAATTTTTTCAGTTATGGCTTTTATCTTTCAGGAATATTTTTTTTGACAATTCCAGTTTTTCTGAATACCGAACATTTCAAATTAAAAATATTCCTACTAGTTCCTTCCATATTGCTTGGTATCACCAACCAAAATTTGGGAGAGATGGATTTTGGTGGTTTTCAGCAGTTGCTCGGAAATGAGTTCATTTTACTGATTAAGATCATTGGTTTTTGGAATTTTCTACTTTGTTGCCAGGCTTTCTGGAAAGATGAGGAATCACGCATACTAATTTTGACAATCCTTGGTTACATTCTGCTCCTGTCCCTCACTCGCCCTGCTAATCGTTATTTGATTTTTGTAGTTCCCTTCTGGGCGATATTGGTTTGCCAGCATATTTCACTTTCACGCATGTTTTGGTGGGGATATGTTGCTGTTCTTGCGGGGCTCAATCTATTTGCCACGCTCTATCAGGTGAGTAATGCGACTGCCTCTGCAAATATGGCTGACTGGGCAATTCAGAATGATGTCCGTATCAACCTTGGAGGGATACTTCACAGTCATGTGGGAGATTTTTCACACTATGATCCGAGTAGCCCTCTGGTTGTTTTCCTGTCTGGTGTTCAAGTTGGTAGAATTCTGCATGAAGAGCCAGTACATGTTCTTGGATTTCCAATCCGCAGCTACGTTCTGTCCGATACCACTTCAAATTAACGAACCATGAAAAGATATGAATTTCTCTCAGCCCTACTCAGATAAAACCATACTCGTCACCGGTGGTGCGGGAGCAATTGGCAGCAACCTCTGCCGAGCCCTGGTGGAAGCTGGCGCAGCCAAGGTCATCATCTTGGATGATCTCTCTGCATGTTACGCCTGGAACATACCCAACCTGCCGAACATACTGTTTGTCAAGGGTAGCATCACTAACGATGTGGACCTCAAGCGCGTCTTTCACGAAAAGCCCGCCTACATCTTTCACTTGGCTGCCTTCTTTGCCAACCAGAACTCTGTGGACTACCCGGAAAAGGACCTGCTCGTCAGCCAGTTGGGAACGGTCAAGATGCTAGAACATGCGATCCTGCAGGGAGGTATCAAGCGCTTTGTTTATGCTGGCTCCGGCTGTGCGATTTATGGCGCCCAGGCACCCCTGCCACTGAAGGAAGAATTTGTCTCTATGCACCTGAGCACTCCCTACCAGATCTCCAAAATGGCGGGGGAACTCTACTGCAATTTCTACTGGCATCACTATGGTCTGCCGATTGTCAAGACCCGGTTCTTCAATTCCTATGGGCCTGGGGAAGTTCCTGGACAATATCGTAACGTGATCCCCAATTTCATCTACTGGGCGATGAAGGGGCAGCCTCTGCCGATCACTGGCGATGGCAAGATGACCCGGGATTTCACCTACGTGGAGGACATCGTGGATGCCTTGTTGCGAGCAGGGATTCGGGAAGAGGCGATTGGTGAAGAAATGAATATTGCCTCCGCAGCTGAAACCGAAATTGTTGAGATGGCTAACACGGTCAATGAGTTGACAGGCAACAAGGCCGGATTGCTCTACACTGATCGGCGCAAGTGGGACACAAAGTCGAGATTATTGGCGAGCGTGGATCGGGCCAGGGATTTGTTGGGCTACGATCCAAAAATCAATTTTGCAACAGGTCTACGCAATACGATTAGTTGGTTTGAAAAGAACTGGGAAGCGATTCAGCGTGACGCCGAGTTTCCTCCAGGAATGTCCTCTGCGGTCAAGAACTATGTGCTCAAGCAAGAACAGCAGCATTCATGAGACAGATCGTCCAGAGCTACAAGACGGGGGAGGTGGCGTTACGTGAAGTACCGGTTCCTCGCTGTGGCAGCAAACGAATTCTGGTACGCAACCGCCGATCGCTAATCAGCATTGGTACGGAGCGTTCTACGATTGAACTGGGACGCAAGTCTCTCGCAGGTAAGGCCGCAGCTCGACCAGATCTGGTGCGAAGAGTCTGGGAGAAGGCCAAGAAGGAGGGTTTGCTCAAGACCTGGCAGGAGGCGATGGGGCGCCTCGATACACCTACGCCTTTGGGCTACTCCTGTGCAGGGATTGTCGAAGAATGCGGGTTGGCGGCAACAGAATTTTCTCCTGGAGATCGGGTGGCCTGTGTCGGTCAGGGATTTGCTAGCCACGCAGAATTTGTCTCGGTTCCGGTCAACTTGGCCTGTCTAATACCAGAAGGGGTTCGTGAGGAAGAGGCGGCTTTTGGAATGCTGGGCATCATTGCCTTACACGGAATTCGCTCTGCTCAACTCAGCTTTGGTTCCCGTGTTGTTGTTATGGGACTTGGCTTGTTGGGTTTACTAACGGTTCAGATTCTACGTGCCTACGGTTGTGAGGTGATTGCCTACGATCCAGCTTCAGACAAGGTTGCGCTGACTGAGCAGTTTGGCTTCACAGCGGTTACGGATCAGGTAAGCGAACTTTCAAAGTTCACAAAATCCATCACCCAGACACATGGGGCGGATGCGGTCATCATCACGGCAGCCACCAAGAAACGAGAGCCGGTTGACCAAGCGATTCAACTCTGTCGAGCCAGGGGGCGAATTGTTGTGGTCGGTGTGGTAGATATCCATCCCGATCGCAACGAGTTATGGCAAAAGGAGATCGAACTAGTGGTTTCGAAGGCAGCTGGCCCTGGTTCATTGGATCCCCTCTATGAACTGGAGGGCATTGATCTGCCGATCGGTGACGTACGTTGGACCCAGCGCCGCAATCTGGAGGAATTTTTACGCCTTTTGTCTCAACACCGGATCGACGTCCAGCCGTTAATCACACACCGAATTCCACTGACAGCAGCGGAGTCGATCTATCAGCAACTGATTGGAGATGCTCTGAGTAACCCGATTGGGGTGTTGCTCGAATATCCTGAAACAACCCCACTCCAACATACCCTGCCGATTCCTCAAAAAACTACGCGCGTTTTCTCATCAGGCAGCGTTCAACTGGGGGTGATTGGAGCTGGTTTGTTTGGCAAGGCACTTCTGTTGCCGGCGCTCACCAAGCTGGAAAACGCTCAACTGCATACGCTTGTGACCAATTCAGGTGCCAACGTGGAGCATAGTGGCAGAAAATTCGGTTTTGCTCATCAGTCTACAGATATTCAGGCTGTTTGGAAAAATCCTGAAATCCAGGCGATTGTTGGGCTGACTCCACACAGTAATCACGCAGCGTTGGTGCAAACTGCGCTTGCTCAGCAAAAGTACCTGTTCCTCGAAAAACCCCTTTGTGTCACCCTCGAGGAATTACAGTCCATTCGTGAAACAGCAGCCGAACAGGCCTGCCTTCCCCTGATTCTGGTAGGACACAATCGCCGCTTCTCTCCTCACACTAGACAGCTTCAGCAATGGCTAAAAAATCGGCAGTCTCCGCTAGTGATCCAACTACGTATCAATGCTGGCTTCGTCCCTGTGGGTCACTGGGTTCATTCGGAAGATGAAGGACGCAGCCGGATTGTTGGTGAGATGTCCCACTTCATCGACCTACTACAAACGTTGACTGGATCCCTTGTGCAAAGAGTGATTGCAGAGCGTGTGTCTGGAGACAACCAGGCGGTCGTTAACAATGATAATATCGTGCTCAGCCTGAAGTTTCGTGATGGTTCGGTGGGCAATCTGACGTATTCAGCGGCTGGAGCTAAAGCCTATTCTCGTGAGCGGCTTGAAGTTTTCTGTGAGGGACAAACCTTAGTGCTAGAGGATTTTCGGGAGAGTGAGCGTCATGGGTCTAGAAAAACGGAGCGCTTCAAGACGACAGGACAAGAGATGGGCTATCGGGAAGAACTCCAACACTTTGTCAACTGTGTGGCCGGCAAGGAAGAGCCTCTGGTGGCTTTTGCCGAAGCATTATCAACAATGGAAACGATCTTTGCGATTGAGCAGTCCTTGGCAACGGGCAACCCTGTAGTCTGCGAACTCGCATGAAGATCCTACTCGTCACGGATTCCTATCCTCCTGAAATCCGTTCTGCTTCCCACCTGATGCTTGAACTGGCCGAAGAACTTCACTCAAGAGGTCATCAAATCACGGTGATGACCACCTGGCCCAAATACAATCTGGATCAAGATTTTACTCAACGAAAATTTTCTGAATTGGAAGATGAGAATGGTATTCAGGTTCTACGAATCAAGACGTTGCCACACCACAACGTCAATTACCTGGTGCGTGGGATTGCTCAGTTGTTGATGCCGCTGAAGTTTCTCTGGAAAGTCCAGCAATATCGTCTCCATTTGGATGCTGTGATCGTGTACAGTCCACCCTTGCCTTTGGCGCTGGTTGGTGTGTGGTTGAGGTCGAAAGTGTGGTTTCTGCTCAACGTACAGGATCTGTTTCCCCAAAATGCAATCGACTTGGGGGTGTTGCACAATCCTTGGCAGATTTGGTTTTTTCGATGGTTGGAAGGCTACGTTTATCGCAACGCAGACGTCATAACTGTGCACTCAGAAGGCAACACAAGTTTTGTTCTGCAACACTATCCAGAACTTGCCAACAAGCTACGAATCTTACACAACTGGGTCGATGTCGGCCATCACCAGTCTGCAACGGTGACTGGTGATTTTCGTGCCAAGTGGAAGATTAAACAACGCTATGTCGCAGTCTTTGCGGGAGTGATGGGGCCTTCACAATACCTAGAACGAGTGCTGGAGGTTGCAGAGCTTGTTCAGAAGCAGCAACCTGACCTATTGTTTCTGCTGGTTGGTGATGGAGTTGAGAAATCAAGACTGGTGCAGTTGGCAACCCAAAAAAGCCTAAGCAATGTTCGCTTTGAAGGATTTATTGGGCGTGATGTCTACCCTGATTTGTTGAGGATCTGCAGCCTAGGCTTGGTTTGTCTGAGTCCACAAAATCAAACGCCTGTCGTCCCTGGAAAAATTCTTGGCTACATGGCAGCTGGACTACCGGTTGTGGCTTTCCTCCAGTCCAAAAGTGATGGACACGGAATTGTTCAAGCAGCTCAATGTGGTGTCACTGCTGATTCCGCTGACTTGGATGCTTGTGTGGAGGCTTTCCATAAAATGCTAAAGCAAGCTGAGCGATTTGAAGCAATCGGGGCTTCTGGAAGGAACTATGCGATCCAACACTTTTCCAAGGAAGCCTGTGTTTCTGCAATGGAACGGATGTTGACCAGTACTCAGGAGACTCTTCGATGAAAGTCCTGACGGTCTTTGGCACTCGGCCCGAAGCGATCAAGATGGCGCCCCTGGTTCATGCTCTGGCGGATCACCCCAGTTTCGAATCATCGGTCTGTGTGACAGCTCAGCACCGAGAGATGCTGGATCAGGTGCTGCAAATTTTTGACATTCACCCAGATATCGACCTGAACCTGATGCGCCCGGGGCAGGATCTTTTCGATGTGACCAGTGGAGTCTTGCAGGGCATGAAGCAGGTGCTGCAACGAGTCAGACCGGATGCCTTATTGGTACATGGAGATACGACGACTGCCTTGGCCACGGCGATAGCAGGCTTCTATACTGGTGTTCCTGTTGGGCATGTAGAGGCGGGACTGCGCACATATGACTTGCAAGCGCCTTATCCAGAGGAATTCAACCGCCAGGTGGTCAGTCGAGTGGCCCACTGGCACTTTGCTCCGACCGAGCAGAGTCGCCAGAATCTTCTCTCCGAGCAGGTACTTCCAGCAACTGTGCATGTGACGGGCAACACGGTCATTGATGCCTTGTTTTGGGTACTGAAGCGCTTGGACTGTGATCTTGAACGCAAGGCTCAGGTTGAATCACTGCTGAATGGCCAAATCTTCTTCCCGTGGCAGAAGAGTCGATTTGTTTTGATCACCGGTCATCGAAGAGAAAATTTTGGCCAGGGATTCCTACAGATCTGCCAAGCTCTGCGTTCACTGGCCGCTTCCTTCTCGGAAGTTCATTTCGTCTATCCTGTTCATCTGAATCCGGCGGTACAGAAGCCAGTCTTTGAATTGCTGCAGGCTCTGCCCAATGTACACCTCTTGCCTCCACTGGAGTATGAGCCCTTTCTACTCTTGCTCAATCGAGCCTATTTTTTGCTTACCGACAGCGGCGGAATTCAGGAAGAAGCCCCAAGCTTGGGTAAACCCGTGCTGGTGATGCGGAATGTGACGGAGCGTCCTGAAGCGGTGGAGGCTGGCACAGTTCGATTGGTCGGTGCAGACCGTGGGCGAATTGTGGCCAATGCTTCGGAGTTGATTTGTATGCCGGAAAGCTATGCAAAAATGGCAAAGGCTCACAATCCTTATGGAGATGGTCAAGCCTGCACACGGATTTTGGAAGCTTTACTTAGAAAATAGGTTTTTCAGTTATTCGCTGGGTAAAGTATATGTACTATTTTATAAATTCGGGCAAAATATAATTTACTTTCAATTTTTGATGGTTTTTCTGCATGTCCATCACCCTCCTCAATAACTTAGCTTTTGTGTTTCTGGTGGCACTCCTGCTGACCACTCTCAGCTTGTTGGTGCTCTTGCGTCGTACCAAACAGAATGACGCAAATGAGAACTCTCCAAGATTGCGAGATCAACATCAAACTTCAATTCCTCGTTGGGGTGGTGTTGGAATCTTGATTGGCTTATTGATCGCCCTGCTACTTTCGACGGCCCTCCCTTTTGAGCAGGTCTCCTCTCCCCTCTCTGGTTCCTATCTCTCGTTGCTGATCAGCGCTGTGTTTGCTTGCGGTCTTGGTTTCCTCGATGATCAGCAAAACCTAAGAGCCCGCTACAAACTGCTTGGGCAACTCGTTCTTGGTATCTTCACAGCCACCTTTATTTTCCGACCAGACACACTTCAACTGCCCTTGATTGGACTGGTTGAAATGGGATGGTTCGGTGGTCCTTTGATGTTGCTGTGGGTGGTTGGGGTGATGAATGCGCTCAATCTGGTGGATGGGCTGGATGGGCTGGCTGGGGGGTTGAGTCTGGTCACAACGCTCTTGCTGGGTGCTTTGTGCTGGAGGGCTGAAAATTACGACCTGGTACTGTTTAGTTTGGCTCTGGCTGGAGCGATTTTCGGCTTCTGGCTCTTTAACAAACCACCAGCTACCCTGTTCATGGGGGATTCTGGCAGTATGCTGCTTGGCTACTTGTTGGCAGTCTTCTCGGTCAAAGTGGTTGCTGTGACTGGCAATGGTTCTGTATCCTTGGTGCCTGTCCTTTTGCTAGGCATTCCGCTTGTAGACACGGCTTTTGCCTTTTTACGACGCTATCTGAAGGGAATTCCGTTCTATGCTGCGGACAAGGATCACCTGCATCATCGTTGTTTACAAAAGGGTCTGAGCGTCTGGCAAACCACTCTGCTACTGAATGCGTTGGGGCTTTTCTTTGGATTGCTTGGCGTCGTTGCTCACTTCTATTCAGCAGTCGCCTCTCCGCTGATCATGGGCTTTGTCCTGCTGGTCTACGGCTTGCTCTACTGGCTGGAATACGATGTGATCGTCCGGCCCTCCAATGCGATGCGTTCTCAACCACAGTTGCGGAAACAACGGGACTTGGTGCGGGCGCTCTCTGAGAACGCTGAAGTTTACTTCGCGAAAGATCATAACACCACAGAACTACATCACAGCTTCCGGTTCTGGGCAGAGTTGCTATACATTCGAGACTATGAACTCCTGCAGCAACAGAGTTTGCTTCATCGTCAGGGAATTGTCGTAGTCGCTGAGGAAGATCGGCTGATGGAATTCTCCCACAAATCTTTCCTCCTGCGCTTCCGTTTACGCCAGCAGAACCTGCAGCAAGATTCTGATCTTAAGGATGAGTACTTGAGAATGGTAGTCCCTCTCTTTCTGGAACAATACCAACGTCTGCACCAGCCTGCTGAAGCAAAGCCTCTCCGTGTGATTTCAAGAACTCCCTGATCTCATACTGTCCGTAGTTGTACTGGCGTTCTACTCTCAAGTCTTTGCTCAATCCAACTTTTCTGGCACACCTTCCGCAATCTCCAAAAATTCGTTGAGTTTCTTAAGGATCATTTGGGATTTGGAACTGAAACTTGATGGTTCCCGCTGACTTGCCCCCAAGCTAGTTTCTATAAGAAATTTTTCTCTCCCTCGCAATGTATAAAAACTGAATGAAATCAATTCACTGGGAAGTTTTCAGAGATTCCATACTTTTGCTTGGGATTCTGACTTTTTCACTTCCTCTGAAAATCCCTGCAATACAATCATTCTTAGAGTCGATCCTTCAGATTTCTTTTCCCATCCAACTCAGCACCTACACGCTTTTCTTGCCAATGTGGCTTGGCATCACAGTATTGATCCACCTGCTCAGGATTCCAGAAGTATGGAATCAACTTAAGATTCCTGTATTGCTGATGGCAATACTCTTTGTGTGGATGTGGTTAGGAGCTTGGTTGAGTGAATGGCGGGGTCATAGCCTGAAGCATGCAGGACGTTATACGATTCACCTTTTAGTGTTTTTGACCTTATTGTTTCTAGTGGGAACTCAAAATTTTCGTTCCATGACTGCCGTGTTACTAAGCTGGTTTTTAGTTGTCAGCGGACTGACCATGGCCGAGCAATTATTTGCTGATTGGCAGTTGCCATCTTGGTTTGCTTCCATCGGCTTGGGATTAGAACTTCATTCAAATGTCAGATCAGTTGGTTTAAGTTCGATGTTTGAAAACCAAAATCCTTATGGAGTTATTTCTGTTGCATTGTTAGGCATCTCTTTGTTTTGTGTTGTACAAAAGCAGTGGTTTCTTGGAATTGCTGGAGCCTTAGCTTCTGTTTGGGGAATTGTAATCTCTGGCAGTCGTAATGCGATCCTGATTCTAATCATTTACGCTTTGTTGATACTGTTTGCGCAGTTTGGTAGGGCAGCAAATCAGAAGAAGCACTACCGGAAAATATTTGGTGGGATTGGTTTTTTTGTGATTGGTTTTTCAATCATCACATTGATCTTCAATCCGCGAGTAATGATGAAAAGTCAACAAACTTTGGAAGAACTACAATTTGTTGGCGAATTTTCACAACTGGAGGAAATCGAACCAAGATTTGCGCTTTATAGAATGGCGATCGAGTATGGGATTCAGCACTCGTCTCTTTTCGGAGTCGGAGTCAAATCGTTTGGTTATGCAGTTTCTGAAGAAGCCTCGGGTCCGATAACTTCAGTATTTCAGAATGCAAATGAAACATGGAATGCACACAACGCTCTGCTGACAATCTGGGTTGAAATGGGATGGGTTGGCCTCTTCCTAGCCCTGGGGTTTGTGACCTCCTGGTTTTGGAAGTTTCGCAGTGGGTCTCTGTTGCTTTGGGCTAGTGTCCTTATGCTCTGCCTTGGACAAATCTTCGACTACTTCATCTGGCAGATCACCTTTATGACTGTCCAAAGCCTAGTCTTTGTCTTGATGGCAGCGTCATCGAACTTTGGTTCCAGTCAGGAACGATGAGAACAGTTGCATTTCTCAAAGAATGACAGCCGCATTGATCAACCAACCGATCCTGATTCACAACTATGAGTTTGTGGAATAAAGCCTCCTTGTCATCAGCAAATGTGCAAAGGAGTCTTGAACGTTGGCATCTAACTCAAATTCACGAGGGATCCACACTGCTTGATTCTTGACATTACGGAACAATTTGACTTGGCGCTTTGGATTCATCCGGTTTTCTCCAAAGTTGTTGAGCAATTGCTTTTGCCTATGCTCCCAATTGTAGAATTTCAACCAATCTATTGCCAGTCATCTGAAGTGAGGTTCCTCAACGTAGAGGATTTGGTGAAACACCCTGATCCAAGCCTAAGACCAGGGGTAATTGATGTTGATGAAGTAAGAACTATTGGGAGGGTACGTTTACTACAAACAAAATCTCGAAAAGATTTTCGAATTAAGCTGCTTGGACTGGTAAAGGTAGTTGAAATCGTCCCACCACTACCCCTGCTACGGTCAAGTCCTCGTCTAGCAAATCCCAACGCAAAGCATACCCGTTCAGTTCGATTTCCACAGTTTTAAGATCCTGATCACTCGCATCTCGCAATCTAATAAACCGGTTTGCCGGGAAACCGAAGATCCTCCCATCGGTCAGTTCAACAAAAATCATGCGCCGCTCGACCCAAGCCCGAATCGCACAGGGTTCGATTTCATCTATTGTGGAATTCATGAAATTTCTCCAAGAGAAGTCGTTGATTAGCATAAACAAGGTGTTCAATTTCTCGAATTTTCTTGGGAGATAACCCCCGATTCTTTGCCAGCCTGACCGACCTTCCAAAATTTACATTCTCCCTCTGAGTGTCGTATGTGGACATGAGGGGGCTCCATCCCCTCATTAGAGTAAAAATGAAACCGGTAACCACCAACTCTCAACACAGTCGGCATTATTTCTCCGATTTGTAGATGCGATATTCGATACTGAACCTACCTAACTTGTAGGATTAAACGACATATTTTTCGTTCAGTTTTGAATAAATTTAAATCAACTTGATCGGCCCTGGATACTGAGCAACCACCGAATCCGCAGTCAAAAGCAACATACCTTCAGAAACCGCTTGGGTGACTAAAATCCTATCGAAAGGGTCTTTGTGAATTGGTGGTAATTGGTCAAGTGCGAGACAATGAGTGCTCTTGACAACCAGTTCTGTATAGCCATTTTCAATCAGCCCACGATGCAGCAAAGAAGGATCCACAATAAAGTCTGGTCGCCCTAAGCCGCGCTTGATCGTAATTTCCCATAGGCTTAACGTACTGAAATAGAGTTGATGCTCCGGTTGTTCCATCAATTTAGTCGCAGCACTAGATAGATGTTCAGGCATCGAGGCAGCCCAGATCAGCAGGTGCGTATCCAGCAACAAATCCATTCGTCCAGCCCAAACTGACCAAGAATCTCCTCTTGGCCCATTTGGTCAAAATCATCTGGGACGGCAAACTGCCCTGCCAAAAATCCCAGTCGGCTGATCTGCGCTGGTTCCGAAGCATCAATTGCGGTCACGCGGGCAATTGGCTTGCCTGCTTTGGCGATGATAAAAGGTCGCCCCTCAGCAACTCCTTGAAGTAACCTTGATAAATGACATTTTGCCTGGTGAATATTTACGATCTCCATACTTATCTCTAAGCTTTAGTTTGATAGACTTAATTTACTATATCTAACACTAATGATCGTCATTCAGAAATTCCAGGCAAAGAATCATTTGGCCCTAATTTCCCCCGTTGTCATAGCGAGCAACGCTTGGCGATCCGTTTCTCAGACTGTAACAAATCAATACCATTTACATTCGATCTCATGCCTATCAAACAAATCTGGGTTTATATTCTGACCAGTAAGAAAAATGGTACTCTGTAAGTTGAGGTAACCAGCAATCTACCAGCACGAGTTTGGCAACATAAGGATGATGTTGTTGAAGGATTTAGCCAGCGCTATGGCCTCCACAATCTGGTTTGGTACGAGGTACACCCTAATATGCAGAGCTCAATCATGCGGGAGAAGCAGCTGAAGAAAGGATCGAGACAGCGCAAGATCGACTTGATCGTCGAAATGAATCCACAGTGGCGGGATTTGTATGCGAAGATTGTTTCATAAGGTAGTTGTCTCAATGATCTTCTGCCTGTGGAAGCAGCTTGCTTCCCTGATAGATGTCCGCTCACCAGGCGGTGGATTACCGCGTCGCAATGCTCCTCACAATGACGTGGAGGTGTGTTTTGATTCTTTATCTTGGTATCACACGTGACTTTTATTGCTACCTGTCATCGCAAGCGTAGCGTGGCGATCCACTACTGATACTCACAACACCGTAAGAGCCTGGACTGCTACGTCGGCGGTTAGCTTCCTCGCAGTGACACATACTTCAATCATCGTCATCGAGAGTGGAGCGTGACATCTTGTCTTGATCGAGTTAATCATCAGTGCCATGCAGCTATGCCGTACCAGCATAATGAAATCGGCAGGCAATGATGACCAGATCAGCATCAGTTACACGATATACCAAGCGATGTGCTTCATCGATGCGCCTAGACCAATACCCGGACAAATCACCTCGCAGTGGCTCTGGCTTACCGATACCTGCGAACGGATCACGTGCAGTAGCCGTAATCAGCGAATTCAAGCGCTTGAGCGTTTTCTTATCCTGGGAATGCCAGTATAGGTAAGACTCCCATGCGTCTGGTACAAAGCGAATGGCTCGCACGGTTAATCAACGGTAAGCAGTTGGTGATCTTGTGCCTGTCCAGCTTTATCTTGTTCAATTGCCTTGGCCAAAGCTGCGGCATTCGCTGGGTTACTGGTTAGATGCAGTGTTTCCATGATGCTGTTGTAGTTATCTAGCGACATCACCACCGCATCTCCCTCTGCGTCGCGGCGACTAATGATGGTTACATCGGCATCCTGAACGACCCCATCCAAAATCGACTTGAGCGCATTGCGCGCATGTGAGTAGGTAACTACTTTCATGATAGCCTCACTTGTTCAATAAATTGTTCAAGTCTAGTCGGTACAAATGGGAAGTGCAAGGAAAAGAAGGATCAGCAGAATCTCGCTACATTGCTCATCAGCCGGCGGCTCTTTGATACAACCCCGCCAACATCTTGGCTACTAATGTCTAGCACTGCTGCCACGAGGACTTCTCTGGCATTGCTGACAAGGTGCATACCGTCGCATTGTAGAAACTCACTTCAACTGCACCTCTCAGGAGTCCCAGAACAAAGTTGTGACTTAGCAAAATGACCTCGTGACCAATCTTTAAGATAGAACTCCAAGCAGTACGGATAAAGGGCTATGTCCTGACTGAGGTAAGCTACTCAACAAGTGGGGAGGAGAATCGCAAATGGTGGTCGGCACCTTGAGGCTCAGACAAGATCAGTTGTTTTCCCTTCCTAGACCTCATTCTCCAGTCTAGGCGAGCCAATTTTCAACCTGCAGGCTAGGGAACCCTGGTGAATTCACGAACATTGTTGGTGACGAGGATCTACCCATTTGCTCTTGCCTGGGCCGCAATCAAGAGATCGTTGGGTCCGATAGAATTGCCCGATGACTCCAGCAATTGCCGAAGCTGAGCATACTGATGATCTGCAGGCTTTTCAAAGGGCAGCACTTCCATTGCTCGCAAAATCGCTTCCACTTGATTGGTCAATTTCTCTGAATCAAGCTTGGCAGCTCCAAATCGCAATTCTGCAGCCACGACGATAGAGGTGCAGACTGCTTTCTCGCCCACTTGCTGGATCTTATGGGCCACTCGGCCTTGAGGATACCTCACCAAATCAGAAAGAATATTCGTATCCAGTAAGTATCGGGACTTCATCACAGTCCTGGATCGTCCAAAGGCAAGAGCCCACTCTCTACATCTGGGAAATCCAAATCTAGGTTGGTCAAGCCAGCTAGGGTTGCAAGCAACCCTAGCTGAGGCAACGGTTCAATAATCAACCGCCCATCTTCACGACGCATGATCGTAACGTTGGCATCTAACTCAAATTCACGAGGAATCCGCACAGCTTGATTCCTGCCGTTACGGAATAATTTGACTTGGCGCTCTGGAGTCATAGGGTTTCTCGAAATTTTTTTAGCATATGCATTAGCACATGCTTCCTGAAATAGATTGTCAATCTGTCTATTGCCAGTCAACTGAAGCGAAGTTCCTCAACGAAGATGATTTGATGAAACGTTCTGATCCAGGGCTAAGACCAGAGGTAATTGAAGTTGATGAAGTAAGGACTATTGGGAAGGTACGTTGACTACAAACAAAATGCCGAAGATATTGTCAAATTAAGCTACTTGGACTGGTAAAGTTAATTGAAAGCGTGGACCTTGTCACTCGTCGGCTAAAAAGTATCTACTTCAGACATCTGTACTATTCCTGAGAAATTTATTCAGCTAACCGTCGTGGCAATACCGATACATGTGCTGAAAGGACCTTTCCATTCTGAATATAAAATTGATTCCCATGCTGTGCTCGCGATGAAACTAATTGTTGATATTTCTTCATTTCAAGGAGGCTTTAGTAACCGTGGCAGTTTCTAGTTAGAAACCCAATTCTCAAGCATCAGCCCCGATACACACGAAAACTCTTTTTCGTTGTTTGTTACCAACACTAAACCAAGCAAACGGGCATGGCCTGCAATTAGTTGGTCAAAGGGGCCAATCGACATTCCTTGATTTGCTAACTTAGCACAAATCTGTCCTGCATGAACTGCAGCAAAATTACCTAGAGGCAAGACTTCCATGCGTTCGACAAACCCCTCGAGACTCATTAAATTGCGTTCGGGATTCGAGAAACGTTCTGCACCGTAAACCAGTTCCATGTTGGTAATGCTGGAGATGCACATGTGACCATCGTGCTTTCTAAATGCCAAACGAACCGCTGCCGGCTTGTTCTTTATCGTGTAAATTACGATGTTGGTATCCAACATATATCTTAGCATTACAGCGTTTCCCGCTCTTGTTCGGTTAATTACCCGCGCGAGTCCATGAAATCATAAGTCACACCTTCCTCCTCAAACCAACTATCCCAACCCTCTCCAGCAGGAATAATCAAACGACCACGCCCCACAGGAATGATATCCACCCGCTTGACTGACTCAGGAAGTGCAACCTCCTAGGGCAGACGGATTGCCTTCGAGGTATTGCTTTTAAACACAGGGCCACTTTTCATCGAGAACTCCTTCTAAACTATTGGATATACAAACTACATATACAAAAGTGCTCTTAGCCAAGATTGTGTCAAGAAATAAGATGTGTTCTAGAAGGGAATTTTAAGGCGATGAAACAGCGGTCTTGCTCCATCAAGATGCGCCTTTGGCGCTGGTCGCTACGTTGTCTAATAAACTTTGCGATGACGTTCATGGTTGATTTTTTCACTGCTAGGAAGGCATAGCCTGACACGGCAGTCCAGTCTCTCCAGGCGCAAATCGCTTACCGAAAGAGTCGTGATTAATGTTGAAATGGATCACCACGCTGCACTCGCAATAACGTAAGATGTAATAGTGTGTTACTACGAGAAGGTGATGAAGACGCGGCTAGCTACCCATAGAGAGATCATAACCAGCACAGCCACGACGCTTAGCCTACAGAATAGTTCTTCAACCAGTCCTTCAGTGGTTCATTCATCCGTGTTTGCCAACTTGGCCTGCTCGAACGAAACGCGGCTAGTACCTCGTGATCAAAACGAATGGTAACCTGTTCTTTGTTAGCGCTACCTACCGGGCGGCCAACCCACCAATTGGCGGCAACCTCACTCAGCGCAACCGTTTCATCCGGAGAATCTTCATCAGTAGCAGGCTTAATACCTTCAGCCTGTGTACGTTTCAGCCGCCCCCAATCGGTCCGCAACTCTCTGCGCTCCCGCAGCGCATACATTTCCTCAAAGGTCCGCATCGTCTTTTTGAGCCAGTCATATTACGCCTCTCTTTCCGAACGATTCGTCCGGCGAAAACTGATGATACGATGACCACCCTCACCCGGCAAAAACACCAACGCTAAGACCGTTAACACCTCGAACACATACGCAAACGACTGCACCTAGTGCTCGCCGTTTCTCGCACTAGGCAAATCTATTCTATACTTACTCGCAAGCACCAAATTGGCATCCACAAAATCCAATCCATGCTTTTCCAGATTGGACTACTGATATGGATCGCCACGGATTCTAAGAAACCCTGCGATGACGCTAATAGTTGAAATTTCGGCACTGCGAGGAAAGAGAAGCACGACGGGGCAGTCCCCGGCCGTTAGGCCAACACCAACGGCCACAGTAACCACTTTTCATTCAGCTTTGGCGCTGGATCGCCGCGCTACGCAACGCTCCCGAAGATATAATTTGATTCATTGAAAAAATCTAACGCAGTGCTTTGCGCATCACTGTTTTGATGGCTTCGCCTGTTTGCTGGATTTCAGAAGCGGTCAAGGTGGGATGGACGAGGAACATCAATGAGGTTTCGCCGAGCTCCTTGGCAATAGGTAGGCGCTCTTTTGGTCGGTAGCTGGTACCATCAAAAGCTTTTTCGAGGTAGATCTCTGAACAAGATCCAGAGTAGCAGGGGACTCCAAGTGCATTGATTTCAGCAATGATCTGATCTCTGGACCAGGATGGAGAAAGGGCCTCAGGACGAACATACGTATAAAATTTGTACCAGGCGTGTTTGAGATGTTGGGGGGGGGGCCGGAGTCCGCAAGGCTGAAAGACCAAGACAGATGTCTTGAAGAGATTTAGCATTTTGAGTCCTTAGTCGATGCCATTCTTCCATGCGCACCAATTGAATCCGGCCAATTGCTGCCTGCATTTCTGTTATACGCCAGTTAGTACCAAAAGACTCATGGAGCCAGCGGAAACCTGGTGGGTGTTCACGTTCATTTACCGCCTCATAACTCTTGCCATGGTCCTTGAAACCCCACAGCTTGCGCCAGGCTGCCTCATCATTGGTGGTTACCATCCCACCCTCCCCACCAGTGGACATGATCTTGTCTTGGCAGAATGACCAAGCTGCTACTTTTCCTAAGCTTCCAACACTTTGGCCCCGATAGCGTGCACCATGCGCCTGTGCGCAGTCTTCAATGACTGCAATTCCATGCTGATTTCCCACTTCAAGAATTCCATCCATCTCACAAGGCCATCCCGCCAGATGAACGCATATAATCGCTTTAGTATGTTTAGTGATCAATGGAGCAATGGTTTCAGCAGATAACCCTCCACTATCCATATTCACATCTGCAAACACAGGTGTTGATCCTGCGTTAAAAACACTAGAAACTGATGCAATAAAACTTCTTGGAGTCACAATTACTTCATCACCTTGACCAAGGTCGAGCATTTTCAATGCAGCGTCTAAAGCAACAGTTCCATTCATCAAGGCAATTGCATGCTCTGCTTCCGACCAGCTAGCGAATTCAACTTCAAAGGCTCTTGCTTCCTGTCCGGTCCAATAATTAACTCTGTTGGAAAGCAAAACCTTTTGAATGACTTCAGCTTCTTCATCTGTGAAAGAGGGCCAAGAAGAGAAAGGGGTATTTAGCACTTTGAACTCAGTTTCTTTTGATAATCCTAGCTGGATTACCAGCCACAGTCACATTATCTGGCAGATCAGACACTACCACCGCACCCGCCCCAACTAAAACGTTTTTACCTATTCGAACGCCTTCCTTAACACAAGCACCTACTCCAACCCAAGAACCATTCCCAACAAACACATCACCAGATAGTTGTGAGCCAGGAGCAATGTGAACTCCATCACTCAATAGACAATCATGGTCTACAGTCGCTCCTGTGTTTACGATCACTCCTAGACCGAGCTGAACATCCACATTGACAACCGCACCAGCAAATACAACAGAACCAATACCGATATTTGCAAAAGAACTAATCACTGCGGACGGATGATAGATTGAGACCAATGCTGCGCCAGCAGTAGCCAATGCATGCTGCTTTTGTAACCGTAAATGGGTATCCCCAATTCCAACAATTACACCATCAAAACAGTTTAAAATTCCAAGCAGTTCTTCTGAATTACCCTGAATCTTCCAAATAGAATTTGTGGTTTTTTGAGGCCATGCATCGTCAAAAAAAACAACTTCTTCCCACCCAGAAATCAATGCAGTATCAGCAATTACTTTCCCATGTCCACTTCCACCCAAAATAGCTAGACACTTCATCTATTGTTTCCAGTGAAGCGTGGCATTGTCATCTCCCCATAGGCGCTGATGCCATTTCGCTGAAATACACGCTTGATGGTTAGAAACAAAATCTTCAGATCCAACCAAAACGACTGGTTATCCACATACCACACATCCAGCTTGAACTTCTCATCCCACGATATGGCGTTTCTACCATTTATTTGAGCCCATCCTGTGATTCCTGGCTTGAATTCATGTCTTCGGGCTTGTTCAGGCGAGTAGAGAGGTAAGTAGTCCATCAAAAGAGGCCGGGGCCCAACAAGACTCATCTCACCTTTCATAACGTTCCAAAGTTCTGGTAGCTCATCAAGAGATGTAGAGCGCAGAAAGCGTCCAAAGTTGGTCAGACGATCGGTATCGGGCAAGAGCGCACCATCGGTGCTACAAGCGTTAGTCATGGTGCGGAATTTAAGCATCTGAAACGGCTGCCCTTGCAAGCCAGGGCGAGTTTGCGTGAAGAATACCGGTGAACCAAGTTTGATCCACACCAACAGCGCGAGCAGCAATGCAGGAGCAGTTAGTAAAGCCACAAGCAGAGTGCTGAAAACAAAGTCAAAAGTGGGCTTCATTATTCTGTCTAGATTGGTGCGTTGCTGGGAAAAGAATTTTCAAGTAATCCTGAGCCAACTTGCTATACATTCTATTAGTAATAACCCAGTTACGTCCTCTGGCACCAATTTGCGACCTTTCCTCAACAGGCATGTTGACATATCGCTGAACCTCGGCATGCAGGGCTTCAACATCGCCTGCTGGAACAAAAGAGCCGGACTCTGCTTCATTAATCATCGATGGATAACCTGTATAAGAGGCAACCACAGGTTTGCCTGCGAGCATATAGTCGATCATTTTGTTAAGTGACTGTCCAAAGTGCCAAACCTTGGAGACATGCACCGAAAAAAACAAGAGGTCACAACGAGCCAACACTGCTTGAACCATGGTATTGGGCACGCGTGGTGCAAAAGTTAGGTTGGGTAAATAGGAGTACCTTAGCTGATACTGTGCACGCAAATCTCCATCGCCAACAATCAAAAAATGAACCTTGGTGTTACCTTGCATTTTTGCAGCACATTCAAAAAAAATGTCGAGCGCATTATCAAAACCAATGGTGCCTGCGTGCGCCACAATGAACTTATCCACTGGAATGTGCTTTTCGGCATACCCAGGAGTTAGTTTCATACCAGACACAAGAGCGGCCTCATCAACCCCCATCGGAATACAGCCTGTAGGCTTGGTTCTACCTAGGACATCTACTACATGCTCTCCTAGGTTGGGCATGGTGCCCACCACTGCATCAGCGTACTGATAACCCCACTTTTCGATCCATCCCAACGTCAATACTAACGGGTTTAAGCGACTAAATCCACCTTGCTCCGTTAGGGTCAAAGGCCAAATATCCCTTACTTCAAATACCAACCGACACTGATATTTACGCTTGAGCCAAAGGCCATTCAAAACTGTGAGCAGCGAGAGACTTGAAACAATAACAACGTCCGGCTTGAAAAGTGACTCTTTCGGCATTCTCCAAAGACGCCATTCAAAATCAAGCCAGCTCAGGATGCGACGAAGTGAATTAGCGACTTCATACTTCATGGTGCGTAACCACCAAACCTGAACGCCATCAATCAATTCTTTCTGATAGGGCTTCTCGAGAACGGGGATACTCGCCAGAGCATTTGAATCCGATGTAAGAATTACAGATTGAAAACCCAGCTTCACTAATTCTCGCATCAGCAAAAAACCCCGACCGCCGACCGAATCAACGCTTGGAGGCACAACATACTTTGATATGTACCAAATTGTTTTGAGCATAAGATCTGGCTATATCATCCTTGGGATGGCATTCACCTGTTGAATCACTTCTTTGAAATCCATTCCAATCGCATCCAAGTACCATTTGATATTGGGGTAACGCGGGCGGTTCTCATCCTCTACCAAAGCCAAGGCTTCACCACGAGTTAGATCACCCTCACGGATCTGGTTGCTGCGGAAGGTGTCGTGTTCCGTAAAGCCCGCAACCGTGTAATAAATGTAATTGTAAACCGCGGCAGTACCGTCACCAATTCGCCAAGTTGTATTCGTATCAGGAGCCGCTTCCCATTCATATTCATTGAAAAGGGTGCTATCAATAGTCTGTTCATCCCAGCGCCAAAAATCAAAGATGTGGTAGTAATCGGTCTTTTTATTAAAGCTCCGGTAATACTCACCAGATAAGGTGTCCCACAGTGAACGATTGAAATAACCAAGGCTTTGTGACATCGCTTTTAGGCGCAGCCACTGGTAGCGCAGTTGCTTCATAGCGCCATGTGAATACACCCGTTCTTCTGCAAAGTCGGGTGGCACTCCCAAGAAACCTGCTTTAAAGTGTGTTACCTCCAATGGATTCACACCCCAAAGATTGAGCGAGATACCTGTTTGCTGCTTTACCGTCTCTACATGGCGGAAAAAGTGTTTGTCACCGGCTGTCAAAATGCTCACCATCCCCAAGTGGGGTGATTTGAGCCAAGCCCTGAAATTCATAGCAATATGGCGGCGCTTTAATGAGATATCATCAGCTATAATAATGTTTTCAACACCTAATGCCGCACTCATGCGGCTGATGTTGCGGCGCCCCAGATCGGTCACCATACCCCAGTCGTAGGTGTACGTGATTGGCTTCATTTTGAGTTCTTTTACAACGAGATGCAGGCCATAGCAACTATCACGGCCGCCCGAGAAAGGTATAATGCAATCATTCCCATGAGCACGACGAAATGGCTCCACTAATTGAATCAGTTCCTCCATCGGTTTGGGTCGATTACGTAGTTTGTAAGAGTGGCAGTAATTACATACACCCGCATCGTCAAAGTGGATATAGGGCATTGTTTCTGGCAAGATACAACGTGTGCATCGTTGCATACTTGGCTGCTTGTATTCCAGCATAGCCTCTTCGTCTTTGTGAATACCCAGCCTAGGAATGAGATTGTTTGTGCGCGAGCCATGCTCGTAAACGGTGGGCTCATTGGAGGTAGCAGGAATATCAATCACCACTCCTTCTACTCTAACCTGAATCAAAACCTCGCATTTGAGCTGCGCCAGGGGATAAATTTCTGATGCAAAGTAATGTAAACCGTTTTTTCTGCCGTGGTATAGACTACCATTGTTAGAAAACAGGCACAGCTTACCCAGCTTTGGTAAAGCCAAAGCGCATGCCACCACGCCTTGGCATGACCTGAGTACACGCGCAGCAACACCATCAATCTCTCCGCCCTTCTCCAGATATTCTTCTGCAATCCCTGCAATGATTTCAGTATCAATCTCTTGATACTTTGTTTTGCTAATTTGCACCCATAGGGCCTCGTGGTTAACCACAATGCCGTTATGAATTACACATACACCATCGCGATAAACTGGCTGGTTATCTGCCAATCCATTGGTAATTAGGCGGCTATGCCCCATGACAAAATCAGCTGTTGAAACATTAACATCTTTTAATAACGAGGTTACTGCATTGTTTGCGCGATGAAGGGCGTACCCATTTGGTTTCTTGATGAATAAGCCGCTTGAGTCTTTTCCACGCTGTTCCGCATGCCGAGCTAATTGAAGAAGTTCCACCGGGTTGATTGGCTGGTTTGAAACAATGCCGAATATTCCACACATAATAATTCTAGATTTAATTTCATTAGAGTTTCTATTAAAGCAGTCCCTGATAAAGCTTGATCAACTTTTGCTCTTGCGCCTGCCAGCTTAAAGGAGTCAGATCAGCAAATTCAAATTTCTTGTCTGACGTTTGTAGCGAATGGACCGCCTCTCGAAAAGCTTCTGGCTCCAAACTGCAACATTCGCCAATTCCATACTGCGAAAGAACCGCACGAATATCTGGAAAATCTGAAGCCAACACAGGGACACCAGCAAAACAATACTCAAAGAGTTTATTTGGCAAGCAGTAATAATCACTTAGCGAAACATTCTGGATCATGCACAAGCCGAAATCTGCAGACTGGACAATAGACACCACATCAGCGTGAGGCACAGCTTCATGAAAATGAATATTGAAATTTTTCGAAGACAGTTGCCTCAGCTCATCAGCCAAATCTCCATAACCAAGGAGGACTAAATGCGAAGTAGTAGTTGGATAAGAGAAAGCTTGAGTGAGAAGGTCGATTCCACGGCCAGAGGCAAGAATTCCAACGTATATGAAAGTCTTACTATCAAAAGGGATCGAGAATTTACTTCTCAGATAATCACTCTCACAAAGCGTCTCTTCAGAAATCAAAGGTGAATTTAGAACGATAGCGGAGAGTTTCGGGCCAATTTTATCCTGATACCAGACGTCGATCGACGGGCTGACCACGATCAGGGCATCTACGAACCGCCATAGAAGCCTTTCCACCTGCAAGATGAGCCAGCTTTGTAGTTTGGTAATGCCATTACGATCGGACTCAAGCTCATGGGCATCATATATTAATCTGGCTTTTGTGAAAACTTTAACGATAACTGCAATTGGGAGAACTGAGATATCGTGGCAATGAACTATGATTGGTTTAGTTAAAATTGCTGGTAATATGATTTTAATCATCATTTCCAAAAAAACTAAAATATGTTTAAGTATTTTGGGGAGAAAAGATAGTTTTCTTGCGAATAGCTGCACAGTTAATATTTCAGTATTCATATTAAAATCTGATCTTTTTGATCCATCATTCGTCTGAACACCTATGCCATTTACAAAATAACCATTCCTTGATAAACAATTCATTTCTTTAAGGATACGGGAATCAGAACGAATGTCAGTGTGTGAAATATGTAAGTTTTTCATTTATAAAATTCTAGATAAAAATGAAATCTGAAATTACCAATCATGCACAATCCCAATGAAATTTAAATTAAACTCTAAAAATTTTTATTAAAGACTCTTTTGTCGGCTGAAAATTAGAATTGATCAGATGGTGTTCCGGTTAAAGATTCATTATAAGGTAATTTTAATATTTATAAAAAAATGTAAAAAATTTATA
>JACLAC010004520.1_pt1 | contig 22597 bp, 19 predicted proteins | sample 8027881 | NCBI WGS metagenome assembly JACLAC01 (sample SAMN15725517, study PRJNA655200) | protist metagenome | isolation source: fluorescence activated cell sorting (FACS) single amplified genomes of... | place: Spain: Blaines Bay Microbial Observatory, Mediterranean Sea | collected 2016-01-19 | reverse complement strand
ATAAAGAAAATAAAAAACAAACCGCCTTGGTCCGCAAATCAACCCCCCTGTTTCGCCATCGTACTGAACCATGAGGCCTGAAGGGGGTCGCACTGAACGCGGATCTTTTTTTTTTTTTTTTTTCACCGCATACAATACCTTCCTAAGGACTAAATCTAATAGTAGGAGTATTTAGTACGTACGAGTACGAGTAGTAGTACCAATATAATATACAAAATTGAGAAAAATGAACCGCACGTCAGCATTCATGAGTAGACACTAGACATATTTGGGTGTTTTGAGGGAATATTTGTATAAAGATGTGAAGGCAGCGATACTAGTGCTTGGTACAAAATGTTGATTGGTCCGACTCCACCGCATCGGCTCCCAGAATCTGCCTGGCAGATATGAAATCCCCAACGAGGACATTTTGGGCCAGGGGAGCCGACGATGAGCGCGTAGACGCGACCAAAGCGCGCAAGTCGCCATTCTCTGCATGATGTTCCATCTTTTGGTGGGCAGCCTCGATGTACGCAGCAGTGCGACGTGGTACGGTTGAGCCGTCGAGACGTCGCGCGACTTTTCCGATAAGTCGCTTGGCTGCGTTGCAAAGGTCCAAAACGCCTTGGGGTTTGTCTGATTGCGACGCGCCAAAATTCCAGCAAAATATGGCTATACTGGCAAAATAACCGGGAACAACGCTGCCATCGCGCTCAAGTAAACGCTCACTTGCTTCAATAAGACGAGAAGCGCGCGTAATATCTAATTCCGGGTCGAGGAGACAAATCCATAAAACGTACGCGCAGGAAACGGCACTTTTGTCATTTAGGGCAGCGCATGCCCCTTCTATATCTACGCAAAACGCCGATGAATATTGCGCAATAACCGCAAATAAGGCGCGGCCAACGTCTACGCTCACATCGCCAAACATATCGCAGCGAGGGCATAAGTACGCTATTTGCGCAACGAGGGCATGGTTCCAATCGGAAAACTTTGTCGCTCGACTAAAAACGTCGTTGACACTACGCGCCAACATCTCCACGTCGGCATTGTCGCCTATGCAAGCGGTGGCAAAAAGTTGTATGGAAGTTAATGCGTCGTCAAGAGTCCCATCGGGTTGACGGACGTCATTGCACAAAAGTGCAAACTTTACCAGTTCTGCTACGTGGGACGCTGGGTCTCCCAATGGGCACGTAATAAGCCCATTTACTATTTCGGACGAACAAATGAGAATATACGCGCAGTTGATAGTCGCATACTTCATCGCGCGAATGCACACGTGAATGCTACTAATGCCCACATGTTTTGCGAGGCGAATAATAGCAGCATTCATCTCAGCAAAACGCATCACCATGATGTGCCTTTCAGTTGATATGCGCAAGCCTAGGTCTACGACGTGGCTCAATGCCGTTGCAGAGAAACTTTGGACGCACTGTATAATCCATGCGATGCACGCGCGGTTGTCACTGCCGTCCATTTCGGGCACTGAGATGAGGCGCAGGACATCATTCCGGATACATTCGTAAAGCGCACTCATTTTTTCGATCGAGATGTCGTTCGGGATTATTTTGATGCGGGCATGTTTTAGGCTATCCTCGTCGATATTCAGCGACGCGAATCGTGCGACGAGAAGTGCCTGCGTCCTGCGTGCTATTTCTTCCGCGTTGCCGATTCCACCATCCAGCGCCGTAATGATGATAGTTTCCAGGAATGCTGCGATGACTGGGGCATGGCGATGTCCCGTGGGATCGCTCGCAACAACTTCGCGGAGCAGGTTGTGCACGTCAAACATGTCAATTTTGGCAAATGTTTTTGCCGCGGCGAGTATCCCGCGCGCATAATTTGCAAGTACATCTGCTTCTACATTTCCCGCACCAATGCGCGAGTACCGAAAGATTATACGCAAGTGCAAGTAAAGGGATCGCAGAGGCACCGTTGGGTCCAGCTGGAGATTTGTCAAGACGTTTAGGGCACCTTGCGTGGGTGGAAATGACGGGAGCATCGGCCAAGCGCTGCGCAGGAAGCCCATTCCACGATCGAGGTAAACTCTATCTTGGGCAGTCGTTTCAACGTCAAAGCATTCGATGCACACTTCCGCCATATTATGATATACATTTGGCACGTTTGGGTCATCTTTGCACACTAAAGCGAGGATTTCAAGCACTTTTAAAGCGTTTGGTCGCGCCGATGCAGTCGATCGCATCGATGAAGCGTACGTCCAAAGTGATGCAACTAGAAGCGACTTTTGCGGCATATCAGTTGGGTGACTTATCACAAACTCGTGTACGTCGCGAAGGGCGCCCCATACTGTTGCCTCTGCGCTCTTTGAATGCATCTCTTCCCAAGTCGTCGCGATAATTGGGGCAACTGCAGCCAACATAGTAACGTTAATATCGTGCATGCAACGAGAAACGTCGCCTTCGGATGCCGCTGCGCATGCTGCTTTCATATGCTCAAACGTGTTTTGAAGTGCGTTTGGGGTGTTTACGCCTACTGCTTGGAGCAACTCGCGGCACGATGCAAGAAGGACTTTAAAACCAACCGTGTTAGGATTCGTAAGCGCTCGCGGGTACGTTTTCGATCCATACTTTATCATAGATTGAAGGCACTCGCTTGCGCGGCCCGCATCTCGCTCTGACGTAATGCCTCCTCCCACGCCTGCACCTGCGTCGATGAGATGGCATCGGAGGCGCGTGTATGAAATCTTGAGGTGCGTAGTGGGCGTTGGTGGCCACCGGTGCTGCTGACGAAGTCTGGCCTCGAGGTCATCGAGAAGCGCAGATGCCTCTGCAACGTTCCTTTCATGAGCGTACAGCTCCGCTAGGAGCGTTAGAACGTTTACATCTGTTGCATCGCCCTGTTGTTCGATGGCAGCATCTGGCTTGGGAGATAAAAATTGCAGCTCAGGTCGCAGGAGCAAGTGCAGAAAATCTGTTGCATCGGCATAACGGGAAGCGTTGTACATTGCAGTGGCGAATTGCCAAAAGTAGTGCGCGAGAGCCCTTCGCATTTGCCCATTTATGCTGCCTGCCATGTTTGGCGATCTGTCTTCAAAGAGCACGCGGCGCACCAAAAAGAGAAGCCGGTTTTGCTCTTCACGGCCCAGCGTTGCTTCTGCCATCGCCTTGTACTTGAAGCTCAGGCAAAGGCACACGCCGTTCGTTATAGCTTCTGCGGCGTTGGCGTTCGCATTCGCAGGCGCATCGGACCGACAGTCGGAAAATTGAAGCGACTTTGCTGAGTCAGGAGCGTTTTGGTGAAGCGACTTGAGCGCGTCGATGCAAATATCGATCGTTTGAGCAGAGAGAGCATTTTCTTTCTCGTCGGCAAGGCGGGATGCAGTCTGCATTGTTGCCCCAAATGCGCGGACAAAAAACGCTGATGATTTTGCGCGAATGGTCTCACTGGGTGTTTGTTTCTTCGCGTGCGCAGCAGCGCACTCGATTAAGCATCTGCAGGCGTACATTTGGACTCGCAGAAGGGCGACTCGGGCCTCTCGACTGGATGTTGCCAGTACCTCGGTGCTTGAGGTATTGTATATGTACGTTGCCCTTCGCGTCACTTCTTTGATCTCGTTGTTCTGGCAGCTCTTGATTGCTTTGACGAGAAACGCGCAGGTCCTCACATCTCCAAAGTATTCCTTGCAGCCGCTCACTATTTTTTTGAGATCATCTTCGCTCCTCATCTGCGTCCCTGCAACTAGGTGCGCTTCAAGATCTGCAAACGTAGATAGGAGCCAGCGCGCAGACGGTTCTTGCGTCAACTCCTTTTGCACCGCGTTCGCCGTCTCCTCTTGAGACGTTTTCGCAGCCTCATTCCCAGCATGCTGATTCTCCACGCCGCAGCCCCAGAGTCCTTTGAAAAGCGTTGAAACCGCAGGAACGGTAGGCGCATACCTGCCTTCAGAACCATTAACGGATTGCGAAAACATACTACTCCCAAGTAAATAATGTACCCTTTCTCTGACATGCACGAAAAAAAATAGAAAGCGCTCCACTCAGCTCAATCAATCAATCAAAATGCACCTCGTCAAAAAATATATATATATATATAGTACCAGAAGATGCTGCATGTATTTCAAAAGTAAATACGCTTTTTAAATAAATAAATAAATAATAGCAGAAACGAAGGAGCGAGGGAAAGGAAGAAATGGAGCTGAATGCAGACATTCTTATTGCGATGAGTCGGCGGCTCGATTTTCTCTGATATTTATATACCTACTACTACTACTACTCGGTCGTATATAATAATAATAAAGAACGTTATTTTTCGAAAAGGAAATTTATTTGAAATATACTGGTCGTATCGGATGTAACAGAAGGATCATACAATCTATATGGGCAAGAGGCAAAGACTGTCGCTTTTTTTTTCCGTCTCGATCTTTGGATCTTTTACTATGGTATTTTACTAATAATGTCACTGCAATTTTTTTTCGCTGTGCACTTTTTGCATTTGCGATCTTGACATCGCTTGCGGCATCAATGATGGCATGATGTTTATGTCAAAAGTGGGTGTTATAAACCACCCTATTCCATGTGGGACATGTTGAAGCAACTTTCTGTAGCTGCGTTTGATGTGCGGATGCATACTCGTCGCGGGAAAAATCGCCCCGTAACTACCTGTTCCATGCGATACGTATAGTATAACATATATTTTGAACATATTTATTTAGTCAACTTTACATGATATTATTGTAAATAGTTATTATTTATTTTTAATAAGGAATGTCTTGCTTTCGAGTAGTAGTGGACTATATATATACTGTACAACGTGCATTATTCTAGTCGTAGTAAATATTATTTAGTGGGCGCGCACTCGCGGCGAGATGCTTCTTTGTTTCATCTAGGGTACATTGCATTCGTTCGTCGGCGCCAAAAAAAGGACGTCCGTTTCTTTCTATTATATAAATATTTGGTGTATACTACTACGTGCGCTGCGTGCCCCCCTGCAGCTGATGCGGGAGATATGCAAAGGCTCACTCACATCGCCTCTGAGATATTATTGGGAGCGTCTGCTGAAGGGCGATCTGCTGAAGGGCGATCTGCTGGTGTGGATGCGGACGCCGATGGCGAGGGGACGTCGGCGCGGAGAATAGGGGACGTGTCTAATATATCAAAAATCTCAAAAACAAATTGGCCAGAACGCTCGGGAGTGGTCACACGCCACCGACGAAGCGTGCCGGGATCGAGGTATATGCCCGCGTTGACGAAAATTAATTCTGCAGCCTCTTTTATCCGCGGCCCAATGCTGTCTTTCAGTCCTAATCGCTCCTCGCGGTCGATGACGCCCCTCCCAAACTCCTTATCGATGCGGTTGACGACATCGAGACGCCAAAACCTATTCGAGTGCATCATAAGGTTTAGATAGTCGCAGAGAATCTCCTTCGTAAACGCGATGTGTTTGTTTTGCAGCACATCATCGCCATGCGCCACGCCGTGAGACAACGCAAGGGCTCTTTCGACGCACGTTTCCACGAGTCCCACGACGGAGTGGACTGCGACGATGATGAGCAGGTCGCCCAAAGCAGACTCTAGACGCTCCCTGAACTGCGCGGGGGCATTGCCTTCTTTTTTTGCTCTCGCGTAAAGTTCAAGAAGCTTTGATCGAAGGACGCAAAAGTGCATCATCTTTATCCCCTTGCTCTCTGCTGTGCTCTTCAAGTTTCGAATACTCACTTGAGGCGATTGCCGCACCGCCGTAAACTGGTTGAAGCATCGCTCTAAAAGCGCAAAACTTCCACTACTATTATCTCCCTCCTGCGAAAACTGCTCCACCATAATGGTAAACACACACAAAAAAAACAAAATACCAAAACGGAACGTCCGTCTCCTTTATTTCCGCATTCCGTTCAATTCATTCAAGCGCTAATTCCAAGCAAACAAGAAAAAAAAAGAAACGCCAATACTTACTAGGGGAGCTTAGCTTCCTTTCAATCAAAAAAAAAGATATTTTTTATTTTATTTTTTATTTTATTTTTTTTTCTTTTTGTCAACGGCGGCTTCCCTTACATACAAATTATATGGGCATAATAATAAAATAACTCAACTCAGCAGTGACCGTGTACGACATAAATACGAGTATATACAATATATATAAAATACCTTAATAAGATGCCATGGTCACCTTTTGACAACAACCTATTTCATCATGCATTTACTACATATTATTTGTATTCTTGTTGATACATCATAATATTATTTAATATATTAGTTAGTAAAAGTCGCAAAAAGGAAAGCGTGGGTTTTGCTTCGCTTTATTATCGGATAGATGATGGCGTTTGTTTTTGGTATAAATGTTTATATTTTGCGTAAGTGTGCGCGTGGTGTGGTGGTAAAATAAACCAGCGTACAGCCGCCGCGTGTAAAAAGTAGAAACAACTAAATAATTATGATCTCTATAATTCGATTACAATTATCACGCGCGAGGCGCAGAGGGAGTAAACTTTTTAGTAGACGTGGCCGGTGGGCTTCTTCTTCTCACCAAGCTCAAAGTGCTTGCAGCGTTTGAGGGGAATCTGAAACTTCGTCTTGCACTTCTTGCATTCGAGGCGGAGCACGATCTTCTTCGTGGTCTTGGCCTTCTTGTGGAAAACGGGCTTCGTCTGGCCTCCAAATCCCATCTGCTTCCTGTCGTAGCGTCGCTTGCCCTGGGCAAAGTTAGACGCCTTGCCAGCCTTGTACTGCGTCACCTTGTGCACGGTGTGCTTCCTGCACTTTTTGCCCTTGCAAAAGGTGCGGCGCTCTTTCGGGACGTTGACCTACAGTGATAGAAAAAAATAAAAAGTTAGTTGGGTATTCAGAAAGAAAGCAAAAAAAGAGGTAATGAGAGAGCAGGAGTGAGTGCGCTTCGTTTTGTTTTGTTTGGACGCTGCGCGCGCACGCGGGTCGATATCGATCGACGCGCGCACACTTCTTAGCGCAGAGCTAAAAAAAGAAATCGATTGTGGCGCGGCACAACGACGACGTTGCCACAGCGGCAGGGCGCGCGCGGCTCGGCTTCTCACGACCGCACCGCGCGCGGGCTCCCTTTCGCATAGCAACGTGCCTTGACCTAGATGCTGCGCACTTTCATATCGCCCCGTAGCGAGCCGAATAAGGAAGATACAAAGCTTCCGTACCGGTGATTAGAAAGGGCCCCCGGCGACGGAAATCAATGAAACATATCTTTCCGCCGTCGCGCAAAAAAGAAAAAAATTGTGGCTCTGCAAAAAGAATCTCCGCGCATATCCAAACAAAACTTTATCGCACTAACTCCCTACCTCTCCAAAACCAAACGAAAAAAAGAAAAAAACATACCATTTTGTGCTGTTAAAAACGTTTGCTGCTGCTGTATCAAATAAAGATTAACGACAATCAAATCTATTTATAATAATACACGTTAAAGAAATCAAATTGCGCTCTCAAAAAGAAAAAAAGAAACACAAAGTGGCGTCGCCAATCAATGCGCCATCCCTCGATCCCTTTTCTTATTGCACTAATGCTACTAACTACTAGTCTAGTACTCTTCCTTCATTCCGCAATAAGCCAACCAACCAACATTTGGATGATCGATCGCCCCATGATCCAACCTTACTTCCTCAACGCAATGATCGCCCATGGGTAAGTAAGTAAGTAATCAATCGATCATCTCATGATGCCATCGACGCAAAAATGGGAATCGAAAGACGACATCAAAACGTGAGGGCGTCGACGTATGGACAACGCGCAACCTTAACGATCTTTGCCTTTTGTCTTCCCATATAACCTAATATATAATCTAATATAATAAATAGGAATAATCATAGGTAATACATCCATGAAATTGAAAAATTGCTTTTACAGTTGCAATATAGTACATTATTCTAATTTTCTTTTTGAACACTGTGTCAAAAGCTTCGATAAGGGTTCATGGGAATCGAAAGACGACATCAAAACGCGAGGGCGTCGACGTATGGACAACGCGCAACCTTAACGATTGCCGCCCATCCTAATCTAATATAACCTAATATATAACAAATAGTAATGATCATTGGTATATTATTCTAATTTTCTTTTTGAAAAATGTTAAAAAAAGCTTGGATAAGGGTTCTACGTTTGGGTCAAGGAAGATGGCCGTCCAATGCGGGCAAACGATAACCTAAACCCTCTCTGTCCTTTTCTTCGAATTTTCGAATGCACCTTTTGCTTCCATCTCCAAAATAAGAAGCGTTGTTGTATAATCAATGTCATTCGAAGGGACGACGATGGCAATCCCACTACTACTAAATGAGGCAATGGGTTAACGGAACCGCCCACGCGAGCGCGTTTCCCCTGAGAACCACACATTATCCACTCGTCGTCGAGTCGCCGCAACCTTACATACCATGTTGCCCATACATTCACTTTGACCATACTTTTTGTCCATACTACGCCCAACGGCGCTCAACTGGATGATAGCCGGAGCGCAAAACCCGACCCTTTATGCTTTTGAATTCGTCCGCTCCAGACCATAAGCAAGAGTATGAAAAGCAAGAGTACAAGCCAGGGTCGGGTTTTGCCCTCTATTTTTTTATCCTATTATGCATCGCAGAGCAGGCGACGACCAAAGACGGAGGTTCCGCACGAATATCGATGAGGGTTCATACCTCCTCTACACTATACATATATATGATATATGACGCAAAGGATGAACCCTATTGCAACCTTTGTATCGTTTGCCTATTACAGAGGGAGGCCGGCTGCATAGGGTTATGCTTCGATGCGAATACAACGGTATGCATAAAGGATAACCCTTTGGAAGAAGTGGCGACAGATCTCGACGACGCGATCGATCGACCCCCGACGACCAAATTTAGTGGTCCCCGGATGTCCCTCTTCACCCATAAGCGCATCGACTTTCCCAAAAGGCGCCAAAGGCTCTCAATCTACGCCGGCTTCTAGATTGATTGCGACCATCCTTATTCTCTTTACACGATCATCGTTACACATTACATAGTTACATAAAGTACTATACTTGCATAACCATCATACTTTTCACAAGTTGCATACTACTACTACATAAAGTCATCATACTTTATTTTATATCCTCAAAAGGAGAATCCAAATCTTTTTTATTTTTTTATATATAGTTAAATGCATAAGGTGACTGATTGCCACTTACATTTCAAACCCTCTCTCTCATCTATTGAGATAAAATACACAAGTTGCATACTCTACTACAACATATTATATAATATAGAACGCGTACGAAATGTATGGGTATAGTATAGCCGGTGTGTATGAATATACATTGCGAGGGCGAATATTAAAGGTTGACAATAAGGGTGAAGAAGCACACGCTTTTCGCTTTTCGTCGCTTTTCAATGTCGCAATCGACACCAATGCCATTGCCATCGAATGGATAATGAATAATAATAATAATAATAATGGTCCTTCCCATTATGCTTGCATAGTGGTGGTGGTTGGTGGGCCATAAAAATAATTGCTTGCACATGGGGAAGGAAGGAAGGAAGGAATAGTAGTGGGAGAAGAGCGTGGTGGTTGAATGGTATGCTTGGGATGGAAGGTGAGGGAATAAGAGGGAAAACGCGGGACGAAATTGTTTGTTAGTGGTTTTTTCTTCTTTCAGAGGTAGGAATTATTGTTTGTTACTATTAACATTGTTGAAATCATTTACTACAACGAAAAGCATCAAACATATTCATTAAAATGGTCAAGGACTCCAAGAAGGAAACGGTGGTGACCCGCGAGTACACCATCAACCTCCACAAGCGTACGCACAGAATGTAAGTTTATTCTTTTCTTTTTGTATGATTTTTGGGGAAAGCATGCGCCATCATTTCATGGTTTCATGACCTTTCTCGAAACGAACAGCGCATCATGCCATCACTACTTCACCTCTCGCGACTCGATCGCTTGGGCATACTCCAAATCGTTCGATACGTGCTATCGTTCGACGCGGAAAAATGCTCGGCGTTTGAAGCGCGTTTGTTGTCCCTGCTGCTGCTGCTGCTGCTGAATCGATGAAGCTGCTTTCCCCTCCAATCATTTTGCTCCCAATACCTCCTTTTCTAACCTACTTTTTTTTTTCTCTTTTGCAGCACCTTTAAAAAGAAGGCTCCCCGCGCGATCCGCGAGATCAAGAAGTTTGCCGAGAAGGCCATGGGCACCAAGGATGTGAGGATTGACTCGAAGCTCAACAAGTTTGTCTGGTCCAAGGGCGTGCGCAACATCCCATACAGGGTTCGCGTCAGGATCTCCAGGAAGCGCAACGACGACGAGGAGGCCAAGGAGAAGATGTACAGCCTCGTGCAGCACGTCGAGGTGTCCACCTTCAAGGGACTCGAGACCCAGAACATCGACGAGTAAACTTACTTACTCATCATCGATATTCTGATATAGTGCCTGTAGATTTTCGCAGCGAGAACGTTTTAGAAGTCCCCCCACGCGGGGCGGAGGACCCTTCCTCTTCCTCGCCAAGGGGCGGCTACTTACCCTTATTCCTATACAAACTACTTTTTTTTTGAAGCGCGCGACGATCGCGTTGGTACAATACATAATACCCTTTTAAAAAATAAACTGAGGATCGTTTCGTCGCAACCATTATTTACTTTCCTTTTTTTTATAACTACAACAATACTTAGTTATTCCGCGAGTGATCATCTCGTACTACTAGTACTCGTACTCGTACGTACATTATTGTTTAAAAAAAAAAAAAATTCGCAATAAACGTTGTATTGTCTATGATGTTTCGTATGCGTATTTATATATGCCAAAAAACGTAACGGGTGCGGTACTTACATTGAAAGTCTCTAAGAAACAAAGCCGTTGCTCTTCTCTCTCACGTATTTAAAATTTAAAAAAAAAAATAAAAAATTAAATAATGGCATACTAACGAATACTACTAAACGGCCGAGAGCAAGCATTATTCTAGGCGATTGAATAACTAATGCCTTTGCTGGTGCGACGAAGCTATATATATATATATATTATTTTTTTAAATTACTCGGGCGCGACGCAATTATTTATCGTCGCCGCGTGGGCCAGGAGGAACCAACCTTTTTGCTTCGTGGAGGGAGCACGCAAGTTGGAGAGCGGCGTGTCAGCTTTTTTTTTTAAGAAGAGCGCGAACGGCATTGCAAGCAATCTCCGCGCGGCGTATTTTTAGTGTACGCGTTGTCTGCGCGCGTTTGCAATTATATTTTGAAATGGAAGCAGCGGGTGAGAAAGAAGGCGGCATCTCGGTCTCTGAGCGTCGCGCCGCCGTCTCGAGGCGGTTAAAAACGATCCATGATATGCTGAAAAACGTAGAGACGCAGCTGTTCAAGCATGAGACGATCTACCTCAAAAGTACATACGCGTACGGAAATATAGTCAAAGGCTGGGACGGTTATATCGACGCTAAAATCAAGAGAGAAAAGAGGAAGGAAAGAAAGGTCAGGGACGTTGAACGAATATTTTCGTCTGCAGGGGCCAAGCTGGACCCCCACGCGACGGCCTCGTCCATGATATCTCCCCGAAAGCAGCCAGGCGGCGGCAAACAGGGCAACGCGAGCGAATCCCCAGCGACTCGAGAAGCGCGCGCAGCGAAGCGACGCGGCGCCTCAACCCCCACCATGCTCCTGTCGAAAGACGACCCCTTGGTTGCTTCCGCTCCGCAAGACGACGGCGCGCAAGCCAACGCGGCGGCGAACAAAAAGAGAAAGCTCGACCACGCCGACGGCGCGTGAACGCATCCATTTATGTTTAGATTTCGATTCAGAATGTATTTACCATTGTATAAATAAATAAATAATTGTAGTTTTCACAACAAAGATACATTGTTGTCGTAGTTCTAGTCCCCATCGGTGAGGGTCGGATTGACTCCGCGTTGCTTTTTTTCTTTTAAAGTAAATATCGGCGTTCCAATCGTTTTCCGCGCGCTCAAGGAAACATTACTGCTCAAAAATTAAATAATATATAATACCCTTGCGCTGCTTCTTTCATCAAGAATCACGTGTTGAAAAAAATGCGCCTCGCTGCTGTTACCTTCCTTGTATACTGCGCCGTTCGCGGCGTGGCCCTCTTTGCGAAGCCTGAAAAAGTTTTTGGGATGTTTCCCCAAATTTCATTCGCAAACGATACGGAGGCGCGAGCCGTTGCGCTTGCCTACGCGCGAGCTATGGCGGACCTCATTTTCGCCTGCGGCATGCTCGCTATTGGCGGCAATAAAGGTCGTCTTCTATCCCTCATTGGGGTGATATTTCCTATGTTTGTTGTAAATCACCTCGTCGATGGTATTGCTCATCCCCCTATTATACCAGTCGTCGCCGTTAATGTCGTCGTTCTCGTTCTTGTGGTATACGAACAAGCAAAGGGTGGCACTCTCGGCAAGTGGAGTTACTTTTTGATGCAAGGCGGCTTTGGGCTACTATTTTTAACCGAAGCACCCGACCTTGTCCAAGATCCATTCGATTTTGCAACCGAGGGCACAAATGCGCTTTATGTCGGACAAAAGCTTGGTTTCGCAGTCGGCTTTATTCTTGTCATGCACGCAGCAATGACGGCTTTCGATGCTCCTGCAGGACCTCTTGTCGCAATGCTGACAGTTTTTGCGGGAATGGGCAAAATGTCCCTTGCCGACAAAGTGCCGCTGCCAACCGCTGCACTGGTTGCTGCCGCGTGCTCCTTTGCCATCGTCGCGTATGACGTTGTGGCAATGGCAGCGGGGAAGGAGAAGGCGCACGACGGTGAAAAAGAGAAGAAAAATAAATAAAGTTGATGCGTGCTTCGTGCCCGATTTTTATTGCGTCATTTGTACGTGATGGTTCACTCGCGTCCCGCTTGCGCTTAGATTACAATAATGCTGCGTATGTAATTATGTACTTTATGTGTAATTTTGGGGTGTTTGAATAATGCGATTATAATTTGCGAGACGTTGGCACCTTTGATGGAAGTCCTGGCATTTGAGTTGAAAGTGCCACAACGTTTGAATCTGCGTCTTTTTGCGCCACGTGAGACGGCATAGGGACTTTGAAAACGATAAGCATTGATGCAACGCTTAAAAGCATCGAAACGATGAGCATTGCTAGTCCAGGTCCGAAGGATTGGAAAGCCTGATAATGAGTGGCTAAACGAACTAAAAATGCGCTATCGCATGCGCATACCGCTGCGCTTGCGCCCAAAACGATTATCTTTGCAAACTTTGAGTTGGAAGCATACATCAAATAAGCAGCCGAAAAGCAGAGTGCAATGGATGCACCAATAGCGAGAACGTACAGAAACCGCGTAAAAGCGTCACTCGCCAAACCTGTAATCATCCACGTGGTGATGCATATCCGTGGGGTTGAACTCTTCAAGCGGCGGCCTGGGACAGGAAGGGCACATTTACCTTCTACTGCTCTGAGACGATTTTGAAGCTCGGCGAACGTCATTTTACCTACTATGTTTTTGAGAAGGCAGCCGTAGTCCATGTCCATGTTTTGAAGGGGATCTATGCCGTACTTTTCATGGTATTCTTGGACAAATTCGGGAAGCGTAAGTTTTCTATTCCCAAAAAATGTATCATCAGGAGAATCTCCTGATGATGGTCCATCACCACTGAGACTTTGGCACATAGGCTTCACAATTACAGACGTGCAGGAGAAGACACCGACTGCAAAGGCTGCAAGCGCAACCAATTTGACATTGTTTGAAAAGGGCATTTTGTTAAAAAAACCTTGAAGATACGTGTTGCTACTAAATATTTATTGCAAACAAAATTTGGATGTAATGTTGAGCTTTGTTTTGTACAAATGTGCTATTTTCTGCGTCTTTTTTATTTACAAGGGGGGGAGCAGTGTTTATCTTCCTTTCCCAGCTAAAAGAACGGCAAGGTTTTACAAACCGTGTGCCCTAGCGGCTGCATTATTTTACGAAATGCATCATGCACTCGTGCATAACGTTGTGTGAGTGCACGAGGAGGGTGCCATTCACAGTGTAATAACAGCATACTTTATAGTATCATCATAGGACATGCTACATGCTACGTGCGTGTTGAGCAGATTCGGCGCAGCATTTTCGTTCGCGCTGAACGTTGAAATTGGAACGCTTCCACGCTCTCCGTCAAACGCAAGTGGAAACAAACAATCCACGCATGATATGACGTATGGCAAATGCCTAACGAGTACAAAAGTATGTCCTGCCTTGCACTTGAGGAAACGTATGCAAGTATGCATATACACCCATATCTCAAAGCGCGTGGCTTTTTCTTTCCGCGACCCCTGTGCGCGTTAATTTATTTTACTGCGTACGAGTACGAGTATTCATAATATATTATGTAAATAAATAAAAATGTGATAAATCTGCTACTGAGCCTGTGTGCTGAATCCATCGCCCCTTTAACACCGTTATCTCATAAAGGCGTTAAAGAATAAATCTATTTGTCCGTTTCAGCAGAGTTTAGCATTAAATTCTGTTTTATTTTTTTTTATACTTTTAGAAATATTTTATCGATAGTTTACGCATCATTCCTTTTCTTTGCAAGCAATGACGGCGCCCCCAATGATGCGAAAAAAAAAAGCAGCGTTCGCGCGAGGTCTGCTTTATTATTCCTTAGAAACGAAAAGAAGCTTCAAACGTACATGGGGAGTGCGAGGCGACGCGCTGGGCGCTCTCGGTCCCGCGTCCGCGAAAAGCCAAGCAGCGGCGAGGAGCAAAAGCGCATAGTTCATCTATGGCAAGTGGATGAGAATGGTAAACTAAAGGGCGCTCAACGTGCTTTGGAAGGATCGAATATGCTTACAACAAAAAAGTCGACCTGTTACGGTGTGATTTCTGCTCTCAAAAGCGTTGTGCTACCAGTAGGATATCCTGATAGCGTGGCACCCGAATACATAACGTTTCAAATATTCGATACAATCCAGGAGGCATGCGGCTACTTTCGTGGGCTACTCAACTCCCAGGCGTTTCTGACGGGACTTGGCGTAGGAGACGCCTCCATATCACCCGTCGGAGCAGTTGTCATTACTTTGATTCTTGCGTACCCTGCCATGGTGTCTGGTCTTTTAGTAGGATCGTTTCCAAAACTCGTGTCTTCGTTCGGAAAGCGACAAAAACAGTACCAAGTGTTCAAAGAATTCCTTGATCTTCTTGGCAACACCCTCTCACTCATAGCCCCAGCTTACTCTCACAACGAATTCCTTGCCCTCGCTTGCATCGGTGCAGCCATAACTGCTGTTGCGAGCGTGATTGGAAGCGTATCTCGGTCGCCCCTAATCGCTCATCTGGCACTCGAGAATAATTTTGGGGACTGCGCCGCAAAGGAGAGCAATCAATCTCGCCTGCTAAAGCTTATCCTCATATTTGCAGGCTTCAAGTTTCTATTGTGGGTGAATACAAAAAACAGTTTCGTGTACATTGCTTTTGCTACTCTGTCAATTTTCAAAATATATTTCCTCGCTCTTTCTATGAAGACGCTATCGCTGCGAACGTTTAATGAACAACGCCTCTTCATTGCACTGCGTTCTTGGCAGCGCGATCGGCGGTGGAAAGTACCGTCTCCCAAAGATGTCTCTTTGAAGGAGTCTCTTTTTTACACCTCATCAGGCATACATGTGGCATATTCGCCAGACAAGGTCTCAAGGGAGGTATCATCCTTGACAAAACGACAACTCGCTGATCTTGTTAAGGCGCATGAAAAAGTTGGAGCGAAATATCTCACGCTTTCAAAGGACGTCCTTTTGCTACCGCGCGACCAGAAGTTGGCAATCCGCGATCAGTTGATGGCATACATGCATATTCATCGATTGAGGGTGGTGGATGAATCAGCGTGGAAAGCATTGGAATTTGCCGCAGAGCACGTCGATGACTTTATGAAGCAGGCAAATGCTAATGGGTGGACAACCGAACACGCCCTTTTGTTATGACGGGGCCTATCGGCGCGTAAGCCGTATAATATCAAATTATTTTACACCTATCATTAATATTTGTTTTCGATAATATATTATTATTATAAGATTTAATCTTCAAGACTTACTCGTGAGAGAACTACCACGATCGGTCATTTCCACGGCTGCGACTTTATTTTGATTTGATATTTCGGTTACCCTCAAGAAACGTAGGACTTTCCAAGAAAAGTAAAGAATACAAAACCACGTACACTCGTTTGTGGCGAATCGCAGAGCAGTAGTAAGTCCCGTCCTTTGGCTAATTTCCTGCACGGAGTCGAGTTGGTAGACTACCATGCTTGCTACGTATCCTATGCACCCGACGCCGACGCCCATCATGGTATGCTTCACTTTGCGCCTATATTGCTTTGCGAATTCCTTTGTACTGAGCGTATTGATTAAACTCAAACTAGCAAGTATGTACCCAAGACCAAATACAACGCAAACGAATCCTGTGATTAAAGCACCAGCAGCATTTCTGCTTGTATAAAAGAGATAAATTACAAGCAGTGAGACCGATACGCCGACGACGATTATGATTACTTGCTGCGCAATAGATATATTGCTCTTGCCATCAGATTTGAGTGATCGAAGGGCTGTAACAACTTTGGCAAACACGAAACTTAAAGAAAAGAAAATAGCGATAACAGCAAGGCACATGATCCCAGATGATATAATTCCAAAGTCGTGCGTAAACGACGAGCGGTATTTGAAAAGAAAAACAAAGTGGTAGATACCCAGGCATGTGAACGACATGTATAGAATGCTTAGACTCGACAAAACAGTGCAACGGGCGTTGTATTTGCGCGTGCGGACAATTTGCCTGAAGCACGTTGCCGTAAAGTAGACACAGGTGGCAAGTTCAACAAAGCGTATAACTCCTAGGATATAGGCTATTGCACTCAGCTGCTTGCAGGCGTTTTGTCCAGACAAGCATTTTGGGTGCGTGGCGTTTGCTGTACACCCGTCGATGCTTCTTGCGTCGAGGCCCCGGTAGTTGTAGCAAGTACACACCCCTTTGGAAGCAACGTTTCTTGCTTTGTGGCAGTACGTAAGCTCGCTTCCGGTAAACTTTAAACAGGACGCGTCACCTATGTAACTCGTTTCGCAAGGTACATACGTCCAATTCCCTAGAGGATATGAGTAGTTGTATAGATTGGTCTCGCTGAAGACAAACGCGTGAGCCAAGTTCGCAGAAGCCAAGAACATACAGCCGCACAACGTTTGCCTAAAAAAACGGCGATTTGCCGTTGAAAGCATTTTGATTGACTGCAACAGTAGCACCCACACGCCGAATATTTCCTTTGAGGAATATTTCCTTTGAGGAATATAGTAGGTGAATAAGGAATAGGCGAAAAAAGTATAACAAGCGTAACAACATTCTTTAAAAAAAAAGAATGAAAGAAAAAAATCAACGGCATTATTATTTAATTTATTCTTCAAAGATTCAACAAAAGAAACTATTTATTTATTTTTATAAAAAATATACTCGTACATTACTTACTTACAAGTAGTAGTAGTAGTAGTACTCGTAGATAAGGTATGTTATGTTATTATTTTATTACCTCATACTCGTATTTACATACGACGTAATAAATATACTCGTATATATAGTCTACATCCCTCACTTTACCTTAACTATTGTGTTCTCGTAGGTTATTACTTAGAGTTGGTTACCTTACCTTATTACTTATTACCCTAGGGTAAGGTATGTTATTTTATTATATATTTACATAATTTTTATTCGCGTGTATTTAAATATTTATTTTTTATATGTATATGTTTAACATTGTAAATAATATCGTACGTTGGTATTTAACATATAAATGTTACAAGAATCAAAGTTTCCTTCCGCCAGCAGCGCAGAGCACTCGGCTCATTCCTACGGCAACAAACTGGCTCTTTGTCACCTCGGCGTTAAAAGAGTCTTCGCCCCATGCTTGAAACACCCACGCAAGCTCCTTCGCGTGCCCGGGCAGAAATCGCATAAATATATCCTTCGAATCGGCGATACCTTTTCTGGTGAGCGCCCGCCCTGCTCTTGACATGGCGATCCACGCGTCGCTGAGGCATTGTAGCTTCTCGCGATCGCTGCGGTCATCGAGGCAGCGTTCTTGCTCTTCCGGCGAGCGTGTGTCTTCGGGAAGCGTAGGAGCGTCGTCGATATCTTCTGATGCTTTGCCCTCCTCATCCATCTTGCTCTCGAACTCTGGGTATTCTGTCGCGTGGCGCTTTTCGCCGCTAAATATGCCGCAGCCAACAACCACGCATGGCTCAACAGGCCTCTCATTATTCAGTTTTAGCTTCTCGATCAAGCGAAATACGCGGAGGCCGCTTATTACCCTGCCGAAGGCCACAAATTTGCAGTCGAGCCACTGTAGCGGCGCAAGCGTCACGAAGAATTGGGAACCGTTAGAGTGGGGCTCCGCATTGTTTGCCATGGAAAGAATTCCAGGGCGAGAGTGCTTGATCGCAAAGCATTCGTCTGCAAACGTGCCCCCCGCTGCTGCGGAGCCTCCAGAGCCACTTCCACCTTCCACGTCACCACCTTGGATCCAGCCACCAGGTACAACACGATGAAACGGAGTTCCTGAGTAGGAGACGCCGTTTTCGCCGGTGCATAAATCGATAAAATTTTTGCATGTTTTGGGGCACACCGATTCAAATAGTTCCACGACGACGCGGCGGGGTATATCACCACCGACAGATACGTCGAGATAGCAAAATGGATGCTCTCGCTTTGCCATCATTTCTCTGTACTCCTTCTTTGCTCTGTTGGCGCACACCAGTCGATTTGGCGTATCCTCAAAACGGTACACGCTTCGCGCCCATGTATCGAGCTCGCGGAGCGATCCAATATGGTGAGATCCATTGTAGTACACAACAGGTGAACGTTTTACTTCGACCCCAAACTTTTTCGACGCTTTTTTTGCAAAATCCTCCCAGTCTGTCTCGAAGAACGGAAGGTTCTCGTGCGTCACATTTGAATGCCGCGATGCTAATCGCTTCGCAATCTCTTTTGCTTCCTGGTAAGAGGCATCGTTCACCTTTCCTGCTACAACGATATGAACGGGTGTAGACGTCGACATAGTATATACCTTGGAGCGTTCGCCTTTTTTGTAAATTATTAATCGCAAACAAATTTGAAAGGGAAATCGGTTTCAAAAAAAAGAAAAAACCAACCTAGACGATGATCAAAAGCCGCACGATTGAATCTAAAAACAATGTACGGACGGCGTATATGTACGTGAATGCAGCCGGCATACTTGCACGAAAACAAAAAACAAAAACTTGGGTGATAATAATAATAATATGCGTTTTGCTGTTTCAGGCAAGAATGTTCAATGAATAAATATATACAATAAATACAATAAATACATGTACGAAAAATGTATAAGAAAAAAAAGTAAAAAAAGGGCCCTCAGACTTGGTAAATAGTACAGCTGTGCGGGGGATGAGGCGTAACGGATCTCTTTTTTCATTTTATCCGTTTCACACATTCACGATTTCACGATGAGAAGAAGAAGTAACGTATTTACATACCTCACCTTACCTTTTGGCGTTCTTTTATTTTTTAAACTTTTATTTTAAAATATGAATGAAAATAAGTATAATCCTTTTGCAGCGGGCGTTTGTTTCTCCAATTCTTGTCAACGAGCACGACGTTTTGCTCCGCCCTTTTTTGTTGTTGTTGTTTATAAACGGTTTTACTCGTTCGTGCTTGCGATGAACAAACTTCTAAACGCGGAGTCGTCGCGCATTCTCCACGTAGTGGAAGACGCGCTTTTTCAAGTGGAAACGTTGAAAAATATTCCATTGCACGATGATTTGAAAGAAGTAGAGTTGATGGAGAGTGTTCTAGAGTCTAGCGGCGCGGGAGGTGCCTCTGAGGCGATGCGATCTCTTTTATCGTCTGAGGAAAAGCTAGTCGAGTGCTTAGCGAACGCGCGACGAGCTACAGGAGGTGATCTAGAAGTGGCAAGGCGCGACGTTGGAAATTGCGCGCGGCGCCTGAATAGGGCAATTCGGCGCCATTCCCATGTCCGAGTGGCCCTGAAAGAGTCGAAAGAGCCTGAAACGAGTGATATGGAAAACTTTATTACGTGGCTTGTGCGAGAGCGGGATGCCGTAAAACGAGACCTTTCTACTACAGTTGAGCAAATAAGGCACAAAGAAGAGTACTTTAATGAGCTTTTGGCGAGAAAAAAGGAAAATGAGGATGAGATTCGGGTCCTAGAGCGGGAACTTGATTCGGAGAGGACGTCGAGGGAGAAGAACGCAGCGCGCAATCGACACCTGGAGGATAAGATATCAACAGAATTACGGGGAATGAAAAAGGAAACGTCTGCTTTAGCGGCAGAGCTTCAAAAGTCGACGCGATCGCAGCTTGACAGCAACGAAAAGGCGCACGGTGCAGAGCTCGAGGAGCTCGCAAAGGAAGTCGCTGCGTGCGAAGAGGATCTCGAGCGTACGCTGGAAGAAAACAAAGCGGAGCTCGCTGCGCTCAAGAAAAAGAAAAATAAGGCTATGATTGAGGTAAGGCACCTCGTCGAAAAGTATGACAAAGATATGGAGGAGAAGTTTGATGAGCTTCACAAGCTGCGAAAGAATTTTGAGAGCGAGCGAGAGGAGTTGTCACGTCTCGAGGAGTACTTTATGAAAATCGACAAAGATATCGCCAACGAGGAAGAGGAGCAAAAGCTGGAAACGTGGCTCGACGACCACGGACTCGCCCAATATCTTTTTACGCTTCTTGATGAGAATATATTCAATCTGCACGACGCAGTGAAGCTGAACGAGGCGGCGTTGCGCGAGATGGGCATTTCTAACGCGGATCACATAGACAGCTACCTTTGCGCCCGAAAAGAGATGGAGGCCATCCTCTCGCTCCCATCGTCAGAGAGAGAAGTCGCATTTGAAGAAGCGCGCAGGCGTGCGTGGGAGAGAAAGTTGTCCGCTGCAGCGACGAAGCTCCAGTCAGCTTTTCGCAGCAAGCTTGCCCGCATACGACTGAAAAAGTCAAAAAAGAAGAAGAAGAAGGGCAAAAAGGGCAAGGGCAAAAAGGGAAAACGCCGCCGGTGAGTGATTGTATAAATACACACCAATAATTATTCTGTAAACTACATCAACTATGTGACAATATATATGCCTCTGCGCTACTTGCGTTACGTTACGCTACTTCACTCGTCGTCGTCGTCGTCATCATCATCGGCGTGCGTTTCCCGCCAGCGCTTTAGAGCCTCGAATTCGTTGTAGTGTTGCTTGCGTTTTTCTGAAAAATCTGCCTCTTGAGAAAACTTTGATGCGCTTGGGACAGCAGCTCGACTTCCTTCACTCGCTGCTTTCGCAGCATCTTCTAGCTTTCTCTGGAGCGCCGTCGCGAGCACGCCGGTTGCCTCCTTTTCTTCATCATTTTCTTCATCTTTTCTTCCCCCAGGCGACGCAGCAGCAGCAACGTCATCGTCTTCATCGTCTATCGCCTTCACCTCCCTCTCATACGGCGTTGGAGGCTCATCAATCACCTGCCTCGTTCCACGGAGCTCATCATGCTCCTTTATCACTTCTTCATCCCACGTAACCCGTCCCTTCTTCTTCTTCTCCGTTGCCGACATTGGCGGGAAGCTGCACTTTGTTCACAGATTCACCCCAAACAAACTTAATTGAACGGCGCATGCCATCAATCTGCAAACGCAAATTCACAAAATCACAAAATCACAAAATCAAAAATCAAAAAAACATGCAATCAGCACATTGGCTATTTACTCGTGCTTTTTGAACGTAATATAGTATTATATCTACATTCATTATTTCTTATTACCCAGTGTTGTATTATTCTTATACAATACAATAGGCAAATTAACAACGAACATCATAATGATAGTTAGGCATGTGGCATGTGGCCATGTGCCAATTTTCATTAAAAAAAGGGCCCACACGAGGCCCCCCAGCAAAAAAGTAAAACTCTCGCAGTAGTAGTAGTACGGGTACATTTGGGTCGATTTCAGGCCTGAGCAATTAATTTTCCAAAAATTGTACATTTCCGCCATGTATGTAACTATGCGTATTATAATAATCTAACATCTGCATATATTAATTAATAAAAAGAAAAAAAAACTGGAAAAGGTTCATTGTTGGATAAATCCTTAAATGGTAATGTTATAATATATGTGTATGTTTCGTGTAGTGATTTTTTTTAAGGTATAAAAGGACCTAAAGGTGGTACTCGTACCTAAATAAGGTATACAAAACAACAGGTACAATAGTAAGTAAATACTGCTATTGCGGTGCAAAAATTGAGGCGCGTCATTTGGGCTGAGTATCCCAGCTCGGCGAGAAATGGGCTTAAAAATCTATGATCGTTATCTATGTGAGTATAGTTTTTATATGTATATATATTAGAACTCGTTTTCATACGAATGCAGCATTTGGATCCCTGCCCTCGAGGAGCTTATTATGACAGTCTCATATTTTTATTTTTTTATTTAGGATTTAGGATTTAGGAGAATATAACTATTAATTATGCGTAAAATATAATATACGCATTACATTTTTTATTTTATTTCATTAGCGGCAGATGTTTCTTTTTTCTCTTTTCATTATCTTTTTATTCGCACCAATCGCAACGCAACTCGCAACGCAACTCAAAGCAAAACAATAGAACCATTTGTACCAAAACCGAACAAACACTTTGAAAATAATGAAGCTCTCACTTCTTCTTCCTACCGCAGCGGCTCTCCTCGCAACGGGGGTCTCCGC
>JACLAC010023418.1_pt1 | contig 22600 bp, 22 predicted proteins | sample 8027881 | NCBI WGS metagenome assembly JACLAC01 (sample SAMN15725517, study PRJNA655200) | protist metagenome | isolation source: fluorescence activated cell sorting (FACS) single amplified genomes of... | place: Spain: Blaines Bay Microbial Observatory, Mediterranean Sea | collected 2016-01-19 | reverse complement strand
ACGGTTTCTCCTCGACCGAAACTGGGAAGCCAGCCGAGCTCGACCGCGAAAAGCCAAATCAGCAGCACGCCAATCAGAAACGTAGGCAGCGACACCCCAATCAACGAGCTGGACATGATGAAATTTGCAAGAAGACCATTTCTACGAATGGCCGTGTAAATGCCTAGCAAAGTGCCGAGAATCATCGCGAACAACGCCGAAACAATGGCTAGCTCCAGCGTTGCCGGCAAACGCTCGAGGATCATATCGGCCACGGGCAGGGCGCCCCGGTACGAATTGCCGAAATCAAACCGCACCGCTCGCGTGACGAAGTCCAGATATTGCTCATGCAGTGGGTCATTCAGACCCAGCGCCTCGATCAACGCGTCGCGCTGTTCTACCGTTGCCTCTTGACCAAGAAGATTGTCGACCGGGTTGCCGACATAACGAAAAATCATGAAGGAAATGAAGGCGACCAGAAAAAGCACCAATACCGACTGGCCGAGGCGCCGAAGAATGATCAGAAGCATAGCGCCATAAAACTAACGGAACCGAACACCTGCGGCATACAGGCCCGATGACTTCCTGTGAATACCGCAACGAACTGGACGAAACCCATGCGAGGTTCGTCCAGTCCGCGCCGATGATTTACTTGAAGGTGAGGAACTGGAAGTGCGGCTGATCCTCAGGCTGAACCGCAAAATCGATCTTGTCCTTCATGCCCCAGTTGAGTACCTGATTATGGATAGGCAGGTACATCTGCTGAGCCTGAATCGCGGCCCAGATCTTGGCTATTGTTGCATTACGAACGGCCAGATCGGTTTCGGATTCAAGGCTGACGATCATGGCGTCCACGGCTGGATTCGAGTAGCCCGTGGGGTTCCATGAACCACGATCACCGGTCTTGGTGTGAACGAGGAAGTTATAGATGTAATGCGAGTCAAACGTCGGTACACCCCAGCCAAGCATGTAGAAGTCCGAATCACCACCCTTGATGAACGGGAAATGCTGGGCCTTCGGCTTAGCATCAAGCGTCACCTTGATCCCGATTTGACCCATCATACCCACGGCCGCCTGACAGATCGCCTCATCGTTGATGTAGCGGTCATTTGGGCAGTTCAGGGTAATTTCAAATCCATTCGCATAACCGGCATCGGCCATAAGCGCCTTTGCGGTGGCAATATCTGGCGCCGGATAGGAGTTTAGTTGTGGCGTCCAGCCATTCACGAATGGAGGCATGATCACCCCCGTGGGATCTGACTGATCGCGCATGACCACTTTTTTGATGGCTTCGCGATTAATTGCGATGTTCATCGCTTGCCGGACGCGCAGATCGGCGGTGGGACCGTTCGCATTGTCGACTCCGAAGAAGATCACGCGGTTTTGCGCTGCCGTATTCACCTTTAGGCCGGCCGTTGAATTCACACGGCCAAGATCCTGCACGGGAACATCCTGAATGATGTCCACCTCACCAGACAGTAAGGCTGCCACGCGGGTCGCAGCAGACTGAATCGGGGTGTAAATGATCTCAGTCACCTGGTTCGGATAGATGCTCTTGCCCCAGTAATTCAGGTTGGCCGTGAGAACGGTTTTTTCGTCGATCTTGCGGCTTACCAATTTGAATGCGCCAGTGCCATTGGTATTCATGGTCGCAAAGTTGGTCTCGCCCTTGGCTACATTGTGAGGCGTCATCACGTTATTCGCCTCGGCCCAATCCTTATCCATCATGAACATGTTGGTCAGATTGTTGACCAGCAGCGGGTTAGGTCCGTTGGTTTCGATATCGACGGTGTGGGAATCTACCGCCCGCACTTCCTTCACCGATGACAAAAGTTCTTTCATGTCCGATCCATCGGCCATCGCCCGGTTCAGCGAGAACACAACGTCTTCCGAGTCGAAGGCAGCGCCGTCATGATATGTCACGCCTTTGCGCAGCTTTAAGCGCCACACGTTGGGATTGTCCGGTAGCGCAGCCCATGCCGTAGCGAGCGATGGGATGATGGCCCCAGACATATCGCGCTGCAGGAGCGAGTCATAGATCTGATGGGCTAGCGCATGGGTCGGCCCCTCATTCTGGGCATGCGGGTCCATGGTTAGCGAGTCACCAGCGCGCGCCCAGCGAATGGTTTCGGCGAAGGCCATCGACGAGACAAACAGCCCTATGACCATCCCGACTACGAGTCGGGTAGTAAGAGATTTCATAGGTCCTTTCTTCTTTGATTGTACACGTACAACTGCACCTTATTTTAAAAGCTGCACAATTATGAAACAAATAGACTCCTGGCACATTCAAATAGCAAGACAGTAATCGGTGCAAGTGGCGGATCGCTTCGAACCTGGGCACTTACCGAGCGTATTTACCCATTTTAATTGCAGGAATTCTTTGGGAAGTGCCCGATGACTCACAGGTTCAATCCTGAAGCGGTGGAAACGCCAATGCCGCTACCAGGTGGACCCGCTCATCGACTCCCCCGTTCATTGCCATGTGGTACCCGCGCGTGTCGGCAAAGTAAGCAGATCCACCCGCCGGCAGGTGGGTCACAGGATGGTTCAATACGAACAACGATCCGGGGTTGCTGACGATGGGGATATGCGGGAGAGGCTCTGGATCGCGATGCCAGGAATTACCCTACCTGCGCCCCAACCGCAGGCTCGGTAAACTATTGCTTCGCAGCACATGGCAGGCCTGGCAGGAATACCTTTGTAAACGCCTGCAACTCCGCGCCAGCATGAGTGGCGGGATCTTCTGCCTGCAGACCCATGGCAGCCTGTTTAACTTCCATCCCCATGTTCATGCGCTTGTGCTTCCCGGGGTTGCTCGGGAAGACTTGAGAACGACCTCTGGATCAAATGCGAATATGTGGAGTCGAAAGACAAATATCGGGTAACACATCTGCATTACCGATCAGAGCCAAACTACCCTGATTTCATGCCGGTACACCTGTCACCACGATTTAAAGTCTGTGTTCGGGATTGAAGCCTGTCAGAAAGATTGCGGCTAGCTGCAACGTGATATTTTTTAAATGATTCAACAATTTACTTGAGGCTGAAAATGGACCTTGAATGGAGCGAAGGGGATCTCGAGCACTTCTACAATTTGCGTGAAAACTACTCAGAACATTTCGATGAAGAACGAGCCAAAGAAATTGCGAAGTGGCTAAAAGATCATCAAGAAGAAGTCTATCTCGATAAACTGCTGGAAGAGAAGCTGTCTCATTAAGAGGCTTGGGAAATTGCCAGTAAGACCACGTCTTCAGGTGTTTCCATCGAAGAACTCACTGAAGCCCAGTTAAAGCGCTATCAGAAGTTGAGAGAGGAATACTTCAGCGAAACTGATGCGCTGGATATTGCTGTGCTGTTCACTAATGAACAGAAACTGCGCTATCTTGAATTACTAACGCCTTTGGGCCCGATGACGCTTGGGGTATGGCCTCAAATCATGAACCTGATGAAGATGATGAAGCTGAAAATTTCGAGACAAACCGAAAACTTATTGATGATGTGTTTCCACAATCAATAGGAGAGATTGAATATGACCTTAATACAGCAAAAACTGCTTGATCACATTGTAGGCGCTTTAGCCCAAATAACAAAGTGAAGTTGGATGTCTACGAAAAACGCATTGCCCAGCTACAACACTTGCTAAAAAACTTTGAAAACACGGCCAGTACTGTTGCGGAAGTTGGGCACTCGGGTCCAAAAGCAATAAATGAAACTTCAAAAACGACACTGATTCTCTCTCCCTTGGAGTAGACATGGATCCCATCAACCCGTTGTACCTATCCACATTTCTTGATTTGGGGCCTGACTGGTCTGAACAACCAAAGGAGTTTGCTATTATTTCTGCATACGCCACAACTGGAGAAAAATGGTCTACTGAACGAAATCAGCAGGCAGATGAACGTTTACAAAAACAGCTGGTTGAGAAGGGGGCGTGGCTGAGAAGTGTTACCGGCTATGCCCCTGACACTGGTCATAATGAACCGTGTTGGGCAACAGCCATCTCTTTTGACGAAGCTTGTGATATTGGAGAGGAGTTCTTTCAAGACGCAATTTACTATGTTGAAGGGGACCAACTTTATGTCAGTCATTGTGATTCTAGGCGAGCAAAGACATCGATCAGTAAGTTCTCTTTGAAAATACGTCCGATGGGTTAAAGGAATATGGTGTCGTAGAATGTACGTTGGATTGATCTGACTAACGTTTTTTAATGTGTGGCTTAATAGAGCCTTGCAAGAATTATTGTGATATTTAAACTCCCGTTCTTCGAGGAAAATGAAAGATTTACTTGTAGATTACTGGAAAAACTTGGACGGAACAACGTTTGCCCGATGAACTAAAGAATTTGGTTAGTTTGGCTGAGAAGGAATGTCGGGAGTTTCAACGGGAAAAAGACCGAGGGCAGGCATTTTTGGGAAACTTATTGTTTGCTTTTGAAGAATATGGAGGCAAATACTATTTTGGTTTCGATCTTATTTATCACTCTGAATTTATTGAATCAAATAAAATTGGATGGTCTTGGGAATTTCTTCTCAAACAGTGTTTAACGCTTTTTGAAACTGAAAAAAAGTAAATTCTTCCATTGAAGAATTGATTTCAGAAATTTGGTTTTGTGAAGAATGGTGCTTGGCTGAAAAAGATATAAATTTGTTTCAAGATGATGTGCCGTTGGGTGCCTAATCTTTCGTAGCTGACTGTTGCAGTGCGTATCTGGAGGGCTTGGCAGACTTTGAGTTTTCAGCTATGAACAGAAAAGACGATCGTTACGAACTGGTTGTTGATGAAATGGAGAAATCGATAGAGATTCCATTGTTTTTCGGTGTCAAAAACCAAGTTTTTGCTAAATATATATTCGATGAATTTTTACCAACCTTGGGTTCCAAAGTCTTCGAAGCACCCTACAAAATCTTTGTTAGCGCGCAAGGGGGACATCAGAAAAAGAGACCATTTCCAATCAATATTTCTCCATCCTCATTCTAATTGATGGGGATAACCCACTTCCCGCCTGCCTGAACACTATTCAGGCATCCTATTAATGAAAAGACTGCTGAGAGACTTGAGGTTAACCTATCTCTTCATTAGCCATGATTTAGCAGTGGTCTACCACATTTCTGATTTTGTTGGAGTCATGTACTTGGGCCGTTTGGTCGAATGGGCAGACACCAAGAAATTGTTTAACCAACCCAAGCATCCATACACCCAAATGTTGTTGGATGCTATCCCTGACCTAAAATTCAGTGGACGTCCAAGAACTCCAGTTGCGGGGGAAGTACCTAGTCCAATCACTCCTCCACCTGGCTGCTATTTTCATCCAAGGTGCCCTTACGCAACAGCGCGTTGCAAAACTGAGCTGCCATTACCAATCATCAGCCAGTCTAGTCAGGTTGCTTGCCATGCTGTTGAGGAGCAAAGACTTTGAAAAACCAACTTACTTTGCCGATGCTGTAATACGTTCCGGGAGAATAAAATGGTTAAGCAAACGCTCTATTCTGTGGTCTGATCTATGATAGCTTCCATAAGGTTCTGGAAGAACACTCCGTGCTGGTCGAAGGCGAGCAAATCCGAGAAGTTGCCTCAGCTAGCGATTTTGAAGGCTTTGCTGGAGAAAGAATTGATTTCTCTGGAGGAACCCTCTTGCCAGGGCTGATCGATTGCCATGTACATTTAATATACGGGGGGGAGGGTGATCCAAAATCCAAGGTGGGGGGAGCAAAACCTGGTGATTTAGTTATGAGAGCTTTGGACCGAGCGCAAGAATCCCTGCGCTCAGGTGTAACATCACTACGTGATCTAGCGGGTAAAGACTTTTTGGAATTTGCGGTAAGAGATGCCTGCAAGTCAGGCCGCCAATTGGGACCAACGATTTTAGCAGCTGGTCAAATGATTTGAATGACTGGTGGACACGGTAATGCCTTCGGGAGAGTGGCTGACGGCCCACAGGAAGTCATTAAGGCTGTCCGTGAGCAGGTCATGCAGGATCAGATGTGATCAAAATTATGGCCACTGGAGGAGTTATGACCCCTGGGGTTAACCCTGAAGATGCTCATTATAGTCTTGAGGAATTAACCGTGGGAATCCACGAAGGGCATCGCTTCAATAAAACCTGTGCCAGCCATGCGCAAGGATCAGAGGGTGTACTCAATGCGGTAAGATCAGGAATTGACTCGATTGAGCACGGTATTTTTCTCACAGATGAATGTGTTGAAGAAATGCTAGCAGCCGGCACCTACTTAGTGCTGACCCTTTCCGCCTTGCTCAATATCGTGGAAAATAAAGATCGTGGAGTTCCGGCTTTTGCCGTAGAGAAATCTCTACGTATCAAGGATCGCCATCAGGAATCAATCAAGATATTTTACAAAGCTGGTGGTAAAATTGCTATGGGGAGTGATGCAGAAACTCCATATAATCTCCAAGGCGCCAACTCAGGAGAATTACGCTTCATGACAGACATTGGCATCAGCAACCTCGATGCGTTGAAATTCTCTACATCCAATGCGGCAGATCTGCTGACTCTCAACAAAAGAGGGCGTATTCAAAAGAACTGCTTTGCAGACTTCCTAATCGTTGATGGCAATCCATTGGAAAATATTCTTCAAGTAAGTGATCGAAACAACCACCGACTGGTTGTTAAAAATGGGAAAGTCGTCTCTTAAAATCTCAGACCATAAAGGAAAACAATGAATTCCATTGAAATGCTAAAAACTTTAGTCGGTTTCCCCACAGTTTCGAGAGACAGCAATTTACCCTTGATAGACTTTGTTGATTCGTGGTTGGGCGAACATGGAGTCACGGCAGTTCGAGTTCCTAATGATGAGAGAACTAAGGCAAATCTTTACGCTACTATTGGACCTATGGTAGAGGGCGGGGTAGTTCTTTCAGGGCATACGGACGTAGTTCCAATTGATGGCCAACCTTGGGATACAGATCCTTTTGAACTGACTCAGAAGGAAGACAAGCTTTACGGCAGAGGCACCTGTGACATGAAGGGCTTCAGCGCAATTGCTCTCTCCCTAGTTCCTGAAATGAAATCCTTGCGAAAACCTATTCACATAGCTCTGTCCTATGACGAAGAGATTGGGTGTTTGGGTGCACCGCGTCTAATCGAGCAAATGAAGGAGCAAATACCCCAGCCGGCGGCAGTAATCGTCGGAGAGCCCTCAATGATGGAAACCGTTACAGCTCACAAGGGTCTCAGTGCTTACCGAACGGTTGTGACTGGTTACGAAGCTCACTCTAGTCAGACACACCGAGGAGTCAGTGCAGTGATGAATGCAGCCAAGATGATCAACTGGCTTTCGGAGCTTGAGGGCCATTTCAAGGATACCACTCCGACTAACAATGGTTTCATTCCTCACCATACTACTGTCCACGCAGGAGTTATACACGGCGGAACGGCCTTAAACATTATTTCGAGAAAATGTGAATTTTTGTGGGATGTTCGAACCATTCCGGGTAAGTCCGCATTAAATGTCCACGAAGAATTTGAGGAATATTGCCACGAAATTCTTCTTCCAACCATGCGTTCAGTCTATAAGGAGGCTGACATTGAAACTTCTGTCTTAGCAAACGTGCCACCAATGGGAGAAATATTAGATAATCCTGCTCTAAAGCTAGCTCAGGATTTGACAGGAAAAAAAGTTCGATCAAGAGTCGCTTATGTAGCTGAGGCTGGGCAATTTCAAGAAGCGGGATTCTCCACAGTTCTTTGTGGACCTGGATCTATAGATCAGGCTCATCAACCTAATGAGTTCATCTCTATTAATCAGATGGAGCAGGGGGAACAATTCTTGAGAAAATTGATCCAGCGTCTGTCCTAACGACAAAGACAAGAAGGGTAAGGAAAATCCTGAGCAACTTGCTCGTCAATTCTAGATAGAATGAATCGATCCCACATGAATTTAAAGACAGTTGCCAAAGCTTTGGGGCTTTCGGTAACAACGGTCTCCAGAGCACTCAAAGATGGACCGGAGGTTCGCCCTGAAACCATTAAGCGTGTGAAATCAACTGCAGGAAAATTAGGGCATGTTCCTAACCAGGGAGGATTGATTCTTAGAACTGGGCGCAGCTACACCATCGCTTTAATTTTATTACCAGAATCACAGAGTACCTTTCCAGTAATAGGCTTCATGTTTTATTGCCAAGGGATACTCCGTTCGATTCAGGATAGCCCATACACACTTACGATTCAGCCAAGACTTGCAGAAGAGGATCTGCTCAAGCCAATCATGCGCATTGTCGATGGCCAGTTAGCTGAAGGTATAATCATTGGTCAAATCCGTAATGATGATTCCTGGGTTCGACACCTTCAGCAACATCAATTTCCGTTTGTAATTTTTGGCCGCACATAACTAACTGAACGGCATGCTTTCAATGATTTTCTACATGAATGGATTACGGAAGATTCCGTTCAAAGACTATCAAAGCTTGGTCACCAAAGATTTGCACTGATCAATCCTCCAGAAGAATTGAATTATTCTGGACATCGACTAAATGGCTTTCTAAGAGGATTAGAGAGTTGTGGATTGTGCGCCCAAGAGGAAATGCAGGTCAGTACTGATTTGTCTTTCAAGGCTGGAAGGAAGGCTCTGCGGCAATTTGTAGAACTTACCTATCTTCCAACTGCGATCCTCTCTCCGGGAGTATCAACGCCCCTGGGGATTCTAACCGAGATGAATTCAACAAATCTTATCTTAGGGAAAGATCTAAATTTGATCGCGTTCAAAGGAATAATTACTTGGAGTTCAACACTCCACGAATCAATGCCTATCACTCATCCTTGGAGGCGGCTGGTCAACAGTTGTGTAAATTGTTACCGAGGAAAATAGAGGGGTGTTTCTGCTGAAAAATTTCAAATACTTCAAGAGCCAAAATTTCTAAATCGGCAAGAAAATTAAAGCGCAAAAAAATTGAAAAGATTTTCCGCTTGGAGTAACACACTAAACAAGATCTCCTCTCAACAAAAAATGTACGTTTGAAAACGAGAAGTTTCTATTCAAGAGATCGCCCCTCGGATAGCAGAGTAGACTTCATCCAAACCAAGCATACCATTGATGCTTCGCAGGATGCCCTGATTGCTGTAGTAGTCGACAAGAGGGGCTGTTTGAGCATGGTAGGTATTCAGACGCTCACGAATCGTATCCTCGTTGTCATCTGGACGTTGAATTAAATCTTCTCCTGTGACATCGTCTTTTCCATCAACCTTTGGCGGATTATACTTTATATGATAGCTCCGACCACTTGGCTTGTGAATCCGGCGACCTGTCACCCGCTCAACAAGCAGTTCATCATCAACTTCTAGTTGAATAACAAAATCAATATTTTGCTCTGCCTCCTGTAACATTTCATCCAATTTCTCTGCCTGGGTCACGTTTCTTGGAAACCCATCAAGCAAATATCCACCAGCACAATCTTTCTGATGAATTCTTTCTTCAATAATGGACACAACAATTTCATCTGAAACCAGCTTGCCAGCATCCATTGCAGCCTTTGCTCGATTTCCAACTTCAGAGTCTGCTGCAACAGCTGCGCGAAGCATGTCGCCAGTTGATAGTTGTACTATCGCGTAGTCCTGCATCAGGTTTTGTGCTTGGGTTCCCTTGCCTGAGCCTGGTGGCCCCAAAAGAATCATTCTCATTTCATCTCCTTTTCTTTTTCTACGATCAATTTAGTCGAGATAGGGGTTGATGAATGTACTGCCTCCCTCCTTCATGGTAGCGCGCCACACCTTGGCCACTGCCGTATAATTTGTATTTGTATATTACGAGACCATCCAATCCTACTGGGCCACGAGCGTGAGTTCTACAAGTACTAACCCCTACTTCTGCACCAAAGCCATATCGAAAACCGTCTGCAAACCTAGTCGAAGCATTCCAAAAAACATTAGCAGCATCCACTTGATCCATAAATTGTTCTGCAATTGATCTATCTTCTGTAATGATTGCATCCGTGTGGCCAGAACCATATTTATTAATGTGACCAATCGCTTCATCAAGGGAGGAGAGCAAACGAACTGATAAAATTAAGTCTGTGTATTCTGTTGCCCAGTCCTGTTCCGATACTTGAATCAGTCCGTTCAATTCACTACCGAACTTTTTCATGATCAATGAACAGACTCTTAGTTCAACCCCAGCTTCCTGAAGATTAGTTAGGATCTGCCTAATTTCACTCTCTGGAATTTGATCATGAATCAATAAAGTCTCCATAGCATTGCAGACAGCTGGGTATTCTGTCTTGGCATCAATAATAATTTCCATTGCTTTGCCAAAGTTTGCAGATTGATCCCAGTAAACGTGGCAAATCCCATCTGCATGGGCAAGCACTGGAACTCTGGAATGTTGTTGGATGTGCTGTACAAGGGCGTTACTGCCTCTCGGGATGATCAGATTAAGGCAATCATTCTGCTGTACAATCTCGCTAACAGCTTCTCGACTTTGAAGTAAACTCACAGTGCCATCAGGCAAATCAGCAAATTTCTCAAGAACCTGATCCAAGATGCCAAACAAACAAGCATTAGATTCAGACGCTTCCTTACCTCCCTTAAGAATTACAGCGTTTCCTGATTTTATAGTCAATGCTGAGATCTGTACCACCACCTCAGGACGTGACTCAAAAATGACGAGCAGCACTCCAATTGGACAGGAGATTCGATGCAAATCTAGCCCTGCATCAAGCCTAGTTGCTAGCTGTAGCTGACCCACTGGATCAGGAAGAGCGGCAACATTCTCAAAATTTTTAGCCATTTGCTCAATCTTCATAACATTTAGTTTGAGGCGTTGGATAGAACTATCGCTCAGTTTCCCCTGACTTCTCAATCTATCTGCAGACTCCAAATCATTTTGATTGGCCGATAAAATAGGCTCAGTATTTTCCCGAATCTTTTCAGCACATGCCAATAGTACTTCGTTTTTTCGTGCAGTTGAAAGATTAGCTAATTGCCTTGAGGCACTTCGTGCTTGTTCTGCAAGCTGTCTTAGAGTTATTGTCATTTGGGTTTGGAAAATGCTTTGTTTCGCTCACTTGTTTTGAGTAGAATTATAATTCTATTTTATCTTTGTAATTCGTTTTACAGAGATCACCCTACAATTACAAGAAACGCTTCATACAAGATGGGTATGCGGATAGCCTTTTCACTTGTAAGAGACTTTACGATTTTGGTCGGATTTGTCTGTATTTTCGGCACTTTGATGGGATGCTTGCATATTCAATTAGCGCCTCAGGATCCAGCATATGCCGAGTGGGAAGCTTTACTAATTGACCCAAGTAACGAGTTGGGATATCTCCGTTTAGCATCACACTATCACTCAACTGGGCAACTTCTCAAAGCAGAACGAGTTTATGATGCAGGGTTGAAAAATATTTCCACCTCCGAGCGACTGGCCTCCTCCTTGGGGCGTCTATACTTGAGTTCAGGACAAAACAAAGCTGCACTAGAGTATTACAACGAAGAACGCCTTCAATCGTGTAATTGTGCAAGCCTCTACTTGGATAGAGCTCAGCTTCGAGCCCAAGCAAGCGAAAATCAGGCTGCACTAAATGACCTTGCAAAAGTACTTGAACTTAAACCTGAACTTCCAGAAGCCTGGTTTTGGAAAGGAATGATCCATAGTCGCCAAAGCCAGGCAACGGAAGCACTAGCTGCTTTCGAAACTGCAGCAAGCTTTAACACGCAACAAGTTGCGGTATGGCAACAAATCGCAATTCTACAGAAACAAGCTGGTGAACAACATGCAGCTATCACAGCCATCAAAAAGGCGCTCCGGTTGGAGCCAGACAATTATAGTCTCCTCCAGATGTACGCCTCCCTTTTAGAAGAGCTTTTAGATCAGGGTGATCAGCGTGTGATAGGAACCCTCAGCCAAACTCTTCTGGTCATGAATGGCCTTTTCCCAAAAGACTACTGGACACTTGCACATCTTGGCACAGCAGTCTGGCAAACCGGTAATGAAGATGAAGGTCGCAGACTCCTCCAGTCAGCGCTGGCCCTCAAATCAGATTACACATGGGCTCAAATCCGGCTCGCTCAACTATATCTTGATTCTAAACGTTGGGAAGATGCCAGCTTTTGGCTTCAGGAAGCCCTGAGAACCAATCCTGAAAATCGCTGGGCTTTACAGCAACTAGCCGAATGCTACGAGCGCTTAAATCGCTCCAGAGAGGCCATTCGATTGATGGAATTATGGATGCAGAAACCTGAGAGGACTTCTCTAGCTTTGCACCAAACTCTTGGGATACTGTATTTGAATGAATTAGAATTTGAGTCTTACGAAAAGCATCAATTGAAAGGGCTCGAACTATACCCACAGCATTTGGAAATATATCAAGAACTAGCGAGATTTTACCAGGGCATTCAAAGGCCACTAAAAGCTCACAAGCTATTATTGAGACTTCTTTCTAAACAACCAAAGAATGAAAATTTGATTCTCCAGGTTGTCTCACTTGAACAAAAGATGGGGCTCAACAAACAGGCTAAACAGAGAATTCTCGATATCCTTGAAGGCAGCGTGCCATCGAAAAAAATATGGCAATACTGGATTGAATTACAGTTATCCCAAAATGCTTCAGATGATGTTTCAGATGATTTGAAAGAAATGCTTGGTCAGTTCCCTGAATCAGAATGGGCGGGAGTCATGTTGGCTGAAATTTACCTTAAAGATGAAAAATATGCACAAGCAGAAAAAGTCATTCAGAAAGCTATGGAGGAATCACCAGAATCAACTTCGCTCAAGATTCTTTTTGGTCGGTTGTTAGAAATTCAAGGCAAATGGGCCGCAGCACTAGCAGCATTCAATTCCATCGAAAAGGATATTGGAGGAGTTCCTCTACTCAACCATCAAGCTCTTGCTTATCGAAAACTAGGCAAACCTCATATTTCGTTAAAATTATTAGAATATTCTCTGCTCAATCACGACTGGGATCTTTGGACTTGGTATCAGTTTTTACTTTTACAGACTCCGGCGGAATTGGATATTTGGCTTGGACCTCAGAAAGATGCAATTCTCCAAACACTTGAATCAATCATGTCTTTGCAGTTCAGCCGGGCTCGCCAACAGCTTACAAATGCTTCATTACCTATTGTTCAAAGGGAAGTTTTACGCAGGCTTGCCCATCAATTTCGAACAGGGAAGATCATTCTAGGTCAGGAAATTGAACTCAAAGAAGTTTTCACTCAACCAATCTGGGTTCGCTTTCAACTGGCAATAGAAGCAGAGTCTGATCGTCGGCTGGTACGCAGCGAAACAATATATCGAAGCATCTTGAAGGAAGTCCCTGAACATCCTTGGGTACACGCCCGGTTAGGGAGTGTTTATGCTGACCTTGATCAACTCAAGCGCAGTCAACAGCATCATGCTCGTTTCTTGAAGATTTATCCGAACGCTGTTTGGGGAAACTTTAGATTAGCAGTCTTAAAAACCCTACAACAAGAGGAACTAGAGGCAATTCGTCTTTACCAACAAGTACTGAGTCTCCAACCTGATCATGCAGCGAGTTTAAATAACCTAGCTTGGACTTTCTTGACAAGTGGGGATCTCAAACTTCGAAATACATCAGAAGCATTGAGCATGGCTCAAAAAGCTGTGCGGCTTCAGGGATCAGTTGATCACTTAGATACATTAGCAGAAGCCTACTTCCAGTCTGGACAACCGATTGAAGCAATTCAGACCATTCGGCGAGCTATATTAATCACACCCCTTGATTCGGATCGTTATCCCTACCTTCTAAAGCAATTCAATCGCTTCCGCCAGGGAGATACTGATTCAGCTCCACCAAGTTTAAGCTCTGCCTCTTAAACCTGCATCCACAGGTTATGAAGTTTCAGGAATAATCAATGTACAGGCAGCAATTCAGATCTAGACGAGGAATGGCATTACTGTTGACTTTGGTAATTCTAATGCTTCTCTCAATTTTCATGATTGAATTTTCGTTTCAAACAACCCTTGAAACTCGTGGTATCAGAAATTTTCAATCGTCATTTCAAGCAAGAAATGCAGTTAAATCAATGCTAAAAGCAGTATTAGAGGGTTTGCAAACAAGGGATGAAATAACTTTCTTCCGTCAAGATCTCCAGTTTCTCCAAGAATTGAATGAATTAGCTGGAATTGAAAACGCTTCTATATTGAATCCTCCACCACCAACGCAACTTCCCCAGGGAATTCTTGAAGACTTCGAGGATATTGTTTTCTACAGCCCTGTGATTCGACCGATTGATCACTTGTTCAATCTGAATCGATTACTTAGAGAAGGGACTCCTGTACCAGGTAACGACTACGATCTGCGGCTGAGTGCACAATTTTTCCAAATGACCAGCAACCTCCCAGTATCTTCTTTAGACGGCGTGAAGAAGGAAGAAGGACCCCCCTCTTTTCTAGCTGAAGATCAAGTCATGCAGATCTACGGGAATATATTTGATTGGCTGGACGCAAAGGATGGAGAGATGCCTTACACCACTCCTTATCTTGGAAGTATTGGTGCTGAGCAACTCAGCTACCTAGACTACGGCCAAGAAAAAATCGTTAAGAACCGTGGTCTAGATCAACTCGATGAAATTCGGCTGATCATAGGGTTTAGAGAAAGTGGTATTCCTTGGGAAAGTTGGGAGCGCTATTTCACAACCTATCCAGTTGGCAAACCGCCTGAAGCAGGAAGTCCAGAAGGTGAATCCCGCTTAAATATCAATTTGGCTACTGAGGAAGAGATTATTGAATTTCTCAACCGATTCGATCAAAATCGAATTCCTTCCGAACTTTTTGAGTCCAATACTCAGGAATACGTGATCAACGCGGCAAATATCGCCTCAGTCCTCAAGCAGCAGGAGGAAACCACTGGTCCACTGAACATGTTGGTTGATGCTGAATATCGGCAAGCTGGCTCAATTCAATCCGCTCTGGATGCGGATCCTACAACTAATTACCTACCTCGCCAGGCAGAGCAAAAATTCTTTATTCGTTTCAGCCAGTGGTACCAGATTCGTTTGAAAGCAGAAATGGACGGTGTTCTTGCGTCCGTGGAGGCAATTGTTCAAATCCGCAGGGATGATGAAGGAGAGCCCCTTAAAGATGGAATAGCCATCCATCACTTTTCGTTAAACTAAAATGCCACTTGGCAAGCCGTTACTTGAATTTTTGGAGTTGCCATCCACAAATAGCTATCTACTTGATAAAATTTCTCTGTGTTCACAGCACGGCTTAACTGTTTGGACCCATAAACAAACTAGTGGGAGAGGCCGAGCGGGAAGAATTTTTGTAAGCCCCTCAAACCAAGTTTTAACTTTTTCGGTAGTAATTCACTCAGCAGAACCAGAAGACAGACTTCATCTGTGGGCCCTTTGGAGCGGTTTGGCATTGTTTAGGAGCTTATCTGGGAAAGGGTTACGAAATTTACGCCTCAAGTGGCCTAATGATATGTTAGATGGTCGACAAAAGCTTGCTGGAATTTTAGTTGAGCGTGGACCCTGGCAACAGGCAGGACTGAAGAGCTTGATTATTGGTATTGGTTTGAATGTTTCTGGCTACTCTTCAGACTTTCCGAGCGAACTCCAAGATAAAGTGACAACTTTGCAAGCGGCAACTGGAATAGTTTTTTCGCCAAAGGAAGTACTCAGAGAGATCCTAGAAAATCTTCAATCAGTCATCAGGGAACTTCGTGAGGAGAGTTCTTTGAAACTCCTTGAAGAATGGCAGGCATCTTCAAACATCATTGGTTCGCTCGTAGGTTGGGAAAAGGATTCAGTAATTCAAAAAGGGCTGGTTGAAAAACTTGAATCAAGAGGATTCCCTCAAATTCGAATGGAGAATGGGCAGCTTTACACTCACATCTCTGGTGACCTGATTCACTACGTCAGAGAGCAGTCTTGATTGTAGTAGCTGATATCGGAAACACCAGAATCCACATCGCGGCTTTTGAAAAAAGTCTGATGATTGAGCACTGGTATTTGCTGACACCAAGAGAAACAGCATCTGAAAATTTTGAGTTTGAACTCACTGAGTTTATGAAAGGTCATCAATCTCTTTTTGCAAAACCTCATTTTGAGGGCTGGATTCTTTGTTCCGTGGTACCTTGGCTTACCCCTATTTTCGGGGAAATGGTCCGAAATTTGATTGGCGTGATACCTACTGTGTTGGTTCGATCAAGCCCATTACCGATCAGTTTAACAACAGGCGAATCACCTACCGTAGGTATCGACAGGTTGGTCGTAGCTGCCGCTGCCTATGACTTGGTCCGCAGCAGTGTAATCACAGTTGACATTGGTACAGCAACAACAATTGATGCTGTAACTGATGAAGGTCTATTTTTGGGAGGTATCATTCTACCAGGGCCAAAGTTGTGGTTAGATTCTTTGCACTTTGGAACAGCAAATCTACCCAAGACAGAGATTGAAAAAAAAAATTCTGTCATAGAAACTTCAACAACTGGCTGCATACAAGCTGGACTTTATAACGGCTATAGACACTTGTTGGATGGTCTTGTCCGGCAAATGCTGAGTGAGTTGGCTCAGAGATCACAACATGATTCATCCATTTATTTGACTGGCGGGAGTGCGAAAAACTGGTGTGAAAACTTCCCAAAATGGTGCTTCCATCCAGATCTTTTGTTGAGTGGCTTAGCTCGATCGAAGGTGTGGTCTGAAGAATCGACCAAAGTTGGTGACTGTCGTCGGCACGATAACACCCCTAAAATCATAGGCTAAGCCCCAAGACAAGATACCGAACCCAAGCAAGCGACGGAAAAAGGAGCTATGGCAGAAGAACTTGATGGACTCGAGGGGATTGGAGATCTGGACGATGAGTTCGGTGATCAACTCGACAGCTTTATGGACAGTGAAGGTGGAGACGATGGTGAATTAGATTCATTCTTTGAGGATTTATCCACCATTGATGATTTGGAAGTTCAAGATGATGACCTCAGTGATGGCGGTGGAGAAGCGGACGACTTTGGTAGCGAAGACCTCGAAGATGAGGTGGCACCAGCAGCTGCAGCAGCTGCTGGTGCTGCTGCTGCCGCTGTATCAGATGACAGTTCAGCACCCAAAGCTGATAAAAAGAAGAAAAAAAGTACTAGTGACAAAAAGCCTATATTAATACCAGGAATTGCAACTGGTGCCGCAGGTGCTATCTTGGGTGCTGCCGCTATTGCAGCAATGTACTTGATGGCTCCTCCACCCCCTCCAATGGAAGTAGAAGAACCCGCACTTGCAGTCCTTGAAGAGCCTCCTCCTCCACCCCCACCTGCCCCACTATTAACTGAAGAATCTACAGTTAAAGAACCAATTCCCGCTGTTGAACCCATAGAAGAAATCCAAGAAGTAGAGGAGATCGTAGTGGTCGAAGAACCTCCCCCTCCAACAATGGATGAAATTCCGGTAGCACCTGTTGTTGAAGCGCCTCAGCCTGTTAAGAGGCCTCGGACTACAAGATTTTTTGTTCAGGTTGCCAATTGTATTTATCAGGAGTGTGTAGATGATTATCGCTACCTTCTCAAGCGGGCTGGGTATGCAACCAGAGTGGAGACTGTCAATGAAGTCAACCCAATGACAGAAATTGTATCAACCAATCTTTACGGTGAAGAGGAAGCATCGAATTTAGTTAATCGAATCAATAACGAGAACTTGATCACTGGTCAAGCCTATCGGAAGCCATCTAGTAGTTCCTACCAGATTTCCCTTGGATTATTCCCGGATCTTACTACTGCCAACCGGGTTAAAGCCCATCTCAACCAGATCTATTCAGCTGAAGTCTTTTTTGAAGCACGGAGATCAGACCAACGGATTCGCAACTATCGTATATATGCTGGAGGCTTCAAAACCAAGAATGAAGCTTTAGACTTGCAAAAAATCCTTGAGGAAAAAGATCGGCGCTTCGAAGGAATGTTTGTTGTAGCGATGAGTGAATGAACCATCCTGCCTTGCTTAAAAAGAGTTTCGGTGATAAGAAAACTAACTTTGTACAACCTTTAAAAATGGAGAATTGGCTATGGCATTGAGTTGGCCACTAGTCTTCGGTGTTATGATTTTTGGCTTGATGGTCTGCCCTGGAATTGTCTTTCTGATCCACCTTGCCCGTTTAAAAAGCGAGGACCAAAGCGTCTAAGCTTTTTGGCCCCGATTGGGGCCGTCTTCCTTCTTTCCTTTCTTCCCTCTCAACAAAAAAATCTGCCATGAAACACTTCATACTTTTAACTTTCTCCCTTGTCTTGTGGGTCAATCTACTAGTGGCAGTTCCTTTAACTATTGCACTGGATGGGGCACCCAAATCCTTAGATCCTCGCTATGCTGTTGATGCGAACGGCATGCGGCTAACGCAAGTTTTACTGTTTGAAACGCTGGTTCAACAAGATGATACACTTCGCATTGTTCCTGGATTAGCAGAGAGTTGGACACATCCTGACGAAACAACCTGGACTCTAAAACTCAAAGAAGGAGTTCATTTTCATGACGGGTCCCAACTACGTGCTGAAGATGTCCGCTTCACTTTCGAACACATCATGGATCCAGTAACCAAATCTCCGTTCCAGTTCCTCTCGAAAAAACTTAAATCCGTTGAAGCAACAGATGAGCGTACAGTCACCTTTCACTTGTTCCAGCCCGAGGCAGCATTCTTTTTAGATATTTTCATACCCATCTTCTCTAGAAATTCAGACCTTGCAAATGCGAAGCTAATTGGAACGGGTCCTTTTCAATTGGTTAGCCAGGATCCAAATGAAATCAGCCTTAGAAAATTTGATGACTATCACGGGACCAAACCAGCAATCGAGGAATTGGAACTGAAAATCATCCAAGATGACAACACTAGGTTTCTCAAGATGCGTAAAGGAGAGATTGATCTCGCGATCAATGTGGTGCCCTTGGATAAACTTCCTCAATTTGAAAGAGGCTCACTCGCTAAAGAATATAGAATGATGACCGGCCCAGCTCTGAACTATCAGTACCTTGGGCTAAACATGCAATCAACCAAACTTCAGGATCCAAGAGTTCGCCAAGCAATTGCGCACGGGATCAATCGTGAAGAACTGATTGAGTTTCTAAAAAAAGGAAGGGCTATTGCTGCTGATAGCGTCCTCACAAAACAAAATGATTTCGCTGCACCAAATCTTGCAAGCTATCAACATGATCCTCAAAAAGCCCGTCAACTCCTGAAAGAAGCTGGCATTGAAAGTCTCACGCTTGAGTATAAAACTAGCAATAGTCGAGATGCTGTCAAACAGGCCCGAATTCTGCAGAATCAACTGAAAGAGATTGGCATCAACCTTGAGATTCGTTCCTTTGAATGGGGCACATTCTTTGGAGATGTAAAGGCTGGGAACTTCGAGTTGTTCTCTTTACGTTGGATCGGAGTATCGGAGCCAGATTTCTATTATTCTCTGTTTCACAGCAGCGAATTGCCAGATGTAGGTGGCAGGAATCGTGTTCGCTATAGCAATCCTGAAATTGATAGCTTGCTGGAACAGGGGCGTAGTACAATCGATCCACAAGAAAGAAAGAAGTACTACAACAAGGTCCAAGAAATTCTTCAGCAGGACCTACCTTATATCTCCCTATGGCATAATCAGAACGTTGCTTTAGTGAAGGAAAATGTTGACGGCTTCCGATTGCATCCAAGTGGTGGTTTCCAATCTCTCGTAGATATCAGAATGCGTTAACAATCAGTCTTACAGAATCACCGCTAATGAGAGAGAATCACAATGAGGAAGAGTTTATTTGACCGCATGGTTCCCGTTTTTTTGGGTCTGATGTGCCTTGGTCAAAGCGCTCATTCTCAAGGTGATTCTCACAAAAATTTCTTCAATCCCCAAATGCTCTGGCAAAACCCGGATTACACCTCTGCACAATCTCTCTCCGAAAAAGCCGTTGTTCTTGCAAACCGACTCAATCTCCGGGAATCACCGAAAAAGCGGGGTAAAGTTATCGGTACACTCAAAGCAGATCAGGTCGTTGAGGTTGAAGAACGACAAGACAACGGGTGGGTTGAAGTTAAGATCGATAATGAAGTTGGCTGGGTAGCTTCAGAATATCTTCGCTTTGCCAAAGAACAAAGGAATATTGAACTCCATGCAGTTGTGGATGTATCCAAGCTTAATCTTAGAGCTCAAGCAGGAACAAAGTACAAAGTTCTGCATACTCTTCGAAAGAACGACAAACTCCAAGTGTTATCTGAAACAGATGAGCGTTGGGTAGAAGTAGAATTGATTGGCAAACGTATTCGAGGATGGGTTGCCACTGAATACTTGGAAATTCTCCCAAGAGGAAAAGAAGCAATCTTCAATGAAAAAGAGGCTGATTATGCAATCGTCAGTACCCGAACTCTGAATCTACGCTCAGGACCTGGCAGAGACTACAAGATAATTGAAAAACTCCGAACAGGCATGCATATCGTTAGTGCTTTTCCAGAAGAGAATGGATGGCGTAAGGTACAAACAGCAACAGGAACAACCGGTTGGGTTGCTCGTCGACATCTGAAGTTTTATGAACCCGCCGATTTTCCAAGTAAAGTTACCAGCGCTACTGAGCGGCTGTATACGTCGCCACTTGAGGCAAGTATCCTGAACTTCCTGCGTGAGTCCTATGATAAGAAAACAATGAGTCTTCGAGACAAATTAAGCATGGTTGTACAGGATTTAGAGACTGGCGAAAGACTAGTTTCCATCCGACCAGACGTCCAAATCAAGGCCGCAAGCTTGATTAAGGTTCCTGTACTGCAAGCCTACATGCTTCAGCGTTTCCGGGGAGAAATCAAACATAACAAACAGCATCAAAAAGCGCTCAGCAAAATGATCCGCTTCAGCAGCAATTCTGACACAAACAAGGTGATGCGGCGGCTTGGTGGTCCAAATAAAGTCAATCAGATTTTGGCTGATACTAGACTATACAACGAAATGAAGGTTGTTGAATACATTCCACGCTACGGCAGGACTTACCTAAATAAAGTTTCTGCAGAAGACTTGAACCGCTTGATGCTGACACTCTGGTCTGACCAACCATTGGGGCCTGCATTTAGTAGGGTTGAGAATGAAATGGCAGCTGAAGAAATTCTTTACATGATGGGTCAACCAAACGGGCCGCGCGCGCGCGATCGATTAAAAGACGGCACATGCTTTGCCCGAAATAAAAACGTCAAGGTATGGGACAAGACAGGCTTTGTGAAAGGGGTCAACGGTAACATTGGCATTGTACAAATTGATACACCTGAAGGACCAAAAAGCTACACTGTAGTGATGGCAATGGAGCGAGCAAACTACAAGAGCATTTCCGGGAACGCAAATGGATGGTCCTTTAATTTAAGCCAACACATGCGACGTATCTCGGAGTTGGTCTACACCTACATGTCGATTCAATACCATCGCTATAATGAGTGTAAGCAGACAGACAGGCTCGTCTATCATGCATCTCAGGCATTGGAACGGCCTGAAGTTGTCAAGGCATCACTTTAAGAGACTTATGCTTGATCCTGAATTTGTTAAAATTCTGGTCTGTCCGGACAACAGAACCCCAGTTCGAGAAGCCTCTGTGGAAGAAATCTCTGATTTGAATCAGAAGATTGAGGAAGGGTCTCTACAAAATATCAGCGGTCGTAGAGTTAATGACAAGCTTGATGCAGGATTAGTCCGGGAAGCTGGCGACCGGCTATATCCTGTGAGAAAGAATATCCCTGTTATGTTGATTGAGGAAGCAATTCAACTTTGAGTAGGTATTTTCTTTAGGCTTCCATAATCACATAAGCCAGAAGAAAAGCAATAGCCCAAAAAACTGGAAAAGATTTTAAAGCCGACTGGATCATTTGTTTTAGATAAATCATTGAGTCTTCAAATGTGAAAACCCTCCGCGGATCTCGATCATAGATCATCAGCCACCAAAAACTGAAACCCCCCAATACCACGGCAATCTCGATTTCATAATCCCCCAGCATTTTTCCCCACTCTTCCCCATTCTGGGTTGTTTATTCCCTTACTAATCATTTTGCTGTAGTTGGCGTTTCGATATGATGTAATTTCAAACATTTAGTTTCAACATCATCTTTATTCATTTCCCGAATTTATGCTACTGTTTCTGCGGCGTCAAGGAAATGTTTTATTTCCGAATATTCTTTTCCTACTCCAATCCAACAACTTATCTACAAAGATTTTAAGCCTCCTACCTAACTTTTCTCACTAAAACCAACATTACACTTAGAACTTTCATTACTAGCCTTGTGTTTTCTGCATCTTGACGTTCACTATCGACTCAGAAACTTCAAAACTTTATGTTTCTAAATTCTGAACTCCTGTTCAGATAGCTTTTACAGCTGTCCATGACTGCAAGGAAAAAGACTACAATGCCCCCGATATCATGATGAACATAGAAGACTGACTGCGTTTGCCCGTAATTTTTTGGCTTCCCCAAAGACCTCCAACGTTGCACACAAGAAAGCATACACTTCCACAATGACTCAATCAGCAACTGGAAATATAGACCTTAAACGACTCCGGCTTTAGCCGACGAAGATGGAGTTGTCCTTGTCCACTCCGGGGTTGCCTTTCAGTTCAGGAGACCGCTTTCTGGGGTGGATTGGAGTTTCGGAGCACCTTCAATATTGCCGTACAGTGCAGTGTACCCAAGCTCGGATTGATGTTATTGAGAATGATTTAGAAGTTT
>JACLAC010005591.1_pt1 | contig 22608 bp, 23 predicted proteins | sample 8027881 | NCBI WGS metagenome assembly JACLAC01 (sample SAMN15725517, study PRJNA655200) | protist metagenome | isolation source: fluorescence activated cell sorting (FACS) single amplified genomes of... | place: Spain: Blaines Bay Microbial Observatory, Mediterranean Sea | collected 2016-01-19 | reverse complement strand
TTCTGTTTGTAAAAGACGAGAAGCTTTAGAGATTTTATAAAGTAAGCCAATTTTATTAAGAGGCAAACGTACCGTACGGGATTGCTCTGCAAGCGTTTGAAGAATTCCCTGACGAATCCACCATACTGCATAAGAAATGAATTTAAACCCTTTTTCTTCGTCAAAGCGTTCAGCCGCAGTAATCAGCCCAATATTGCCGGCACTTATTAAATCAGCAAGTGGTACACCGCGGTTTTGATATTCTTTAGCGACGCTTACCACAAAGCGCAAATTGGACTCAACTAATCGATTTCGAGCGTATTCATCTCCTGCTTTAATGCGCCGAGCAAGATCTACTTCTTCGTCCCCAGAAAGGGGCTTTGATTGGGCTATTTCAGTTAAATAGGCCCCTAGTGAATCTTCTATATCCCAGAATGAGGCTTTAGTCATCTCGGCCATCTACCCACCCTTATTTCTTTAAAAATTAGGTTGAAGAAGGTAAAGCCCTATAGTTTTCTTCACTAGGGCTTGGGAACGAGAAATTTCCAAATAAGGCATTTAACATAGCTGCCTCTTGTGAAACTGTCAAGCATTTTCTCTTCATTATAGCATATAAAAATCAAACCATTTTTTTTACTAATTATAAATAGATGCGTTGCTTATTAAGATAGACTTTGGCTTTGGCAAGCAATTAATTGGTCAATACCTGTAGCCGCTAAATCCAACATAAAATTTGCTTCGGGCCGTGTAAAAGGCCGCCCTTCCGCGGTGCCTTGAATTTCTACCAATCCCCCCCCAGCTGTCATCACCACATTCATATCTGTTTCAGCCTGGGAATCTTCACTATAACACAAATCCAATAAGGCATTATTCCCCACGATGCCAACACTAACCGCAGCCAATCCCTCTTTTAAAGGATTCTCTCCTATTTCACCATCTCTTAATAATGTTCCTAGTGCTTCTGCCAAAGCTACATAGGCACCAGTAATAGCAGCCGTTCTTGTTCCTCCGTCGGCTTGAATAACGTCGCAATCAACATATAAGGTACGTTCCCCGACTAGACTTAAATCAATAATGGATCGCAAAGAGCGGCCAATAAGCCGTTGAATTTCGCGTCCCCGACTATTTATCTTACCCGTAGCAGCCTCACGCGGAATCCGCTTATTGGAAGATCCCGGTAACATACTATATTCGGCCGTTAACCATCCCTGATTTGTACCAATTAAAAAGGGAGGAACTCGTTCTTCAATTGAAACGGTACATAAAACCCGAGTCTGTCCCATTTCAATGAGTGCCGCTCCTGGGGCCGTATTAACATATCCGGGGGTAATGCGTACCGCTCTTAGCTCGTCGTGTGTCCTGCCGTCCTGCCTTATCATATCAGTCCTGACTAATTATCAGTTAAAGATGTTGGCGGTAATCCACCCCATTCATATCAATAAAAAAACACATTTCCCGCAGCCTTGAATAGATCCGTCCTATTGAGACCTTTTCCAATTCTTCCAATGATTGATTAGTTGTAACAATTGTAAAGCGCTTTTCACTATAACGCGCATCAATCAAATTATAGCTCATCTCTATTTCCCATTCCGTCCCCCGCTGCATACCAAAATCGTCCAGAACCAGGTAAGGAACTTTGCACAAGGTATCAATAATCTGCCAGGTGCGGCCGTATTGATCACTTTCTTCAGAATAGGTGTCTCGTAATTGTTGGAAATACTTAGGGGAATTAATAAAACGACCGAGTCGTCCCCAATGTAGCATTAATTCATTTAATACGATGCACCCCAATAGAGTTTTGCCCGTACCAGGAGCACTATGTAAGACAAATCCTCTATCCGGTTCAGCCGCTTGATCCATTAATGAAGTGACAATATGAATCGCCTCTTCAGCGATAGGAATGGCTACCCCGTCAGGAGTTTGGGCATTAAAATCGGCTATAAATTTCCATCGATAGCGAGAAGGGATTTCAGCTGCTTTAAAGTTCTTTTGGGTTTGCATCAAGCGCATTCGCGCCATTCGACATGCACACCATTGACGGCGCGACTCCTCATCCCAATACTGATATGGCTTACGCCCTTTACAACGACATACTTGTTGTATACAAGAACAAAGCTTCAGTGTACCGTATTGACCTGCTATTATCTGCGGATCAAAAAACAAACCGCTACCATTACATTGTCGGCAGGATTCAAGAGGATTAGTCATATGTTCTATTGGTTCCGTTCTTTGATCGCCCGCTCAATATCTCGTTGGGCTGAACGCCGGGAAATATCTTGACGCTTATCAAATTCTCTTTTTCCCCGGGCTAGGGCTAATTCAACTTTAGCTTTGCCCCGCTTAAAATAGAGCCTTAGCGGTACGAGTGTTAAACCTTGTTGTTGGGTTCTCCCTAGCAGCCGACGAATCTCCATCCGTTTTAAAAGTAATTTGCGTACACGCTCAGGATCATGATTAAAACGGTTTGCTTGTTCATATGGATTGATATGCATATTGTTAAGAAAAACTTCTCGGTTTTTAATATAGGCAAAGCTGTCCTTTAAATTAACTTTACCTGCCCGCAATGATTTCACCTCAGTTCCATGCAAAACCATCCCCGCCTCATAAGTATCTATAATTTCGTAATCATGTCTAGCTTTACGATTATTAATAATAATTTTAATACCTGGATCGCTATTTGTCTTCATTTTTCATCCTTTTTCTATACTACTCAAAGATCAATCAGCTATGATACAAGCGCAAGTGGTCAGCCACCTTTTGAATGCCCTCAATAACTACGCTCCATAGTAGTTCGTAGCTTGACGCTACTAAGAAATCCATTTAGATTTGTTTTGAAAAATAAAAACCTTGCCGAAGTGGCGAAACTGGTAGACGCGCAGCGCTCAGGACGCTGTGGGGGCAACCCCGTGTAGGTTCGAGTCCTATCTTCGGCACCACCAATACCCTTTTGTTGCACAATAAGTTAACAACCATCACCTAACTATCTTTTTTAATAGGTAAATATTCATATCTGTAAATGTCTCTTGATTAACCATTAAGGCAATAGGCCTTTTTAAATAGGGCTTTCTAAGTCTTTCGGAACCATTCATCTTTCACCTATTTCCTCAAAAACATATTGCCTTTTCCTCTCAATATACTACTCAGGAGTCGGGCTTAAAAACGAAGTTCCTTCAAATTCCCGAATCACTCCATAGTTTATATTTAAAGATAATCTTTGATATTTTCATTTTAACATTTAATAGTGGTATTAATTCTTTACTGTATATTTTTTATTTTAATTTACATAATATTATTTATGCGGATAAATATCAATTAACCCCGAATAGCAACTAGCAAACCCCACCATATTCATTGGACAACTCGATTATTCTTCCATACGTTCCTTTGCTGTTAACTTAAAACTCTTTCTCATAAAAGGCTGTAAACGATGGCAAAAATCAAAGAAATCCGCACTATACGTTCTCGTTCAAATGGCTCCTGGATATTCGTTAAAGTCATCACTGACCAACCGGGGCTATACGGCATTGGTTCCGCGAGTGACTGCTATCACCCAGCTACTGTTGTCACCGCTATTGAAGAAAGCTTAGCCCCACGCCTGATCGGCCGTGCAGTTGATCGGATTGAAGACATATGGCAAAGTGCATATACCTCAGCCTACTGGCGCAATGGTGCTATTTACAATACGGCTCAAGCAGGAATTGATATGGCCTTATGGGATATCAAAGGTAAAGAAGCCGGTATGCCGGTATATCAACTCCTTGGCGGTGCATGTCGGAGTGCCGTTCCTTGCTATGCTCATGCAGGCGGCAATGACCTAGATGCCCTAGTAGATGATATACAACGCTATATAGATGAAGGATGGCCCGTTATTCGCTGTCAATTAGGCGGCTATGGAGGCGGCGGTTTTATCGAAAGTGAAAAGGCTCTGCGGCCCAAAAACGCTTGGCCTCAAAGCCATGCATTTGATGACGAGGCCTATCTTGAAAGCATCCCAAAAATGTTTGAGCATCTACGCAAAAAATTAGGTTTTGGCCCCAAGCTTACCCACGATGTACACGAACATCTACGGCCCCAAAATGCCGTCCAATTATCAAAATTATTAGAGCCCTATCGCCTATTTTTTTTAGAAGATGTCTTAGCTCCTGAACAGGTAGACTGGTATCGCCTAATTCGGGAGCAATGCACTACGCCCCAAGCCATGGGTGAGTTATTTGTCAATCCCATGGAGTATATGCCTTTAATTACCGAACGCCTGATTGATTATGTTCGCGTCCGGATTTCCAAAGCCGGTGGTATCACACCATGTCGTAAAATCGCCACTTTATGCGAGTGGTTTGGTATCCAAACCGCCTGGCAGGAAGGCGGTGATAATGATCCAGTAAATCAAGCAGCAGCCATGCATTTGGATATGTCAAGCACCAGTTTTGGCATTCAAGAAGAAAACGGTTTTAGTCCAGCCGAACGCGATGCCTTTCCCGGCATTGCAGTATTAGAAGGGGGCTATCTATACCCCAATGATGAACCGGGCTTGGGAATCGATATAGATGAAGAAAAAGCGGCCGCCTTACTTAATGCAGACCATACTGGCACAGGCTATGCGGCCGAAGATCGTCGTGCTGATGGTAGTGTCGTGCGCCCTTAAATCAAATGTGTCTTTCACTACACAGCATAGTCCGCTTAGAAACCTAGTAGATAAAAAATATCCGTAATAATTTTAGACTTCTTACCGCTAAAATTATTACGGATATTTAATTAGAGATTTCCAAGTTATCCAGTTCCTGACACAATTCACTACCAGCGGTATTTAAAGAACCGGTTAGATCCATGCCAATCGCCTTAACCGTAATCTTGCCAATTTGAACCTCAAGTGGGGTATTTAAGGCAACCGGGTAAATTAGATACGCGGTAGAAATATCAAGGAGTACCGCATAAGCCACTACCTGTTGTACATCCTCAGTCGTCGGCATCGAATTGGCCTTATATTTTGTATCTAATACAGCCAAAGTTTTCCCACTGTTCTCCTCCTGCAAAACCATATCCATTTTGAACCCTAAATCCCCACTACCCCCTAGTGGTGTATAGTATTGATCTTGTAATACTAATCCACTTTTTATGTGGCCTCTTAACCAAGATACAACAAAACGCTCAAAGAGGCGGGGCATAAATAAAACAAAAGGAGAAAAACTAATATCACCTTGCCCTAATAAAGGGCCACAATGTTCAATAAAAAAGCGACATAAAACATGAACCGAACGGTAATTTTTATTCAATCGATGATAGCGTAAATTTCTCCATACTGTACCATCAATCGATTCCAGCTTAATCTCCCGTGCCATTGCCTGTAAGGCCCTTCGTGTCACCTGACGCACAGCATCATATTGAAAGGGGTAACGGCTTAAGAGAAATAGTGTCCAGAGAATAATGCGGTTATGTATACTATCAGCACTCAACACATCGTATTTACATTGCAGCAACGGCATCGGTTGCTTAGATACTAACAAACGCCCTTTGACATAGGACAATTGGCCTTCTTCTGTTAGATAATCCTGAAACAATCCCCGCTGCGTTAAATGCTTAATTTTTTTTGCTAATAAATCAGCAAAAACCTCATATATATGATATATTTCGGCATATTGACTTTCTCCAGAAAAAATATGTACAGCATCCAATTCATATGCCGTTTCTACCATACCCAACAGATTTCGAATAGGTACCTTCGGTATAATTTCTAGCGTTAGCACATTCGGCATAACCAAGCGCCCAACATACCCACGAACTTTAAGAACTACTCCCGCAGGTTGGCTCCCAAAAGATTGATCAATTTGAATAAAGCGGCTCCATTGACGTTGAATCTCAGCAACTAGACGAACATCCAAATCCTCGAATGAAAAAATCTGCGCTTCCCCTTCTTGCAAACTAATCCGTTGCATTAGCTGAAAGCCCATCTCCCAACCGCTGCCGTACACTTGACTCCCAGCGCCAAGCATCTATTTGTTGCGGCTGATCAAAGAAAATTTCTTCTAAATAAGGTTCAATTTCTCCTTGCCAAATTTGCGCGATATCCTTGCCTAAGGGCTCAGAATCTTGCATAAAAAAAGCAATACCTAGCAGAAAATCTTGATCTGCTATGCACTGGTTAATTTCTTTTAAGAGATGAATCAATGCCCTAGCATCTACTCCACGTTGACGCAAAAACTTACTCAATATCACATATTCAGGCTGCAAGCGAATAAAAGTAAAACGACGGCGCAAAGCTTGGTCTAGCACAACCAACGAACGATCGGCAGTATTCATCGTTCCTATCAAATATATATTTTGAGGGATTTTAAATGGCTCACCACCAGCCGCTAATGGGATAGATCGCTCACGGTATTCAAGCAAATACATTAATTCACCGAAGATACGCGCCAATGGGGCACGATTAATTTCATCTAATACCAAAACACAGGGTTGATCGGCTCCAACCTGTGCAGCCCGGCGACAAAACTCAAGAAAACGTCCCTCTTTTAATTCAAAAACGACTTGCCCGTCTACAGTTTTTGGCCTAAGTCCTTGAACAAAATCTTCGTATGCATAAGCAGCATGGAACTGTAACACCTGAGAGTACCCTTGCCCTCCAGCAATTAAACGCTTAGCTAAACGCTCAGCCATATAGGTTTTTCCTGTGCCAGGAGGCCCATAAAAAATTGCCTGTTGCTTACGTCTTATGCGGTATTCCCATTGTTCCAGTAGCTCCTGTGAATAACCACAATCAGCGGCTAATTCCTGCACGCTATATCCACTTTGAGTAAGCCCTATTGGTTCTTTTTCTGAAGCCAGATCAGCGGCTACTTTAACCTTTGTATAGTTTTCCATTGAACGCTCTTTAAAATCATCCAGACAAGTATGAATTTTTTGTATGGCAGCATCAAAAGCATCATCGCTTAAAACCGGCTGCAGATCTATTATACGAAAGGCAGGAACAGCAGTTTGGAAATTTTCCATTAATTTCTTAGAGACAGCCACTGGCTCAAAATGGTAAACACGCAAGACACTTAACCAAGGATTATGCTGCAAATAACACCGCCACGTTTCTACCCGAGGTTCAGTCCACGGCGTAAGTGCTGCAGCCAAACGGCTAATCCAGGCGGCATTGGGCAAACGGATATGTCCAACCGGCACCACCAAAAGCTGAGTTTTTAACTCAATTTGAATTTTAATTTTTGAGTAAATTGCCGTAGCGCGGGAAATATCATTAAAATCTTCTGGCCTTAGACCGACAGGATTTCCGCCAGGACAGTAAAAACTATTAACCCAAGCGGCAACTAAGGGCACCGGCTGGCGAATCCCCGAGCCACGAAGAATCACACTAGTTTGACCGGTTTCCAATGCTTCCACTTCTGGAGCAGCTCGACGCATTAAGCGTTTATAAGGCCCTTCTAGCGGTTTGTCTAAATATAAACGGACAGGCCGCATAAGATCCAGACGCTCTTTACCCCTGAACATGAAACCTACTTTTCAAGAGAGATCGGTAAATTGAGCGGCGTGCTCTTTATTAATTGCCATCCCTGAGGCTGACCTTCCCCGGCCCACACATTAGGATTTCTTTCTTTTTGTTCCCAAAGGATGATCCCTTTTTGAGGATGGATACTCGTCTCAAGAGCAAAAGGAATTTCGAAGGCTTCAAGCCGACCACCATCCTTTAAGCTGATTTTGTAAAAATAATCTATATCAGCCTTTAAACTTTGATGTATCCCGATATTATCATAAAAACATTCTTGCAGTAAATACCACACCAACCGGGCAGCGCTTTTACCTAGACTCGAACATAACTTAGCTTTTTCCACATCAAGAAAAGTCTCTAAATCATGCAACAACTGATGTGGTTCTGCTGCACTTGTTTGGTATAATAAAGCACCAAAGGCACCAATTGGATCCAAATGATCATTATAAAAACCAATTTGGGCAGACTTAGCATCATTACCACTCGATACATCGCTTATTTGTCTAGTCATATCGTTTAACCAGTTCTTATACATATTTAATCTCCACCGGGCAGAGTATTCCCTTGCCAACAAACGACAAAATATGGAAACTTTACCTTGCTATCAACAATATTCTACAATACTTGGATATCCCCTGTGACCTCATGACTATAAAATTCTTTCTTTTATTACTAGGTATCTTTATTGGGCATACCCCAACTACAGCTGAGTCCAGTGCAGCATTTGAACAATGGCTTATCCCTCTACGCCAACAAGCATTGGAGGCAGGAATAGCTACTACTACGCTAGAAGTTGCGCTCACCGATCTAGATTATATCCCCCGTGTCGTTGAGCTACAAAACCGCCAACCGGAAAGCCGCTTAACCCTGACCCAATATCTGGAACGAGTCGTCAGCACCAAACGTCTAGCGAGGGGACGCAATCTTTTGAATGAACATAGCCTCCTCTTAAAACAAGTCAGTGCACGCTATAATGTTCAACCTCGCTTTATCGTGGCCTTATGGGGACATGAAAGTGATTACGGTCAAAATATGGGTTCAACCCCAACCATTGCAGGATTAGCATCTTTGGCATTTAAAGGTCGTCGAAAGGATTTTTTCCGCTCTGAATTACTCGCTGCCCTTCATATTTTAGACGATGGACATATTGCCCCTCAGCATATGCTTGGTTCCTGGGCTGGGGCTCTAGGCCAATGCCAATTCATGCCGTCAAATTTCAACCGTCTAGCCGTTGATTTTGATAATGATGGACGCCGTGATATCTGGCATACACCTCCAGATGTATTCGCTTCTATTGCTAATTTCCTAGCCCAACACGGTTGGTCTGATGACCAGACTTGGGGGCGCCAAGTCATTATTCCCGATAATTTGCATGCCGCACTTATCGGTTATGACGTCAAGATAAAATTAAAAATCTGGCAAGCGTTGGGTGTACGTCGAGCAGATGGTCGAGATTTGCCCCAAAACAACTTATGGTCTACACTCCTTCAACCCGATGGACCTAATGCTCCAGCCTATCTTATTTATGACAATTTTCGCACCTTGTTGCGATGGAACCGTTCGACTTATTTTGCAATATCGATCGGCCAACTCGCTGATCGATACTAAGGTTTGACACGCCTGCATATCCTAGGACTTTTATTGGCAACCGGTTGTCTTGCCATTGGCTTTTGGGCACCATTCCATTCTATTCCATCCCCAACTCAATTAACTTTGGGGTTGGTTTTAGCGTCAATAATACTATGGACCACAGAGCCGATTCCTTTAGAATTTTCTTCTTTTGCCATCCTTTTAGCCATACCTGCATTTGGCCTATTAGACTTTAGTACCACTTTTGCTCCATTTTCCAGCAAAACAATTTGGCTAACTTTTGCCGGTATGGTTGTTTCTTTAGCTTTATCTGAGACAGGCTTAGGTACCTGGTTAGCTTCTATTCTGCTTAGATTCTTTGGTTACTCGGCTTTTCGACTTTTATCCGGGCTGCATCTATTGGGACTGTTAGCGGCCATCGTTATTCCATCCGGAGTAGTACGCGTTCTTGTTTTAATTCCTATCGGCTTAGCAATTGTTGAAATGCTCAATGCTCAAACTAACAAGCCCCTAAAAACGGCGATACTTTTATCCTTAGTCTGTAGTACATTATATGGGGGCTTTGGTATTTTAACAGGAGCCGTTCCCAACCTAGTAGTTGCAGGTCAGTTTGAACATTTTAACGGTGAAGTAATTTATTGGAGTACCTGGTTAGTCTGGATGTTCCCCATATTCGGCTGCTTAAGAACACTCCTCAGCTTAGCAGTTATCTGGTTTCTCTTTGGCCACAACATTAACAAGTTTACCCCCCCTAAAAAAACATCTCAACTCGAGGTATATTTAACAACAAGGCAAAAAAGGATTCTGGTGATTTTATTAACTGGAATTGGCTTTTGGGCCACAGATGCTATACACCACATTCATCCGGTTTATATCGGCATGGGACTAGTTTTATTGTGTTGTATTCCATCCTGGGGACCCCTTCCTTTTGAACGGATTCGTAAGGTTAATTTTCCATTCTTATTTTATTTAGTTGCTTTTTTCTCTTTAGCCGCGGCCCTAGAAAAAAATGGCTTTAACCTCCTCTTTTTTGAAATTATCGAGCCCCTCTTAGCAGATCTTCCACAAAATTCTCGGATTGCTTATTTGTATCTGTCTCTTATTCCGATCCCTTTGAATTTTCTGATGGATGTAGCTGCTATGGCAGGCCTACTAACTATTCCAATGCTTACTATAGCCCAAACCCACGCCTTATCCCCAATAGCTGTCGTTATGTGCGTGGGTATGTCTGCAACCTTAATTTTTTTGCCTTACCAGGCAGCATCTTTTATGGCCGCCTACAGTTTTAAAAAATTTTCTTTGAGTGAATTAGTAAAGTGTATGCTTTGCATAACTATACTAACCCTATTATTGCTTTATCCTGCTAATTTTTTCTTTTGGTATGTTCTTGGCTTAATTTAAATAGGAAAATCTGAAATATTTTCTAATTTCTTTTTAATATTCCATTTACTAGCCCAAGTGACCTGGATATGAATAATATATTTACTGATTTTTGGCCTGCTACTACTGCTGGGGCCGTCAGTCTAAGCTTTGATGACGGCTTAGATTCCCATCTTGACAATGCCCTACCTGTTTTAGATCGCGCTAATATAAAAGGGACCTTTTATGTTAACCCGGTTAAAAGCCCGAAATGGGAAGCTCAATTACTTCAGTGGCAAACAGCCAGCCAAAACGGCCACGAAATTGGCAATCACACAACGCAACATCCCTGTTCATGCAATTTTGGTTTCGATAGCAATTATTGTTTAGAAAAACTCTCTCTTGAACACATAGTTGCTACTATTGATGCCGCCGAAGAAGAGTTGAATAAACAATTCCCCGAAGCAGACAATCACCGCTCTTTTTGCTACCCATGCTACCAAAGCTATGTAGGAACCGGTATAAAACGTGAATCCTACGTACCGGTAATCGCGGAACGCTTTAGCGTTGGACGCGGCGGGGGCGAACGAGCCAATAATCCTGCCTTAATTGACCTTGCGTATACCTGGGCATGGGCTGTTGAGGACCACAATGCGAAGCAAATTATTGCCTATATAGAAAAGGCCATCGTTCAAGGCTATTGGGCTATTATCTGCATGCATGGAATTGGCGCCGACCATCTAGCTATTTCCACCGAGGCCTTAGCCGAGACAGTAGATTATTTAAGCATGCAACGCCATCGTATCTGGACTGATACAGTCGTACAAATTGGTGACTATATTCACCAAAAACGTCAATGAATAGTTATTTTGCGTCGTTTTCAACCATCAGAGTTCCCTTAGATAGCACCATGTTAATCCGACTAAAATGATTCCTCCACCGACTATTGTTGTACTGCTTGGAATCTCCCCTACTACCAACACGACCCATACAGGATTTAATAAAGGTTCCAATAAAGCAATCAATGCTCCCTCTCTAGCGACAACCCGTCGCATCCCGTAATAGAAAATCACATAGGGAATACCGAGTTGAACTACGCCTAGAAGAAGCATTATAACTAGGTCTGAATGGCCAATCCAAAAATCTGCCTTAATCCAGGGGAATAGCAGCAGCGCTACTAATGTATTATTACAAAACACGCCCCAAATAGGATCACGCCCCGGATATTTACGTACTAAGATTACTAATATCCCAAAAGCGAGTCCGCTTGCTAATCCCAAACATATACCCATTAAATCAGCAGTTCCAGCCCCCAAATAAATCACTAACACCCCAATCATAATTACTGTAAGCACCAGCCATTCCCGCCGCCGTGGTATTTCTCCCAGCATAGGAATCGACAAGACAAATACCACTGCAGGGGCAGTATACTGTAAAAAGATCGCATTAGCAGCACTGGTAGCCTTAGTGGCTAACACCAAAAAAACTACGGTACCGGTATAGGCCAAAGCTGTCCACAGAGTACCCATATCGAATCTTTGGCGGCTTCTAAGTCCCCAAGGAAAAAGTACTAAGGCGGCAATAAATGAACGGTAAAATGCCACAACTAAACCCGAGGTTTCAGATAGTTTTATTAAAACACCACTTAAGCTCCAACACAATGCAGCGATTACTAACAACCACCTTCCTGACATAAATTCGGCACTCCTCCATTTTTACTCAGAAAAAAGCTTTATTTTATCCTTAGCATAACTGGCGAACAGACCGCTAAATACTTATGATTGATTAACCCATCCATCACACCCTTTACCATGATTAAGCTATGTCTTTTGCTATCCCTAATGTGCTGGCGGATCGTTATGCCAGTCCTACAATGCAGGAACTCTGGTCTGCCCATGGGCGCGTTATTATGGAACGACGCTTTTGGATCGCGGTTCTCAAAGCCCAGCAGTCCCTTGGAATTGATATCCCGCTCCAGGCGATTGCCGCTTATGAGCGCGTCTTCGAACACGTTGATCTCGAGTCGATCAGGCAACGCGAAGCCCTTACCAGACACGATGTTAAAGCTCGTATCGAAGAATTTTGTGCCCTCGCGGGTTGTGAACATATTCATAAAGGTATGACCAGTCGCGACCTGACCGACAACGTCGAGCAATTTCAAGTTTTCGAATCCCTTAAAGTTGTACGTACCAAGTATGTAGCCTTATTAGTTGAACTAGCAAGTCGCGCCAATGAGTGGAGCGAAACCCTAATCGTAGGCCGCACCCATTATGCTGCGGCTCAACCCACTACGGTTGGCAAACGCCTCGCCATGTTTGGCGAAGAGATGTTACTAGCCTTTAGACGTTTGGAAGAATTGATCGCACGTTATCCTTTGCGAGGCCTAAAAGGGGCAGTAGGTACGGGCTTAGACCAATTGACTCTTTTTGAAGGGGACCACAAACGCTACGCTAAACTTCAAACCCGGATTATGGAACATTTAGGCATCGACCATACATTTAATGCCATCGGGCAAGTTTATCCACGTAGTCTGGATTATGACGTCCTCACTTGTCTATTCCAATTAGGTGGTGGAATCGCAAATTTTGCCCGCACCTGGCGTCTTATGGCCGGTACCGAAGCGGCAACTGAAGGCTTCGCTCCTGGTCAGGTAGGCTCTTCTGCCATGCCTCATAAAATGAATACCCGCAGCACCGAACGTATTAATGGCCTTGAATCAGTACTTGGAGGCTATGTACATATGGTGGGTAATTTGGTCGGCGACCAATGGTTTGAAGGAGATGTATCGTGTTCGGTAGTACGACGCGTTGCCCTGCCTGATGGTTTTTTCGCTTTTGATGGTATAATCGAAACCGCTTTTCATGTAGTTGCAGATATGGGAATTTACCCAGCCATTATAGACCGCGATTTACAACGCTTCATTCCATTTCTTTCAACTACTACCTTGCTTATGGAAGCAATCCGCCGTGGCGCTGGCCGTGAAGAGGCACATGAAGCTATTAAAACCCATGCAGTAGCTGTAGCTCTTGAAATGCGGGAAGCCGGATTAGCACAAAATGACCTAGCCCAGCGCCTAGGGGATGATGGCCGTTTTCCTTTATCTGCAAAAGATATAGAAACACTTCTATCTCAGGCCCGCCATTTGATCGGTAGCGCACCTGAACAGGTGCAACATTTTTCCAACACGGTTGCCTCCTTATTAGAACAGTATCCAACCGCTAAGCAGGTGAAAAAAAGTCCTCTCCTTTAACTATACACTCACAGAATTTTTTATATTCTCTATCAACTCAAGGAGTCTGTACGAGCATGCGATACAAACGCGTCCTGCTCAAACTAAGCGGTGAAGCGATGTCTGGAACTGGAGACTTTGGCTTTGATGCCAATTCCCTAGACCATATCGGCGCTGAGGTTCTCAAACTTTGTAATCTTGGTATTGAAGTCTCTTTAGTCATAGGTGGCGGTAATATTTTTCGCGGCACTTTAAGCGATCATTGGGGTATTGAGCGAGCTGAAGCAGATAATATAGGCATGTTAGGTACTATAATTAATAGCCTTCTACTACGAGCTGTTATTTCTTCTAAGTCCAATAGCCAAAGAGAAGTCAGAGTCATGACTGCCATACCAGTAAATGCTGTAGCGGAGCCGTTCATTCGGCTACGTGCCATTCACCATTTGGATAAGGGATATGTGGTGATTTTTGCTGGCGGCACAGGTAATCCCTATGTAACTACAGATTATCCAGCAGCTCAGCGTGCTATAGAAACTCGTTCTGACGCCTTATTATTTGCTAAAAATGGTGTCAAAGGAGTCTTCACCGCTGATCCCAATATTGATCCCAGTGCGCGGATGTACCGTCGCATGCATTACAATACTATTCTACAAAACGAACTATCAGTGGTAGATTTATCTTCTATCATCCTTGCCCGCGATCACCAAATGCCTATTCATATGTTTGATTTTCTTGAATCTGATACAATGAGTCGTATTTGTCAGGGAGAGGATATTGGCACTTTGGTAGCTAATATTGAACACGATGAGATAGAAAAACCATAGGTTAAAATCCTTTAGTCAGTTTTGCATCTTTATCAGTAGTTTTGCATCTTCAGGAGAATTATTAGTAATAAAACTTCATTCTTTTAAAAACAATTGACAATCTGTCATTATAAAGTTATCATTTTGCCATTAATCTAATTAAGAAAATCAAGAAAAAAGTTCAGATTCACATCTGAATTTTTCAATATTTTTACTCCTACCTTTTTGACCTTTCACTCGTCTGGACAGTCCTTCTTAACCATCTCAAGCAAGAGATGGAAGTTTAGAGCAGTTATTATATAAAATTCTTAAATCATTTTTTTCAAGGTCTTACTGATGTTAAAACCTAACGGTAGAGAGCTAATCCAAGCCTTAAAGAAGATCCCTTTTTTTAATAATTTAGCCCCTAGTGAGGTACAACAATTCCTTGCCCTATGTAATGGTAAATCTCACCCTGCAGATTCCATATTATGCTATGATAACGCAGTTAGTGAGGAGATGTTTATTCTTATTACTGGAAAACTTCGAATTAGCACTAAAGATGGTGTTGGAGTAGCTTGTATAACTCCTATAACTACTGTCGGCGAGATGGGGCTAATCACCCATAATAAGCGTTCTGCAACAGTCGTTGTTGAGGAAAAGGCTTATATATTTACCATAAAAAAAAGCCCTTTCGAATTATTACTTCACAATAACACCAATTTGCAAGCCCGCATTTACCGCAATATTATTGAGATCCTTTCTAAAAAAATTATTGATGACAATGTACGCCTTCATGCTAATCTTGTACAGTAAATTGGTCAATCAGTTTTCCTACCGCGTTTAGGGCGTTGACCTATTCTAATTTTATTCTAAATTATTTTATACTGAAGCCTTCCTTATTTTAACAATTTTATTTTTATACAATTGAGCTTCTTTTTGACAGAAAAACAAGCAGCGAATATTGTTTGGCACGAAGGCCATGTAAGCCAGAGCCAACGAGAAACCCTACTTAAGCAAAAAGGCGCTCTGATATGGTTTACCGGTTTACCCTCGTCAGGCAAAAGCACTGTTGCCTTTACGGTTGAACATGCTCTAATTGCTCAAAATCACCTAGCGTATGTTTTGGATGGTGACAATATACGTTTTGGTCTTTGCAATAATCTCACCTTTTCCGCTGCCGATCGCGCCGAAAATATTCGCCGTATCGGCGAAGTCGGTAAACTCTTTGTCGATACCGGAGTAATTGTCCTAGCAAGCTTTGTCAGTCCCTACCGAGCCGACCGAGATGCTGTACGTGCACTTATGGAGACAGAGCGATTTATCGAAATTTTTGTAGATACGCCTTTGGAACTTTGCGAGGCACGAGATCCTAAAGGCCTTTATAAAAAAGCTAGGGATGGATCAGTACCTCACTTTACCGGTATTTCGGATCCTTATGAAGCACCCACCTCCCCTGAATTAACCCTTAAAACAGCGGAGCTTAGTTTGGAAGAATGTGCGCTTAAAGTTCTTCAGACCCTTAAAATACGTGGCTTGCTTTCAAACTCATGAAAATCCTTGAACAAATAAAATTTGACGACCAAGGTTTAATAGCCACTGCAATAACAGATCATCTAACCAATCGATTACTCGTTCTTTGCTATATGAATCGGGAGGCCTTAGAACAGACCGTCCTTGAAAACCAAGTCTACGTTTACCGACGCTCAAAGCAAAAAACCATGCTTAAAGGAGAAACGTCAGGGCATAAACAATTAGTCCGCGAAATACGTCTTAACTGTGACGAAAATTCCCTGGAAATTCGCGTTGAGCAACAAGTCGGTGCATGTCATGCTGGATATTTTTCTTGTTATTATCGCCATTGGGATAGCGAGACAGAGTCCTGGATAATTCACGACCAACTCGTTTTTGAACCCGATAAAGTTTATAGACCATAACTCCCTAAAACCTTCTGCCCCTTTAAGATTTCACATTATACTTAATTTTTAATTTATGCATAACTCTTTGCCCCTCTATTGAATTCTTCGTTAAAAAAAACAATCCAGTATGGATTCAGTCTAAGCTTAATGGGAGTTTTTCTTTATTGGGCTTTCAAAGGCATTGCTTGGTCTGATCTTTGGCTCATCACGACAAGCATTTCCCCCGGCTGGCTCTTAGCCATTACCTTCACGACAATGGTGACCTTGTTAATCCGGGGTTGGCGTTGGAAAATTTTGATGCAATCTTTTGCCCCCCAAGTTACAATCTGGGATGCTACCGCCGCTCTAGGTATTTGCTATGCCGGCAATCTAGTTATCCCACGTTCCGGCGAAGCCCTGCGTTCACTCAGTTTATACTGGACTCGCGGAGCTCATGTAGGGTCATTATTAGGCACGGTTGTAATTGAACGTTTTATTGACCTATTCTGGTTAATAGCCTTGCTCGGTACATCGATCTTCCTAATGCAAGTCCGTATTTCACAAGCTTTCCCTTGGTTAGCTCAATCAACCATTATAGCTTTTGCAGGTTTTGTCGTTGTTTTGATTCTTTTAGTTATTCTATTGTACAATAGGCAATGGACTTTGAACATGATCCAACATCAGATTGCGCGCTTTTCTCAATCCTGGTCCAAACGTCTTACCCATCATGTTGAAGCATTCTTTAAAGGCCTTAGCTCAATCCATACCCCTTCAGTATACCTTAAAATCCTTTTATCTTCCTTATTATTAAATACGCTTTATATCCTCATCACCTACGAAGCCTTTTTGGCTTTTGATTTTGTCGATCAATACCATCTAGGATTTTTCGATGCTTTAATCATTATGTCTCTTTCTTCTATTGGCATGCTTATTCCAACTCAAGGAGGGACAGGAACTTATCATTTTTTCTTTAGTCAAGCATTGATCCTACTCTATGGTATAAGCCACGCCCCAGCATTAGCTTGCGCCACAGTCGTTCATGGCCTTGCAACAATATTCTACCTTGGTTTAGGTGGTCCCCTGCTAATTATCCAACGCCGGAACTACACCCAGCGCAATCTCCCCAACAAGATAACACAGACGCCTTAAAAACCATATTAGGCTTCAATGATGTAAGAAATTAAAAAGTAACTTTAAGCATAATTAAACCGAATCGGCGTTTTAATTATGCTTTTTCTATAGATGAATCGAATGCAACAGACAAATCCCTCAAACACCCCTCTGCAGCCCTAATACCTGAATAACAAGCCTCTTCAAATAATGGCAACCCAGTAGTATCACAAGTAGAAAAATGAATTGTCCCACTTGGTTGCTGCCGTACAGCCGCATCCTTACCCCAAATTAGTCCCGGGGTTGGTCGTACCATGGCGTGGCCCCAGCGATATAAATCTATAGCATCAAGCTTATCTTCAAGGTCTGGATGTACTCGCAATAGATCACTTGCGATAAAATCAACCCAATAGGACGGTTTCTTTTCAAGCAATAATTTTCTTGCGTGATTAATTTGTTTTGGAAAGGGTAAATAATAGATAAAAGTACGCCCTATTTTATTTTTGTAATTTAATTGATGGTCCGCGGTTATATAGCCTAATGAAGGACTATCATAAAAAACATTGTCCCAATGCACATACCCCGCTGCAGCCTTCTCATTTAAATGAATTGCCGCAACTAACCAAGGGCTATATTGCAACGCTTGAAAGGCTTGAATTTGTGGTTTATCTAAGCCCTGTACTACATAGGGTGCAGTATGTAATTTAGCAGCATATACTACAGTACGGGCTTTGACTTGGACTAATTCACCATTGCGGGTATCAACATAGGCAATCAAATTGTGTTTTTGAGTTTGTTCTACTCTTAACGTTAAACAACCCAATTTTTGTTCTTCCGGTTTCAAGGTTCGAGCTAACTCCTGGACCAGAAAACCATTGCCCTGCGGCCAAGTAAGGGTATTTGTCGGATAGCTTTCGTTAAATCGATAATCATATAAACGACAAGCAAAATAATGAATCCCAGCCCAAGCAGACACTTGCCCCATTAAAGATCCATAATCATCGCGACAAGCATAATTCAACAACCAGTCCAATTGCGGATTATGCCAATTTTGGGAACGTATATACGTTTTAAAACTAATGGTATCAAGCTCGCGCACGTGCGCATCATTCGTACTATAACCTAAAGGCATAGCAAATGCCCGACGGTTATCCTCACCCCGATACTGGGCCCAGTCCATCATCTTATCAGCAAAAGCTTGCCAGGCCCCATCATCAAGGCGATTTGCCCAAGGATTAATCTCTTCTACCCAATGCCCATTAAGATAGAGGCGCTCGTGGGGTACTTTAAGCAAATATTCCGGATCAATTTGTGGACGCCCAGCCGCATCGTACCCTTGGATAACACTAAGATCAGCCAATACTTCATGGATACAATCCGCTTCCTCTGGAGGGATATTTATGTAATGAGCGCCCCAAGAAAACACCCCATTGGGACCATTTCCTATACTTGAAGTCCCCCCCAAACTCTCGGCCATTTCCACCAATAACACCCGTTGCACACCTGCCTTTTTAAGTTTCCAAGCAGCGCTTAATCCAGCAATTCCTCCTCCAATAATAACCACATCATAGAGTCCATCTGCTGTTGGCAGAATTTCCGGATCAAAAGTCTCTCTTAAACGATGACCAACCATTCCAGATTGTTCAACAAAACGCCCAGGTATAGTAAAATGCCTGGGCGTTTTGTTTGTATTACAAGAAGCCAACAAGGATGCTGCCCCGCCAGACGCTAGTATCTGCAAAAAACGTCTCCGGTTTAGCAAACCCATTATTGCATTCCCATCTTTGCTTTCAATTGTGCTAAGGAATCATCAACCTTAGGAGTCTCAGCGCCAGACAGAGCCTGATTAATCTCATCATCAACAGTGCCACTCGCATCTGCCATATCTCCATAAGCCTCAGCTAAAGCTTCCTGCTCATCCGCTTTTTCTTTCATCCGCTCCAATAATCCGACGGTACCTGAAGAATCAATCTGAGATAGACGTTCATTAATCTTTCGTGTTGCATTAGCCGTCTTGGTACGTGCTTTTAGCGTAATTAAATCATTATCGTAGGCCGAGATTTTTGATTTTAATTCATTGACATTATCTTGCAGCTTAACGACTAATTCTTTCTGTGCTTGAGCCTGTTGAGTCGCCTCTATAGATTTATTTGCTGCCGTTTCTTTGCGTGTTAATGCTTCCCGAGCTAAACGCTCTGACTCATTGGCCTCCAAATCCCCACTTTGCCCACGCTGTAATAACAGCATAGCTTTACGCTCATAATCACCAGCTAAGCGTTTATTTTCTTCAACATCTTTATTCATGCGAATCGAGATCGCTTTTACTTCTGCCAAACTTTTCATGCTTTCCTGCAAATCACTCTTTAAATCACGAATTGCTTGTTCGCTCATCTTGATAGGATCTTCAAACTTATCAATTACCGCGTGGGCTTCAGCTTGCCCAGTTTTAAATAAACGTTGGAAAAAACCAGCCATAGTTCCTTATCCTTTATTTGCTAACAAATGAAAGTAATGCTTCGCCATGTTCGGCAAGACCTAAGCTCAAAGCATTAATTGTACTTTCGAGTTCATTTAAATCAAGATTGCCTAGTGCCAACGTATTACGATAAAGCAAAGAATCTCCCGCATCATTGAGCACAAATGCACCAAACACCAACTCTCGGTTGATTTGCAATATCTGTTTATAGGTTGATACTGGAGAATCAACAGCTAAGGGAACAATTATTTGTTCCACCACCAACACGGATTCTTCACAATCAATAACCAAATTGTGTATGCCACGTTCATCGTCGTTGATAATAACAATTTCTTCTTCGGGTAATTCTTCATCAATACGATAATTCAATGCCATAACATATTCTTTGACTTGTTCAAAATGATCACTCATAAGCTTAGTTTCTCTCCTTTTTGCTAAGGGCTTTTTCTAGTTCCTGGTACGCTTTGGTTAGTTCAGCGGTGAGTTGGTTAGCTGTTTGGTTTTTTTCTTTATCCTGAGTGTGCAGATCAGGATGATATTTTTTTAATAATCTTTTCCAGGCACGCTTAACAGTGGCCAAATCGGCTCCATAGGAAAGCTCAAGATTGGCATAACACCGAGCTAAATGAGGATCTTGTTGCATTTTATTAGACGCCTCATTTTCTTCAGAAAAAGTATTGAAAGAAGATTGACCAGTATTAAATTCATCGGAACCAAAATGAGTACCATCACGACGGCTCCGGGCCCGTAGGATTTTGTAGACGCGATTTAATATTTCCATAATTTGTGAAATAATGATTATAAGTGTCTCTCATTTTTTGAATAAATGTACCTGCTAGCCCTAGTCAAGCCAAATTTTTCTTTTTTATAACCATAAGATAAGTAAAAATAAAAAAATAGTGGTGGTATTATGTTTTATCATTCTCTTTTTATTCCTAATTCTATCCATCCCATTATATATTACTATTTTATCCTAAGGCCACCCTATGTTAGCTTGCACTAACTGAAGCAATATCCTACCCTTTTAATGCACCAACTATCCACCCACAAGAAAGGTAAATTATGGCCCGTTTATTACATACTCGTATCCGCGTCGGCGATTTTGACCAATCTATAGATTGGTATTGCAAACACTTAGGCTTTGTCTTAAAAAGTCGTACCGATCAATCACCTGCCGGCAATTACGTGGCCCATTTAGAATTGCCGGGCAATGAACATACTTTGGAACTGACTTGGTCTGCTGATTACGACTTGAATGTTCCGGAAGACTTAATGCATATAGCTATTTCTGTCGCTGATTTAATATCTTATTGCGATCAACTAGAGAGCGACGGCATTGAAATTTGGCCAGGAGATTGGCGTCAGACCTTTCCCAAAGGCCGGAAAATGGCATTTATTGATGACCCTGACGGCTATGAAATTGAACTATTAGAAGATTAAGCTAGCCCACAAGTTTTTATTTTTAGATACGTAAAAGATTATTTTACTTAACTCTATTTATTTTGTTTATCTCATATTTTATCATTTCTACTAGCCTTTTTTATAGATGCACTTGACTGAAAATTAAAATAGACGTCACAACTTCAGCAAAATCTATAAATTTTGCTGAAGTTATTAAACGACGCTCCGATATACTTAGTATCACATAGCATCATTTAGCAATATCACAAGTCATAAGACAAGGAGGTCTTATGTATGGCTACCCGTAGAACAAAATTCATAGGCATTGAAGAAGCCGCTAACCTCTTCAATAAATCGGTCCATCAAATGCGGCAATATAAATCTAAAGGGTTATTGAAAGTAGCGGACTGCCAAGGTAATAAAGACCTTTTTGATATGGCAGAAGTTATATTATTGAAGCACCTGATCCATGAAATGCGTGTCAATGAAGGGCTTTCGCTAGCACAGATTTCTAGACGCTTAGATCAAATGATGGGCCGTACAAAAGCAGCTTAGTATTTCATCACTATCAAACAGTAAGAGCCAAGTGGATCAACTCACTTGGCTTTTATTGTTTGATAGTGATAAACTTATTTTTTTAAGCGATCACAGGCCTCATTTACGACACTTAATATTTCATCAAACAAAACCTGGACCCAAAGCGGCAGTTGATTCACTCGATCCGAATGAAAAACGGCAGCAAAACGCCGCCGCGTGTCTCCAATAGTCGCATGTTCCTGATTAGATGTCACTCCAAGAATCTTTTCCGCACTTAAATTACGCAGCCTCTCTAAATCTACCCGATGTACGGATTGCTGCCGTTCCAGATCACACTGCTGCTCTGCAGCAACTAAGCGCTGGGCCATTTGCTGCAGACGTTTATCCATTTTTGCATATTCAAGCCGAATCTGATCTAATTCCTTTTGGACTTCAGTCGCTTGCCTGCCTAGCTTAATACGTCGACTACGTTCTTGCCGTAACTGTTCGCCATTTTCACGTTCTTGACGAAGTTGTTTTTTCAGTTGTGCCCCCTCTTGTTCTTCTTGGCGTAAGCGGCGGTGAGCCCGCACCGAACGATCTTCTGCAAAAACAAGATCTTTGTCGAGTTCTTGTAGATCGGCCTTTTTCTCTTCTAGTTCAGCAAGCAATTCAGCATTTTTTTTCTTTAATAACTCTTGCTCCGTTGCCTCATCTATCAGCATCGGCTCACAAGCATCTAGCGTTGCTAAGAAAGCCTTGAACCAACGTTCATCTAAATTAGG
>JACLAC010006660.1_pt1 | contig 22616 bp, 16 predicted proteins | sample 8027881 | NCBI WGS metagenome assembly JACLAC01 (sample SAMN15725517, study PRJNA655200) | protist metagenome | isolation source: fluorescence activated cell sorting (FACS) single amplified genomes of... | place: Spain: Blaines Bay Microbial Observatory, Mediterranean Sea | collected 2016-01-19 | reverse complement strand
TTGGCATACAAAAAGAAAGGACAAAATAAATTATCATTGGCTGCTTATTAATTTAAAAAAACTAAAGCAACGGAAGAAATAGTACGATATATTACTGAATCAATATAGTGTTCGTGTGTTTCCTCCGGTTGTAGTTTAGCACGAATGTTGTCTGGGAATGACGCTGGGGGAGGGAAGCGGGTGAGGGGCGAACAGCCAGGGGACAACGGCAGGCCAGTTAAGAAACGGAAAAAGAAAAAGAAGAAAAAGAAGAAGAAGAAAGTGGAGAGTCCTGCGCCTTTGCGTGATGATAGAGGGGGAGAGAGAGAGTACGAAGAGTCCGACTTGGTAGTTGAAGGGATTGTGTACAATGAAACCATTTATTTACTGGACAGGCGTAAAAACGTGGTCTACTCTGGGCAGCGGTCCGAAGAAGGGGACTTGGTACGGGTGGGTGTGTGGAATGAGAAGCAGCGTAAAGTAGTGGTGGACTCGACAGAGGCTGGCACTGCACCCCTTATATACCCCTTTTCGGTGGACCCGAACGATCACTGCGAAACACCGTTTGAAGCGTATGAAGACATCGCACCGCTGATCGAGATTTTTGCGTCCATGGATGGAGTGAAGCGGTCGAACCCTCGGGGCATTCAAATATACGACCCTTACTATTGCGCCGGGTCTGTAAAGCAGCATTTCTCAAAGTTGGGTTTTCCCTCGGTGTACAATGAGTGTGAGAATTTCTATGAGGCTATCAAAGAAAGCAAAGTCCCTGGGTTCGATGCCCTGGTTACAAACCCGCCCTATAGTCAGAGCAATGTCGAGAAATTGGTAGAATTCTGCACCAGCGAGAAACAGCGCCACAAACCATTTTTCCTTCTCATGCCAAACTACTTTGTCAAGAAACCGTACTACGTTGAAAAGGTCGATCGAGACAAGGAACTTCGGCCCTTTTACGTTGCACCTAGGAAACGGTACCGTTACAGAACCCCCAAGGGGGGAAGAGACCAAGGGTCCATGAGGAAAGACAGGAAGACAGCGCCGTTCGTAACGTTTTGGTATTGCAGCTTGGGATCGTCCGTGAGCAAGGTGCAGCGGCAGAAAATTATGGACCTGTACGAAAAGAACGTCGTGTTCAAACGTGAGAGAGAACAACGAAAGAAGAAGATTGGGGCTCAAAAAAAGCACGCGCTGATGTTGATACGATCGACATCTAGGCTGCCGAACAATCTGCTCGATAATCGACATCAGAACAAACGTTCTTCAAAACGCTAAATATTTAAAGAGTACTACGTTTCTACGCACGTACATGTTATAAAAATAAATGAATTAAGGAACCGTCGGTGATGTTGTTGGAATGTGAAGGAATGTTGGTGCTGGGCGCTGTGGCCTCATCATCTATCTCATCATCAATCTCATCGTCGGCGCAAACAACGACAACAAAAAAGAATTTGGATTGATGGAAGAGAAGAAGAACCTTTGTTGTGTGATCATCGTGTATAAAATAATATAATATTTTATTATTATTATTATTATTGGGGGTATTAAAAATTGTGATATACTTGGTAACACCGAATAATAGATTATAATATCACACAGTTGTCCATTTTGCAATATTATTATTATTAAAGAATTGTAGAAAGAAAAAAGTGCATCGTATTACAGTTTAATGTTTTTAAAACACCCGTACTAGTTCTTTCAATTATGAGCTGCACGTGCACGACATTGTTGCAGAGGTATAAACAATAAACGTTTGATCGCGTGCGTTGCCGAAGTAAAGAAGCGTCGAGGTATAGGTAGGACTGAGGATGAGGTTTCGCCCCTCCGTTTTCGAGCTGGCTCCGCTACTTATGGCTTTCTTTGGCAGTTTTTTGTGCGGCTCTAGCCCATTGACGGGCTTGCCGTTTTACGAGGTGAACATTTCACCGACGAAAGATGACGATCGTGCGGAAAGTGCCTCTGGAATGATTCGCATGACGTACTACGATGACCCGGACCGCTTGGCCTCGGCGTTTTGCTACGACAGAGGAGTAACGGTCGATTATTGCAACGAGATAAGAGCCCACTTGCACGAGAAAAAGGCGGTTATGCTCCAGGAGTACGAAAACATGAATCGTTTGGGCTCCTCTGCCCCCATTGGCGATATGGAAATATTTCTTGACAACAAGGACATGCAGAAAATTTTAATCCATTCGGGCGACTATTCGAGTATTCGTAATATAGCGCAGGCGTTTTGTGGAAAATATCTAATTGACTCCGGGCAGTGTGACTCGTTGCTGTCGCACTTGATGCGGAAGAGTGGGGAAGCAGAGCTGAAGCACATTGTCGAATTGGTAAGTACTGTTGGGTACCACGATATCCGGACTTTGGGGCTAGTAGAGAGCATTTACTCTCTGTACGAGGGTTTCCAAACGCACTATGCAGTGCTGGACAAAGTCTTAACGGCGAAAGCGGCTCCGCTTGTTGAAATGATAGTTGAAAAGCGGAGAAAGAGGGGAGATCTTTTGCGATATTTTCTTCTTCTCGCAAAGAATGGGAAAGGAGAACCTTTAGGGTTTGAGCCATCGCTTTACGTTCAAACGCTGTTGTCAGACGCGGCTTACGGAGAGCCAGATAGACACGGAAACAATAGGGTTGGAGAAGGTGAACGTTTTGCAATTGATCGAGTCCACGCCTCTAACTTTTCGTACGCCGAGTACCTGAGATATGCGCACACATCTACGCCGGTTATAATTGAAGGTTTTCGAGATTTGCATGGCGCCGACGATGCTGCTGTGCCGGGGCTTCCACCCTGGAGCGTAGACCGCATCCGAAACATATGTAGTAATCGGGAGTTTTTGTTGAAAAAGCTCGACAGAGACGACACCCAAAGCTGGGCCCGCATGAAAGCGTTTAAGAAAGTAGTGGCAAGAGACTACTTGAACGCCGTGTGGATGGAGGACCTCGCCCCGGGGTCGCAGAAGCGCCTTTTGGAGCATTTGTACTTGCACGATGCTCCGTTGAACACGACGTGCCCGGAGTTGCTGCACGATGTTGTCGTGCCAAACTACTTCAGCGCCGACATCATGCAGCGCGTTCCAGGGAGTACACACCGCCTGTGGAAAGGCTATCGTGATTATTGGCCGAGTATATTCATTGGTGGAGAAAATACAATGTCGGCGCTTCACGCCGATTGGTGCAACTCTGCGGCTTGGATGGGCTTAGTTTCTGGCAAAAAGAGGTGGCGAATCGTTCATCCACGAGACCGACATTTGCTTTATGAAGATCCTATACGTGCGAATACGTTTCCTTCTGATATTTTTGAACCCAGCGATGAGTTTGAAACGGCAAAGTACGCGTCTGTATATGAAGGTGTTTTAGAAGCCGGGGAAGTTATATTCATACCGGCAGCTGTTCCCCATCAAGTTTTAAACGTTGGGCAAACCATCAGTATTGCAATGAATTTTGTCGATATTGGGGGGCTGGATAAGTTTTTGAAGCACGCAAAAGTGTCGGCAATAAGCACTGGTGTGACGGACTACACGTTTATGAGCAGCGTTGTCAACTACATTGAACGCATGGACCTTCGCCGAGAGCGCGCTATGCTTGACGCAGCATTGAGAAATGATGACGACCTTGTAGATCGCCTCCAGCCCCCAACTCACTTGGATTTCATCGCTTTTAAGTCGCAGGCATGACGATGCGAGTCGCGGGAAATGCGTCGCAATCCGATGATTCGTAAGCGTGCTTTTGCACAGGGTATTTTAAGCCGTTTTTGCGTGTGTTTTCCTCTGTTTGGGTGTAAAAAACGTATGAAAAACAAAATATATAGTATGTTTTAAGACTCTCATTTTAAAACTCTCATTTTAAATCCAATACTACTTCAAATCCAACCCTAATCCTATCTCGTATGATATCTCATATTACCGTAAGTGTGGGGTATGTTTTTAATAAATTTAATTATGTATCTTGTAAAATTCATCTCTCTTTTCTCCCCTCAAAAGTGCAGAGAAAACACCCCTTTAACTTCCCAGTACTGGAGCAAAGCGTCCAGCTTGTACGACAGAGGCTGGGTTTTTCTTTTCTGCCATCCGCCAGCAGACGGGCGCCGTCCGAGCCATAGTCTTGCGTTCTTTTTCCACGCAGTCTGATACTCACTAAAATTTTTGTACCCTGCGGCTCGTAGCGTGTCTTTCGGAGGTATGGTTTTGTAGTCGGCTATCCGTGCGATGACTTCCAGCAAACTCACAAAATCCAGCATCTTTAGCTTTTGGTACCCCTTCATTTCGTCAGAAACCCTCATTTTCGACCATTGAAAAGCCAGTCTGGCCTGCCGCTGGCTAAACTCTTCGTCTATCTGGTCGAACGAAACCATCAACTCCAAAAACCTTTCCCAGCTCATGTACTTACCGCGGTCCGCTCGTTTCCGGAACAACAGCTTAAGCTTTCGCAACCATTTGGAAAATGTTTTCTCTACCGCCATAGTGTACAGCCTACCGTCAGCCGATTGCACGCAATTTCAAGGTCCGAATGGAGTTTACATATGTAGTCGTAGTCTTTCTTAAAGCGTTCTTCCAATCGCTTTCTGACAGGCGACTCTTTTAAATTCCACGGGTCCTCCCCTTCTTTAAAGTCAGAGGGTTTGGGAGAGGCCCGTGCAAGCTCAAACTTGCGCAAACGCATACGGTCCAAGGTCATCTTTGCCTCCGACAAAACTGTATTTGAAAAATTGGTCTTCTTAACATTGGAAGATTTGCGTATGTCATATAACGACTTTCTGCCCGTCAAAACTTCCCATTTAAAATGCTTTCTCTGCCCCTTCATCGGCATCCTGCAGTCTCTCTAAACGTCTATATATTATGGGAGAGAAATGATTTCTTTAGGAAAAGGAAATGAACGTTTCCCTGTGGTGTAATTTTGAGATTTGAATGTATGGTTTGTTCAATGATTCGTGTGAATAACCACCTTCTTAATTGTATTATGTCTTTTCTCTTCTATGTATACACACATTAATCTTACAATGGGTATCATTACACATTTATTCTTCTCTTCTTCTTTTTTTTATTATATATCTTCTTTTTTTTTTTAAATATATAATAAAAAATAATAAATATATTTTTTATAACGGATCATCGATCGATCGAGATGACCAGATACCAGATGATATCACAGAGATATCAGATATTCAAATCGATCTCATCATATTAAACCCTTCCTCTTGCAAATTTAGTTGGTTAATAGTGTGGATGAATTTAACATTATATTATACAGCAGTATCTAAAATATATGGAGTATGTGTCATTTCGCGGCATCTTCTTCTTTCTACTTTTTTTTTTATGAAATCAATTATTATGGTGTGTGGCTGCTGGCTGCTACGTTAATTTTTTTTATTCTTTATTATTATAATTAGACTACGCGAGGTAAAATGTTTTACTTTACTTTTTATCAGTTGGCTTTCTTTTGGATGTGTTATGACGACACCTTGGGTGTTTACTTTCCCATTCTTTTCCTGCATGCAACGCATTGATGTTTGGAACCCGAAGGTTTAACTCTTTTGCAAGCTTCTTCATCACATCGTCGAGTACCCCCCATATTCGCAGACTTGACGTTGCATCGTACTGAGTGGCCTGAAGGTTTATAATTACCAAAGACTTCCCCGGCGTTCCCGCGCATGCATCTGCTACACTATCGGCGTACATTCCGCACAAACTTGTTCCCATAGCAATGCACAACGTCGCATGTTGCTCCCAGTGCAACATCCACTCGACCAAATCGCCCCGTAGTTTGTCGTCCATCATTTTCACAGAATTTTTAATGTCACCCCAAGCGCCGTGAATTTCATTCAGCTTGCTTTTCGGAAACCCTGCTTTTAACGCCAGGCGGTCGTGGTTCTGTTCCAACCAGTGGGAGATGCCAACAGATTTTGTCGTTTGCAGCGCCGCACAACAGTGGTGTGCGTATGTCGGCTGAGCCAACAGGCGGTTGCCGCTGCTGATTCGTTTCTTAATATGTGGGGCTTTGGAATTTTTTGCTTTGCTTGCATAGTCTGGCGTCCCACTGGCAGTTGATATGCCGGCTCCCGTGTAGAGCACAGTGGCACTACTTTTCTTCAGCATTTTTGCTAGTAATTTCACCTTCAGTTTCAGTGTGCGAGGTGTGTCGAGGTATTCATGGGCTTGAACGGAGTCATACCCTGGCCGAGCAACATCAGAACATTGTGCAACCATCACAGGGTCGTCCCATCCAGGGTCAGCGAGAGCGCCGTGCATTTGTAGATTGGCAGTCTTTGGGCCCTTTCGGAGAAGGAATCGTATATCAGACATGGGAGTTGCTAAATTTGTTATGCTATCTATGTTCGTTTCTTTCTGTGTATGCTGGGATTTAAAGGAATCCGTTTTTTTAGTATGTAACATAGAAAACAACAAAGAACAAAAAAGTGTCAAGATTTTGAAATGATAATATAGAGACAGAAGAAGAAGAACACCACAAGAAGAAAATAAATTAAAATACAACAACAACACAACAGCAAACAAAATCATCTTCTTTATATTAATATTCCCATACTGTGCCTATATTAATATTATATTGAAAGAGAAGGTACGGGTCGTGGTGTTTTTTTCTTTCTATATTTATAATAGTCCAGGCTATTATTAGACTAGGGGTAATAATAGAGACTACTACTACTTCGATTTAATATAGGACTAGCACGACATTACACACAGGTGGCCTTTATCTCGACAAAATTTACACTAACTACTATTATATAACATCAACACAGCATCAAACGCATCATCTCTGCGCGGCGGGCATTCGGCATTCCTTTTTTAGCCGTCGTCGTCTAAATCTAAATAAAACGGACATGTATGTGATCATGTGTGATTATTTATTCCATTTATATACATAAAGATATAAGTGGAATAAGAGAGACTCTCTCTCGATGATATATTCGTATAAAAATATTATAATAATAAATTTTTGCGCGAAAAAAAAATAAAACACACATTTGTTGTGCGTACGACGAGGAATAATAATAGTCCTCGCAGTATTAAAATGCATGTATAATATATACACTCGTTTACGTATTTTCCACACACTATTTGACGCACCTCCTTTACCTCCTTTTGAACCACTGAAAATTTATTTTAACTGCACCTGTATTATGTTCTTTCGGTGTTTTATTTTTTTATGTCCTGTTTAAACGCTTCCTCGTTCGCTTGATAAGAAAACTCATGACAGTAGTCGCACTATCACGGGGAACCGAGCAGATAAGTTGTGGCCTGTAACCAGCGTGGACGAACATGTCAGGGAAAGAGACCAAACTGTACGAAGGCAAGTCGATTTTGAAACGGGGTGCGATCGATCCGCTGCGGAATCTAGGACGAACGCCAGAACTTATCCCCGCACCATTATGGCCGCCCCGCGCGTTTCGATGTGCCTTAATGGAAAAGGGGGTCCAAAGGAAAGATTTAAAGTGGGGAGGAAAGCTCTTAGCCTCAAGAAATTTCCAATTGCCCAATATCAACATGAGACCTCGCCGCCACAACGCTGTCAACTCTCCCGAGACTTCTCCCAGAGCAACTTGCCCGATTGCAAAGCTGCGAACGTCGCCCCGGGGTACAATTAGATCCCCCGGCGCGTCCCCGTGGCGTGGAAGAAAGGCCGAGACGGAAGCCTTTATAGAAAAGCGACAGAAACTGTTCGAAAACATTAAGAATGCGACCTCCAAAGTGGACAGTGGCATCCGCCCGGAAAAACGCCGGCCTGTGGAACAATTATGGGCGGCTTGCAGGTCAGACAATGGATTGTCCGAAGCCAAATTCATATTCAAGCAGTACAAGAAATTCGACGTCAATGAGAGTGACCTGAAAGGTTTCACAGCCATCATGTACGCTTGCATCCGAGGCGACTACCAGCTGGTTCATTTAATCCTCCGAAACCGTGGTGATCCTGAAATAGCAAACAACGACGGGTTCACCCCTTTCCAGTACACGATTTTGAACGAAAAATACAACCTTGCCCGTTTGCTGCTAAAGTGGTCGGCGGACATAGACTCTCAAGACAACACAGGGTGCAGCTCGTTGTACCTGGCGGTAGGCGCAGAGAAAATTTGGGCCGTCAATTTCCTGCTGGAAAATTGCGCCCGCGTCGATTTGCCGAACTTTCAAAAGCTTACGCCGCTTATGAAAGCTTGCCAGATAGGTTTTGAAAAGGGCATAGACATTGTTCGGGTTCTGATCAAGCGGCGAGCGGATGTTCGGTTCCACGATGTTGACGGGTACACGGCCCTAATGTACGCCAGCTCCGCCGGTCAGCTGTTGACGGTTCGCCTCCTCCTAGAAACCGACGGAGAAAACATCATCAACCAAAGGGCAAACGATGGCACAAACGCTTTGTACCTTGCCGCCTCGGAGGGTCATGCCGATGTCGTCCAAGCGCTTATTGAAGCTGGAGTCGAGGTCGACGCCCGCCGAAGGTCGGACAAGAGGACGCCTTTGATGCAAGCCTGTGAACGGGGGCATCTTGGGGCAACCGAGCACATCCTGGAAGCAGAGGCCAAAACTCTATGGAGGGATCGGGAAGGAAAGAACGCGCTCCAGCTCGCCGAAGACGGTAATTGGCGGGACCTATTTCCTTTCATAAAACGCTTCATGCGCGCCGAAAGACTAAAGCTCGGCCTTGGAGATCTTAAAGGTGTTATGGCGTTCCGCCACGGCCCCCTCCGTGGACACCCTGATGCGGAGGCCCTAAGCAAGTTTATACCAGCGCACCGGCGCATCGTTAGAAGACAATTAACCATAAAACAGAAACCATTCTTACACGATCACCTGAAGGCGTGGAGGGCGCTGACCCTCAAGCATTTGATCGTCCAGAAAATGTTTGAACGGTGCCAAGCGCGAAGTGAGAATAAACTAAGAAGGCGCATTCGGAAGCGGAGCAAGCGGTTTCTCCAGGCCTGGAGGTCGATGGTGCGCCATAAGAAACGCGTAAAGAAACTTTTCCTTACGGACCCGCACAAGGAAAGGAGGGCGTTGCTACGGGGGGTAAAGGGTCTAATTTTTGGATTGCAGAAACGTTGGCAATTGCAATTTTTAATACAACGATGGAAAAAGTTCATCATTCGCATCAAAGTAAGCAGGAACTTTGCCGGCTCCCTGTTTCTCGAAAACGAAACGAAGCGAAAGTTAAAAATGGCATATACCTGCTTTCGCAATTGGAAGTTTTACCACGTTCAAGTCGGCCGAGCGAAAATCTTCTTCCGAATTTCACAGTATCCTAATCTCCGGTTTGGACTGTGGGCGTGGAAAGTAGGCACGAGAATCGAGAAGAAAGAATCAGACATGATGTTTTCTTGCCTCGCTGAGTGGTACAGCCAGACGCTGAAGTGCAAGAAGCACCGCGCGAGAAAGAAATATTTCAGGCAATGGAAACAGTCTCACACGCAGTTGATGACCTACCATGAAACCAAACTGTCTGCCCACAGCCGCAAGGTGTTTGGCCGGCGGGTACAGCCTTTTTTCTGGCAATGGCTATGGCACCACTTGTACTTTATTGCTGCAAGAGAGATACAAAAGCACGTTCGAGGCTTTTTGGGTCGTAAAAAAGCAGAATTCTGCAAATCGATTCTGCAGGACAAATTAAGAAGGCTGGAAGAGAAGAGGAAATGGCGAGAAAGGAAGGCAAAGAAGAAGAGAAAGAAGAAGGCGGTGCTCTCGTTGGAAAGAGTAGCGAGAAGGAGCGGAAACCGTTGGGCTGCCGAACTGCTCATGATACTTCAGAAAGACGCAAAAAGCTCAGAAAAGAGCATTTTTGCGCGTGAAGATTTGGCATGCAACAAGCTGCATATTGCCTTTCAAAAGTTGGGGATAAAATGCACGCGCGATCATATATTCGAACTGCTGCGTGAAGAAAAGTTGGAGTCGTTGGCGGTTCTGAGTCTAGAAATATTTATTGCATTTATGATTCAAATCTCAAAAAAACGTCCAGGGCACTTAGATTCCCTGCGAAGTTCGGGTGCAGGAGGGAGCGAGAAATCGTTCAAAAAGCGATTTCGCAGCGAATCGGTTAAGGCCGTGGGATACCAGTCTCTTAAATGGTGACGACATATATATTATATATATTAGCGAGTAGTAGTCTTTCTATTATTATTATTATTATTTAATGAACAAACACGCCGACCGAGACGCATTACTTATTACAATCTTCGACGATGAGAGTGGTGTTAACAAAAGAATGTAAATGTTTACAAACGAACGAATGTTTATTACGATTTGGCATTCTAGAACTCTTAAGGAGGTTTTTCCCCTTCATCATTCATTATATAATTCCTTTTCTTCGTGCTTGTTTTTGGTTTTGGGAGAAGGGATTGTTCCTTCCTGATAATGGCTGTGAGACGAGTGATAAAATATTGGGAAAGTTCGGCGGGGGTTTTGCGGCAGGTATGCCGGCGTGTTAAAATGGATCAGGGCTGCAGCGAAAGTGCAGCGGAAGACTTGCTAGCAACCGCAGTGTCCAATTCTTGCTTGGGTCTTGCCGCTCCGCAGATTGGGTTGACCTCGCGAATGTTCGTGATGCGGCATTTTTTTGGCCCACAACCGTGCGCTGCCGATTTGTTTCGGGTAATTTCGAACCCTGAAATTCTCTGGCGTTCTTCGACGAAAAGCGTCGATTACGAAGGATGCTTGAGCATCCCCAATACCCAGTTTAGCGTGGCCAGGCCTGATGCCATCGTAGTTGCTTTCGACGACGCCCTTAGCGGCAAGAAAAGCAAGCAGCGATTGCAGGGTTTAGAGGCGCGCGTGTTCCAGCACGAGTACGATCATCTGAACGGAATACTTCTATTTCAACGTGCGCAGAAGCAGCATTACGCAACATAATGTGAAACCAATACGGACACAAAATTGTTGAAACGAAGGACAAGTCTGTGCGAACAGGCAGTGTAAATAAAACTGAAGGGCTTATGTGTATATATAATTCCTACGTAATTCTTAGGATAAAACCTTTCACCCGCATTGTATTTTTTACTCTCTTGCACGAGTCCACAACTAAGAATCTTACGTAAATTTTCGTCCGTCACGAGGGGCGTATCTTTTCAGTGTGGTTTAAAAAAGAACTTCAAAAAATTTAAAAAATGTAAGAAAGTTGTAGGGCCTGTGTCATCTTTTTTTTCTCCATCTCTCACATCCGCCTCTCCCAATTATATTCCCAAAAACGACACCTATTCAATGATTTGGAGCTCCGTTGGTTCCTGCATTTTCTTGGCCTCTTCTTTAACGTCTTCGTCTTATTCTTACTCTTCTACCCGTGCGCCCACGAGCAAATGTTGCGCCTGCGTTTTGTGCACTTTGGTTTGGGCTATCAGTAAAAGGTATGCTTTGTGCACCCTGGTTTGAGCTATCAGTGAAAGGTATGCTTTGTTGTGCATCTAGATTTGAGCCATCGGTACCATTAGAGGAAGATGGCAGAATGAGATGGTGTGGCAGAATAGAGAATGCTCCCTCCTCATTTCTTCTGAGTATGAAGGAAAAGTCATAAGTTCTGATATCACCATCGTCATACCTAACAGTGAATTGCTCGCCTGTCGGGGTATAGTTAGTAATAGTACCCTCATAAAACGTTCCGCCTGACCATCGTACACTAACACGTCGGCCCACCAAGGCTTCTCGATTTTGTTCAAAATCTCTTGGGTTAACTGATTCTGTATTAACGCTGGAAGATGGTAAAATTTTGAATGCTCCCTCAAAATTTTTTGTAAGTATAAAGGGGAAGTCATACGTTCTGATATCACCATCGTCATACCTCACGGTGAAATGCTCGCCTGTCGGGGTGTAGCTAGTAATAGTACCCTCATAAAACGTTCCGCCTGACCATTGTACCCTTACACGTCGGCCCACCAAGGCTTCTCGATTTTGTTCAAAATCTCCTGGGCAGGTAGAGTTCACCTTCTCCATTTGCTCTTTAATTTTTGGTCCTTCCTTGAAAGAGAAAGTTAAATTGACTGAACCATCTGCCATTCTGCAACTGTTTATTCCACCCAAAACATCGACACTCGAATTTTGTGGTTGTGCATCATTCCCATTGATATGCGTAATATGCATTCCAACTTGAACACCCAGAGGCACATTGTCAGACTTTTGGGTAACTTGATAATACTTGTTTATAACAAACCCCAAAGGGTTGTTCTTAGTGTTGACGGTGAAAGCTGGCGTCAATGCCTTTAATTTTGCTTTGATAGTATCGTTGCTTGAATAGTCTAATGGTGTTTTCCCGTGATTATCCGGCTGAGCGATCCAGTCCCGGCAAACTGTTGCTAGCGATCCAACAATTAATAAAGGAAACCACTCATTCGGTTTGTCCGTAGGGCATTCTCTTAATACTACGGCATGCAACAGGTTTCTACCGTCTCCGTCTTTGAGATTTAACTTTTTGGTAGTATCCAAAGTTTGAAGGGTCGAATACGTAAGCAGCCGCATCAGCAATGTCGAGTTAATACCGTCTTCTATGGCCAATTGTAGGGGTGTTTTGCCATGGACTTGTGAATTTTCCTTTTCAATAGGAGTTATCAACGTTTTTGGTTCTTCGCCGCATAATCGCTGTATGTGTTCAAACGAGGTAGACCTCCACCCCGAAGTGTCTGTAAGGGAAACGATAAGCTCCCCACCAAATGCGGCATCTTTAAATAATGGGTACATCGCTGCTAATTCTTCTCTTGTAATTTTTCTCTCGCAAATAACACAATCGCCAGAGCATGAGCCACATGATTTTTGGGGTGTACAATCGGGGCATATTTGACACCCACACCGTTTGTCAACAGGCCATAATGCTTTCTTTGGATCGAGGTTGTCTTTAATATTCCCGTTCCGACATGATGTGGACCCTTCATACTCAGTTCCTGAATGGACCCCCGCAAACATAGCACCAATGATGTTTACAATTTGTACAACCGCCGATACCGTAGCCAATGTGATGACATCCATGACCGTGGTATTTGGTTGTTCTGTACCCACACTTTGGACATGGCTTGCTTGTTACTAACATGAATTTCCCTGTGTCACTTTCCGCAAATGCTTTGAATTGATCACAAGTCATTCCAAGATGGTACGGCTCTTTGCATTTTACACACATTTTCCCTTTTGAACAATGTGTACAAACGTGCGGCTCATTCAATTTTAAGAAATTTAGGAGTTCTCCAGCTATTCCTGCCCTTGCAGTCTCAACGTCGTTGAAAAGCGTCAAAAGCGCATCAGTTGTAACTTTACGATCGGTTTCGTTGTCCGATTTTAATGATAATTTTTTTTTGATGCCACTGTCACCAACTAAGCGAATCTTTCCACTGCTGTTAACGGTGCATTCCTTTACACTCGAAAGATATTTTCCAAGACCTTCGTAAACATCAAGCCTTCCTGAAAATTGGTTCAGTTTGACTTCAAGTTTTTCGCCTGTTTCTGTTTCCAGGGCAACATCTTTAAAATCAAATTGTCCACTTTCAAATAACGGCTCACTTTTCGGTTTGGATACATACGTTATCTTCTTGGTGTCAGGATTTTTCAATGCCTCGTGTACGTCAGGCTCAACAAATGTGACAGTATATGGTCTCTGTGATGCTTGAATGAATGTCTGCATAACTTCACCTTGAAGTTCAAATTTTGATTTTTGGGCATGATTGTCTGCCAGCAACGGTACTCCATTGACTTCGGTTATGTAATGCCCGACTAATTCTTGGTCTTTTTCTTTGTTTTCTACCTCCATCACTTTTACGTGCATATTCTGATCAATCGCCCATCGAAACTTTATGTACCCTTCATAGTGGACCGCCGAACCGTATGCTGATACGGGCACAGAAGAATTTAAAGTACCTTCAATTTGGAAGTTTGTATCTTTTATCATGTTTTCCCCATCCTTTTTCGTTATTGTGCACTTACTTAAGAACAAATAATCGTTCAAATAAAAGTCGCAGGTAAAGTCTTCATTCAATATAATGCATACTTCGTTGCTCTGAGTATCATCGTACTCAAAGGATTGCGGACCAATTAATTCTGATGTTGACTGACGTTTCAAAGCGGGCGACCCTGGTGTTTCTGGAGGCATTGTTTCCGATGCTTTTTTCTTTTTCGATGCAAATGGATTCTTGACATAATTTGGCTTGCTGCATTCAGGGCAAAATCCTCTGTACTCGGCATCAATTTCTTCCTCTTCAAGAAAATTTTCGAACTTTTCAATTTCATTGTCTGTTATTTCCGTAAACCCCTTACAACGCTCTTTGAACTCTTCCCCGAGTGGGTCTCCAAAATAGGAGGCCAGGGATTGTTTTTTGTAAGCGGCAGCATAACATGTTTTGCAGTAGTCAAAATCGCAACCAGCGACGCAGCGATACCTTGCAGTCAATTGATCTCTCCTGGAAGATTTTCTGCAACCATCGCAGTGCCACCCCGAAGAACGATGGACAATTTCCATTCGGTGCCGATGTTTTGCTACGAGTGTTAACTCATTGCCCCCCCCGCTAGAAAGAATATTGCCTAGCGCCTGTGAAAGTCTCTGCAATTCTTTAATCTTCTCTCTGCCCATTTTGCTCTGGCACACCATGTGTTTTGAAGTTATGGCAATTTTGGGCGCTCTTATGCGGCACTGCAGCCCCCCGCTTACTATGTTCCCGTACCTTTCTTCCAGCGCCCTTCTAAATTTTTCAACGCCACAAGGTATACAAATTTGGTGCATGCATTCAAGGGTTGTGGTTATGAGGTGAGAAGTGGGCACTTGTGTTTGGCATATCGCACAGCATGTTTTCGTTGCGCCAACGAGCTTTACGCCCGTTGTTGGGTTAAAACACGATGGACAATCGCACATTTCATCATTAGCCGAAGATTTTTTTTTGTAGATGTCGTGGCATTTCTCGCAGTACACTAAGTGCCCACAAGGTATGTAGACGACTGTTGCAGCTCTCTCGTGACAATTTGCACAGTCCTGCACTCGCATTGTCTCGGCATTTTTCTCAGTATTTATGGTTAAAGCTATCCTTAACAGTGCTTTTCCGGCATCAACGAAATTCCCGCCTGCTTTTTCAATTTCTTCTCTTGCTACCGTCTGGTCAACGCCGAAAGTTCCCGCCAGCTCAGCGGACGAGGATCGTCTTAGCACAGGACTGCCACTTCCACCAACAGGCATATTGCCTTTGGTGCTTTCGGCCTTTTCTTTTTCATAAACCTTCCTGGCTTTCTGGTATGTCATTTGCACGAGGAAGAGCTTGGACTTTCTGAAGTTATTCCGTAATGCTTCTTCTTTTGTGTTGCATATCGTGTCGATGCGTTCGGCCAAAATGCTCATAACTTCCTCCAGGCTTTTCCCTTCCATTGCCAGCTTTCGCGTCTGTTCCCGCGGGTCAAACGGACCTTCCATTGTGCACGTTAAAGATGTCTTTCCGGTTACGGTGGTGTGTCAGTAGTTCTAAAAAAACAGCCTTAAAATTCTTATGCTACAAATTGCTTAATTTATATATTCCACAGTGTAAATTAAAACTTTCGTTTTTTAAGATTCTTTGTTCGTTACCATATGATCAACGGAAACAAATGAAGTTGCAGTTTTAGTTTGTCGGCCTGTTCTATTGTGATATATACTCAAGCGCAGCTAATAATAAGAAGACAATAAATAATCGCGGCAGACTATCCCAAGATCCAAGATACGATATTACGATCTATACAAGCGTTCATAGCACGAGTTAGCAGCCGAGCGGCTCATAGAGAAGTGGAATTGCCTCGTTCATGGCTGCGTATTAAAACCTTTTCCCTAGTTATATACTTATAGTAAGTATTAAAAAATAATCCAAATTAGCGTGTCTCCAGACTTATCGTTCCACACACAGACTTGCTCGCTATTAGTATAATAGGGTTATCTTTGTCTTTGCTGGTGCTGACTATGAGCGGATTAGCAAAGAGTGGTGTAGAAATTTCGGTGGCGTGAAAGAAGGTATAGAAGCGTTACGGGAAATTTGCGACGGTGGCAATCACATTTGCTGTGTAATCGATGTGTGGAAAAGAAACACAATAAAACGAGCAACTTGCTACGATTATATGTTTGCGTATAAACCAGAATTAATCGAAGTAGAAGATATTAAGTTTTAATTTTTACCTTTAAATTCTCCTTCTTTTATTGCGAATAACACTTTCTTTATTCATTTAACAATAAATAATCAACAGCTTTTCCAGCATCTTGCCACGCTTTTTCTACAATCCTATCATCGTCGTAGAACTCGAAGTTTAACTCCAAATGAAGCTCTTTCAACCCCTTCATCTTTGCCAAGCGTGCCGTATACAATGCGGAGGGGGCGCCAGCCCCGGGCTTTCCTTCATTCATCAGCAATTATTTTACTGTAAAGCGGAGCTCTCAGGAATCACTTTTCTCTCGCTCCGAATCTTCGGCTTCGGCTTCGCCTTCGCCTGAAAGGACCCCATAGTACTCTGGGTTTGCATCGATGCAAGATTTTAAAAGCAGCGTTTCTTCGCTGCAACCTTCTACGATATCCTCTTCATCATCATTGCACTGGTCAATGCAAGCCTCCCACGCTACAAAAGGTTCTTTGCAGGGTCCTCCCTTCATAAATTTACAAAACCCACACTCCGGCGCCGGGTTGCACTCCCCCTTCTCGGAATTCCATCTTCTACTGGTGCAAAGGGCGCCCTTCAGCGTGAACCGCTTGCAATCGACAGACATGCGCGTTCCGAAATTATGAATAAAGCGTGTATGCCACGGCCAAGTTGTAAAAGTATTTGCTACCCTTGCTGTCGCGGTAACGGCTTTCCCGTCCCATGTCAACCCGTTGCTGACGCTTGATCAATTTGATAATGTACTTAACTATCACTTTGTGCCCGCTGCGATTGGCCAACATCAGCGCCGTCCGCCCTGCCCGGTCTTTTTTTTCCAACACGATCGTGTGCGGTCTATTTTTTTCAATGTATACGAGGATGTCTTTGTGGCCCCGCTTCGCCGCGCATGTGAACGCATTCATACCAGTGGACGTCTCCTCTTTCTCTACATCGGTGTGGCATTCCTCCACCAAGTACCGAAAAGTGTCCAAGTGACCATTGAAAGCTGCTATTAACATGGGCGTAAAATTATCACTGCTGTACCTTTCGTTGCGCCAGGATTTGCTCGCCCCATTCAAAATGGCAAGTTTGCAATTGGAAATCTCGCCCCCTCGAGCGGCCGAATGCCACAGGAGAACGTTCATGTTTGCCGGCCGGGGCAGGGAGTCCCGGACGTCGACATTGTTTCTTAAAATATACCTCCCCTTGATTTGGGCCAATCGCGTGTAACGCTTTGGTTTTACTTCCACAAAACCTTGTATCGGTTTGTTGCCGTCGTCTAAAAAGGCCAAATCGCCGTCGTCATCATCGTCGTCGTCTACTTTCGTTGCCCGCAAGGGCTCAGTGAAATCTTGCAAATACTCTTCCACACCACGCTCCAAAACAACATCATCAAAGTATGGATTGTGAAAGCCCCGTCGGGCCCTGCTTACTACGCTTTCTATTGTAGGGGATGCCCCCACGATGCCCGCTTCCTCCGTGTACTGTTTTTCCTTGCTACCAGCGTCAAGCCTAGTTGGAGTGCTGCCAATTGCTGGCAACACCGTTTGCCTCTCGAGGCCATCTACAACTTTCTTCCTCTTCTTCCTTCGACGTGGTAAAGACACAGACGGTCGACCTCTATACATGTGTTCTAATAAATCTGCGTCGGGATATGGGATTCGGTGATGACGAGGCCATCTACAACTTCCTTCCTCTTCTTCCTTCGACGTGGTAAAGACACAGACGGTCGACCTATATACATGTGTTCTAATAAATCTGCGTCGGGATATGGGATTCGGTGATGAATTCCGAATGCGTTTCCTTTCAAACTAGCATGACTGCCGGTCGGTAATTAGCTTGTACATTACATAGTTCTATTTCTTCAAAATTCAAAAGTTGGAAAAATCTGATGATGATGATTATTACATTACTGTCTGTAATATCATCATATATTATAGAGGATAATATACAAAACAACTACTACTTGTTGTTTATTAAAATATTATATACAACACAACAGCACAGGAGATCCGTTTTTTTTTTCAACAGAGAACAGAGAGAGAGGTATAAAATAGTCGTCTAATTTTTTTTATACGCGACGACTATTATCGTTATAATATTTTCAGTCATATTATAATGTACGATGTAATGTATTAATAGTCGTCTAATTTTCCACTATAATAATACATGTGAGAAGAAGAAGAAGAAGAAAAAAAAGCAAGGAAGGAAGAAGTGAAATAATAATAATAGTCTCGAAGTTAAATAGTCGTCTTCTATTAGAAAAAGAAGAAGGAAGAAGAAGAAGGAGAAGAAGAAGAAGAAGAAGAAGAACAACAACAAAGAAGAAGAACAAAGAAGAAGAACAGAGAAGAAGAACAAAGAAGAACAAAGAAGAAGAAGAAGGAATAAGACAGAAGAAGGAAAAAGACAGAAGAAGGAAAAGACAAAAGAAGAAGGAAGACCAGTGGACGGACGTATGTACGGTACACAACGAGGCTTTGTTTTCTTCCTGCTGTTCATCGTAGTACCAAGGGTAGATAGAAGCAAAAGAATGAAGAAGACAACACAACAAGGGGAAGAAGAAAAAAAATTATTTTTTATTATTACTACGTACACCACCACCACCACCACGTTAGTTACTATTTTTTTAGTATTTTTTTTCTTAATATAATAATGTATATAATATAGTGCATATATCTTAGACTGGTCTCTAATTATAGACATGCGCCAGAATTTTTTAAAAAGCAGATGAAAGAGTTATGGAATTGAGAAATGATACACACTAACAGTTCATTGTAAAAAGTAGGAGTTTTCATATCAACGGACAATGTACTTACGTCCCCCCAAAGCTAAAAAGAATGGGAAGGCGCCCACATCATCCAGTGCTCGAAAAATGCCGGAGTGCAAGTATGGGACGGCATGCACGAGAAAGGACTGCGTGTACAGGCACCCTAAAAAATCTGAATCGCACGGGCCCAGTTCAGAGGGAAACCAGCGTGTGTGCCTTGCATACTTGGCCGATCTATGTCCGTACGGAAAGAATTGCATGAACCGACACCCCCCGGTCGAAGAGGCCAACGAGCTGATTTATATGTTCGCTCAGCAGCTTTGTAGATTTGGTTCCACCTGCCGCACGGTGGGCTGTTTATATAGTCACCCGCAGTATTCTGAAGTCCCAAGCAATTCTATGATGTCCGCAGGGGCACATGAATGGACACCCTTCGGTGCTGGTGGGGGGCACCTTAGCTTCGCCGATCCAACGTTAGTGCCACAGCAATGGCCGAAAGCCCCACAGATCAATGGTCAAAACCAGAGGGTTTCAGCGACGGATGCGGCGTACGGGAGCGCTTCGGGGAGTTCTTCCCTGCTCGATTCGGCTGCGAAGCAGCAGCGAGAATCAGCGCGATTGATAGGAATAAAAAGTGTTGTCATTCCGCTGGGCATATGGAAAGACAATCGTTTGCGGGACACGACGATTTTCAACTCGATCATGAACCCGCTGACCCGGTTCGCAAGGGTAAACGAAGACAGCCCAGACAAATGCATTGATTTGCATTTTATTCGCAGGGGGGAGCTTTCAAGTGTTTTAGACGTTGTCCTGCCCCAATATTCATACGAGAAGGACGTCTGGGTAATCACTGGAACGGGACACCACAGGGATGGCCATCAGGCGGAAGGTGTACTTTTTTTCGCGGTGGTAACGTATGTACAGAATTTGAACCTCCCGTTCAAGATCGCCACTGATTCGAGGGGGTTCAAGGGCGGTATTCTACTCAACCCTAGCTAAATACGAAATTCGTATCATACTGTTTTTGTGAGTGCACCCAGTTAACTTCGTACGAAGGAGGAGAGAAGGACTGCATTTTTTTTTCTTCGCGTCTAGTGAAACGTGTTATTAAAATGAGAGTCTTAAAACATACTATATAATTTATTTTTTTTGTACAAGGTTAATTTTTACAAAAAAACGTGAGTGTTCACGCCTTACATTTTATAGCATATCTCAAATATACTTTCATAAAATTAGTTAAATAAAAATCAAGAAAAATGGCTGTTATTTAGTTAAATAACAGCCAATTTTCTTGTTTTTGAAATTAGTTGACGCCACGCTTGTCCTTCGGCTTCCCTTTGTGGGTCTTACGGTGATGCGAGTGCACGGCCTTCTCCTGATGCCGTTGATGGTGGGTTTTCAGCTGCCATAAACTTGGCTGTTCTTTTGTCTTGTACTTCAAAGCGAGCACTTCCTGGTTGAGCTGGGTGGCGTTTTTCTCGGCTTTGACGAACTTTTGAACTACCTTGTGATGTTCCTTTGTCAAATCGGAGAACTCTTTCGTTTTTGCTTTTAGAAGAGCATCTAGCTCGGCCACGCACTCTGTGAGTTTCGAGGCTTCTATTTTTGCATTCATGGCTTCCAAATGAGCCTGTTCTTGCTTTTGCTTGGTCTTATGAATCAATAAATCTCTAGCAATGGCCTCTTTTTCGATTTTTTCGTCCACTGCTGGGCTGGAAGAAATGTTAACAAATGTCCACGAATGCGTCGAGAAAATGGTGAAACTGGCAGAAGAGGTGGAGATCGTCCACGCAGATGGGTTGAAAACTTCCCAAGTGTGGTGGCAAACCCATCACACCGTAAATGCTTTGGTCTGGGAAATCTTTACGTTCAAGGTAACCCAAGAAGAAGGGGAGATGGACCTTATCGATTTACGAAAAGCTCGGCAGCTTCAGCTGTACACCAAGATCAGCGATTTCGCGCGCTTTAAGAGTGTTGTGCTGCGCGGGTGTGGGAAGAGCGCCGTCATCCCTCTCGACAAAGAGCTTCAGAACGAAGTGTTGGTGATTGAAAAGATGCTGTTCGACAATTTTGGCGATTTAAAGCGAATCTTTGAGCATTATGCTGCGGGGGCTGACGGTGGCCATAGCGAACGAATGAGTCTGAACGAATTTTGGGATTTAGTCAAAGATTGTGCGTTCACAAAATCGCAAGGAACGGACCATAGTGCCATAAAGAAGGAATTGTTCAACACGATGTATTTGAAAGCAAGCGATCACAAAGCAAAGTCGAACGTAAGCGTCGATGAGATCGAGATCTTGCCGGACGCTTTTGTTGAGACCCTCTTGGAAATTTCCTTCCGCAAGTTTCGGAAAGAGCAATCGTTGTCAAAGAGGTTCTCAACTCTGCTTTCTCGATACCTTTTGCCGAAAGCGTGCAGGACCAATACAGAGAGCTTTCGTGCGGAAATCAGTCAAGACGACATCCAAGCTGTATTCAAGAAGCATTCCAGTCACCTTCGGAAAGTTTTCTCGTACTACGCTGCACAGACGGCAAAAGCTGAGAAAAAGGCTGGCAACAAAACGATAGGCGAGGAGGCAGGGATGAATTTAGACGCATGGATTCGTTTGCTCCGGGACACCAAGGTGCTTACCCGGCCGGGCGATATGAGGCACGATTTCCCCGACGAGTCGGCTAGAAAAGTTTTTGTCAACGTTCAAATGGGGGGCGATGATGATGCCGAAGCCAGCAGCAGTGGTAGTGCCGACGACAGCATGATCTTTTTGGAGTTTTTGGAAGCGGTTGCCGCGACGGCATGCTTTAAAATTGTCAACCCGTACACACCCTTGGCCACGAGGTTGGAGACTTTCTTGAAAGAGTTGTTCCTGGACCCCGCCCTAAAAGTCATTAAACAGAGAAAGAAATAAACAAAATAGAAAGAAAAATCTAATTCAGTTTATCTAAACAAAAGAGAGAGAAAAAATAAGTGAGTTAGTTTGTATTCTTCGTTGGTTTTTATAGTGTCCATTTACAATGTCGCATCGGTGTATTATTGCATTTTTTTATTTAACTTAAGATATAAAATTGTAATACCTGAAATAACATGAATAATTAAAATCTCGAAGGTTGTGTTTTTTCAATTATTTTTACTCTTCCTCAAATGGTGCGTGTTGTTTTTTTCGGAAACATCTTGGCTTCCTTGTATAAATACATACGTACTGTACGAGTATTAGAATACTACGAGTACTACGTAGACTATTAGCACTGGAAACAAATTATTGTATTATTGTACATTATTATTGCTTCGTGTCTATTCCCACAGAAGAGCTTGCCTATTTCCCTAGTAATAAAATATTACCATGCCCTGAGCCCTGACATTGTTTTTATTTCTTCTTCCTTTTGTTCTGTCAAGTCGTCCTCTGATCCTCTGCTGATGAGAAGTGAGAAGAAAAGCTCGTCTTCAATGATATTGTACATTATGTATGTGGATGCTGCTAGCTGCACATTTTAAAAGTTGTACGCAGCAGCATGCAGCGCAGCATCATATCGGCTGCTGCCGGCTGCTGACGAATATAATAATAAAGAAGATCTTTACTTCTTTCAATTTGATTGATTCAAGTAATCTCTATAAGACACACTTGCTTGTTACCCAAATTATGTGCGCTACATTGACAGACGGTTTTATTTTGAAGTTGGTTACAAGGGATTAAAACGATAAACCATCAGATATTGAAATTAAAGTTTTGACAAAGTAAAAAAACGAACTATTATGAGCGACGGACTCCGCCAACGCAGGCCTTACAGCAGTGGCCAAACTAGCACCAGTAACTCGGACAACA
>JACLAC010022739.1_pt1 | contig 22631 bp, 11 predicted proteins | sample 8027881 | NCBI WGS metagenome assembly JACLAC01 (sample SAMN15725517, study PRJNA655200) | protist metagenome | isolation source: fluorescence activated cell sorting (FACS) single amplified genomes of... | place: Spain: Blaines Bay Microbial Observatory, Mediterranean Sea | collected 2016-01-19 | reverse complement strand
CGAACGTGCCGCTCAGAAAGCGATCGAGATCGTTCGTGAGTACCGTTCCAAAGGCCACGACATCAGTTGGATCAACCTCGGCGGCGGATTCGCCATCAGCTACCGACACGAAGAAGGTTTGTCGGCCGCTGAATATGCAAAGGTCATCGTTCCGGCCGTCAAAGAAGCCGAGTGCCGACTCGCTCTGGAGCCAGGTCGGTTCATTGCAGGTAACTCAGGTGTACTGATCAGCAAAGTTATATTCACGAAGCGTGAAGGTGGCAAGCTGTTTTACATTCAGGATGGCGGCATGAACGACCTCGTCCGACCAGCCATGTACGATGGCTTTCACCGAGTGTGGCCAGTCAAGCCGGCCGTCCAAATGCCTGCCGACGCCGAGTCTCAACCCGAAGGCACTGAAGCGGCAGACGTCGTTGGCCCAATTTGCGAATCATGCGACTACCTCGCGAAAGACCGCTTCCTTCCGCCGATGGAACGCGGCGACTTACTCTGCACCTACAGCGCAGGGGCGTACGGCACGGTCATGAGCAGCAACTACAACTCGCGACCGCGTGGCACGGAAATCATGGTCGACGGCGACTCGTACCGCATCGTTCGTCGCAAGGAAAACTACGAGGATCTGGTCAGGCACGAACTGGTCGACTAAAGTCATCCCGCTCTGTTGTTCTTTCAATGCCGAGCTCGTCGAAACTTTCTGCGGTTTCCCGCCGGTTGCCACTGGTTTCCATGCACTCTGCTTTTTTATTTCGTATTACACTTCGGAAATCAATCATGTCAACGACTGAGAATCCGACCTTTGAAGCACGAACGCCGATTGCTCGCGAAGACTTGAAAGCCGACGAAAACCTCTGCGAATACTGCACGGCAAAATGTTGTCGCTACTATGCCTTCCCGATTGACACTCCGAAAAAGTGGAAGGATTTTGACTACATGCGGTGGTACCTGCTGCACGGCAAAGCGGCGATTTTCGTCGAAGAAGGCACGTGGTACATCATGGTCTACGCCGACTGTCAGCATCTGCTGCCGAACAATGGCTGCGGCACTTATGAGACTCGGCCGCAAATTTGCCGCGAATACACAACCAAAGACTGCGAGTACGACAACGATTCTGGCTACGATCAACTCTTCGAATCTCCCGAGCAGATTGAAGAGTACGCCGAAGCGAAGCTGCCTCTGAAGAAACGGTCTCCGTGGTCGCGCGAGCGGGCCATAAGCCTCAACCTTCCGGTTATCAGCGGGTAACGCCATGTGGTTCACCGAAGACGCCTGGTCGCCGATCATTCTCTGCACAGTCATCGCGGCCATCGTTTTCATCACCTTCATGACCACTCAACGAGCAAGATTTCTTATTGCGTTGCCATTGTTGCTGCTTGCGGCGATCACAATTTACTTCGTCGAAATTGCCATCGTCACGGACGGCGAACAGGTCGAGAAGAACCTGCACGATCTTGTCGATACGTTTGTTGAAGAGTCGCACCAGTTTGGATCTGGCTCGAGCGTGATCCCGGAGCAGGCTCGGTGTAAGTCGTTCTTTGCCGAAACCAACACTGTTGACCGAACTCGCGTCGTGGCCGCTTTGATGTTCGTCCAGGTCGAAGGCAACATTCGTGTAACGGATGTTAAGATTCAATTGACGAATCAAGACACGATGGCGGTCACTCATTTTCGGGCGAACGCAACGTTCTCGACAGATTCAAATTCTGGACATCATCCATCCCGCTGGGAGATGACCTGGCAGAAGCAGGCTGGCGAGTGGAAGATCACTCGCACAAAGATGCTGAATGTCGTCAACGGTCAGGAAATGCAGGTACTCGGAGTCGACCGGTAAAATCGTACGGAGTGTTTGATGACGATAGACTTTCAGAATGCAGGGATTCCTGCCGCAGTTGACTCCACTGGCGTGTCCCCCGTGACGGCCATCGCCTTTACAGAGGGGCCGGCGGCGGCCGCAGACGGAACGGTCTACTTCAGCGATATCGCCAACAACCGAATCATGACATTTGATTCGGTCGCCGGCACGACCAGCGTCTTTCGAGAACCCAGCGGCCGGGCGAACGGCTTACTGTTTGATCCTCAGGGGCGACTCCTCGCATGCGAAGGTAACGAGTTCGGCGACAACGATGGAAATCGAAGGATCACTCGTACTGACCTGATGACAGGCGAAGTTGAAGTCCTGACCGACAATTTCGAAGGAAAGAAGTACAACGCCCCCAACGACATTGCTGCATGCAGCAACGGTCAGATTTTCTTCACCGATCCGTGCTACGGCGACCGTGCGACGATGGAATTGAACCATGACTCGGTGTTCCGAATCGACGCCGATGGCTCCGTTTCGAAAGTCATCACTCAACCAGAGATTCAGCGTCCCAACGGAATCGCTCTGAGTCCGGATGAGAGAACGCTTTATCTGGTCGATAGCTGTCCGATCGTCGGTGGCAATAGAAAGATCTGGAAGTTTGATCTGTCATCCGAGGGCGAAGTCTGTAACCAGCAGGTCGTCATCGACTTCGCGCCGGGGCGAGGCGGCGACGGGATGGCTATCGCTCAGAATGGCGATCTTTACATCGCCGCCGGAATCGCTCGACCGCGAGGTCCGCACGAAGCGACAACCGTTCCGGCCGGTATTTGGATTGTCACATCCGATGGAGACGTCAAAGGACGGATCCCAGTCCCTGAAGATGTTCTGACCAACGTGACGTTCGGCGGCGGTGACCTTCAGACTCTTTACATCGCCGCCGGCAAGACACTGTTTTCAATCCGTGTCAATACGCCAGGCTTCGTCGTTCATCGCCGCAACTGACTTGAGGTCTACCGTCTACCATGCCAGCGTCAAAGAAGCCCGTCCAGAAAAAAGCACGGTCAAAGAAGTCAGCAATCGCCCCGGCAGAAAAGTCAGCGGCTGATTGCTTTGCTGAAGAATGCTCCGAGTTGAATTGCGGGACTATTCTCGCTGATCCTCCGTGGCAGTTCACCAATCGAACCGGCAAAGTCGCTCCCGAACACGGCCGTCTGACTCGTTATCCGACGCTGAAGCTCGACGATGTAAAAGCGATTCCCCTACACCTCGCCGCCGCAGAGAAGAGCCATCTTTACCTGTGGGTTCCAAATGCTCTGCTCGCGGAAGGTCTCGCCGTCATGGAAGCCTGGGGATTCACCTACAAGTCAAACCTCGTCTGGCACAAAGTTCGGAAAGACGGAGAACCAGACGGCCGCGGCGTCGGCTTCTACTTTCGCAATACGACCGAACTTGTCCTGTTCGGTGTGCGAGGCTCAATGAGAACGCTCGCTCCCGGACGTCGCCAGGTAAACATCATCAAGTCGCGAAAACGCGAACACTCTCGAAAGCCCGACGAGCTCTATCAGGTTATCGAAGACTGCAGCCCCGGCCCGTACCTTGAACTCTTCGCCCGCGGCGCATTCAGCCCGAACTGGAATGTCTGGGGCAATCAGTCCGACGACTACGAACCCGACTGGCCCACCTACGCAAACCACAGCCAGGCTCGCAAAACCGCAACCGAATAGTCGCCCTGCGGCCACAAAGTCTACGGCTCTAGTTCGCACCTTCGGCCTAGTACATGTTCTAAAGTGACGGGATCCGTACATTTCGGTCTTAGTTAGCGGGATTTTTCTGTCGTGTAAAGGTGAGCATTCTAGCCTTACTTTTTGGATTTTGCCGATTTTCCGGCCTCGATTGCTCGGATTCGCTGCGGCAGTGACCCCATCTTTGCCGAATTAACTGATCAGGACATGTAGCGGAATCGCTACAACCGGTCCGGTTACGCAGCATCCGAGAGAACTCGAAGTTCGGAAACAAGGCGACCTGCGATGTTGAACGCACGGCCGACAACTCGAACCAGTCTTCAGTGCCTGATCCTTAGCGCGTGTGTGACAGTCGGACTGTCGCTCGAAGCTCGAGGTCAGGAACTTCTGGACTTCGCAGACAATGCGTCCATGTCCGGAGTAGCCTCCGGCTCTCCGTTGGATCGACTTCCGAATATACTTGGAGACTTCTTCCAGTCTACGGGTCAGCAGAACGCAACGTTCCGTCCTGAAGCAACCGCTCCTGCAACTGCCTCGGGCGCCGGAGTTGGGTTGGGAGCGGGAACCAGCCCCGTCGTGCTCGATGCCGCCAGCAATCGATTCGTCTACATCGACGGAAGTAACAACCTGCTCGTGCCGGGAAATGTCGGACTTGGTACAGAATTCGTTTTCTTCCGAGCGGTCGGCGGCGGTCTCTTATCTGAAACAACGAACGCCGACGGAGTTACTGGCTTCTTTGGACTCGAACGAGTTTCAATCGACAGCACATCCGGAGTTCAGACGGTCACCAGTTCGGTCGACATTCTGAGCGGAACAACACCAGCGACTGTCACGGACCCAGTCAGCGGCACACCGTTCTCGGCGACTCCAGCCAGCGCAACACTATCCGCTGCGTCAGGAACAACGACAACCCCATCGCTCGGCAACGTTGGGCTGCTGAAGATGGCATCTGGCGGCAGTCCGATTCCACGAGACCGCTTCTTCTTCAACTACAACTATTTCGAATCCGTTCCTCTGGCCAACACGGCGAGTGTCAACCAGTTCGTGCCTGGTTTCGAGAAGACATTTATGAGCGGTCTGATGTCCGTTGAAGCGAGGTTCCCTTTTGCGGCAACTCTCGACAACGACGTGACCGTCAATGGCTCAACTGGAACCAGCACCGGGCAGATTGGCGACATATCGGTCGCACTGAAGAGCATCTTCTCCCACGGCGACAACTGGTTGATGAGCGGCGGCCTTCAACTGGTCCTTCCAACCGCAGAAGACCTCTCGTACAGTATTACCGACGGAGCCTCAAAACGAGAGTTCATTCGCATCGAGAACGAAGCCGTCCACATCATGCCATTCCTGGGAGTATCGTACATCGCCGATGGCGGGCTGTTCCTGCAGGGCTTCTTCCAGATCGATGTCGATGCGAACGGAATGCCAGTCTTCGCAAACTCAAGCCCGTTTGGCTCGGGAACGATGTCTCAGGTCGGCAGCCTGAACGCAGCCACCATGATGTATCTCGATATGAGCGCCGGCTACTGGCTCGTTCAGGAACCTGCAGACTCAACGTCAACACTGACGGCCATCATGCCACTGCTGGAACTTCACCTCAGCCGATCATTAAATGATTCTGAATCGATCAACTTCTCACCACTCGGATCGATTGGACGTGAAGACGACTTTCAGCTGTTGAACACGACCTTCGGAATGGTGTTCGAGTTTCAGCACAACACAACGATCTCTGCCGGTTACGCAACCGCGATTCCCGGCGGCAAGGACGACGACTTCGAGGGCGAATTCCGTCTGCACATGTCACACCGGTTCGGGGCGAACTGACACTTGAAGTCGCGGGCAGACAACAAATTCACGGATGAAACCACCGAGGCAACGGCGATGCCTGATTCGTCTCGGAAGAATTGTGGCGAGGGATTGCAATGAGCTTCGGTCATTGGTTGGCAGCGTTTACCAGGAAAGTTCCCGCACGATCACGCAATCGTCGTTCGTCCGGGAAACAGCGGCGACCTGCATCGCCAGCCACTATTGCGAGTGAAAATCTGGAGAGCCGCATTCTGCTGGCGGCTGCCTCAGTTACAGGAACAACTCTCAACATTGTCGACTCTGCTTCCGAGGCGAATGACGTCACGCTATCAGTTTCCGGTGGAGACCTGATTGTTAACGATTCTGCCAATGCGCTGATGGCCGGTGCGGGCACGACACAGGTCGATGCGAATACGATTTCTGTTCCGTTGGCATCAGTTGATACCGCAGCATTTTCGCTCGGCGGAAATGACGACTCACTGACCGTCGACTTTCAGAATGGGAGCCCCACGCTGACGGGCGGAATTACATACGACGGTGGAGCCGGCCGCGATGTTCAGGTGGTCAACTTCGGCGACCTTGCTGGCGAAGGCGACATGGTCACCGTGACCGACGGAGGTGCCGGACGCGTGACTGTAGCACGAGCCGCCGGAATTCTACTCGGAGCCTTCTCGCTGGATATTGGAACGGTTGAGAGCATCGAGTTAGAACTGTTCTCCGGTGACGACATTGTGGATGCTTCAGCTTCTCCGGTTGGACTGACAATCAACGGAGGCGACGGTGCTGACAGCCTGACCGGATCAGCGTTTGACGACTTCGTAAATGGCGACGGTGGAGACGACACTCTGGCCGGACTGGACGGAGTTGACGCCATCAGCGGCGGTCTGGGCGCAGACACGATTCGCGGCGACGACTCAGCTTCTGCAACGGGCGGAGCAGACACGATCGTTGGCGGAGTTGCAAACCCGGTCGTGACGTTTCAGACAAACTTTGGTGATATCCCAATCGAACTGTTTGCCGACCAGGCTCCGAATACCGTTGCCAGCTTCCTCGACTACGTGAACGATGATGATTACATCAACTCGTTCATTCACAGATCCATACCTGGATTCGTTATCCAGGGCGGCGGTTTCACAACGTCACAGGAAACTTTTGTCCAGGGTACCACCGTCATTTCTGCAGTGCCGACTGATCCTCCGATCCTGAATGAAGGAAACGGAATCGGAAATCGATCGAACGTGCGAGGTACGATCAGTACAGCTCAACAGGGCGGCGACATTAACACGTTTACCAGCCAGTGGTTCGTCAACCTTGTTGATAACCTGGGATTGGACGCCGTTCCACACGTCGTCTTTGGTAACGTGCTCGACATGACGGTCCCTGATTTGATCGCCGCCCTGACGACCTTCAATATTACTGCAGAAACCGGCAATGGTGCTCTCACCGACACGCCGCTTTCTGATACACCTGCGAGTGGCAACGGAAACCTTGTTGTCGTAAGCGGCGTGACGGTCAGTATTGTGCCGTCAAGCACATCCACCGACACCGACGGCAACGATCTGATTTTTGGAGCTGGCGGTGATGACTCGGTCTTCGGAAGCGACGGTAACGATATCATTTCCGGCGGCACTGGCGATGATATACTCGACGGCGGCACCGGAGACGAAGAATTCACATGGGACAACGGCGACGGTTCTGACATGATCGACGGCGGAGCCGGACGAGACGTGCAAACCATAAACTTCGGTGATCTCGCCGCAGAGGGAGACATGGTTACCGTTACGGACGGCGGTGGCGGGCGTGTAAATGTCGCTCGATCGGCAGGCGCCACTCTCGGTGCATTTGCCCTCGACCTGGGAACTGTCGAAACGATCGAGCTGAATCTGCTGGACGGTGACGACATCGTTGATTCATCGACCTCGCCGATCGGCTTGACTATCAATGCGGGAGACGGCGCTGACAGCGTGAGCGGTTCAGACTTCGTCGATCGCATTAACGGAGATGCAGGCGACGACACACTGCTTGGTCTGGATGGGGCAGACGTGATCAGCGGCGGAGTCGGGGCGGACACGATCCGTGGAGACGACGCTGCATCCCCAACTGGAGGTGCGGACACGATCGTCGGTGGTGTTGCCAATCCGATGGTGATCTTCCAAACAAACTTCGGCGATATCCCGATTGAGCTGTTCGCAGATCAGGCACCGAATACGGTCGCCAGTTTCCTCGACTACGTCGACGATGATGACTACATCAATTCGTTCATCCATCGATCGGTCACCGACTTCGTTATCCAGGGCGGCGGTTTCACAACGTCACAGGAAACTTTTGTCCAGGGTACCACCGTCATTTCTGCAGTGCCGACTGATCCTCCGATCCTGAATGAAGGAAACGGAATCGGAAATCGATCGAACGTGCGAGGTACGATCAGTACAGCTCAACAGGGCGGCGACATTAACACGTTTACCAGCCAGTGGTTCGTCAATCTTGTTGATAATCTGGCATTAGACGGCGTTCCACACGTCGTCTTTGGTAACGTGCTCGACATGACGGTCCCTGATTTGATCGCCGCCCTGACGACCTTCAATATTACTGCAGAAACCGGCAATGGTGCTCTCACCGACACGCCGCTTTCTGATACACCTGCGAGTGGCAACGGAAACCTTGTTGTCGTAAGCGGCGTGGTCTATAGCATCGTTCCTTCAAGCACTTCGGTCGCGGTCGACAGCGACGACATCATTTTCGGTGCTATCGGTTCCGACACACTCTTTGGCAGCGGCGGCAACGACATCGTTAACGGAAATGCTGGCGACGACACCGCGTTTGGCAATGATGGTGACGATACGCTGATGGGTGGTTCCGAAGCCGACTCATTGTCGGGTGGTGACGGTAGCGACATGGTTCGAGGCCAGGGGGCAAGTGACGATACGGTATCCGGGGGGGCGGGCGATGACACACTCGACGGCGGCCCCGGACCTTCGACACTGGTGGAGTCAGCAGACGGTGACTTCACACTGGTAAGTGGAATGGTCGCGGGAGAAGGCACGCTCACCGGAAGCGTGACAGGTACCGATGCACTGATTGAAATCGAGCAGGCACAGCTAACGGGCGGCGATAACGCCAATGTGATCGACACCAGTGGCTTTACTGGTCCGGTGACGCTTGATGGTGGTGCTGGGGGAGACGTGCTGATTGGCGGCGATGGCGGAGCCACAATCACCGGAGGGGCTGGTGCTGACACGATCACAGGTGGAACGAGTGCCGACGATCTTCGCGGGGGCGATGACAACGATTCCATCCTGGGTGGTGATGGTGAAGACACGCTTTTTGGAGACGCAGGTGATGACATTCTGAACGGAGGATCGGCGGACGATACGCTCAATGGCTCGGCCGGCTCAGACACACTCAATGGAGATGATGGTGCTGATGTTCTAAACGGAAACGGTGGGAGCGGAGACATCCTGACTGGCGCTGCAGGCAACGATACGCTCGACGGTGGTGACGGTGAGGATCGCGTGTCGGAAACTGCCGACACAGATTTTGTACTCGCAGATGCGTCTCTGACCAGCGCGATCACGGGTACGGACACACTGTTGAATATCGAAGGGGGAATCCTGAATGGCGGCGCCGGTGCGAACTCGATCGACGCCAGTGCGTTCACTGGGACATCAACCCTTAACGGTGCCGAAGGCGACGACACGCTTCAGGCATCGGCTCAGGCATCCATGCTGACCGGTGGCGCCGGTAACGACTCACTGAACGGAGGAGCTCAGAATGATATCATCACCGGCGGCACCGAGAACGACACGATCAACGGTGCCGGCGGCGACGACTCATTGACAGGTGGAGACAACGACGACCTGATTAACGGCGGCCTGGGAGCTGACACGATCTCCGGAGACGATGGCAACGATAGACTGATCGGCGTCTCCAATGCAGACATCACTGCCGCCGTTGCTGATCTGACCGATCTTAACACCACAAACGCCGACTCCATTGACGGTGGCCTGGGTAACGACACGATTGTCGGTGGTGTCGGAGCAGACATTGTCAACGGAGGCGACGGCCAGGACATCATTGACGTCGCCAGTGGGGGAGACACATCGGACGGAGTCGATACGGTCACCACATCAGTTGGTGGCGACCTGGTCTTTGCTGATCCGGAAGACACCGTCACATAACGACCCAGCGGCGCGTCCGACTGCGGCCGTTACCGTCGATCCCTGATTTGCAAACCGCCCTTCAACGCGGTGTGCCGAGCGACAATCGCTGCAGGCAGTGACCACTTATCAGCATCGCTATCGTAGATGACAACTTTCGTTCGCTGAGCGGCAAAAGCGACCGTCAACGGGATGTCTGTCTTCCGAAGTACGTTGAGAAAAGTCGGACCATTTCTGTGTGACGCAGGCAGATCGTAGAGATCAATCCGCTTGACGATGTGTCGCTCAAACAAGGTTGCATAAAGAGCGATGCCAGACATCTCGCGCTCCGCCTGACACCAGACAGGCGTTTTCTCATAACCCGATATACTCCGCAGCCCGCGGAGTGCTCGACGCACGTCCCAAACTCGCATCCCATCAAGAGTCTGCCCCAGCAGCATGAATCGACGGCGATGGTGCGTCTGCTTCCGTTCACTTTGGTCCCACGCCGTCGGCCCTACGCCTCGAGGGCAAACACAGGCCATGCTCCAGGAATTCGTTTTGAGCATATTCGCCAGTGACTTCCATGAAGTTTCGTTTGCAGGCGCAGCAATCTCATTTTCAAAGTGCTTAGCAAAACCAACCCGCATTTCGGACAGAAACTCCGTCCAGCCCTGTTCATCCAACACGTTGAGAACCTGAAGTTCCACATCCCCGGCCATCGTGTCTGCTGGCTGAAGAACAAAGAGCGACAATTCAATATTGGACTCCGGACTGAAGTCAAAAACCGATAAGTGAACGCCGTCGTGTATCGCCTCAAAGGCAGGTGTACCAACCGACTGCAGTGCCGGGACATCGTCCTTAGCTGGCCAGCCTCGGAAACACGTTTCGGTCAATCGCTTGCAGTATCTCGCCGTTTGACAGTTTGTGACATGTACATCGGAGGCGTTCGGTAACGTGGCCGTTGCTGCAAACGTCTCATCAATTTCTGTGTTTAGCTCGTCTTTCGGCAGGTCTCCGAAAACACGAAGTTGCTCAGGCTCAAAGAACTTGACGGCCGTTGTTTCGATCAACGGGTCTTCGCTTTTGAGAAATCGATTGAACCAGTGAAACGCGTGGATGCGCAGTTCCTGAGTATCCTTATGCGGTCCCTCAGTTATCTGTAGACCGATGTGATTTCGCTGGCCGTACAGTTCGTAGATGCGACGCGCCTTCGAGTAGACGTCGACAACGCCGTCCAACGGGAAGATTCGATCCTTGTCCGTGTTCGAAATCAGCAGCGGTCGAGGAGCAACCAGAGCGGCCACCTGCGCGAAGTCCCACCGGTAGGTATTGACCATGTACATGCAGTCGCAATGCCCTTCGACGCAACCGTCGACGACGTGATTCTGCAGGTTGGTGATCCCCGCAACCGGCACGGCGCATTTGATTCGCTCATCGAGAGCGGCGATCCACCACGAGTAGGCGCCGCCACCGGAGCGACCGGTTACGCCAATTCGCTCACCGTCGACTTCGCGGCGAGTCTGCAGGTAGTCGAGCGAACGAATGCAGTTCCAGGCTTCAACACCGGCTGGCGTATAGCCTCGCGAGTTCCACCACCACCGACCGTGTTTGTACGTGCCGTGGTGAATTCCTTCGATTTCTCCGAGTTGCAGTGTGTCGATCGTCAGGCAGACGTAGCCGTTGCGAGCGAACCATGCACCGTGGTGTTGATAGTGCGTCTTGTTTCCGTAGCTGATGTCTCCTTTCTTGACACGACCATGCCCGCACACATACAGGATCGCCGGTAGTGGGCCAGACTGTTCTTTGGGTCGATAGAAATTGCCGGTCACATACAGCCCGGGGCGAGACTGAAAATGCACTCGCTCAACGGCGATGTCGTCGTACTCGACAGTCCCGACGACTTCCGGTTTCAGAGAAGTCTTCTCGGGAAGCGGATCAAGACTCAGCATTTCAAACAAATGCTCGCGATGTTTCGCTTTGTCCTTTTCCCAGTCATCTATTGACTGATACCTCGTCAGCGAAGTCTTCGCGAGCTTTGCAGTTTGAGCCTCAAAGTAGCGGGCGATCATCGCATCACCGCGGCTTGTGTCTCTGGTCAGGGCATCTTCTGCGAACGTGTCACCGACAACGGAAACAAGAATTGCGTTAATAATAAGGCAACGAAAAGCAAGCTGCATCACTGATGCTCCCTGAGGATTTGCGCGAGTGACAAAGTCGACGACAAATCCTAAACCGGGAACCGTTCGGTGTGACAGCGACTCCGCCGAAAGATTGCGTCAGAAATAACTTCCCAGCAGTGGCACGACACTCCGTATCGTCAGGCCCGGGATACTGACGTGTCTTTGTCGCGTGCCACAGAAAAACGGAAATTTGTTTCAACGCTACAGAGCTCAGTCTTCGACCTTCAGCTTGATCTCGTCGGAGTTAGCTTTCAGTTCCGGCGAGTACATCGCTGAAGCTCGCGTTGGCAGCGCGCTGAACTGGCCGGGAATCTCCGCTCGCAACCGATAGCTGACGGAATGTTGCCCGCGATCCATCAGCCGCACGAAGAATGCCACTTTCTCATCGCGATACTCGACGTAGGCCGGCGTGCTGCTTCCGTTGTAACCGCTGCGAACTTCGACCGGTTCGAACCCAGCCGGTTTCATATCTTCGAAGACAAGGTATTCGTACACGTTCTTGCTACGGATGACGAGTTCCACTTCGACCAGCTCCCCGCTCTTTACCGTGTCGAGGCTCGCAAGCTTCTTGCGTTCGTACTTCACGACTTTCTGATCGACGACCTGTCCACGCGAGCCGGCAACTTTCGTTTCTTTATCAACACGAGTCAGCAGGTAGTAGTTTCGGTCAATCTTCAATTCCAGACCGGCCTTTGTAATGAAGTCTTCAAGTGTGAAGTTCGTCAGGTAGGCATTGAAGTAGACAGGCCCCTTGCCTGACCTACGAACCTCGACAACGTGCTCGCCGGAACTCAACTTGTCGCCTTCGAGAATCAGCTTATTATCAAAGTTGAACAGGTTGGACGAGTCGACCTTCACCGACTTTTGCAGCTTCCCGTCGACCAGAACTTCAATCGTCATGTCCGGTTCAGATTCGCCGCTCGCTGTCAGGTAATCAGCGAGAGCTTCGATGCAGTACGCGGTGTCACGCGTGCTGCGCCAGTACGTGCCGTGTCGGCGATTGTTGAGAATGTATTTGACGAGCCCGGCGGTGCGATCACTCTTCGGATCAGCCTTCGCCAGCAGTTTCAGATACCAGGCGTTGGCTTCCAGATCGTTGCCCCACCAGTACCACCAGTATCCACCGTTCGGCAGATTCAGAAACGCGGTCTGATTTTCCGCATCCTCGACCACGAACTGCTCGATATTCTGCAGAATCATGTCGAGCTTTTCCTTCTGTCCCTGGGCATGCAGAGCCAGTCCAAAGACCGACTTTCCGTAAGCCGAAAGTTTCGTCCGGTCGCGGTACAGGAAGTCTCGCATTTCCGCGTTCACGTGCCCAGCGTCTGTCAGGATCATGAAGATCAGGGCGTCCAGGTTGCCGGCGTAACTTTTTGTAATTTTCTTTCGTCGCTCTTCCGGATCTTTGATCGCATGGTTCTTCAGAGATCGAACATTGTTTGTCTGATAAATCGTCAGCCAGTCAATGCCTCGCTTGAGAACTCCGGCAACCAACGCAATGTCGTTCTTCGCTGCGACCTGAAGACCGTGCACAACAACAGCGGTCGTGTGGGGCGATGACTGTTCGCCGCGACCGGAGAACCAGCCCCAGCCACCATCCGCCATCTGCATTGACGTCAGCCGTTCAGTTCCATGCTTCACCATTCGGACGACTTCGTCTTCATCGAAAACAGGATTTACATCGAACGTTTCCCACCGGTTCGCCCGCTCGACGTCGTGGCCGATTTCCTGCGCATTGAGGTTTGTTCGTTTGTCTCGAATATCTGCAAGATTTAGATTCATCCTCTGCAGGATTCGCTGCGTTATCACGGTTGGAATGAATCGATTCAGCGTTTGCTCCGTGCAGCCATACGGGTACTCAACAAGATACGGCAATGCGTCGACCATTGCTCCGGCGAGTGTTGGTGAATATCGAACTTCGAGTCGCGTCTGATCCGGTCGGCGTTCTTCCGGCACACGAATCGTGATGCTCTGCGAGTCTGTATTGTTTTTCGCGGCCCGAACAACACCTGAGAACGAATCCGTTTTCAGCATGCCATGCACGAAACATGGGAAACTCATTTCGACAGCGTCCGATTCTTCATCAGTTAACGCCTTCATCCGAACGGTTGCTTCGCCTTCACCGGTCACTCGAACTCGCCAGTCAATTCGCTTTTCTCCACCCGCGGAAACCTTGATCGACTGAGTCAGGTCATCGTTCATCGGTGCGAGCGTTCCGCCGTCCATTTCCAGTACGACCTGCACGAGCTTCTCACTGTCGAGGTAGTTGTGGACGTTGGCCGAAAGTACGACTTCGTCTTTCTCCACAAAGAATCGCGGGGCCTGCAGTCGGACCATCAGATCCTTAGCGGTGACGACTTCCGACGTGCCCTCACCGACCCGCGTGCCATGCCCCATCCCCCAGACGCGAACCTTCCAGCCAGTCAGACTTTCCGGCATGGGAAACTTCGCATGAGCATTCCCTGCTTCGTCGGTTGAAATGGCCGCCGACCAGAAAGCTGTGTCTGCGAAATTCGAGCGAATCGTTGGCTGGACAAAATCGTCGCCCGCTCCGCCACCGCCTGGTGCTTCCATTCCGGAATCGGCAGCGGCCATTGCAGCCATCGGAGCAGCTTCCTTGGACATAGGCATATCCGCACTGAAACCCAACGATTTGGTGGTGTTCATTCCGGACGACAATTGCCGCATCCACATTCTATTGCGGCGGCCGCTGGTCTTTTCTGCTGAGCTAAGGTCATCGATGATATTGTTGCCAAAGATGCCGAGATTGCTCATGGCCACCTCGCCTGGCTTGACCAGATTGCCGGCCCATCGATTCAGACTGGAGTACGTGTTTGGGTTGTGGTGCCTTCGCCACTTCCAGAAAAACTCTCGAATCTCTGGAACGTTGGATCCGCCTGAGATGTACTCCAAACTCCGATCGTAAACGCTCAACACCGTCGAACCGACAAACGGTTGCCCTTCATGGTCCGTGACGCGTATGGCGACCGTCGCTTCTTCGCCGGGCTTGTACCGGTCCGATGAGGGTTCGACTTCAACATTCAGCACACGCTTCTCCGGTGGGACGATCACTTCCCTCGCTGCGGTGTGAATCTTCGCGTCGGAAATCGTTAGTCCCTCGATGAAGAAGTTCGGCATGTCGCGCTGCACGACGGCGAACTCGTGAACCGTGCTCTTACCATCCAGCCTCAACAGTTTTGGCGGCAGGTAGACTCCGTTCGTCGGCCGCAGAAACAACAGCACGCTTGAGTCTAATCGCTGCGTGTTGACCATCAGCCGAACTGTGTCGCCGGGCCGGTACTCGCGTTTGTCGGTGATCAACTCCAGGTCATTGAATCGGAACTCGCGACCGGTGAAATCCTCACCCGTGACGACAAACATGTAACCGCCTTCGATGGTATGCTCCGCCGAATCAGTCACTCGAAAAGAAAGCCGATACTGCCCTGGAGTCGCCGCTTTGAACTGCTGCTTCGCCCTTCCCAGTTCGCTGGTGGCAAGTTCCCATTGCTCGACAACTTTCTCTTCCGGCTCTCCGTCTTTATAAACGATCGAGTAAAGCGTCAGCTCACCTTCACCCTGAACTGGTTTCTGGTCGAGTGTTTGAGCCTGGAACGATGCCTGGACATCAGCCCCTGCTCGATAATGCCCACGGTTTACCCACGCAAAAACCTGGAATGGTTTTCGGGCGACGAGCACTTCGCCCTTACCAACGATCGTTCGCCGGGACTCGTCGACAACTTCCGCCGTGATTTCGTAACGATGATCCTGATCGCGGTGCATTTCTTTGGCGAGTGCCGTATCGATCTCAACTTTAACCGTACCGTCATCGGCGATGTCGACTTCCGCTTCAGCGACGATCTCAGGCGGATCATTCGCGCGAGGCCACCACCAGGCGATCGGAGCCCGGCAGCCCCACTCGCCCCAACCGGGATACCAGTCGTAATCGTAGCCAAACCACCAGTAACCTCGGCCGTAGAACCAATCCCAATCGCCGGTCGGCATCCAGCGACTATCGTGCGAGGTTCGCAGTACTTTGTACTTCACCCGGGCATTCGTAACCGGAGCCCCGAAGTAGTACTTCGCGTCGATCGTTGCCGTGATCTTTTCGCCCAGCTGCACTGGTTCGTCGGGAGCCGCAATTGTGACTTCGAATTCCGGCTTTTTGTATTCCTCAACCCGGAACGATCCTCCGCCGTGGCCATCCAGATAAAGCCGGTAGTTGCCGAGCTTAGAGTCTTCCGCAAGCTCGAACTCACCCGACAGACCACCGTACTCATCAGCTTTGATCTGCTTTGTGAAGATGTGCTCACTTTGAGGATTCGCGCAGATCACGTTGAACTTTTGCCCGGCAAACTGCGAAACATCGGCTTTGTCGTACTGAGAGTGCCGGATCCAGAATTTGAACTGCACGTTCTGATCAGGTCGATAGACCGGTCGGTCGGTGATCAGGAAAACTTTGCGCTGGTTGTATTGAGCGTCGTGCTGCCCCGAAAACCAGACACGATCAAAGCCCAGGTACGCCAGCCGACCTTCATCCGTCCGCGCAGTGATCAACCACTGATAATTTTGATTGTTGTCCCGACCGTCGATGGACAGCTGCCCCTCGGCGTTTGAGAACTCGGCAAAGTTTCGAGTGACTATCGAGGGTTGACGTCCACGCTGCTTGTTCTCAAATCGCCAGCCAAAGAACTCGACATTGGACTTTGCAACTGGTTTTCCGGTAACCGCGTCGGCCACAAAGTAAAGCATTTTCTTGTCGAGTGGCTTGCGAACAATTACGGTATCGTCGACCCAGACAATTACCTGACTGATGTTGCCTTCGTTCATCTTCGCTCGAACCAGGTAGGCTCCCGGGTGTTGCAAAGGCGTCGTTACGGTGATTCGATCGTCTACGTGTTTCGGTCGAGGCTTCAACGCCACCGTCCAATTAGCGACTCGCTTGCCGAGGTACTTCGTTTCATTCTGTGAAACGATGCGGTGGCCGATGTTCTGGATATTGATTTTGTTTCCGTCGATCCGTTGGGGACTGGTTTTCAAATACGCCTTCACATCGCGCAGCAGGGATTCGATTGCGATGGGAAAGGCCTCGAAATCGACCGACGTGCCATTACGAAACTGAAAGTCGATCACAGCTCCTCGACCTGACGGTTGAACCTGCGATGGCTCAAACCGACCCCAATGATCGACAATCTGGCCAAGGCTCTTCTCTCGCCATTGCTGATCCCCACGACCGCAGTCGCGGATTGCCTTCCGCCACGCTTCGGCTGCTTTCGGATACTGCCTGCGGTTCTCGTAGATTCGTGCGAGCTGGTCTCGCGATCGTTCGCCAGTCCCAGTCTTCGTGATCGCGATGATCTCCTTGTTGAGAGCGATGAAGTTGTGCTGCTTCGGTAGTTTGAATCGACGAACCCCCGTGGCCAGGCGAGCGATTGTTTCAGCGTCTGATAACGTGTGCAGAGCAAACGTTCCGGACTCATCCCGCTCGTCGTTCTGCTGAAAACCACTTCGCATCCAGCGAAACTGCGCCATCGTCTGTACGCCAAACTGGTTGTGCAGAAATTTTGCATATACCGCGAGTAGCTCGGCTCGGCGATGCGGCTGCAACCGCTCAATTTCGGCCAGTAACCAACGCCATCGTTCACCGTCAGATTTTGCCGCCTCAAACGTCAAAGGAATCCGATGCAAAACGGGATTATCCTCAGCGTCAACCGGGGCTCCTTCGTTGCGGTAGCCTCGCCAGTAGTTCTCTTCGAGATCCGGTAACCACGAAAGATCCGTTTTAATCTGCAGCCGCCAGGAATTCAGCGAGCCCAGTCCTGACTGAATGGCAGAAGCATACTCGTACAACAATTGACCACGTTCTGCGGCCGGTTCGTCATCGCACAATTCGCGGGCTTTTTCCAGAAGCTGCAAAGAACGGACGCGATCCCGCTCGTATGAATTTGAGTACTTGCCACGGTTTCGTCGATTGCCACGCTGAAACTTGTCACCAACGACGTCCCCGTGGTGATTGATCGATCGGTATCTTTGAGAGGCCACTCGCAGGAACCGCCAGTTTGTGGGGCGAGTGTCAATTGCAGCTTCAATCAGTTCGTCAAACTCAGAAATTCTCCCGAGTCGGTTGAGGCAGTTAACGGCGTAATTCAAATCGTTACAGACCTGCTTTAAGTCGGTGTCTGGATCCATTAGTAGCTTCTTAAACCCGACATAGGCAGACTTGAAATTACCATCATTCATCGCCTTCGTGGAAAATGCCCGCAGCGACGAACGCTCAGGCGTAGTGGCCGCATCCATCCCCGACGACATAAACACCGCTCCTGATATCACAGTTGCCAATGACAAAGGAAGCCAGGCACGTGATCGTGAAAGTCGGATTCGCATGATTTAGCTTCCAATTCTGGCCGCCGGACTGCAGCATTTTAACGTGCGTCCGAAGAAGTATTCTTTGGAATACGGGCAGTCGCAACTGAGTGTGTGAGTCTTCTTCCTGCTTGACCGTTCCCATGAAAGGGCAGGATGAAGGCAGAACGAACGAATTTGTCCATGCACACTACGATTCAGCCAGTGGATTTCTTAGCAGAGAATCACATGCAAGCTGAATCCCAGTGGATCAACGGCATGTTTTCACGAGCTGTGCGCAGGTCAGGCTATGCCTTGCCCTGCGCGGCACAGTGAGCTCAGTGAATCAGGATGAACTCGTTGGAATTCAAGCAGGCCCAGAAGAGGTCCTGTAGACCCGTTCGCATAGCGAGTTGCTGATCAGCCGGACGATTATTCTGCGCGGCAGAGTCACGGATCAGCTTACGGACGGCGGTACTTTCCTGACGGCTTGGCATTCGAGACAAAGCGGCCAGAGCGATCGTTTCAATCTTTTCTTTTTCCGAGGCAGTTGAGCGAGCGACTTTGCTAAGCAATGTTCCTCGCTCGGATTCCAAAGCAAGGTCGACCAAATCACCGTTCATCATCATCAACGCTTGCGGAATCGTTCCGTCAAATAAATCGGCTTCATCGTTCTCGTCCGTATTCCAGGCCATGACGAACTGCTGCAACCATTTCTGGCGACGTTCTTCGACTGCATCCCAAGTTGAACCGAACACTTCGTGAGCCTGCGTTGCGATCAGTAGTGAATCGAACAACTGCTCGACGGTCATCTGTTTCACGTAGACTCTACTGAAAAGCGGCTCGTTGCCGAGTGCTGGATCGTCGTCGATGTTGGATTCTTCGGAGTTAAACCGACTCGTCAGGTTGTACGCTTCCGAATTGCAGATCCAGCGAACGAGCTGTTTGGTATCGTAGCCACTGCGGACAAACTGACGAGTTAACTCGTCCAGCAATTCCGGATGGCTGACCGCAATATGTGGCCCCATGTCATCGACCTGCGGAGTGAACGCTGCTCCGAAGAAGTGCTGCCACATCCGATTCACGAAAGCGCGACCGATTTGCGGTAAATCGCCGTCCGTCATTAACTTCGCCAGTTCCGCTCGTCGATCAACGTCATCATTGGCGTCAATGCTGCGTCCTTCGAAACTAGGGAACACAGCCTTCATCACACCCTGTCTGGTTTCGTAAAACGTCGCACCGCCTTCGGGAGCGTTTATCAGAGCCATTTCTCTGACACGAGGGTTGCTCGAGATGAGCTGATCTTTGACTTTGATCTGTTTGAAGAAGCTGTTGAATGCCCAGAACTCATCCTGCGTCTGATTGTTGAACGGATGATTGTGGCACTGAGTGCATTGAAGTTGCAAACCGAGAAACACCTGACCGGTGATCGCTGTTGCCGGTACCGCCTGGTTATTGACGTGAGCCAGCAGGAAGTTTGTTGCGCCATTTTCATCGTGGCTTCCCTCGGCCGCGATAAAGTCTGTGACGATGTCATCCCAGCCACGATTTTCTGCGAAACTTTCGCGAAGATATTTTTGCAGTGCCGGGCGATTAACCTCGCGTGGATTTGATCGACCGATCAGAAGGTTTGTCCAGACGGTCGTCCAGTTTCGAATGTAGTCTTCATCGTCGAGCAACGTGTCGACCGCAATTGACCGTTTGTCGGCACGATCCTCGGCCAGGAATGCTCGTACGTCTTCGGCGGGCGGAATATGTCCCACCGTGTCAAGATAAACTCGTCGCAGCCATTCAGAATCGTCCGCGATTTCAGAAGGCGTAACTTCATTGTCTGTCCAGCCCGCTCGAATCAGGCGATCAATCTTCGCGATGACTGTTTCTGATGAGCCATTGTTCGCAACGGCGATGGCCGTCGATTTGATACTGGAATCAGACGGACGCTCGCTCGTCGCCACGTTGACCGTCGATGGCAACCGATCAGACGAGCCGTTGTCGGTTGGCCCTTTATAGACGTTTGGTAGTTGAGCTGGTCGAATGTTTCGCGGAGGTGGCACAGCGTCAGCAGTCAATATCGACGGGCCATTTTCTTCGATCGGTGGCAAAGCATCTTCATTATCCGACGAACCAACAATGTCCAATCCGCCTGGTTCCTGAGGGTCGTTCACCAAACCAGAGACCACGAAGACCAGCAGGATGCAACAGACGGAAGCGGCCATTGCCACCCAGCGAGCGGATTTGCTCTGCGAAAATGTCTCGACAGCTTCCTCACGTACAGTAGTCACTGCATTCTCACTGGCAGGCTGCGGCCCTTCACTTGCGGCTCGGTCAGCGTCCGCGGTCGCAGCAAGATCCCACTGCAATGCTCCGTGTAAATCCATATACTGGAGATAGAACCTTCGGGCCGCGCTGTTCGAGCGGATCGTTTCTTCAAGCTGCTCAAACTGTACAGCCGTAATCCGATTTTCAAGCTGAATTTCGAGCAGCTCGATGAAGTCGGTCAGATCGGATTGTTTCAGAGGATTTGTCATTGAGGCGTTCCTGCGGTGAGCCGCCGGTTAATGCACTCGAACAGGTTTTTTCGAATTCGACCGATCGACTGATAAACTGAATTGATCGGTCTATCGAGTTGCCGAGCGACGCCTTCTCCCGTACTGCCCGGCTGGTATCGCTGCTGAATTAACTCTCGATCTGCCGGACGCAATTTCCGCAGACATTCCTGCAAGGCCGCTCGTCGAAGATCCAGATCGTCTTCCTGCTCTTCAGATTCCTGAGCGATGACTTCCAGCACGTCGCCGGAAAATACCAGCTTGTTCGATCGTTTCTTGTCGCGATATTTCAACACTTCGAAATTGGCAATCTGAAATGACCACGCGACGAAGTTTGTCCCTAGTTCGAACCGATGAAACTTATTCCAGATGACTACATTGGTTTCCTGGAGAATCTCTTCGGCGTCATTCGGTGAACCGACCTGCTTCAGAATGTGCAGATAGATCCGTCGCTGGGTCCGGCTGAAGAGTTGCACAAACTCCTCACCCGGCGCGAGCGGTAACTGTATATCCGGTGATGACGCCACACCCGGTTTTCCGAACTACGAGAAGACACCGGCAGCCCGCATCCGACGCATTCTCTCGCTGTATATAAAACGCGGGAGCCACTCAGGGCTCCCGCGTCGCAGTTCTTAGCCGAAGGCCGAAACTAGCTGATCAATTCTTTGATCGGCGTTCCGCCGTTGGCGATCTTCATCGGACGGCCGTTCTTCGAGGTGTGAACCGTCGAAGTCGGGATACCCATCGCGTGAGCGACAGTCGCCCAGATATCGCCTGGCAGGTAGCTCTTGCCAACGCAGGCTGTTCCATCAGCGTTTGTCTCGCCGACTGCCTGTCCGTTGTTGAGTCCGCCACCACCCATCATCACTGACCAGCTGGCTGCCCAGTGGTCACGTCCGACGTTCTGGTTGATACGCGGAGTTCGAGCGAACTCACCCATCCAGACGATCGAAACGTCGTCAATCATGCCGCGTTGCGTCAGGTCAGTAACAAGTGCTGAGATGGCGGTATCCATCTGCGGCAGGTTGTTATTAGCCAGAGTGTTGAAGACATCGTTGTGGAGGTCCCAACCGCCGACGTTGACGCCGACTTCGATGAACGGAACTCCAACTTCAACAAGACGTCGAGCCATCATCAGGCTGCGACCGAAGCCGCCAGCGTTCCGCATCATACCACCGTTGCCAGCCGGAGGACCGCCGGTGTACATGTCGACGATCTCTTGCGGCTCATCAGAAACGTCGAAGGCCTTCATCTGCTCAGAGGTCATCAGATTGACGGCCTTCTTGTAGATGTTCGCGTGGTCCTGCGGCAGTTCGCCACGCTTCGAATTGATGAAGTTCTTCTCGATAACGCCGAGCATATCCAAGCGTTGATTCAGACGAGGTCGACCAAGGTCGCCCATCTGAGCGTTGGCAATCTGGCCATTGGCACTGACGACGAACGGAGCGTTCGTTGTGCCCATGTATCCCGGACTTCCGCTCGGTGCACCAACCGAGATGAATCCAGGAATTTCCAGTTCCTTCCGCTGCGAGCCGGCTTCGTGAGCGACGACTGAACCGAACGTCGGATGCACGACCGTTGGATTTGGAACAAACCCGGTGTGCATGAAGTATCGGCCTCGGCCGTGGTCAGCTTCACGGGTGCTCATCGAGCGAACGATCGAGAGCTTATCGAAGACTTTCGCGGTCTTCGGCATGTGCTCGGTGATCTGTACGCCAGGAGCAGCGGTATCGATGGGCTTGAACTCACCGCCATTCTTAGATCCGGGCTTCAGATCCCAGATATCGATCGTCGGTGGTCCACCGCTACACCACAGCAGGATACAGGCTTTATTGTTTTTGCGAGCCGTCGCGGCGTTAGCCTTGATGTGCTCAATAAAGTTCATCGCCGGAATAGTCGCGGCGGCACCAGCCATGTGGCTCATGAAATGTCGCCGTGACATTCCTTTGGGAGTCGGAAGTTGCATCGTGATGCCCTTTTAAAGGAAAAGGAGTTGCTGCAAATATTCGGTGTGAGATTCCGTCAAACACAATCAGTGAGTCTACGAAACGCTCATCCCGGATGGAACCACAAGCAAAGAT
>JACLAC010007920.1_pt1 | contig 22634 bp, 14 predicted proteins | sample 8027881 | NCBI WGS metagenome assembly JACLAC01 (sample SAMN15725517, study PRJNA655200) | protist metagenome | isolation source: fluorescence activated cell sorting (FACS) single amplified genomes of... | place: Spain: Blaines Bay Microbial Observatory, Mediterranean Sea | collected 2016-01-19 | reverse complement strand
CCATGAGGACGGAACGCGCGTGATTGGCGTCATGCTGAACCGCCCACTGCAATCCAATGCCCAGGCCCTGAAGAAGATTCTAGATGAGAATAATCTCTCCATGCCCAGCGAACCATCAAATCGCTGTACCTCTGGGAAAATGCAGACCGAAACGATCGATAGCGGCGAAGCTAACAGTCCCAAGTCAAATCAGGGCCTTTCGCTGCCCGCAAAGTCTCTTCATTTTGGAGGCCCGCTATCGGGGCCAATTGTCGCACTTCATCGAATCAGCGATTATGCCGAAGTGGAAACTGGCGATGGTATCTATGTAGCGGCACAAAAAGATCATTTGATCGATCTGATTCGGCATCCGAATGAACCCTGCCGCTTGATCGTCGGCCATTTGGAATGGCAGGCGGAAGAATTGCAAGCGGAAATCGAAGATGGCATCTGGCATCTGGTTCCCGCACGAGTCGATGATGTCTTCTCATCCGCGATGGAAATGTGGCCCGGAATCATCCGTTGGGCCACTTCGACGTCCTTGGCCAAGTGGATTGGTGTCCCTGATGCAAATGCCATCGGGGAGCTAAACTGATGCATCGGTTTCCGTGAGGCCCATGAGCCAATCCATGGCTCTGACACGACCTCTCGAGCAAAGTTACGACAAGCCGCCGAATTGCCCCTAACGCACCTCCAAGAGCCACAACGTGGATGATTCCGAACCAGAAGATGGTATCAAGAAAAAGTTTCGCATTCAGCGACGACGTCTAGGAAAGATCATGTTCATTGAGAAGGAAGGAACTTATGGGTTCATCCAAGCAGAAGACTTTATCGATGACGTGTTTTTCCATTCCGTCGACTGGGACGGGAGGATCACCAAGAACGGCGTCACAAGAAAGATCGATCCCGAAGTGGAATTGTGGGTCGAGTTTGAATTGGATGATGAACACCGGGAAACACAGGATCGCTTACGTGCGAAAGTCGTCCGACCGACCAATCGTCCCACAGGTCGAAAACTGTCGGGACGTGATGCTACGTTCCGAATCGTGACCCACCATCCCAATGCGCGGCGCAAAAGACCAACGTGGCGCAAATGACCAAAACGGTGCGAGTGAATCGGCCAGCATGAAACTTGCTTTGTATCGATTCCTGGACCCACAACAGAAGTGTTGATTTGGCCCGATGATCAAGTCAAACGAGAGCAAGCCGACGCAATCCTGCGCACACTCAATCGTCTTTCTTGGACTTTTTGGGGGACTTGCCACCATTCTCATGGGCAGCGATGACCTCAGCGTCCAAATCCCGTACCAGCTTGTCATTGATGTGCGTGGTCAATAATTCACGGGTCGTCTTGAACATCTCACCCACCTTGGCCCGCTGATTGGCTTTGCGAGCAAGGATGGTGTTGAAGTTTGTCTGCCTTCTCCCCATTTCGTTGGCAAGTTGTTCATTGCTGGGTTGCTCTCTCAAGGCGGTCAGCAACGCCTCGGCTTTCTCCATTTCACCCCGTTCAAGACGCAAACGAATGCGAGCTTTGAACAACTCGCGGACGGCAACGAGGTCAATGATGGAATTCTGGACTCCCCGGATATAGGCCTCTGCCTGCAGTCGCACATCATCCCCGGACAAATCAGCGACATCGAGCTGATGCAAACCTGGCACAATTGGTAATCGAGCCAGAACGGCGCCACCGTTTTTCACGTACAACAAACGGAATGGATAATCGGTAGGCGTGATTCTCAAACGGCCGTCCCAGTCAGTCCGACCAACGAATGTCATCTTGGTGGACTTCAGTTCCTTTTCGTAAAGTTCGTATCCAATCATGGGCGTGCTGGGATCCTTCTGCAAATGCAACCGCAACATCGATGCTTCCTCGAAGGGTCGAACCCGCAAAGCTGTTCGGAACGTTCGTCTGTTCTTCCTGCCCTGCAGACCACCGGCACGACCTGCATAGAAGTCCATCTTTACATTTCGACCTTCAAAAGCTGTCACATTCAGGAAGGCCCAGTCGATGGGTCCGATGATAAACGGTTTGCCGTTACGATCATTCTTCCTTGTCATGGGTTCCAGCACATCGCCGACCTTAAGACCCGCTGGTGAATCCTTGTCAAGAATCAAGCCTCCGGCGCGAAGTAATCCGGTTGCCCTCTTCTGCCCGGCATTGTCGATTCGAACCACGGGAGAGAAGGCACGGGTGAGCGTCCGGCCGATGGCTTCTGGCAACGTCCATCTGCTCTCGGCATTCAACTTGGCGACCGGACCAAAATGGCGCATCAAGGTGTCCATTTCCACAGCCTCGATCTGTACCGGTACTCGGTCTGTCTGTACCCGAACAATGAATATCTTGTCGCATGTCTCGACAGACTTGCTGACAAGATTCGCAAAGTCAGGCAGTATTAACTTGGCCTCTGGATCGCTCAGAGTGCTGGCGAAACCTCGGGAGACCAGCACCGCCTCAGTTTCCTCATCAGCCCACAGATCTTGAACGACCGTGGCATCGCCTTGCACCACCTCCAAACGCTCAGCGACACCCGAAAACGTTTTGTCGCCGTAAGCAGCAGCACGTTTTTTCACCTCTTCAATGCGGCCAGCAGTACCATGAACCTTGGTTACATATTGGGCCACATTTTCGGGGATACGAAGGCGAACGGCATCTTTGTGATTTCGCTTGATGGCCAACACCGGGTCAGCTGCCGTAATCATGTCGTAATTCATGCCACCCATATCACGCCACGCAGCGGTCGCAACGGCACGAGGGGCTTGGGCAATCCTGACTCGCCAAATCGCCGCGTAATCGCGATCAAGGAACTTTCGGAGCGGCTGTTCGATGGACGAAACGGAAACTTTCGGATCATCGGAAACCAACCAAATCAGAACTCTGTAGGGAGAATAATCCCATGGCAAGTCAACGGCGGTTTTTTTGAATTCATCGGTTGTCGACGGCGGCACCGGCTCGACCGGGACCGTTTCCGTTTCCCCCGCGGGATGGCCGTCCGTGGATGTTGCACCAGCGGGTGGGGCGTCAGAATCGGACTCGACGACCGTAGCTTCTGTCGATAGCGGTTCTGACTGCGAAGCGTCGGTCGTTGACTCAGCTTCCGGAGGTGTTGCCACCTGCATCGACCAGCCCGCACTGTTCCAGACGGCGATCGAGAGAACGATTGTCATTAAATTCCAGCGCATCATTGTCCCAGCCGCCAATTTCCTGCGTTCTGATAGAGCGAAACAATTTCCGATCCCATACCTACCAATTGTCGTCGATAAGCGTACGACTCAACCATTTGCCAAAGAGGCAAGACCGGAAGCTCGTGATGGGCGATGGAGTGCAGGTCCAACAGACGATCCCGCACCTCTTTCCAATTCTTGGCTTGTTCGAGTTGTCGCAACCCAAGCCCAACCAGTTGATCCTGACTTCCAGCCAAACCTTCCGGACCCAAAACACGTCGCGCGTCAATGATGGGTTCCCAAACAGCGGCGGACACGTAGACGATGTCAGCAATATCTTTATCTCTTTCCGGAAAAGTACGACCGACAGGCAGTTCGACCAATTTCACTTCCAGTCCCAGAAGTTTCCATTGACTGCTGATTGCCTCGCAGGCAACGCGAGAGAGGTTGTCAGGTGGGAATGCCAGACGAATGGGAGTCAACGCAGGCATTTCTAGTTTTTTTCTCTGAGCCATCGACTTCATCTGATTGGCATTCATTGCCAGCAGGAGCTTGGCCAGCGGAGGCTCATAGCGTCGTGCATCTATCTTGTGGTTATAGGCATATCCAAGCGGATCATTCAGTTCGATACCAGCCGGAAACGGTCCTGAAAGCACACGGCAACCTTCAGATTCAAGACCTTCAAGCAGTTCCCCCCTGAGAATATCTTCACGATTGATGCCGTATAACAGCGCACGTCGGAACGTTCGTTCGGCAAGAAACGGATGGTCCGAACAGGGAACCAGCATGTGCACCGTGGGCAAGGGATAATTCGCCACTTTGATCGCCTTACTGTCCCTCAATCGTATGGCGTCCGCAGGAAACAGTTGATCCAGAACATCCACTTCACCCTGCAGCAGGAGATTCACCGCATCAGCTGCTGATCCGCATCGGACCTCAACGATTTCACGAGGTTGGGTTTCCGTCTTCGGTTTCCCGGAAAGCACATAACGCACCTCATCGTCGGTGACCTCCTGGCGGCGATAATCTCCTGTGGGCGACAGAGGCTCGCCTCCAAACCAGCTACCGTCCACTGGAATCTGCAAGAGGCAGATTGGCAACACATTGGGCCTTCTTAAATTGAACGTGACCTGCTTGGGTCCCTCCAAGCCAATCGAATCAACGGCAGCTGCCCACGGCGAAAAATACTGCTGCGAACTCTGCTGAGCCCGGTCCGCCATGATATCAGCGAGAAAATGACCGCTGACTTTGTCCAACGGTGGCTCCAATTTCTCAGGCTCCAACAATAGATCGAAATGCATTCGATCAGGGCTTACTTCGACATCACCAAAGATAAAGTCGTACTCACCACCCTCGGGTCCCGCGCCCTCCATTTCGAACAAGGTTCGATACAACAAGCGGCCGGAGCGCCGAGCACCCCAATTATCCAACCGTGTTGGCTCCAACACCGTGGCCGTCTGCAGCACACCAACATTAATCAGCGGGTAGATCGTATCAACCTCCCGGACCAGTTCCCTGCCGCCCGGGATATCCGGTTTAAGATAAACACTCTCCCGCGACAGCTTGCGGGCTGAGCGGTAGTCTTTTGCAGCAAGTGCCGCCTTCGCTTGATTCTGCTTGATGGTCGCCATTCGCAGGAATTCTGCATTCCACTTGGCGACCGATGACAGATTCTCACTTGCATAGTCTTTTTCCAATCGCGCCAGCATCTTCTGAGCCATATCAAGTTCATTGGAATCCATCAACTGCTGCATCAATTGATCCGTGGTTCTGCCAATCGCATCCAGAACAGTCGATCTCTTGTACTCAGGCGCATACCGTCGCAACTCTTCCAGCATGGCCAACGTAGGTGCCAGCTCCTTACGTTTTGCGCGCGCGACGGCATCAAGCCAAAGAAATTCACTTCTAAGTTCACGCAGTCCTGAGCGATTCGGATAATCCCGAATCAGCACAGACAGGAACGGGTAGGCACCTTTGAAATCACCCTTCTTCATCCGCTCATTGGTCTCTCGCTCGAGTCTCTTTTCCCAAAAATCGATGCTCTCAATATCTGACCATCGAGCTGTGAAATCCCGACCCTCAATCCCGACAACGTTCAATTTCAAAGACCCGGTTCGGTCGGCCGGAATTTCGCGTCCGGGCAACTGCAGCAGCAGCGCTTTCGCCCAACCACCACCGGCCTTTTGAGTGAAGAACAACAGGTCATGAGGTTCTTCCTGAAGCAACTCCAACCCGGGATCTTCCGGCTTTCCCTGCTGCGCAAAATTGAGCAACTGCGCATTTGCCTTGTAAGCGCAAGGCCATCCTGTGAACCCGATGGCCAAAAGACAAAGCGAGATTGTGAAACGGATACTCATATGAATCAGACTACATGGAATGAAACGAATGGACTCTATCAATTGCTTGGAACTGGGATCCTGTAAACAACACCCTCGCTACCGGGCACCATCAGCATGCTGTCAACCAAAAGAGGTGTGGCAGAAATCGGTTGTCCCAAATCGGCTTGACCCGCAACGGTTCCTGCTTCGGCGTCAATCGCAACGATCCAACCCGACTTTCCGGCGAGGACAATTTGGCCATCACCCATGATTGGCTTTCCAACCGGAAGTCCCGCAGGAAGCTCGATCTGAAACCGTTCTTTCCCCTCAGCATCGATGCCCCGCAATTTTGCATCATCAGTCTGGTATAAGCCCAGATCACCTACCGACATGGGCCCCCAGACAACTCGTCCATCGAGCAGCGTCTTGAACTTTGGCTTCAAGCTGACCATTTCGAAACCGACGATAAAATCGGCTGCCGGGCCTGCCGTGGTAGCAATGACGGTGTCTCCCACCCCAGCGATCGTCCCCAACAGGTCAAATTCCAAATCCGTCGACGCGAGTTCACGAATTTGCTCACCCACACGGAGTCGGTACATCTTCTTGCGACTATCGGCCAACACCACCTGATCAGGGTCGTCGGTGAGCGTGATGGTGTTGGTCCAATCAACTTCCTTGACCGGATCACTTGCTGGCTGAAACGGAGTACCGATCTCTGCTCCGGTACGCCAATCCATCAGGACTGCCCTACCGGTGCTGAGCGGCAAGAACAAACCGCCTCCGGAAACCACGCCCCCGTCCTTTGGCAGACCCGATGAAAAATTCATGGTAAGCTGCCGCAGCTTCCCGTTTTCCCGTTGTGGCTCATAAACGATGATCGACTGTCGGTCCACCTGATTCAACATCAGGCTACGAGTTTCGTCGATCGCAATGGGATTTTCGAAACGGATGGCAACGGCCTTCTCACCTGGATTCTCAATTGGTCCCGTCGTCGACCCGGCCTCTTGTGCCTCCGCATCAATTTCAAATAATGCTGCCTGGCTTGTCACGCCTTGCAATGCATTACCGGCGGGCGGCATACTCAGCAGAGCGACAGGGACTCCCACATCGGTACGCCAAATCTCATCTCCCGTCTTCGGATCAGCAGCCGTCACTCGAATCGCAGAGGTACCACGCAGGACTCTGGCATAAACCAATGCATCGTCTGCTGAGTAGGGCTTTCCGATGAATGTATCCAGTTCATGCTTACTCCAATCCCGAATGACACGACCGGTATTGATCTGTAGTTCGTAACGGCCAATTCTGGTTCCCGTGATCCACATCTGGCTGCGACCTACCGCCATTTGAGTCGCGGTTGGCTGCTCATAAAACGCTGGCAGCTTGGCTGCCTCGGTAACCTGATCTCTCTCTGCGGTCGGTTCAATATCGTAGACAATCACCTCACCTCGATCAGTCAGTACGATCAGTCTGCGGCCTTGGATGATCGGTGGGACCATGACATTTCCCGTCAATCGGAAATTCTGTGTTTGCTTGAGGCCTCCGCCCGTCTCATCGACACGCAGGACCCGCAGGTTGGCATATTCACTTCCCGCATTGACAATTACGAAAACATGCCCAAGCAACTGAATGGGCGGAACGCTGACGGTTCCCGGTTCATGACCAACGTAAAAACTTTCCAAACACTTTCCGTCACGTGTATTGACCAGATAAAGATTGCTGTGGTTTCCGGCGACATAGGCACGCTGGGCACGATCATCAACACCTGGCCCTACCTCAAGTCCTTGGGGGATCTGCGTGGCCCACTTGGTTTCACCCGTTTCCACGTCCAGACAGATCAAACGCCCCGACTCCGTGGACACATAAATCTCATCTCCGCTACTGATGGGTTGGCAAAACGGTTCGTCGATCTGAGCCCGCCAGATCGGTTTTCCATCGATCTCACTGCACCGCAGTATCTCCAACGATGCCGATTCGCTGAGCAGTACGCCATCATCCAAACGCAGTGGGGGCAGATCCTTGGAATAGCCAACGAATTTACGCCACCGCAACTTTCCGTTTTCACCATCGAAAGCGAGAATTGACCCTCCGGCCCGAAAGTACAATGTGACTCCCCGCAGTTCCGGGGCGACACCTCCAGCCAACGTGGTCAACAGAACGGAATCCACTGAATCATCCTCAGGGGACGCTTCGATGGTTTCCGGCAAATTCGCGGAGGGCTCCACTAGACGCTGCTGGATCTCACTGGCTTCAAGAATCAGCTTGACGAGCCGTTCGTTATCGCGCAGATCCGGGAAATCCCGCAGCAGTTGTGTTCGCGTATCATAGGCTTCTTTGGTTTTGTCACCAGCCAACGATTCACTCATCGACGCCTCGGCTATATCAAGGCTGATGTTACGGTTGATATCGCGTTCGACTCGTGCACGATCTTCTTCAACCGCTTGTATCTGAGCCTCCAGAGTGGTCTTCAGGGAGGCTGGCATGTAGATCGGGTTTTCCATCAACTCGCGCTGCTCGTCGAGTTTTGCAAGTAACTGCTGTTTCTTGGTTGTCTCCTGGGCTCGACCCGCTGCGGATGCCAGATTGCGGGCAATGTTCACCAGCAGTGCGGCCAAGTTACCACGTTCCTCATTCATTCCCTCCTCTTCGGCAATCAAAGGCAATTTTTCTTTAGCGAGATCAACCGCTCGCTCTGGCTCCTGTTTGAATTCTGCTGCCTTGTACAATTCCGTCATCGTGATGCGGGTTCGGGACAAGGACGAATGTTGGTGTTCGTCGCCGAACAGATCCAGGAACTTCACGTACATGTCCTGCGACTTGGTATAGTTCTGATTGTCGTAATGCTTATTAGCTTCTGTGATGTACTCGTCTGCATTTTCACGGGTCAGAATCAACGTGATCCCGATTCCTGTCAGGAGCAACAGCATGATGATGGCAATGTAGCCGTAGATTTTGAAAGAGTCCCAAACCGTTTTCGGCTGCTCCGGTTTTTTTCTGGCAGGCTGAGGCCTTTCCTTTGGCGCCTCTTCCATTGCATCAACACCCATCGCCGCCACCTCAACTGGCACCGCTTCAACCACAACGGGTTCGGCTTCAACGGGTGTTGCAAAGACTTCCGCCTCCGCCACAACGTCAACTGGCGCCGGCTCGTCCTCGACGACCTCAACCTCGTCGACGCCGGCTGTCAGATCGGAATCATCGGACTTGGCAGCCGGGGCTTCGTCATATTCCCCGCTGCGCAATTCGCCGATCAGCTTGGTCGCTTGAAAATGTGTCAACTGACCATTGTCGACCAATAACTTCGCAACCGCTTCAGGAGTGATGCGGGTACCACTTTGTTCCAATTGTTCGCGTAGCGCTTCGACGATCTCTTGGTCGAGCAAGCCCAGTCGCTCCAAGCGGTCGATCAGTTCGTTTGCAAGCATGTTTTTGTGATTTCTACAGTGAAAAGAGTTCTGTCAACGGGTCAGTCCTGAAATGGCAACCGGAGCAAGCCACAGTTCAGGTATCGAACAACGCTGTTCCGTTGTTCCTTCATACGGTTATCAATTAAATTCTTCGACCTGCGTCACTTCCAGTTCCGCAAATCCCGCAATCGTGCCGGCATCCATGGCATCGACGAGTACGCGCAGCTTGGCCAGTTCATGGACCTTGACCACAAGCCGCATTCCGTCGGTGCTAGCGCTCAAGGCTTCCTTCAATGCGATGATCAAATTCTGTTTCCCAGGCGTCTCACGCTCCCACTCCTGAGCAATCACAAGAAAGCTGCCGAACTCGTCTATTTCAAGTTCAATCGACTCCAACTCATCATCCTCTTCCTCTACCACCGATGTACTCGGGGCATCCGTCTGCTGTCGCGGCATCTCAATCGATTTCTGCAAACTGAAGGCAGCTGTGACCATGAAGAAAATCAGCAGAAGGAAAGTAACATCCACCATGGGTGTCATATCCATTTCTTCATCAGGACGCTTCTTTCGCAGCAGGACCTCATCATCGAAGTCCTCATCGTCCAGATTCTCTTGAGTATCACCGCTGGCCGCCTTGCCTGTCACTGCGGCTGGCCGCACATTGACGGGCGCGGTGACTCCACCATTTTCTACGGACCCAGTAGCGATCGGTTCAACCGGGACAACCTCCGAGGCCACTTGATTTTGACGATCCGTTGTTTCCGGTCGCTCGCTGTCAATCCCGACGGTTTTGTCCGCAACAGGAACCGTCGCGTCACAATTGGGGCAACGCACACGCCGACCTGCCAACCGGTCATTGACGTGATGACTGGCGCCACACTCCAAGCAACTCACTTCGATCGACATGAGGGTAAACCTGATTCCTGTTCCGTATCGAACACGTTTTCGCCCCACTTTCTCGTTTGAAAAACCAGGAGCTTTGGTCCATTTCTCGTTCGGCACAACCAACCTGGGTTGCACGGGAATAACACAACACGCGTCATTCCTACTCTGTTGGCATCATGGCCAACGACGTTCTTATACTCATTGCTCTTTTACAGCGATGAAGGTCGAATTCAAATCCTCGAAGGCATCACCTATGATCTTCTGAATTCGTGTGACCTGTCCCACCTCCACATCAGCATCACCAAACAGCATTACATGCTGTTTACTGGCACCCATCGACTTCTCCAGTTCGGCCGTGATGTACTCAATGATCTCCGTCGCTTGGATATCTTCATCCGTACTGAAATCCGTTCCATCCATTCGCGACAAGACAACATCATCACTTGGTCCAGGATTGATAAAGATGACAGCGGAGTTCTTAGCTGAGATTGCCAATCCGTTATCAGCCTCAGGAATGGTGCCGATTTTCGTCGGATCCATCGTTGAACATACGATGAAGAAGATCAGCAACAGGAAAACGATGTCAATCATCGGAGTGATGTCCATCTCTTCGTCGTCGCGTTTCTTACGGGGAAGAGCCAGTTCCTCCTCGTCTTCGTCTTCGATCATCAAAACCGTGTCGTTACTCATCTTTCAGTCAACTTCGGGGATCGCAAATTCTCAATCCGGCACGTCAATGGCCAGACACAGCCTGACCGACAATTCATCGCTGCTTGAAACGCAGTTCCAATTCACTCCACCCGCGACTGCGAAGTCATGGGTTCAACTGTTGACGCAGCGGACCCCCCGGATGTGGAGGAAAACTTGTTCAATGATTCTCGGTACACTGCCATGAAGCGGACCAGACCCGCACCCACAAGATCTTCCATTTTCGCGATTCGAATGTTGACGTTGGCGACCAGCATCATCAGCGGGATGGCGATTGCCAATCCACAGGCAGTGGTCCGAAGCGCAATGTTGATATCTGCGGCCAAGAGGGATGGTTCGACTGATTCAGCGGTCGCGAGTGTTTCAAACGCACCCATCATCCCAAAAACAGTACCAAAGAGTCCGATCATGGGGGCACTCTTAATCACGGTGCTGACCCAACTGAGTCGATATTCAACATCACTCATCACATCACGCTGAAAACGGTCCATGACGAAGGTGCGAGCCTTCTTGTAACCCAATTCGCGGTGCTCGACTGCCATCCCAACAATTTGGGAAACAGCACGCTTGTCCCCATCGCAGTATTCGGAGATTCCCTCAAAGTCTCCACCGCTCAACATCTGCTCGACGTCATCCATGAAGAAGTCCTGTTCTTCTTCGGACTTGAAACGCTTCTGGTTGACGCGTGACCAGACGATCACAATGCAATAGAGACCCCATAGCGCAACCCCAGCAAGGGCACCGTAGGTAGCATTGGAGATAATATCGAATAGGGACATTTCAGCGAGTAGCATCGGGGATCAGATCCTTACTTCGTAGCCAGAAATTAAGTTCGTTGTGACAGTCAGAGGGCCATTCAAGGTTGCCCTGCATGTGTTCGGGAAAAGGTTGGGGCATGATCTGCCCGATCGGTCTCACTAGCCGCCAGCGGCGAAAAGCGTCTCGCTTTGCCCCCAATCCGGGACCTGCGGCAATTGGATTCCGACCAACCGCTGCTAACAGCATATTCGAGTTGCGTTTTTCCAAGTTGATTCGACTGGCCTCCCGGGACAATTTTGAAGAAATCGAGTCTTCGAGGGGAGGTCTGGAGCGTTGAATCGTTGCCCAGTGGTGGTGAATTCCCTGCATTCACAGTAATTCGACCGTGACCTGAGTCCATCATGGGACGAATAAACGGCCCAGTGGTGATTGTAACGGTAACCGAGAACCGTTCGCGTCGCTCGTTGCCGGTCCGTGGAATCTGGAACACCCGGTACATCAGGTTCCTACTTTCTCGGCTTTCGGTAACGCTGGCTGATAACCTCGAACTTGTAGCCTCCACCATCGGCCTTACTCTCAAAAACCGTCTTCGCAATTTGCGTCACTGAGGTGTATCCCTTTGACTCCCAATAGTCTTTTTCGATCTGCGCCAACTGATTTTCCAACTGGGTCGGAATGAACTTGAGCATTTGGCGATTGGTAAGGGAGATGTTGGCTTTACCCAGTAGTTGGCGGTCGAACTGCATCAGCGGACTGGCGCTATTCCACATGAAGTAAAGTCTTTTTTCATCCTCGGTCTTGACCACCCGGTACGAGTTGGGACTGCCCGACAGGTTGCGGGCAACGTCAACGCCCTGAATCGAACCCCCGATGGCTCCCAGTTCAATTTTGTAGAAATCGAGCTGCTGTGCATACAAGCCGATGTTTCGGGCGGTGAAGTTCAGTTGCCAACGCTCGAATCGTGGGATGATGTCCTCACCTTCCCCTTCAGGGCCGGGCGGCCGACTATCGCCTGCTCCTGTTCCGGCCGTGGTAGCCGTTGCATCGGTATCAGTCGTCACCAAGGTGGCAGCAACCGTACTGACCGCGTCGGTGACCGCCTCGATCGTATCTTGAAGCGTGGGTTCCATCAGTTCTTCGACTTCTTCCGCCCCAGGCGGTTCAAAATCTCTCTCAAATCCTTCAGGATTTTCGCCCCGACCTGCCGGGTTCTCGATGATTGGCTCGATCGCTTGAGGCGGAAAAGCCCATCGGCTGGTGATGAAAATAATGATCGCCATCACAACCAGTGTGCCAATGAACAAAATCAACGCCATCAGGAAGGACGTCACCAAATCGAATCGGCTGGTACGAAGCTTCTCACGTTCAGCCGTCCGCTGTTCAGCCCGCTGTTCAGCCTGCTGTTCAGCCCGCTCTTCGGCCGCAATATCGGGATGTTGATCAGTAACCGATGGCATACAGGAAACCTATCATTGAGTCTTTGAAGTCTTATGCAATCCAGCAAACAGCGTTCGGCAAGAAACCTACAGGTCATAGTTGAGGAATACATATTTGGGATTCATGGTTCGGTACCAATCCCGCCATTTCCGTTGAACTTGATCCACCTCGGCAGTGGTTGGGTCATTGGACATCCCAAACCCATCAAAACGCCGACTGATAAATCTCAACCCATCACGAGCGTACCGCCGCACAGAGTGATCCGGATCACTGAGTGCGTAGATCAGGGATGGTACAACTCGCAGTTCGTCACTCTTGCCAAGCAATCTGGCAGCAACCCGTCTTGCCTGCCACGACTTGCTGCCTCGCACCAACCGTTCAAGACGATCCATTTGAGCTGCTCGGGTAATCGGGTCCTCATCCAGTTCAAGATTGTCCGGGATCGACTTACCTTCAGTTTCGCCAGCACCATCTTCTTCCAGGATATCGAGCATATCGGTGACCTGGGCAGCCACCGGGCGGCCCTTGATCTGGGTTCCTTCAACACGAATATCCGTGGTGTCTTTGGGCAAACCGTAGCCCCCCTGAAGAGTGCCCTGGCTCATGGTGAAGATCGTTTTTTGCGTACTGCGAATCAGAAACAACAATGCAAACGCAGTACTGACAGGCGGGCGTGTTTGAGAACGATCCGTCCAGCCTCCATCGGCCCCCTGAGTTTGTCTCAACTCATCGACAACCCGGTTGTACCACGCTGGACTGAAATTCTTGGGTGAACCATTTGCGATTTCAACAAAACTCTCGAATCTTTCCAACGTGTAAATCTGATAGTAGTACCAATCGATACCCGTTCTCTTGTAGGGATTCTTCTGTCGCCAAGCGTTCATCATTCCAACGGAACGTTTGATCGGTGTTTCCGTCATCGAACCACGCTTGCGGCGTTGGACATTTTTGTCCTCCTTGTAAATCTTGATTGCTTTAGGCAGTCCTGGAATCCCGGTATCGGCGTCGGAATCCGACTCACCCCAAAGCCTGAGGGCATCGCCTCCAATCAACAAACTACTGCCGCCAGCCAAAGCGGTTGAGTTGGTCATTTCGCGAGTACTCTGTGCCATATTCCCCCGGCCGACTCCGGGATCCTGAGCATGATATGGCCAACCGCCTGATGGATCCTGTACTCGTAGCAACCACTGCAGCGATTCTGTGACTCGGTTGTAATCAAGTCGGATGCCATTGCGGTCAAGCGTCCAAATGGCCAGCATGCCATACTGACTCATCGAGATGTCACCATTCTTACTGGGATCATCGTCCGGGTAGCAAAAGGCACCATTAGCGCTTTGAAAATCCAACAGGTGCTGCTGCAGGGTCTGCAGTTCACTGCGGTAGCCGTCGGCATTGACTTCCGCGAAGAGTAAAACGCAGATGGCCATCACATAGGTTCGCTTCTGCTCTTTCCTCCCTCCACCTTTACTCAGACTACTGACAACCGACTTGGCGAACTTCAAACCTCGCTTGACTGCCGGACTGTCGGGATCATGACGACACTTGTGGTGGGCATATCCAATGAGAATTGCCTCGCCTGCAATTGTCGAGAAAGGATCTCCGCCGCCAAAGTCCTTGTCCTCCAACTTGTCCAGGTAGGCAATCCCCTGACTCACCATTTTGGTGACGACCGGATCGGTAGGGGTATACCCGAACACCGATCGTTCTGCGGTCAGCAGAAGAATGAGGGACATCGACATCACAAGGCCAATACGGCCTGATGCCCCAATGCATCCTGAGAACTTCATAACCAACCCTGTTTGTAACTCTGAAAAGAGGTGAATTTTTCTGCTCACGTGCATTGGAACTCACAATTTGAAAAAGGTGAACCGATTGACGGCCTTACGCATCATACCCTACTATCGCCCGGCGTCGAATTGATCGACGGGGGTGCTTCCGATTTGTTTTTGTCATGACTAAAGTGGCAATGTGGTAGTACCAAGGTCAGGTAGCTCAGTTGGTAGAGCACGGCCCTGAAAAGGCCGGTGTCGGCGGTTCGAGCCCGCCCCTGACCACTTCCTTCCGCAAACCTCTTTTGCACGCGAATATTCCACCAATTGCCGTTTTCGTTGGCGATTTCGTCCTTGGGGCGACTACCGCGGTTCCATCATACGGTTGAGGAAATACCCGCAAGGCTCGGTTTTTCAGGCTTTTTCAGCAATTCAACCCTGCCCAAGGCCCAGCAATCGGTCAAGGCGAACCTGGCACTTGAAAAGAAAAACAGGGATTGGACGCTACCTTTCTGGGCGATAGCTGAGCATCGAAGCGAACGAATCATGCCCGTTTTTCACCAATTTTCCATCCCTTCTGCCCACAGTTTCTTGGTGGGTGTCGATTTTCGATGCCAAAGGCTTTAGCCTGTGACGCAATGGGTGATCATCCCCACCGTATCATTTCAACTACCGCCAATTCTGAGTGGATCATGTCTACCGCACGTTTCGCGCTTCTTCTGATGGCCATCAGTTGGCTGCCCATCACCACCTCCGCGGTACAAAACGATGCACAGACCACTGTTGATCAACCGGTGGACAACGAGGCTGACTCTGCCGAAGCCGGCGTTGAGAACACCGGAAACGACCCCAGTGAGCATCTTGCTGACACGGAAACTGCGGTTTCAACGACTGTGACCGAACCGGTCGAGGCGAGTTGGGCAGCCACAGTCGACAAGGCATTCGGCGAGTGGGTTGTGGGTCCCTTTGCGAACGTGTTGTTTTTTGACTTTGGAACAGAGACGTGGTTGGGCACAAAAATCCCATTCGTAGTTGTCTGGCTGCTGTTAGGAGCAGTGTTTCTCACCCTCAAAATGGGTTTCATCAACATTCGAGCATTCAAGCATGCGATCGACCTGACGCGCGGCAAGTATGACAAAGAAGATGACACAGGAGAGGTATCTCATTTCCAGGCATTGTCGGCCGCTCTTTCGGCCACCGTCGGTCTAGGAAACATTGCCGGCGTTGCGATTGCAATCGGAACCGGTGGACCCGGTGCTTGCCTCTGGATTATTGCGATTGGAATCCTGGGGATGTCTGCCAAATTCGCGGAGTGCACCCTGGGACAGATTTATCGCGTCAAGGACGAAGACGGACATGTGCTTGGCGGTCCCATGCGTTACCTGCAGACTGGCTTGGCCGAAATAGGGTGGGCTCCATTGGGGAAAATTCTGGCAATTCTGTTCATGCTGCTGTGCATTGGAGCCAGTTTCGGAGGCGGAAACGCGTTTCAAATCGGTCAGTCCTTGGAAGCCGTCCGTGGTGACATACCCATCCTGGAAGACTACCCGATCCTCTACGGCATCGGGATGGCGATCATGATCGGTATCGTGATCGTCGGGGGAATGCGAAGTATTGGCGCTGTCGCCAGTAAGATTGTGCCGTTCATGTGCGGAGCTTATGTGCTGACTGCCCTCTTCATTCTGGCAACGCATGCAGCGGATATTCCGAATGCGGTAGTTACGATCTGCAAGGAAGCTTTCGAGCCTCAAGCCGCTTTCGGAGCTTTTCTCGGCGTCTTGGTGATCGGTGTCAAACGAGCCGTATTCAGCAATGAAGCTGGCGTCGGTTCGGCAGCAATCGCGCACTCGGCAGCTAAAACAGAGGAACCCGTCAGCGAGGGAATCGTCGCGTTGCTGGAGCCGTTCATTGACACCGTGGTGGTATGTACCATCACCGCTTTGCTGGTGATCGTAACGGGTGCCTACAACCATCCTGACATGGCCGAAGCGATCGCGCAAGACCAAGGCGCAAAAGTCACCCTGTACGCCTTCACTTCAGGCGGGTATGACTGGTTCAAGTACATCCTTTATGTCGCTGTCGTGCTGTTCGCCTACTCAACATGTATCAGCTGGTCATACTACGGCGAACGATGTTGGGTGGAATTATTCGGGGCAAGGATGTCCATCGTCTACAAGTTCCTGTTTCTTGGCTTCACGATCTTAGGCTCCATTGTGACCGCTGGAAATATTCTCGCGTTCAGTGACTTGATGATCCTCGGGATGAGTTTCCCCAACCTCCTCGGGGTCTTTCTGCTCAGCGGAATCGTCAAACGACGACTCAATGTCTATTGGCAGAAATACAAGGCAGGCGAATTAAACAACGACGAGTAACGATCCCGCTTCGGCATGACACCTTCACTGCCCCCGATGATCAGTGAAAACCTGTTGACCCAGACCATATGACCCGCATTTGCATCATCAATGCTGTCGGACTTACGCCGGAATTGCTGAAACACGCGCCGCGCATCTCCACGCTCGGGAATTCGCAAGCCATGCGAAGTCCTCTGCCGGCCGTAACTTGTACTTCCCAAGCCACCCTGCTGACCGGTTTGCCACCCCGGGATCATGGCATTGTGGGCAATGGATGGTACTACCGCGACACACAGGAAATCCGGTTCTGGCAACAAGCCAATTCACTGATATCCGGTGAAAAATTCTATGAGGGGACTGATACTGCCAAACTGTTCTGGTGGTTCAATCAGTCGGCACCCGTTAAATTCCGCGCGACACCGAAACCTCATTACGGTTGCGATGGGTCGAAGGTATTCGACATCCTTGACCACACACAATGCAATCTGGTTGAGCGGCTTGGCCCATTTCCATTCATGTCGTTTTGGGGTCCCAATGCGGGTCTCCCCAGCAGTGATTGGATTGCCGATGCAACCGCCATGGTGATGCGGGAGAACCGTCCCACGCTGACTTTGAGCTACCTGCCGCATTTGGACTACGATTTTCAGCGGTTCCCGGAACACGATCCAAAACGGGTTGCTGAACTGGACCAGTGTGCTGGAAGAATCATCGATGCCGCTGAGGACATCCAGGCACAAGTCGTCGTCGTTTCGGAATACGGACTGGTCCCCGTCCACCGCCCCGTCCACTTGAACCGTTACCTTCGTGAGATGGGCTGGTTGACGGTCCGACGTGGTCCATATGGCGAAATGCTGATGCCCGGTGAATCGGATGCATTCGCGGTCGCCGATCATCAACTTGCCCACGTCTACGTACGGAATCCCACCCTGATCGATGAGGTCGCCAAGGCGCTGCAGTCAGTTCCCGGGGTTGCCCGTGTCTCCCGTCCTGCCGAACTGGAACTTGATCATCCCCGCAGTGGCGAACTGGTCGTGCTTTCTGAATCCGATGCCTGGTTCACTTACTATTACTGGCTGGATGATGCCCGAGCCCCTGACTTTGCCAGAACAGTCGACATTCACCGTAAGCCGGGCTATGACCCCTGCGAACTGTTGATGACCAGTAAGATGCGAGCCCTGTCACGGCTTGCGCAAAAAAAGCTCGGGCTGCGGTACAAGATGGATGTCATTCCCCTCGATGCCACGCTTGTTCGGGGTAGCCACGGATTGCATCCGGAGCCCGAAAAGGGCCCCGTAATTGTCGGGCCCGGCGAGTTGCCCGACGCCATGCAGGATTTCAAGTCGTACGTCCAGCGGCTAGTGACCTGAAGCAGAATGGGAAACCAAGCCTCGGCAGTCACGCCCGCCCCGCGGTCGAATCATTGGATGGGGAGGCACCTGTCGCTACTGCATCAGTCGATTCCGACGAGGGAAAATACTCGCTTACCACACGGTAGAATTCTGCCGAGCTGGAAACTTTTGCCACATGGGTTCGGAAAAACCTGGCACCCCGTTTTCCCTGAGCATAACAACAGGCATATTTCCGCATCAGAATCGTACCCTTCTCTTCCCCAAAGCGATCAACCACCAGTCGGTAATGATTCATCATGACCTCCCGCTGTTCATCAAGGGTTGGATCGGGCGGAACCGTTTCGCCGCGTAAAGCGGCAGCCGCCTGGGCAAATAACCAGGGCCTCCCCAAACAGGCACGGGCGATCATCACCCCGTCGACATCAAAGGTTTGAAACGCAGCAACCACTTTCTGAGCAGAATCCAGATCCCCATTGCCGATCAACGGAATGCTGCGCAGATGCTGTTTGATTTCGCTGATCCGATCCCAATCAGCATTCCCACGGAACATGTCCTGAGCTGTCCTGCCGTGTACCGTCAACGCAGCCGCTCCAGCCTCTTCAACCACCTTGGCAACCTCATTGCAATTCACCGTATCGCGAGAGCAACCCAAACGAATCTTGGCTGTCACTGGCGTTGGTGCGCAAACCTCGACCAATCGATGAATGATTTGAAACATTCGCTGCGGTTCGCGAAGCAAATAACTGCCGCTATGCGCTTTTTGGGTCACCTGTCTCACCGGGCAACCAAAATTAATATCAACCACACTGACCTTGTATTCTTCGGTCAGTCGACGACCCACCTTGGCCATCGTCTCGGGATCGTTGTCCCAAATCTGCACGGCAAGTGGCCGAGGTTCCTCAGCAACGCCCCACAAACGGTCAGGATGCTCTGCGACATGCTCATCCATCCAGACAAAGCCGCGTGCATTCACCATTTCGGTGGCCAGCAGGCCAACACCCCCGAATTGCCGCACGACCTCCCGGAATGCCGCATTGGTAAAACCTGCCATCGGCGCCTGCAAAATGGGCGGATCTATGACCAAATTGCCAATACGGAGGGGAGGAGGTAGAGACATCATCAACGAAGGGATCATCAACCAGTACAAAGGACCCGTACCACTAGCCTATTCAGTGCACGGCACACTATCGATGCATTGTCGCCTGACGCCACTCCAATGCCAACAGGCTTGAGCCCCTAACCCATAGGTTTCAATGCAGGAAACGATTCACCGAGAACTCCAACAACGAAGCAAATCTGGGTCGTGAACTTCAGTCCCGACATCTCCCTCACCTGGTCATCCCTTCAGATTCGGAACTCATGTATCACTCAGCTCCATCCATCGTTCCTCACTGACATCCAATAATTCAGAGAGTTCAGTCAACTTCTGGTGCAACTTGAGTGCCTCTGCAGGATCGGTCTCAGACAGCAGTTTCTCATTGATCGCCCGCTTCTCATCATCCAAACGGGCGATTTTCTTCTCGAGGTTTTTCAGTTCTTTCTCGGCTCGTCGCTGGTCACGTTGACCCTGACGATAATCACCCTTGGTTTTTGGAGCAGGCGCCCCTGAGGCAGATCTTGATTTTCCGGCACGTTCTCGCTCTCCCTCCTCAATTTCCTTTTCGACGGACTGCAGATAGGAGCGATAATTCCCAAAGTAATTTTTGACGCTACCATCACGGACCTCGACCACACTGGTGGCGACGCGCTGCATGAAGTGCCTGTCGTGACTGGTAAAAATCACCGTTCCTTTGTAGAGTTCCAGCGCTTCGGCCAAAGCCTCAACAGTTTCTACGTCAAGATGGTTGCCAGGTTCATCCAGAACCAGAACATTTGCGGTACTCAACAGCAAGCCGGCCATGCACAGGCGAGCGCGTTCACCACCGCTGAGGACCTTGATTTTTTTCTGAATATGTTCATCTCGAAATAGCAATGCCCCAGCCATAGCAAGCAAGTCCTGCCGGGTAGTATCGCTGTCTGAAGCGTATTCCAACTGCTCAAGCACCGTGAGACGCTCATCCAGACTGCTGTAGACATGTTGCGCGTAAGTCCCTATTTCGACCCCATAACCCCATTTGATCATGCCACCGAGTTTATCGAGTGAATGCACAAGCGTTCGGAGCAGCGTGGTCTTGCCCTGACCGTTATCGCCAACAATGGCGGCCCGCTCCCCATGCTCGATTTCCAGAGTGATCTGATCGGCAACGACATGGTCGTGGTAACCAATGGACAGGTTGTCACAACGCACAGCCGTCCCCTGCCTCGGATTCACTCGGGGCGCCCGAATATGGACGGTGGGTTCATCAACCTGAATCTCGGTAGTTTGCAATTTTTCTAGTTGCTTGGCCTTGCTCCTTGCCTGGCTGGCAGTGGAGGCATTGGCACGGTTCTTGTCGATAAACCGTTGTAATTGTTTTTGTTTGGCAATGACCGTCGCATTGACACGCCGATCATGTTCTCGCCTCTCTTCTCGATACTCGAGGAAGGGATCGATCTGACCCGGATACATCGTCAGTTTTCCGTGGGAAAGTTCCAATGTCTGTGAACAGGTCGCCGCCAAGAATGATCGATCATGGCTAACAATCAAAGCTGCTTTGTTGAAATCCCGCAGGAAGTGTTCGAGCAGGATCTGGGTCCGTAAATCAAGAAAGTTGGTGGGCTCGTCAAGCATCAATAAATTGGGATCCTGCAGGAGCAATGCAGCCAATTTGACCCGGGTTTGCCAGCCGCCGGACAGGGATTTCACAGGGCCCTCAAGGTACGTACCTTTCAACTCAAATTGCCCCGCGACTTCGCCACAACGCCAGTCCGGCTCGCCACTGTCCCGCATCAGGAAATCGAGAGCTGATTCGCCCGGCTCAAAGGGATCGTGCTGGCGGAGATAGCCAATCCGCAACGAGGGATGATGGACAACTTCTCCTTTTTCAAGATCTTCTTCGCCCAACAGGACCTTCAACAGCGTCGATTTCCCCGCTCCATTGCGTCCAATGAATCCTACTTTGACATCGTCCACCAACGACAACTCAGCGTCATCCAGCAGTAACTGGTCTCCAAATCGTTTCTGAGCATCGCGAACTTGAATCAATACGGCCATTCAATCAATCAACCGGGAATCTGGAAACGGAAAAAATCACAGGCAGGCGGCCTCCAAACTTACCACTCGTGAGGGGCCCCAGAAATGGCACAACTCAAGTGGTTTTAAGTTAAAACTCGCCGCGAAAGCCCCATTGAGCGACTACCGCATACTGCAGGGATTCTCTAAATTGCAGCGGTGTTCCGCTACCCCGAGCTTGCGCTCTTGGGTTCAAACCCAAACCAACCCGCACTTGGCCGATGTGTCGGTCGAGCAACTTGCACTCCATCGGCCCACTTCCATGGGCCCTGCTGTCACCATGAAAAGCTACAGCTTGGACTACATTGACGACTTGTACGTTCAATACGTCCGCGACCCGACAAGCGTCTCAGAAAACTGGCGAAAATACTTTGAGCAGTTTTTGGTTGTCAGTGGAGGTAGCAGCAAGACCAAGCCTTCCACGAGCAGCGACGAAGCCACCGCTCAGTCGCTCTGGTTGTCGCGAATTCAGGATCGAGTCAACAATCTGGTGCGCGAGTACCGCGTCCGGGGTCACCTTGTGGCCAATCTCGACCCTCTGGGATTTGATCGACCCGACAGCCCTGAATTGAATCCTGGCGTCTATGGTCTGAATCAGGAGGACTTGAATCGGCCTTTCGATGACACTTCAAATGACAACGGTCTGGGCGGCACAATCGATGCCATTCTGACACGGTTGCGCAATACGTACTGTCGGAGTATCGGTGCCCAATTCATGCACATCGATCGACGAAACATCCGTGACTGGTTGCAACGTCGCATGGAAACGACAGAAAACCGACTGGAACTGTCACACGATGTTCAGCGTCGAATTTATGCCCGTTTGTCAGACGCAACCATCTTTGAAGAATTTGTGCGACGGAAGTTCGTCGGAGCCAAGACCTTTTCGCTCGAAGGCGCGGAAACACTGATCCCAATGCTGGACCTGGCATTAGAAAAAGCCAGCCAACACAACGTCAAAGAAGTGGTGATGGGCATGGCCCATCGTGGACGCCTCAACGTGATGGCAAATATTCTCAAGAAACGGGCCATGAACATTTTCTGGTCCTTTGATGATCCCAATCCCGAAATGAATCGGGGTGGGGGAGATGTCCGCTACCACCTCGGATACAGCAGCGACTGGACCACCGCCTCGGGTGACAATCTCCACATTTCACTGTGCTTCAATCCAAGCCACCTTGAGTTCGTCAATACCGTTGCACAAGGCAGAACTCGCTGCAAACAGGATCGGCGGCGGGACGAGCGACGACAGGAGGTGATGACCATCTTGATCCACGGTGACGCCGCTTTTGCGGGCGAAGGCGTGGTTCAGGAAACGCTCAATCTGAGTCAACTGGAAGGCTACCGGACCGGCGGAAC
>JACLAC010011899.1_pt1 | contig 22653 bp, 27 predicted proteins | sample 8027881 | NCBI WGS metagenome assembly JACLAC01 (sample SAMN15725517, study PRJNA655200) | protist metagenome | isolation source: fluorescence activated cell sorting (FACS) single amplified genomes of... | place: Spain: Blaines Bay Microbial Observatory, Mediterranean Sea | collected 2016-01-19 | reverse complement strand
AACTCGAACTCCGGTCCGAACATCACAACAGTTTCACCGAGTGAATCGTACAGTACTTAGAGAGTCAATATCAATAAAGTAACTCAATACCAATAGCAATAAATACGAAATGGGAAAAAAAGCGCAAGCTCAAGGAGCTGACTCAAAGGCCGCGCTGCCAGCCGGCGGTAGTGGAAAGCGCAATTCTAAAGATGACGCCAACGCCAAACCATCCAAAAACTCAAAAGACGATGGAGTTGTGAAAAAGAAAGACGACGGATGAAAAAAGAAAGACGATGCTTGTGGGAAAAAGTGACTCTAACAGGAGAAACAAGTTTCTAAGAAACAGCAGAAATAAATGCGATAACAGGCTGTGGAGCAAATGATGTACCCTGACTCTGACGACCTTTACTCGAATCACAGCAGCGAGAATGAGAGTGAAAACGGAGCAGAGAAGATCGACGTCAAAGCGATGCAGGAGATATGAGACGAGGTCGGAGGTAATGAGGTGGACACTTTTGTGCCACCGGTCCGCGGAGCGCAGAAGGAGAGGGCCAAAAACGAAACCATCGACATCCGCAAGCAGTATGACGATGCTTTGGCTGAGCTTGAAAAGCTTCAGGGCAAAGCCAAGCAGTCCAACAAAGACAAGCGCACGATTGAGAAGCTCGAACGAAAAATTGAGATGCTCAAAGAAGATCTCGAGGATAAGGACGGTAACGAAGAGAATGGCGATGCCGACGAAGAAGAAGTTGATGAAGGTAAAGAAGCCTTCTTCGCGCGTATCAAGCGACGAGCGAAGGCGCGCCTGAACAACTTTCACTTCCAGTGCGACGACTAGAATGCGTTCAAACGCGCTGAGGGCGGTGCTGTCGACTTAGTCGTCGACTCGTTCAGTATCAGCGTGAAGGGCCGAAAACTATTCGACGAAGCTCAGCTCAAACTGGTGAAGGGCAAACGCTACGGTTTCGTGGGTGCCAACGGCTACGGTAAAAGTACGCTACTGCTCCACCTGTGAGCCCAGAACAAGTTTCCGAGCGGTGTCTTCAGCACAGTGACGCTCGTGGAACAGGAAAGCGCGCCGAGTCGATCTGTAACCGTTGTTGAGGAAGTGTTGTCTGCTGACTAGGAGCTGTCGTCGCTGATGGAAGAAGAGCGCGTTCTGACTGAGTAGCTGGAATGCGACGACGCTAGTGCGGTCGATGAGTGAACCGTGCTCCGCTTCGAGGAAGTGACGAACAAGCTGGCTGACAAGTTATGTGGCGAAGCTGAGGTGCGGCGCATTCTCGCCGGTCTCGGTTTCTCTGACGAGGGCATGGATGCACCAACTGCGACGTTCTCTGGTGGTTTGCGCATGCGCATCGCACTCGCGAAGAGTCTTTACCTGCAGCCCGAGCTCCTGTTGTTGGACGAGCCTACAAATCACCTCGATCTCGAAGCCACTATCTGGCTCGAAGACTACCTCCAGAACTACAAGCACACAATGCTGCTTGTCTCACACGACGCAGACTTTCTGGACCAAGTCAGCACCGACACGATCTTCCTCGACCACGTGAACGGGAAACTGAGCTACTACAACAACTCGAACTACTCGCAGTACAGGCACATCGTTTGAGAGAAGAACAAAAAGAAGAAGAACGAAACTGACGACGCCAAGGCTGCACTGCACTACGTGGTCAAATTTGACTTCTCGAAGTGCAACCAGGCCATCGCCGCTAGTTCGAAGAAGGCGAATCAAGCTGTGGTAGGTGTAGGCCTGCGAGAAGTTCGATTCGACTACGACCGAACGAATGCGTGAGGCACGAAGAAGAACCAGGTGAGCACGTGTTTGTTCGAAGGACTCAACTTCAGATTCGATACCGACAGCCGTGTGGCCCTCGTTGGACCCAACGGGTGTGGTAAGTCCACACTCCTGAAGCTCCTCATGCGCAAGGTGGAACCGCTTGACGGCGAGGTCGAGTGGAGCCGCGACTGCGTGATTGGCTACTACAGTCAGAACTTCGAGATCCTCAACGAAGGCGTGAAATCGAAGGACGAGGCCGAGCAGGCCAGCGCGATGGACCTGCTGATGCGCCGGTACAACCTGAGAGAGCAGGAGGCTCGGTGAAAACTCGGCAACTTTGGTCTGCAGAGCGCACAGCACCTTGTGGCGCTGGACAATTTGAGTGGCGGTCAGAAGGCGCGTGTGTGCTTCGCTGCAATCAGCTAGTAGCGGTGCCAACATGCTCGTCTTCGACGAGCCCACCAATCACCTCGACATCGAGTCCGTTGAAGCTCTCATTGACGCTATGCAGGCTTACAAAGGTGGCGTGGTGTTGGTGACGCACGATTGCAGACTCATCACGAGTCTGAGCGAGGACGTTTACCTGGTTTCGCGCCATAACAGCAAGAGTGGGACGAATCTTGAGCGGGTGGACATTAAGAAATACGTACAGGAAATTCTGCGGGATCTTGAGGTGCGCGCTTTGCAGCTGAAGGCGAAGGCTGAGGCTAAGGCAAAGGAGAGGAAAGCGGCTGCAGCGAAAAAGATTGCTGCGCAGAAGCAGCGAATAGCTGCTGGGAAGAAGTGAACCCGATATGAATGCAGGTGACTGATGAAGACTGTATTTCGTGCTGCACTTTGAATCAGCCACTTTGACTTTTGTACATCAGATAGTGAGAATTTTTGATTCATACTAATAGAAGTATACTTGATGATGATGTTGATGATGATGTATTTGAATACTAGATTGACGGTGCCGATCGCTATTCATGTAATGTTGTTGTTGATGAGCTGTTCCTTCTAATTCATACTTCCAACTTCTTCAAAGAGGTAGAGAGTGATTTTATCTGCTCTAGAGAGAACTGTCTGGTCGCTAGTCTCATTTTTCAATATCATTTTCTATTCGATCACAAAACTGCTCACCGATTCGCGCTGTTTCTAATCCTCCTCGTCCTCTCACGTGTCTTCTATTGTACCCAGTCTCTCTCTGTACCTCAAGTCGTGATAATCTTCAATAAGCGAAACTCGAATCCAAATCCAAAATGGTTATCAAGTCGAAGCTCGGGAACGGTGTGTCCAAGCCGGGTGCCAAGCCGGCTGACACCGCCGCGCTGGCCGCTGACATTCGAGCGATCGTCGCCGGCGAGAAGACCGCCGGAATCGAGGCCAAAGCTGCAGACGCACTGCGCAGGGACATGCAGGAGTCGCTTTAGCTACACAAACAGGCGATAGAGAAAGGTCGTGAGCGGATAGTAGACGCGCAGATCAGGGCGTTCCTGCAAGAAGAGGAGAAGTTGATACGTGCGAAGCAGATGAAGGCGGCCAAGTAGGGTGTAGTAAATTGAAACGGAGAACAAGAGTGCGACTACGACCTGTGAGTTATTACTTACTGTTATTCCCAACATTGTATACAATACAGTATAAGCAGTGCATATCATAGGACGACCATCAAGTGCGGCGAACTTGCGATATTTGCCTTAATGTAGGAAATGTAGAACAATGTAATGGTGTAGGTAAGATAGACCTCGAAACCCCTCTCCAGGGGTGCCCTCGAGTGGCGTTAGAGAAACCCTCGTGAACGCTGTCGTATATACGCGGACCTAGTCTGCTTTTCTTTGTCAACAAAATGCTGCTCTTTATTAAACTGTCAACACTCGTAAACTTTCTATACGTGGACCTAGTCTGCACTCTCGTTATACGTGGACCTAGTCCGCATTTTTGCGCCTTATACGTGGACCTAGTCCGCATTTTTGCTTTGTATACGTGGACCTAGTCCGCAATCCACCTCTTCATTTCATATACGTGGACTTAGTCTGCATTCCCGCTATACGTGGACCCAGTCCGCATCCCTCTTTATTTTTGTTTACGTGGACCTGGTCCACATATTTTGTCTCTGCGTAGGTGGACATAGTCTGCATCCCGTTTTGTTTTTGTATACGTGGACCTAGTCCGCATTTACCGCTTTTATATACGTGGACCTAGTCTGCATTGATCGACCAGTACGGGGTCTGCTTGTCCATTGACAATGCAGAGACGGCGGTGGGCGCGGCACATGTCAGGGGAGTAATCACTAGATGATGAAATATGTAGGCACTTAGATACCTGATCCCCGCTCGCCTCCCCGCGACTCCGCCCACCAACCCGATATGTTTTGGCGCATTTTTAACGGAGCGAAAGTGAGATGAGCGAAACGCAGAGACAACCATTACCCCAATCACCTAACCCGAAAGACCCCACCTATGTAAGTACTTCTTTCGACTTTAATCGACTAAAGTAAGCGTAAGTACTTTGTACGTACTCGATGGAGGGGAGGAGGAGATGAAAGAGCCGATGACAAGGCTTCGGATGGATTCTCAACCAAGCGCCTCTGATGCGTGTGCCCTCAGATGGCTCTCTCGTATTGTCAGGCGACTATCGCATGGACCGGCTTGTCGGCCTAATGGTGGTGTGCCTGCGAAGTGCGCCATGGCTTACAAAAGATAGATAGACCCCGGCCTAACCGGACAAATAGTAGTTATACTAATACAAATTACTTGATAGTCTCCATTTCCGCTTCGTACCACGCCTACATATGAAAAAAACCTTTTTTGACTTTAGGGAAGAAGCCGTCGTTGCTACGTGCGCTGTTGAGGTGCGCTACCGACATCACCACCATCACTACCATGTGCATCACTTCGAGAAACCCGCCAATACGACTACAAGAGGCAAGCCTGGGAAAAGCGGAAGTAGTAGCGGTGCTGTGCCTGCCAACTAGCGAAAACGGTCACTAGTTGAAGGCGTGCACCTGCATCCTAGCATCAAGGGCAAAGTGCCAGCCAAGGGAGCCTTCCGAGCGCGTAAAGTATCGAAGGTCGAGACTGAGCCGTACGACGTGCAGAAGTAGCTGCAAGCGAAGACGAATGCCGACCGCGAGCTCGCAGAGTTCTTCGGCGAGACAGTTGATGACGACGACACTGGCGACGAGGACGAAGACGCCAGGTGGCGAAAGATGAAAAGCACGGACACGTCCGAAGTGTTTGGTGGGAAAAAGCAGCGGGTAACCATGACGAGTGCGCAGCAGGTGCGCCCGATGCGTGATGTGAGTAGCTCGCACGAGCATGTGCACTTGCATCACCATGTGGACGGTTAAGCAACGTCGATGTAGCTATAGACTAAGTAATAGTGTGACTCTACTCGCATTGATTCAGATGCTGAATACCAATAGGACATGACTATATGAATTATTACTGAGAAGCAATCGTTGTTCCGTTCTCTTTATTACCAAGTACGTACCTACCACTTCCACTGTTACTGTTATAGTGTTTCGGACTTTACAATTACATTACTACAACTTTCTCGGGCTTCTAGGTCTAGGATTGTTTCATCGGTCAAGAGAGATTTTTGGAATCGTTCGGGATGACTGAGAAACTGAATATCATGCATATATTATCAACTCTTCATGTTCATTCTAGAGCTAACGTACTCATTTTTACCACTGACTCCACTGATACTACTACCTCTTGTTAAGACAGTCAAAAATTTTCTAGTGTCGCAGTAGTAGATCTCCGATCGCTCGCACTGTCTCACAAGTAGCTTTTAGGGCACGCATACTACAACTAAACCTAAGTCATCTAAGTCTTTCACACACACGCTTGTTTGTTCGTGATTGTTCGCAGCTTGAAATAGCCAATCTGTTTCAGTACATTCGCTTTATTTTGTTCTACTCGAGACTTCTGTCTACAACTACATCTACAAATACACACCTATTATCTCAAGATGACTGTCCTGAGCAAGATCGCTATCGCCACCGTCGTGGCCTCCACTGCCGTCAGCGCCGTTGAAACCAAGAAGAAGACCTTCGGTGAGTTCCTGCCATATTGCTCATGCCTTCCTTCCTTCCTTCCATGCCCACAATACTGTGGAGTTAATTTGTTTACCAATAGTCAATCATAAATAGGTTGTGGATACCATCCTCCCGAGCGTTGCGCTCGTTGCGCGTCAATTTGATCCAAGGGATCCCGTGCAATATCGTTCAACAAATCAAAAAGTTTTTGTTTTTACTATTACTACTTACTTACACGTACTCCCCCTCTCCATCTCGATCTCCAGGTTCCAAGGTGACCTCCGCCATTGCCATGTCCTCTATGGTCGGCGACGCCAACGGTCTGATCGCCGCCAACCACTGCCAGCGCGGCACGGGCTTCCTGGCCAAGGGCATGCCGCAGGGCTGCGTGCGCGCCGCCGTTCCGGACGCGCACGCGCGCATGGCCGACGTGGACATGCTGCTGGGGCTGGGGCGCTTTCGCCGCTGGCGCAACGGCCGCAAGGAAATCCCGAGCGACGAGGAAAACGACATCCTAATCGAGATGGCGCCGGAGCCCGCGATGGCCACTGACGACCGCGCTAAGAGTTTAGGAGATGTTGCTGAAGAAGAAGCCACAGTGGAAGAATTTGCTGAAGAAAAATATGCCACTGACGCCATCACGGACAATGATCCGCTGAACTCGGGGGCTATCGTGCCGGCTTACAAGAGCCAGATTTTCGGCCTTTCCAGTGATCTGTCCAGCCGCACGCAGAACGGCATCGCTGCGGTCCAAAAATTCTTGGATGACGTGCCGGAAGACTACAAGAAGAACGCTTTGTACCTTGCGGAGGAAGCGTCCATCATCGGCGAAAGTGTGACCGAGGCCCTCCTGCAGCAGCCGGCGGTAGAGCAGGCTCTTGTTGATTTGAAGTATAATGTGAACAACGCGGTCGAGCAGGCCAAGCAGACGCTCATGGAGGAGTCGAAGAACTACTACGAGGACAAGTTTACGCCGAAGTCCAGAGAGATGATCGACTCCGCGGTCACAGTGCTGAAGGAAGAAAACGCAAAGCTGCAGGCGTACCTGCAAACGGAGGAAGGGCAGGCAAAGGTGGAGGACGCGTTGGAAAAGGTCAAGCAGGCTCAACAAGTGGCCAGCGCATTCGTGGAGCGGACCCGCACCGATCTGAAGGACAAGGACAGCCAGCTCTCGTTCAACCTGCGCTTCCTGCAGGTCGCCTTGGACGACGTCGCAGGCGACCTGGAAGAAATTATCGTGCCGACGCTGCAAGGCGAGGCCGAGAAGCTGTCGGAAACCGAGGCGTTCAAGGAAGCGATCGCCAACGTGAACGAGAAGAAGATGCTGATCGAGGAAAAGATCATTGTGCCTGGGAAAAAGCTTGCGGAAGAGAAGACGCCACTGGTAAAGAAGTTCCTGAAGGACGTTCTCGCGAAGGTGAACGACAAGAAGGAACAGAGGACCACCATTGACGTGGAAGCGGAACAGATGTAAGTGCGCCCTGCTCCTGACGTTGTTGACTCACAGGACTTACCGTCTCCGCCCGTGAGAAATTCGATTTAAGTAGAAAAAACGTTCTCTAACTCTATTAGCTGCACCTCCACCTTGCGAGGTAGCGCTACCTTCGTTCTAGATTGCCTTTCTGTACAACCTATTTTTCCAGCATAGCCAAAATCTTCCGTTGTTTTGCGCGTGGCGTTCGTTGTCCGAGGTAGTAGACGGTGTGTGCGCCGTCGGTAACCCAGCTCCTGCTGGGAGAGCCGCCATCGCATCACGTTACGAACAATACCTAGGCGAAGAAAATAACTTCTAAAAACTAAAACATTGATAAGCTATAGCTGTAGTACGTGCTACCTTTGGCATATTATTGTGCCTGTCTTCGAGTACGCTAGAAACGCACTTTAACGAGAGTTTTATGAATGCACTCTAAAGTACTTGAACTCCGGGCATCGAGAGCGCTGGTTGCACCGACGTTGTCTGAATGCACTTGAACTAAATACACCGTGTAAGTGTACCTATCGACCATCGTGTAACAAGTATAGTAATTCATCAGAAACGAAGTAAGTACGGTTGATGGTGCTGTGAGAAGACTGATATTTTGACTTTCTATGTGAATGTGATCTAGACTATAGAGTGAGAAACCATGTCTCTCTAGTTCATCTGCTGTTGATGAACTAGATGTGATGAGTGTATCAAAGTGTGAAATGCTATATGTGAGGTGCCAAGTGCAGAGAGTGTTAGTAGTAGTGAGATAAACTGAGAGGCTTGCAGTGGGGTAACTATACACTATGAGTATGAACTATTTAAACTGCAATGACTATATCCTACGTACGAACAAAGTAGAATAATTGATTTGATACTACCGGGCCAAAAGTAAAACTGTCCAATCAAACGATCAAATTTTCCTCAATACACGCGACGGTCTATACATGAGTCCGCGAGCGTTAGCACTTGCAGTTGTACTAAAAATTATACGTCACGAGGTGGAAGAGCCGAATCTGATGATATAAGTGTTAGACACCCAGTCGCGCACGATCGTGACCCTTACAATTTGGAGAAAGAAACCGAACCGTACGCGTACCTGAGCAACACAGCGGAATATAATTTTCACTAGGCCCTAGGGCTGATAAAGTGTCATGACGATTACGCACCGTTGCATTAGCTTAGACTCTGAGATGCAAAAGTCAGAATAGCAATACTAGTATCAAGCAGAGCACCTTTCAATTTGCCGCAAGCTCTAGCTCGACGTACTTCAAAATAAAAGCGTGGGGATCTTCAGAAGCGGCAAACGAGAGAAGTGTTAGTATATACTTCAGCCAAAGTGCTTAAGACCAAAATGACAACTTGTTTGCCGGTCTTGCTTTTTATCGATTATGCGATAGATCAGTTTCAGTAGCCTTTTGCTGTTGCTCCCGGTATTGTTCATATTGCAGTTTTATTTTTAATCTCTCTGGTGTGTGAGTGGGTACTTAGTACGTTGTTTCATCAAAAATGTGGGGGATTAATTTCTTTTCATCAGTATGTATCGATTTGAAGTGCGACACTCCATATCCATTTCCATACCCATACGCAACAAGTATAGAGAGCAGACAGTATAGAGTGGTAGTCGTAGTCGTAGACATAATATTCAAAAAAAGCTAGACATAATAAGTACAAATATTATCAAGAATGGCAACTGGTCTTCCACAAGGTAACGGCGCGTTTCCCGCATCGTCTGCAGCCGATATGGATGCTGAAAACGAGCGCATGTTGGGCGAGGAAATCTCAATCAAGTTTGTAATCACCGACAACTCGAATGGGACTGCGAGCACTGCTGGCGCTACTCCAGCCAGTAACGGGTAGAGCAACGGTGGCACACCGAAGATGGGCGACGATCTCAATGGACAGGTGAAGTACCTGAACCTGAGGATGGGACTCGACGTGGCCTGGGTGAAGAACAAGTTGGCGGAACTTCTGGAAGTGCAGTACAAGAGTCTCTCGCTGCACATCGGCGAGACCGACAAGATGCTGATCGATCCTATGACGTTGGTCGACTATCCAGAGATCAGCCCGGAGGCGCCTGTGGAAGTGAAGGTGGTGATCAAGGCGATTTAAGCTCCGTGCTGAGGCATTGGTCTTGCACGAACATGGGGTGGGAGATGAATGTGTTTAAGTACGTAAATAAGAATAACCGAAGAACCGTACTAGACGCGGATCTATATCATTATCGCGGGTAGATGTTGTGGAGGCAAGGATAGAACGACTAGAAAAGAGACTACACAGGCAAAAATTTGCGGGTGTAGTGTAGCCAGGATCGTGGATGACATGAACGATTTTGAATTAATTGCATTACTAGTTACTAGTGCCCTCGTACTGACTAGTGAGTCTGTTGTAGTTGTATTGGCTATCCAATGTCAGGCGACGTCAACCAATATATCGCAAATCTCTTGTCACCGGGAACTATCGGGAAGTAGTGTAGTTAACATCCTTATCGGAAAACGATTCTGTATCCGCGTCTGAAATCAATACGACTATTAATTTGACACTTATTCGCAATCGCATTTTTTCAAAAACGTTATGTTAATGCTCTACCTCAATACAATAAACTCCCTAATCAAACAGGCGGGACTGTATACCCCTAGGCCGTTGTCTGTACATAGCCGTAGAAACGAATTCGAATTTTCTGAATTTCTGTCTAAATCGGGCCTACGTGTCCGCTGGGTTCTAATAACTATTTGTGTAGCTAGTTGACGTGTGTTTTTTAACGAACAACAATAAACAAGAACGTAGCAACAGCAAGGCCTATCTTTAGCAAGTCCCGTACGGTCACCACTTCATACTACTCTGTACAGTATCTGTATCGTGCAACGAACGTATTCCTATTCATAACCTCATCGATTTCTACTCGAACGTACTCATAATAAAATAGCAAAGTCAAAGTCTCGCCCACCATGTCCGGTCTCGGCGACATGCTGGATCGAAACCCCGACGAGCGCGCGCGTATCATGGAGGACTTTAACCCGGGCAAGTACCGTGGGCTGATCAAGCACATCGGGTGAATTAAGGACAACATCGAGTGAGACCGCGAGAAGTACGAGCTGGAGCAGTAAAAGCTGCAGGCGAAGTTAGACAAGCACGAGAACGTGTCGAAGCTGGTGCAGAAGAGTCTGTCCCAGCAGGTGGACATCACCAACCGAGGTTACTCTCAACTACTGGTTCAGCACCACAGTAAGATTGAAGATTATAAAAACCTGGAAGCGAAGTGCGAGCTGATGCAGCGCGAGATCGAGCTTTAGTAAGAAGGAGAAAGAGGTTGAGCTGAAGAAGATCCACGCCAACTACAAGTTCCAGCTGCAGGAGAAGGATGGCGAGATCAAGGGGCACGAGCGGTCGATAAAGGACAAGGACGGCGTGATCACGTGATTCGAGAAAGACCTGTGAGGCAAGGATGGCATCTACAACGACCACATGGAGCTGAAACAGAAGGGCATCGACAAGCTCATCACCGAGAACGAGGAAATGGCTAAGGCGCTCGAGGACGAAAAGAAGAAGGTGAAGATCGAGACCGAGAAGATGAACGAGCGGATCAGCGTGTTTGAGGAGCGGTGCAAATTGTGAGAGTGGAACAAGAACGACATGTGAGGGAAGCTGAAAGAGGCGTTGGACAATATCAACAAGTTGAACACGCAGATCGAAGGCATATGACGGGGCGAGCGCCAGCACGACCCGGAGCGCGACAAGAAAGACGCACTCGACGCACAGCAGAAGAAGTACGAAGAGATGTTGTCGTCCAAAGACGAGGGCTACGCGAACCTGAGTCGGGACTTCTAGCTGATGGAGAAGAAAAAGACCGAGGAGCTGGTCGTGGTGCGCGAGAACTTTTGAGAAGCGAAGAAGAAGATCACGGAAGAGCTGAAGGGCGCGCGCACGGAGCTGCTGTGAAAGCAGCAGCTGCTGGACGACCACCTGAACGACGGCGAGGAGATCCGGCAGGAGTGGATGGCCAAGTACGAGGAGCTGCAGACGACGGAGCACGAGCGGTTCAGCAAGCACATGGAAGAGCACCTGGAGGTGAAGAAGGAGCGGGACGTGGCGGTGGAGGCGATGAGCAAGATGCGCGTGGAGACCGAGGAGAAGAAGATGGAGCTGGAGAAGAAGAAGTTCGCGCGCGACGACGAGAAACAGAAGCTGATTCACAAGATCAGACGGATGGAGCGCGAGGTAGAGGAACTGAACAAGACGACGGAAGAGGTGTGCAAAAGTAAGGATGCGTGAGTTTTGAAGCAGATGGAGAGCATGACGGCCATGCAGAAGCAGCTCAATTAGGTGAAAGCCAGGGAAAGAGATGTGGACTTCATCTGGGAGCAGCGCATGGCAGAGAAGGAGGTGGGCGTGAACAACATGCTGGCGGAGATGGCGGGGCTGAAGGAAGAGATCAAGATGGCGGAAGAGAAGTCGTGAATCGCGGACGAGAAGGTGTGATGATGAGAGAAGAAGGTGAAGCTCACCGAACGGCAGCTGGCTGAAAGGATCAACACGCTCGAGAACACGATCTTGGACCTGCAAGACGAAATCGAGGTGTGGAAGGGACGAGTCGATGAAGAGATTTAGTAAGCAGCAGCAGATCGAGGACAAGTGGAAAATCCTGATGGAAAAGGAGAAGGAGCGCTATGACGAACTCGAGGAAGAAAAGGACGAGGAGATAGCGAACCTGAAGGCGCGGCAGAAGAAGCTGGAGAAGACGATCAGCAAGAACCTGGAGGAAATCAACACGCTGAAGGAGACTGTCGAGGACCTGGAAAGGGAGAAGGAGCAGGAGATCCAGACACGTGAGTTGATCTTAGTAAGTACTTGATGTACGAGCCACATTGAGTACCCCTGGTCTGGGGTGCCCACCCCTCCAGACAGTCATCGGGGTGTCCCCCGCGGATGACAACGTTTGTCGTCAATGCGTCTTACGCGAAAACTATCTGCGTTATCGAACTTCTGTATGAACTCTGCTCTTGTAAATTCTTGTTAGCGTTTTACGCGACCGCAAATATTAGAGGTAAATAGAAAATATTGATGATGATGTTGATGATTGGCTAATCGGCTGATGCCTGCCGCTGTGCTCTCTTCTATGCTCTGTTTGTGATGTATATGATGCGATTCTTTTAATTACCGTGCTCCCCTGTTTGTCCCAAATTCGCTAACTCCACGCGACGTAACCCTGATGCGCTAACTCCACGCGATTCTCTTAACATCTCTCGTCTCGACGCTCGAAGATTCTTAATGCGTTTTACGCGAAACAACGAGAGAAAGAGGGATAGTTGGAATAGTAGTGCAGCAGTTGATAATTACGGCTGCCAGCGTTTTACGCAGTGGTCGCGGATCTTCGGCGTTTTACGCGGTGATTCGATTTTGAGTATGTTTACGTTTAGGATTAGCCACAAGTTGATAATCACGGCTGCCAGCGTTTTACGCAGTAGTCGCGAGTCTTCGGCGTTTTACGCGATGATTCGATTTTGAGTATGTTTAGGCTTAGCCACTAGTTGATAGTCACGGCTGCAAGTGTTTTACCCAATAACCTGCCCATTGACCCTCTTCCTTGACCCTCCTCCTCCTAACGACCCCGCCCAGTTTGATAATTACGGCTGCCAGCGTTTTACGCAGTGGTCGCGGATCTTCGGCGTTTTACGCTGTGATTCGATTTTGAGTATGTTAAGTTAGGATTAGCCACAAGTTGATAATCACGGCTGCCAGCGTTTTACGCAGTAGTCGCGGATCTTTGGCGTTTTACGCGATGATTCGATTTTGAGTATGTTTAGGCTTAGCCACTAGTTGATAATCACGGCTGCCAGCGTTTTACGCAGTAGTCGCGGAGCTTCGGCGTTTTACGCGGTGATCCTTATGAGTCCCCGATCGCTCATCTTAATCTTATGACTTATCCTTATCAAGCTTGCGCTGGGAAGCGACGGCCATGTGATGACGCGAGATTCACCAGATGCGCCGGTGAGAATCCGGGGGTATCCTTAGCAGACCGGAGCTAGCTCATCTTATGATTATCGGAACCCTGCCTCATCGTTTATGCTTGACCTCAACCCTATTTCTTAGCGTTTTACGCGAACAGTCTGTCTTGAGCTTGACCCCATTCTTGAAGGCGTTTTACGCGTGTGATTGAGAGAAAGCGGGGTTCACCGGCGTCTTACGCAGTGGCTCGTCTGCTTACCCACTACCCGACCCTTTGACCCCCCCCACTCACCCAATTACCTGCCTATCGATCCTCCTCCTGACCCGCCCACCGAGCCATCCCACTCTGGTCTCGCACGGGATTACTATTTAGTTAGCGAATAGTGTCCAGCAGTTTAGTTGCGCGGCTGCTGACGTGTCTTCGGACTTAACTTTCAATAGCGGCGGCACGTGGCGCCGCTGTGCGTGCGGTCCACCGTGGCTGGTTCAGCGCTTTACGTTCTGTGTACGCCACCCAGCAGGGTTCTGCTCCAATGTGCATATGGAGTAAAGCTACACTCGGAAGGTATCGAGAATTACTGACCCCTACCCCTAAGCGGTACTTAGCCAGATATCTAGTATATAATACTTCATCCCGGTCGCGTTTTCGTCTTTCATTAATGCTTTCTGAAACTCAAGACACATCAACATACAAAACCTTTTTGTTCCTTCTCGTATTTACTAACTGACTGTATTCTTTTTTACAGGCGACCGTCTCATCACTGGCCTGAAGTCCGAGCTCGCGTTCACGAAGGAGCAGTGGGAGGAAAACTACAACAAGCTGAAGGGGGAGTACCTGAAGCTGAAGAGCAAGTACGAGAACGACGTCGGGCCAGGCGGGGGTCAGGAGATGAAGCAGAAGGTGAGTTTCTCATGCAGCTGTACCTAACCTATAGGCTATAGCTATAGTGTCTATGCACGTCATCTAGTGTGATCTGAATGGTCTTCCTTAAGCGTACTTAGCAAGAGTAACGAAAGTTGTAATAAATTGATCTATGTTTTTATCTTGTCGTCGGCGCTGTTTTGCAAAATCCAAAATAAAATTTTTTTTTCAATTAAAAACTACCGATTCCGATACCAGCTGCACCTTGTACACACCTCAACAATCATACTACTCTTTGACCACCATTTTGTTTCCCAATCCACTCCAGGCCGAGAAGCTCGAGCGCGACCTCGCCGCGCTCCGCGAAGTGGTCGAGAAGCTGAAGGAGAAGATCCAGGAACTACGTGGCATCATCAAGGAAAAGGACCTCGAATACGACGAGATCAAGAAGGAAACCATGGACCTGCTGTTCATCAAGGAGGCGTGATATAAGAAGATGGCGGCGGAGCAGGCGGAGCTGAAAAAAAGCCTGGAAGAACAGGAGTTCATCAAAAAGGAGATGACGGACAAGGCGCAAAGGGATTTGTTCAAGATGAAGAAGCACTTCGAGAAGGCCTTAGGTAAAAAGGATGTCATTATTGGAGAGCGCGACAAGGAGATCGAGACCAACCAGGAGTGGCTGGTGGAGATCGCGCACTGGAAGAAGGAGCACGAGCACCGGTTGGAGGAGAACAGACAGCAAATCAAGGACTTCGACGAGCAGCTGATGAAGAAGGACGAGGGGTTCCAGAAGAGTCTCGACGACTTCCAGGCGCTGAAGGGCTCGAAGGAGGCGATGCGGCTGGCGTACGAGGAGAAGCTGAAGGATGCTGCGAAGGACAAAGCGAAGGACGTGTTCTACGAGAAGAACAAGGCCTCCGAGATCGCCAAAGAGAGCGAGTGACGGGCGACCAAGATCGACCTGTTGGAACGAGAGCTGACGGAAGTGAAAGACTTCGCGGCGCGCGAGGATCCGGAGAAGGTGGCGCTGGCGAAGGACAAGGTCGAGAACGAGCTCACCATCAACGAGAACAACAAGGCGATCTTGGCGATGAAGGAGAACATCGACGACTTGATGAAATAGTGAAGAAAAAGCAAGAGAGGAGGCCGCCGTGGAGACGAAGCGCTGGAAAGGGCGGGCGGAGAAGGAGGGCAAGATGAAAGACAAGGCGGAGGCGGAACTGAAGATGATGAAGACTATGATGGAGGACCAGATGCAGAAGGCGGAGATTATGGTGAAGGAGATCGAGGAGAAGTTCCGGTCGTTGCCCAACCCCTTCGAGGACGAGGTGGTGGAGCTGCGCGAACGGGTGGAGCAGCAGAAGGTGGGCATCGAGAACTTGCGCACCGAGAACGACGACCTGTCGCTGTCGCTGCAGCGCGTGACCGACACGAGCAAGAAGGAAGTGGCCGAGCTGGAGAAGAAACTGGCGTACGCGACCACTGTGCTGAACGAGGTGAGCGGCATGAAGAACATCAAGGGGCTGGCCAAGATGGAGGAGATGCTGGGCATCGACATCGACGGCGACGGCGTGATCGGCGACCCCGCCAGACAGGGCAGCAAAGTGGTCTTCGGCGGCGAGAGCTCGGTCGAGGGCGCGGGCGGCGCTGGGGCTGGCGGTGTGCCGAACGCGCAGATGACGGAGATGCACCGAGCACGTTCGACGATCGCGGGCATGGGAGCGCCCGGGGCGACGAACAAAAGTCCGAAGGGCAAGAAGATGGTGAAGCAGAAGACGATGGCACAGAAGGAAATCGAGATCGCGCAGGCTGCGAAGGCCAAGATCGAGGCCGAGAAACAGAAGCTTGTGTTCAGGAAGAGTGTGACCGAGCACGACGCGATCTTTAACCTGACGGACGAACAGAAGACGAAGATGGAGTTCGAGATGCAGAGCGCGAAGGAAAACGAGGATCCGACCAAGTACGACGGCGAGGCTAACAAAGCGAAGATTGAGGCAGATAAGAAGAAGCTAGCCGATCGGGAAGCTCTGGCGGCGACGAAGAAGGCGGAAGGAAGTCCGAAACGGTCGGGCGCGCCGGGTTTGTTGTAAGCAGAGCCTGAGCAGGTGACGAGGCACATGCAGATACACGACTACAGTACGACAAGCATCTGGTGGCAAAGGTAAACACTTTCAGATGAATTTCTACGTGATCTAGATGAACAAATTCTCTATAAAGAGAAGCTCCTCTTTCTACCTGTTTAAGTATCATGATGTCGGGGTACTACGCTGTTTGATATCAGGAGCGTCGTTTAGGTTCTCGTTCGTTTAAAGTTGTGGGCAGGTTTCAAATTTTCAAGTGCTTTCGATTTTTTTCCGAAAAGTTTTGCTTGCGTAGGTGTACGTTTCCGTCATAATGTCGAGTACGACTTCGACGAAAAAATCTTCATCCAATCTACATGTATTGCTTGCTTAATCAGATCGCGAAATTTATCTACGAAACAGTATTCAGTGAAGGAACAGTTAGACGATAACATAACAGTAACACTAGGTAGATCTTGGTCTAGCTATAGAAGGAGTTTCACCAGTTCAAGTTCCATCACAGTCTTCTATAACAAATCTTCAAGATGCAGGCCGTTGTCGATCCGCAAGCTCAAACGCAAGGCGGCAACTCGACGTCGTCTTCCTACAACGGCTCGCTGGCACCGCCGAGCAACTCGGCAAACCAGTTTCCGGTCGGCATGGACCGTCCTGACATCCGTTCGCTCTGCAAGAGCCTGGTGTCGCAGGTGTTGGCCGCGCTGCGCAGCAACAAGAAGTTTCAGCATTCGCTGGAGGTGGCCCCGTGGGAGGAGGTGGGCAAGGGCAGCATGGCGGCGTCGTTCCACCTGTCGCACCTGCGCTGACGGCTGTGCCTGCCGTGAAACGAGCCGGACTTCAAAATTGCGGATTTCGAGGCGTTTTACCCGCTGATCGAGGTGGTGAAGGCGCCCGAAATCGGCGGCATCGCCACGCTCAGCGCGCTGCAGAGCCTGGCGTCGCTGCTGCACGCGTTTCCGTGGAGCCTGCAGGTGATACGGCAAGTGGTCGAAGGCGTCGAGCAGTGCAAGTTCGAAGAGACTGCGCGTGACTTCGACGAGAGCGTCCTGTACAAAAAGATCGAGGTGCTCATGCTCTGCGTGACGAAAACCAAGGAGGTAGCGCTGATGCAGGCCGCCAATGGGGCGCATCAATCGCTGCGGTAGAGCGGGTCGAATTTAAGGTCGATGGTTTGCGAGGTCGTGTTTGAGGCTCTTATGAAGCGGTTTCACGACCCGACGGTTGAAGCAGAGAACGCGGCCGCGAAAGGCGCTGCGAACCCGTTTGCGCTCGCGCTCGGGGGTGGGAGTGCCGACAAGGGTCCGAGCATGCTGCTCAAGCAGGCATCGCTGCAGGCGCTGCTGGTGATCGTGTCTGACGCGCCGCCGGAGTTCACGCAATTCGTGCTGGAGTGGTCTCTGACCGAGATCAACCGCGCAACACCCGAGTATACGGCTGGATCGCTGGTAGCAACTGAACGCATGACGGTTGCGGTGACTGCTTTAAGGAATGCGCTGGAGCAGAACAACAACGAACTCAGTGGCAATGTTGAGGACGGTGAAGGCGACGAAAAGGCGAGCAACGCCGCTGAACAGTGACAGATCAACTTGATTCCGTATGCCGTGCTGAATGCGATCCAGAACAACAAGGGCAACGCAGCTGTTCTGGGCCTGCTGCTGCCCCTGGTGAACCGCATGATCGAGATGGCGTTCCAACAGGAGAACTGGTTGTGGATCGAGGCGCTGCTGTGCAACGGCTACCTGCGCCTGCTGCGTAGCTTCGTGCCGGAAAAACTGCTGGTGATGCCGACCGTCCGCCAGAAGCCGCTGCTGGCGGTGCCGCCGCCTGCGCCCGTGGAGCAGGATGCGGACGGTGCTCAGTCCGATGCGACGCCGGCAAGCGCCGCTGGCGGCACGGCAGCGCAGAAGGCGTCTGAAGCGCCGCGCACGAGTTCGTCCACGCCGAGTGGCGCGGGCGCGGGGGGAGCCGGCGAGCCGAAAAAGACCGCGAAAGGCGCGGACGACGGCGCCGACGAACGCGTGAAGAACAGCGAGGAGCTCGTCACGATTCTCGAGGGCTTCGAAGAGGCCCTGTCCAGCGTCGGCAGCGGCGAACTGTTCACCATCCTGTACTCGCTGATGGACGCAGTGTTCTACAAGCCGTAGGCGTGCCTCGAGTTCACTACGGTGGTGGGCGTCATCTGCTCGCGCCTGGAGCCGTACCTGGGCGAAGGCGGCAGCGCGGCGTCGGCTGCAGCCAAGGCGCGCGCGAACCGCCTGTCCAGGTAGAGCGGTCTCGCGTGTGTGTGCCTGACGCACATCCTGAAGGCCATGGTCGAGCTGCCGGTGCAGTACGGGCCGGCGCCGACGGACGAGCCCGCTAAAGGTTTACCTTTATATGCTCGCAAGGACATGTTGATGTCTGCGCTGGAAAAGTTCAAGGAGAAGCCGAAGAAGGCGCGGTGAATTTTCGAGCCGATCCTGAACGACGTCCTCGAAGGCATCACGATCGAAGTGCCCTCGCTTCCGCCGGCTGAACTGCTGGAGGGCACCGACTTGCCGAGTCAGTACGAGGACTGGGCGGTCAAGCTGTGCTGGTTGTTCGTGCACTGTCCTCTCGTCGACTATCCCAGCATCGGCGAGTTCTTCGGACAGAACAACGAGGACTCTATCCACTGCTTCGGCGTGTTCTGCGCGCAGTTCGACTACTCCGGCATGGACATCGACAAGGCGCTGCGCTACCTGCTGCAGTCGTTTCTGGTGCCGAAGGAGTCGCAGCAGATCGACCGCGTGGTGAAGATCTTCGCGCACATGTACTACGTCCGCAACGTGGGCCGCGGCAGCGCGCGCAGCCTGAGCAACGCGTCGGCTGGCGGCAGCGAGGGCGCTGATGGTGCATCCGGATCCGGTGCGGCCAAAACAAACAGTCTGGTGTCGGCCTTCAACGGGCCGGACGCGGCGTTCACCATGTGCTTCTCCATTCTGTTGCTGAACAGTGACCAGCACAACAAGCAGGTGAAGAAGCGCATGGAGAAGGCCGACTTCATCCGCAACAACCGCGGTGTGAACGAGGGCGAGGACTTCGACTTATAACTATTACATAGGATCTTCGACAGCATCCGCGCGCTGGAGATCAAGACGCCGGAGACCGGCGGGTTCAACTGTCCGCTGATGGAGGGGCGCTGGAGCATGTTGCGCGACCTGGAGAAGTCGAACCCGCGCGAGAACATGGTGCAGCGGAAGGTGTCCTTCGTGACCGTGCGCAATTCCAGAACGGGTGTGACTTTGAGCGAGGAGCGCATCACATACATGGGCCACCTGCTGCACCGGCTGTCCTTCTTGAGCTCATGTGGCAAGCAGATCTTCGAGACGCTCGTGAAAGTGCTGCACACCGACCGCTTCGGCCTATCGCCGGCGTTCAGGTGCTTGGAGTACCTGTGGCGGCTCGAGGACTTGTATCCGGTCACGGCGGGCGAGAGCGCGAGCGTGCACAAGAAGAGCTCGTCGTGCATCCAGCTGCTCTTCCAGGAGGCGCTGGCGATCTTTCGCTACAATTCGTCGCACGCGTCTAATCAGCAGATGGCGGCTTTGTTGAGTGCCGACGACTGGGCCGAGCAACTTTGATGATAAAACAGACGTCCCATCCAGTGCTTCAAGCTCTTGTTCAACTTCGTGCGCATCGCGCCGGAGCGCATGGTCGCTGACACAAGTTTCGCGGTCGTGTGCGTGCTCTTCGCCTTCTACGGGTGCATGGACGCCGTGAGCGCGAAGGTGCTGTACCGGTTGAGGAGCAAGGACAGGGGCGATTGGAATGACACTCCGATGACCAATAAGGCGCTGGCCACCATCGTATCTGGCATCTGGAACACGTACTTCAAGGCGCAGCACAGCATCGAGAGTGGTCACGCGCAGGACGCCGACGATTTCTTCGGCGCAAAGTCCTCGCCCTTCGTGCCGATCCAGGAGACGAAGAGTGGCATGTCGTTCATGCTGAGCGCGGTGGCGGGTATGCTGAACGTAGTCGATGGTGAAGCCAGTGCGCAGATGGCTAGCACTGACAACTACGACGGCATGGGCGTTGCCACGACGATGGGTGCCGGCGGCGCGAAGGGCGGCGGCGGTGCGAAGACGAAGAACTCGAGTGCAAAGGCCTCTGCTGCGCCGCAGACTCAGGCGCAGCGTGCGTCAGGCTCCTTCAAGGGTGACAAGGACGATGAAGCTGACTCGCCAGTGCAGCACCCGATGAAAACCACGTTCACGTCTATCGCCGGGCTGCACTCCAACCTGGAGCCGGCCGGCCGCGACTCCAAAAGCATTGCCGAGAGTGGCAAATCTGGTCCCGGGTCGCCGCACAAGGGTAAGCCGTCGATGCCGCCGCCTGCGGCGCCAGGCTCGGGCGTGCCGTCGCCGACTAATTCACGGTCGCGCAAAGACGCGAGCGACTCGGAGGCGGCCAGCACCGCAGCGGGCGACGCCGAGAGCAGCAAGGATAGCGCCATGGGTCACGGTGCCGGCGGAGATTCTGAAACGATGAACGATCCGCTGAGACCGTTGATTGACATCGCCTTCCAGCAGTGCGACCCTTTCGACGTCCTGGGCGACCTGAACCCGCGACAGCTGGTTGTGTTCCTCACGACCGTGCTGAAGGCGATGCTCCACACACTGCACCCTATCATCACAGCTGCGTCGACGAGAAGCGCACAGGCGCAGGAAGAGCACCTGGTGTTCGCAATTAATGCCAGGAACCAGCAGCAGTTCGCCGGCCTGAATGCTGGGGCGTTCTTCGCGTTTGCGCCGCCGAGTGGCATCAGCACGGTTGCGATTGGCGACGGCTTCGACGTGCTCAAGTTCGTGCTCAAGATGCTCACGAAGCTGTGCCGTCAGCAACAGCTGCAGGCTGCGGCGGATCAAGTGCAACTGATTCCGCCGCCGTGGATGCCGGCTGAGCACGGGCTGGACCTGTTCCAGCTGCGCGTCATCGGCAAGACTGTCCTGGAGTGCATTCTCGGCTGCCCGGTCGACCTGTCGCTGAACGCGCTGCAGAGCTTGAACAGCGGCGGCGGCGCGGCGGGTGCCAACAGTCTCAACCCGAAGCACAACGAAGAGCTGACGCCTGCTGAGAGACAGCGCTACAGGTACCACTACCGTGTGAGCGTGCGGACGGTCACCATGGCGCTGGTGGCCACGTACCGGTTCAAGGAAATCTGGGGCAGCGCCGGCTTCTGCGAGATCCTGACCACCTTCCTGGAGCGCGGTGGGCCTGAGATCGTCGGTGTGGAGCACACCTCGGTGAAGAAGAACAGCGAGTCCGGCGGGGCGCCGAAAGTCATGTCATGCGCCGACCGCGCATATCCGCTGGAAGAGAAGAAGCTCTTCGTCGTCTGCAGCAACGCGATCGCGAACGTGGTGCAGTGCTTCTTCCAGAGCGTGCGACCGGGCGAGATCCACCGGCTGTTCAACACGGCCGACGAAGTCGTGCTCACGTACCGCCTGCTGAAGGCGGCTTTTCCGTCGAACCCCGTGGGCGCGGCCAACTACAACGCGAACATGAACTTCAGCTACGGAGGCAACCTGTCTATCTCGAAGCTGTTGGAAACCACCATGCTGCTCTTCCACCCGCAGGTTGGTCCTATCGTCGGTCTGTCGAGTTTCACACACATGCTGCAGGTACTGCCGACGCCGGTGAACAACACCTACAACACGCCCTTCAGCCCGAACAACACCACCGCACCGACTCCGCAGGAAAAGCGCGACACGCAGGAGGTCACGACCAAGCACGCGTGCAAGCTGCTGCTCTCCTTGCTGCAGGTGACGAGCATGCAGGTGACGAACGCGCAGCAGTCCACCGAGATGAACGCCATCCTGAAGAACGAAGAAGTCGTGAGCCACATGTGGTGCAAGGTGCTGCTGTGCTTCACGCAGCACCTGAATAAATTGAGGGAGGTGCAGGCGGACAGGGCGAACGACAAGGCGACCCGCGGTGACGTGCAGATGCACAAGGCTGCGCAGACGGACTTCCTCAACCTGCTGGTGGACCTGCAGGAGGCTGTGCTTCACGCCGCGGTGAGCAACACGTATGCCAGATTCGTAGGCATAAAGCTGATGGAGGCGCTCGTTGCGTGCCTCACGCGCAGCTGCCAGGCGAACGCGCCGGCGACCATCCTGCAGTGCGCCCTGTCGATTAGCACCAAGTTCTTTCTAGTTAACCTGAAGAGGCTGGCGACGCAGAACCGCTTCGACCAGGTGTGGCTCATGGTGCTGCGCCTCATCCTGCTGCTGCACAAGCACGGACGCGACTCGGGCGACGAGATTCTGGCCGAGCTTACCCTGGAATCGCTGAAGAACGTGATCCGCGTCATGCTCGACGAAGGGCTGCTCGAGTTCGACATCGACAACAGGAACCGCAGCAACGCTGCGCGCTCCGACGGCCGGGACAAGGACATGGTCTGGTGGCGCGTCACCTGGGATAACATCGAGCACCTGTGCCCGGGGTTTAGGGCGCTGATGGAAGAAGAACGGCGGGACTACGAGCAGCACATGACGC
>JACLAC010023019.1_pt1 | contig 22657 bp, 19 predicted proteins | sample 8027881 | NCBI WGS metagenome assembly JACLAC01 (sample SAMN15725517, study PRJNA655200) | protist metagenome | isolation source: fluorescence activated cell sorting (FACS) single amplified genomes of... | place: Spain: Blaines Bay Microbial Observatory, Mediterranean Sea | collected 2016-01-19 | reverse complement strand
AATAGCAGATAATGCTACAAAATTAAAGTCTACTGTTAAAGATGTAAACAATGCCAAAAAACAAAAGGCAAAAGAATTGAATAAAGTTGCTGGTGGTCTTTAAACAATTTCATCAATATTTGGTATTTCAATTAAAGGATTATATCTTACAGAAATTATTGATTCTATATTGTCTGTATTTAATTTTCTGATAGTATCATTGTGTAATTTTAAGACATTCATAATTATAAAGTAATTAATTGGGGAAGACATAGCCATTGAGATAATATAAACATCAAAACGATTAAAAGTTTTGTAAAAAAGATGATAATTATAAAAGTAATTCCAAGCTGCCAAAAAATAAAATATGTATTTTCCGGTAGTTTGCTTGAAATATTCCTTTTTTCTATGTACTTTTGTTAGAATTCCAACGGCTATGTATAATGAAAAAACCATACATATTAAATAACTCGTATAGTTTGTATAATATAAAATCCAAGTAAAACTATCTCCAGAATTTAATTCATCCATAAATTTCGTATCTTCATGACCATTGTTAAGTATGACTATTGAATGAAAATTGGTTATTGTATCTGTCAATCCAATAATTAAGGAACTAATTAAAAGATAACCAATATACATACAAAAAGAAGGTATAAGAGAAGACCTACCTTTATCTAATTCAAATGTTTCTTTTGGAAATTGTCTATATATAACATAACTCGCTTTGCAAATTTCACATTGATTGTATTTTTCATTATCTCTATTTTGCTCTCGCCATTTTTGTAAACAGGATTCATGGACAAATGCTGTTGAGCATCGGCAAGGTTGTATTAATTCTTCTTCCTCATTACCTATTAAACATATTCTACACTCCCTACCATCATTCATAGTTATATAAAAGATAACATTTTTATATAAGTATTATATAAGAATGTCAAGTTTTTTTAAAAATATAGCAAAAGGTGCCGTTGACTTAGAAGAAAGCATGCTTGGTCCTGATTATAAGTATTTCAAATATATTAGAACTCCTGGTCAAATGGGAGCCAGTAGTTCTGGTAATATGGGCGCAATGGCAAAAGATATTGGTGGAATTATTAATTATGTAGAATTATTAGTTTCTGGAGGAGGTCCAGCATCCAAAACAGGTGAGCCTTTAGGACCTAAATTTTATGTAAAAACAGCTGGAAAATGTAAAGATGTTGCGACCAAAAAAGTAGTGCCAAGATATATTTACATTGACAATGTACCTGATGGTAATATCCCTCTTATTTCATCGGGCTTAGGTGTTAATTTTTCTGAATTCCGCGGTCTTTTACCAGGTATTTTAGAAGATGCCGGGTCATTAAATCCAATGAGTATGTTTTCTGCCTTTCAACAAGGAGCAACTCCTGATTGTAAAGAAATAAATTTCCCTGTTCAAGGAGACGATAGAGCAAATCATCCAACTAGTGGTCATGTTGCGGTAGCAGAAATTAATGAATATAATGCTGAGAGAAACAGAAGTGAAGGTTTTTTGTCAGGTAATAGAATGCTTCGTGGAGAGAAGAGTAAAAAGAAATCTAAAAAACAACTACCACCATTCGCAAATATGTATATTACTGGATTTGGGGTTCTTTTGGTATATTTAATGTATCGGATGATACATAAGAAGTAATAAAGTTAAAATTGCCTTTTTGCGAAATAAAAACAGCTAAAACATACAACAAACTTCCTAAAATAATATGAAATTCCCATCCTGGACACTTTTGATTTCCAAACCATCGTAGCAAACCACAATTTTCCGTATGTGGATAAAAACCTATAAATAATGATGCTACTACTATAATTGAACTAATAATTACTCTAAACATGTATAGTAATTATTAGAATTTAATAACTTATCTACGACGAGAACGTCTCTTTCTGCGTGAGCGTCTGCGTTTCTTTGTATGTTTCTTACGGCGACGATGGTGTTTTGATTTTCTCTTTTTTCTACGTGTTTTACGTGTTCTACGCCTTCTACGACGTCTTCCTCCTTTGATAGCTTTTTCTGCTTCAACAAGCTCTGCCTTTTTAGCTGTGTGTTCATCCTTTAAAGTTTTATGAAGTAAGTCTGCTTTATTATGACTATTAATATGTGCTGTTTTATCTTGATCATTTGGAATAGCATCCATCGCAGCTTTAGCGGTTACTTTTGCGGCATGTGCTTCTGCTACTTGTGTATTTAAACGACCAACTTTATCTTTCAATGCAGTTACTTTCTTTTGTTGTTTATTTTTTTCATGTGCAACCCTAGCAGTTTCTTCTTCTTGTCTAGCTTTTTCTAAATTTTGTTTAGCGGCGTCATGTTGGATTTTTGTATTCGGTGAATGGGATGTATGTTGCCTCAACGAAGACGGCAGTGTTATTACATTTTTTGGGTTTATTATTAATCCAGGAGTCATATATATATAATTGCTAAAATAAATTATATATTATAAAATTATCTGCGACGACGATGAGTTCTGCGTCTGTGGCGTTTGTGAGTTCTACGATGTTTTCTACGATGTGTTCTGTGTCTTCGACGGCGACCTCCTGCTTGTTTTGCTACCTGCCCTGCTTGTTGCTCTACACTATGTGCTCCTGATGCTAAAGCACCCTGAGCTTTGGCAGCTTGTGTTTGTAAAGTGGATAAACCGGCATTTGCCGTATTTTTAGCTTGATGCAAAGCAGCTGTTCCTTCAGCATGAGCTTTATCAATCATACCCATAGTAGCTCTGTGTGCTTTATCCGCTTCTTCTTTTGCTTGACTTGCCACTTTTTTTAAGTTAGCATGTGTTGCATTAATTAAACCTTGTAGAGCTTGAAAAGCACCACCACGTTTTCTTCTTGAACCACCTCTTTTTCGTGTTTTTCCCATTATATATATTTCATTAGAAAATATATAAAATTTATATTTTGACGCGTTTGTATAATTCCAAAGCTGCTAAACCTCCGGCAACTTGAGCAACAATGTATGGTAATAAATCAGACGCTGGCTGAGCACCCTTAGCAACCATCATAACTGTAACAGCAGGATTGAAGTTACCACCTGAAAATGGACCAAAAATCATAATAGATACGGCTAATGCGATACCAATTGGAATGGCTGACCCAGTGGCTAAAATAACATACAAGAAAAGTAAAGTTCCTAAAAATTCTGCTACTAACTTATTCATTATAATAATATAATAGAATAAATTATATTAATTGGTGCCGATACTCTGAACACCTTTGTTAACACAAGCAACTAATCCACAAGAATTAGCTCCGCCACCACCTGTAGTTACAATATTCATAGAACCACCCATAACACGTTTCCAGTATGTAACATCTGAACCTGAACCACCATTAGGACTAAATACAAATTTACATTGTCCAGATGGCAACCATGTACTTCCAACGCCTTTTCTTAAACCAAACAAAGGTCCGAAACCGTATTTAACTGGGTTTCCATATTGGTCTCTCGATGGTGTTTTAACTTTTGTTACACGACGACGAATAGCACTAGCACGGGAATTCTCACTGCCGTAGTTACGTGTTGGCGCTGGTTTAGATTGGCGTTGTAAATAGCTCAAACGACCGATAGTAGGTCTGCTTGCTAATCCACGAGTTCTATTTGTTCTGCAAAGTCCATATCTGTATTGTCCGCAAGGCATTTATATATACCAACAATATTATTTTATCCGAAAGTATTTTCGCCACTATAGCAGGTATAAAGAAAACCGTCTAAATCTTTATGTTCTTCATACACACTTCCCATGAGTTGAGCGCCCGCAACTATTACCGAATCTCCAACGAATAAATATATACTTTGCTCTGGTTTAATTTTAATGCGTTTTCTAATAATATATAAGAATTGAGCCATACTTATATCAGAAGGTACTAAATATTTCTTTCTATCGATATCTGGAACTTCGCCTCCCGTACATTCACAAATCACCGGAACTCTATTAGGATATTTTTCCATAATTCTAGAAGCTTCCTCTTGTCGTTTATGGAAAGGATGTCTATCTTTAAATGGTGTTTCTTTTGTTAAATAACTCTTACCGTTTTCGAAAAATTGTCTAATATTATATGCTACTTCTTCCATTTGATATTATAATATTATTTTTTTTTAAATATAAATAATATTATCAAAATTATTGCGGAGGTTTACCTGGTGTTTTATATAACAAACTAACACTAATATTGGATGGATTGCGCTTAATATTTGGCGCCGGAGTAATTTGAAAGTTAACAGACAAGAATTGTGATTGTGTCCCATTACAACCAACGGTAATTGGTTCAACTAGATCTATACAAGTACAACTACGGTTGAAAGTACCTAGTTTATATGTTATTGGATCAATTGGTTTTCCTTCTTCTGATACTTCACAGTATGTTATAGCTGTAAGAGTAACACTTACACCAGCACCCCAAGGCGCAGTTTGATTTTTTCCTGTTAAATGAACCGCAATTCTTGTGATTAATAACGCTTCGTAACCAATGGCCATACTTGGTGGAATGTTGGAGATTATGGTTCCTCCAGAGTTATCCAAGGCGTCTATTCCTGTTTGTGTATATATTAAATTACTATGTGGAATTAACCACCATTGGTTAGGACCCCCGGCACCTGAGGCAAAACTAGTGAGAATGATTTGTGGATTGGTACCATTAAGATAAAAATTACTACCAAAAAGAAGATGCCCAATCCTGGTAGTATTATCAGGACCAGTTGGTCCTTCTGGTCCGGTTCCTCCTGCTCCCGCAGGGCCTGTTGGACCAGTATTACCATCTTCACCAGAAGGACCGGTAGGTCCTGTAAATGATAGACCAGCAGGACCTGTGGGACCAATCGCACCAGCTGGTCCTGTAGGACCGGTATCTCCTGTAAATGATAGACCAGGGGGGCCAGTGAAACTCTGCCCATCAATGCCACTAGGACCTTGTGGACCCTGTGAGCCTTGTGACCCAGTAGGACCAGTAGGACCTGTTCCACCAGTACCAGGACAACAACAATTTATTTTATTTACTCGTTTATATTTATAACCATTATTAAAATATGACATTATATATTTATAATATAAAATAAAACAAATTAGATTACTTACTAAATATTTAATTGTATAGTGTGTCGCATTTATGGAGAAACAGGAGTAGTATAGTATAAGGCTACGCTAATATTAAATTGAGAAGTCAAACTAGGAGGTCCGTCTTTCATAAACTGCACAGCTAAGAATTTCGGACGTCCAGGGAGGGGACCAGAGACACATCCAACAGGTAAAGGTATTATTGTTTCACAGTCACAACTGGCGATTACATCAACCTCTATCAGATCTCCTACTGCTGATAGTAAGGGTATGCCCTCATCATCAACCTCACAGAATGCCGTCAAGAATATCTTAAAAGGAAGAGGCCCGATGTTGTAGCCTGTGATGTGAACTCCAATATGTGTTATTGTAATTTCCTTAAAATCAATTGCCATACTTGGGGGAGCACAAGGCATTATTGTTGGGACATTGGTTGGTAGCGCCAGCGGTGGAAGCATGATGTAATTTAATAAGGCATTAGATATATGATCTCCACCAGGAGTTAAATAACATATCTGATTGTGTTGAATGGTACCCTGCGGTGTATTATTTAATTCGTAAAAGGTAGCACCAAACAGTAAATTTCCAGCTATTATACCACGTCCCGGCGGTCCTATAGGTCCAGTAAAGGATACGCCATCAGGTCCAGTAGGACCTGTAACAGTACTATTCACGCCATTAGCACCCGTGGGACCTGTAAAACTTTGACCATCGATACCCTGTGGTCCCGTATCAGATAAATTTGAGGGTCCGGTAGGACCAGTAATACCTTCACCATCCGGACCAGTTGGTCCAGTAAAAGTTATACCATTTGGCCCTTTTGTCCCTGTTGGTCCTGTGATACCCCTTTCGCCTGTTGGCCCTGGAAATCCATTTCCCGCAGAAGGAGGACAACAACAATTTATTTTATTAACTCGTCTAGTAATATAATTATTATAATTACAATATGACATTATATATTTATAAAATAAAATAAATAATACCATTGCGTGACTTACTAAATTATAGTTTAATAACTAACAGTAGTAGAATATTTAAGGGAGACCGGTTATTATATTGTAAAATAATGATACGCTAATACTAGGAGTAGCTATATTTGCTGGTTGAGCACCTGGACCTAACATAGCAAAAGAGATGGCTAAACCAGGTATCACTGTTCCCTGCGGTGGTACTCTACAACCGATCTCTATAGGTCTGTCCAGCGTGATACAAGTGCAAAATCTCGAAAATTGAAACGGACGACCTGGTAAAGTATTCGAAATAATATCAGTACCAAGAATAAAGCCGGGGGTGGTAGGGTCGTATGGTTGTCCGTTAAATGAAACATCGCAAAATGGGTAAGCTTTAAGAGTAACACTATAACCTAATCCCCAACCAGTGCTTGGAGAAGAATTAATTGATGTAAGATGAACTGCTACTGCTGTAATTTGTATATGTTCGTAAGGAACTATCATACTTGGGGGGAGCGGTTCAATGGTAGGAGTCACGGAAATATTACGTCTTAGTAGCTCAGCGGCGTCAGTGTCTAAGATTTGTCCTCCGGGAATCAACCAATAGCTGTTACCATTATTGCTAGATCCCACACTGAATGTAAAAGGGGGACCGGGCACCGGCGGTACGCCGGTACCGCTAGCATATGAAAAGGATGCCCCAAATACAAGTTGATCGATAGTTTGTTCGATCTCTATTGTCGGTCCTGGTGGACCTGTTGATCCTGTTGAACCTCCAACATCATTAGCACCTGTCGGTCCAGTTATAGTACTATCAACTCCGTTAGCCCCTGTAGGTCCAGTTATGGTATCTTGTCCATTATCTCCTGTAGGCCCTGTTATACTGCTACTGGCGCCAGTAGGTCCAGTCCATCCTAAACCGTCTTTTCCAGTTGACCCAGTAAAACTTAAACCATCGTCACCAGTAGGTCCAGTAACTCCTATTGGCCCAGCTTGACCTCTTGGGCCAATATTTCCACTTCCTGAGTCATTTGGACAACAACAATCTAATTTTTTAATTCTTTTATTAATGTAGTTTTTATAATCAGAATAAGACATTATATACTCATTATAGAATTTAAATTTCTAGTTCAATTGCTAAATTATATAAAAATAAAAATTTTATATTTTACTTACTAAATATGTTTAATTATTCTGTAATAATTCTTGGAGCAATATTCATCGTTATCAACTCATGAAACAATAACTTACAAGCATAAGGTATATTTACCTGCGCAAAATCGGTTCTATTGTCACACGTTTTACACAAATGAATTCCCTTTTTATCATTGTAAATAGCCAACATACCACACTTTTTACAGCAATGAGTAGTGAATTTATCAGAACAGTCATATATTCTTCCTTTTGTAAATCTACCTGCGCCATGACTAACCATACAATCACGCTCCATTTCACCAAATCTCAAACCTCCTTCTCTAGCCCTACCTTCTGCTGGTTGGCGTGTCAATACTACCATAGGACCACTACCTCTAGCATGAGACTTATCTTTAACCATATGCTTCAACCTCTGGTAGAATGTTGGTCCGTAAAAGACACTGGTTTCAATTTGTTCACCTGTCATACCATTATTTAGAATTTTATTTCCATGCGCTTCGTAACCATGTTTTGTCATTAGCTTACAAATATCTTTTACGGGAAAATTATTAAAACTTGTTCCATCGCCAAATAATCCTAGTTCCAAAAGCACAGAACCAAGTAGTGTTTCTTTAAGCTGACCAATTGTCATACGACTGGGAATTGCATGTGGATTAATAATAATATCTGGACGCAATCCATTTTCATCAAACGGCATATCTTTTTCCGGTAGAATAATGCCTATAGTCCCTTTCTGCCCGTGACGACTAGAGAATTTATCTCCAATAACAGGCTTACGAAAAGCCCTAACCCTAACCTTAGCAAAGGTATAACCATCGCCGTTACAATTCACATAATTTTTATCAATATAACACTCTTCATTTGCTCTGTAAGATTTACTTTGGTCTTGATATTTAATAACTTTAGTGTGGTCATTTCTATTTTCTTTAATAGGAACTACTTTACCTAAAATGATGTCTTTATTTTCGATCAAGGTGTTTTCTGGTACGACACCTTTATTATTTAATTTTCCATAATTGCCAAATTTCATACCTTTTGTTTTAGTTTTATCTGGTCTACAACGAATTTCTTCGTCGCCATGAATCTTTTTATCTTCGTCTTTTTCTGTATGATAAACAGTGGCAGCAAACATACCTCTATCAATCGCACCTTGATTAAATATGATACTATCTTCTTGATTATATCCTGAATATGACATAATTGCCACCATTACCACCTCGCCAGATGGAATTCTATTTAATTTAATATAATTCATTAGTCGTGTATCTACAAGTGGTCTCATGGGATAACTCAAAATATATGCTGTTTTGTCCATTCTGGTAGTGAAATTGGTTACATACATTCCCATAGCCTGTTTTCCCATGGCACATTGATAAGTATTTCTGGGAGATTGATTATGTTCTGGAAATGGAATACAAGATGCTAGAATTCCAAATATAGTACTAGGATGAATTTCACAATGAGTGTATATGTAATTATATTTATCCATTTTTGTTAGTTTATGTCTGTTCATAGCAATCATTGCGAAATTTTGTTCTTCTGGGTCAATATACTCTAAAATAGAGTCATCTACGGCGTGATTGACTAGCAAATCTTGCCATTTAATTTTTTTATCTTTAATTTTATTAACAATATCGGGGGTAATAACTAGTTTATTGTTTTTAACTTTAAGTAGTGGGCGTGTAGGTCTACCGGCTTCATTACAAACCCTAATTTCTTTATTTGTGTAATCAAATACAATAGATGTGTAAATATTGATAATACCAGCGTATTTTTTATTGAGTAAATTTAAATAAAGCTCATAAGGTTCTGACGAAATTCCAATCCAATTGCCATTAATTAGAACTTTCACTTTATTAAATAATTCTTGAATGGGGATATCTTGAATTTTTACAACAAATGGTTCGATCATTTCATACAAAGGCTTACTATTTGAACGAATGGTAATATGAGCCATATAACTTAGATTTTTAACCACTCCTACAGGTTGTCCCTCAGGTGTTTCGGCTGGACAGATATAACCCCATTGTGTGTTATGTAATTTTCTAGGAGGAATAAGTTTGCCACTTTTGTCAATAGGAGTATTAATTCTTCTTGCGTGTGACAAACTAGAGATATAAGTAAGGCGATTCAAAACTTGAGCGACACCTACTTTTGAAGAACTTGTATTTTTAATGCCAAAATCACCTGTAGCTAATGCTCTTTTAATTCCGTTTTCAATAGTTGTAGATTTAACAATTTTATATACGTTAGTTTGGTTGATAATATTGGTATAATTTTCGGTTGATTTCCACGAACCGTTATTAATTTCTCTTACAATTTGTTTCTGCATATCTTTTACAAGTTTGTTAAAGTAATTTCTAAAAAGATTATTTAAAAGTGTTCCTGCCAAGTCAATTCGTTTATTAATATAAGAGTCCCTATCAGAAGGAGTGATCCATCCAAAACTGGTAGATAGCAGTTTATTTGCCATAAATCCCAAAAAGTATTTTTTTTGCGTTTCGGTTTTACAGTGAGGAAACAAATCGTTTTCAAGAACAGATACAGTAAACTCTTTCTTTTTTCTCTCACCTGCTTCTTTTTCCATATTAATAGGAGTATACATTGCCAAATTAACAATATAATCCAGTGCTTCTTCTTTTGTGATATGTTTGGCGGCTTGTACAATGGATGCTTTGAGTCCAAATAACATTTTTTTCATTTTTTCATTATCAATATCCAAGACAATCATTTCACAGATTTCTCTGTCTGAATTAATACCCAATGCTCTAAACAAGATGAATAGTGGGACAGGTTGTTTAATACGGGGGATTTGAATGTATATAGGATGTCCAAATCCAGAATTTCTAGAAGCAATCATCATATTTATTTGTTTTGGTGAAATACATCGATGGTCAGGGACGGATTTAATTTCTGCTAACCATTCCCATTTGTTATTATTTTTTTTAATATTGAAACAATATACTTTATTTTCAGCGGCTCTTTCTTGTGGAATAACAATTTTTTCACTCCCGTTAATAATAAAGTAACCTCCAGCATCTACGTAACATTCACCAGTAATTTTACAGTCAAGATGTTTATATTGTTTTAATACACAAATATCAGATTTTACCATGATTGGCAATTTGCCGATATGAATTTTTGGCAATGTTTTATGAAATGTTTCAGATTGGGATAAATTATCACCAAACCACCGAATAATTTTGACATTTAAATCAACAGTCATTGCTGAAGAGTACGTAAAATTACGCAATCGAGCTTCTTGTGGGAACATAAGTTTTGTGGCGCCATTATTTTCGTGAATTTGTGGTCTATAGATATGGAAATTACTGAATGTAATCACCATTTCCAATGTATATTTATCGAAATCTTTGTTATAATCGTGTTCTGAATGTATGGTAACCGGATTAAACATATCGATTGTTTTTTGAATTTCGTGATTTACAAAATGATTATAAGATTCTAATTGATGGCGAATACATCTTGTCAAATGTTGTCCGTCAAAATAAGATTCAATAATACTCCACGGCATTTCTTCCATTGCTTGATGTTTCTCTTTGGTTGTCATAGTTAAATTACTACTATTCATCGAGTTAAATTACATTTCAATTTATCTTTAAATAGTTTTTGAATAAATTATGAGTTTCTTTAAATGGTTTCGCCAATAAATAATATTTCACTATATATATATGAATAATTCACCCAAAAAGAACAACAATCACAATAAAAATATTTTCTTTTTCATAAAAGACCTCTCAAATAATAACCCCTTTTTAGACCCTAGTAGCAACACTACTATAAATCCACTTTTTTCGCCCCTACAATCTTGGAATAAAAATAAAAATTTACTACTTTTAAATGATAAAGATAATAGTAATAATGATTTTAAGACAAAGAAAGATGATTTTACAATGAGACTAGATACTATTATAAATAAAATACGAGAAGAAAGAAATCAAAATAAAAAAAATGACAAAAATGAAAACTTATTTAAATTAAAAACTACATTAACCAACCAACAATTGTTAAAAGATAAGGATAAAAAAGTATCATTTAACCCAAAACTTTCACCAAAAGACGCAATTGATGATTTATTATTACAAATTACAAAAAAATATGATTTAGCAAGCACCAATGTTCCCAAAAATAAAACACTTGTACCCAGAATTAAACCACCACCACCTCCTCCTCCTGGATTTAAATTTAACCCAAGATTTAATCATAGAAGAAGCTCTTCTATTTATTTGCCTCCATTCAAAAATACACCTATCCCTCCACCACTACCGGAAATTAAAAAAGAATCAAAAATTATTGATAAAGAAATCAATGGATTAAAAGATTTATTAGACCTTATTGAAGAAAATCCCATATCACCTTATATTGAATACAATATTAATATGAAATCTATTCACAATATTAAAAAACCACTAGGAGAACTTAATAACATGATTGGGATGAATGGATTAAAAGATTCCATTGTTGATCAAATTGTCTTTTTCGTTCAAAATTTACACGTAAACAAAAATGCTCTCAATCCAGATTTTATGCATACCTGTATTTATGGTCCACCTGGTACTGGAAAAACAGAAATAGCAAAAATTATGGGTAAAATATTCTCCTCTCTTGGTGTTCTTAATAAAAACTACTTTAAAAAAGTTACGCGGGCAGATTTAATCGCAGGTTATCTTGGTCAAACAGCAATGAAAACAAGAGATGTTATTAAAGATGCACTGGGTGGTGTTTTATTTATTGACGAAGCTTATGCTTTAGGAAATCCTGAGAAGCGCGATAGTTTTGCCAAAGAATGCATTGACACATTATGCGAAGGTTTAAGTGACCACAAAGATAAATTAATGGTCATTATTGCCGGATATGAAGAAGACCTTGATAAATGTTTCTTTGCTTATAATCAAGGGTTAAATTCAAGATTTCCTTGGAGATTTAAAACAGATGACTATAAAGCAGGAGAATTAAATAAAATATTTCAGAAAAAAGTTCTTGATGCCGGTTGGAGTTTAAAAGACGAAATACCTGATTCTTGGTTCGAACCAAAAATGGATACTTTCAACTTTTATGGAAGAGATATGGAAACTTTATTATCAAAAACAAAAATAGCACACGGTAGGCGAGTTTTTTGTAAGCCAAAAAGTGAAAAAACAAAAATTATAATGAAAGATATTGAAAAAGGTTATAAAATGTTTGTGGAAGTTGGGAATAAAAAAGATAAAAATACTACAAAAAATATACTTCAGCATATGTATCTGTAATTAAGTTAGTTATTCGTTGTTTTTCTATCTATTACTATTAGTATGGAAAAAAGAAAAACCATTCAGGTAAATCCAGCTTTTTTTAAATTAGGTAAAAAAACTAAAAGTAAAAAAGATAAGAAAAAACGAATGGATTTAAGACAAAGTATTAAACCTAACAACCTTAAAAAACAACTTTTAGCTAGAATTAAAAATCACCAACAAGAACAAAAAAATAAAAATAATGATGACTCGCGAGAAAAAATAGATGAATTTCAAACTGATTTTAATTCTTCTTTGAATTATCTTCAAACTATGATAAAGCAAAAAAAGGAGAAAAAGAAAAAGAAAACTAGAAAAAGAAAAAAAAAAGAACAACCAATTCCTAACGTAGCCACCATTCATACACAGCCCTTTTCTAACGAAAATGTTATTGCGCCACAACTAGTCAATCCACCCACCCAAAATTCATTTACACCAGCACCAGCACCAGCACCACCTTATGGATGCTTAAAAAATGGTTCTAAGCCTACCTATTCACAATATATGAAAACGATGAAAAAAAAGAAAAAATCAAAACCTACTTTAGTACTACCTCCAAAACCACCTCCCACAGCCTCCGTAGTAGAAAGAAAAGAAAAATTAAGTAAATTAAAAGAAAAAATGGCTTTACCCAAAAAAGAGAAAATTTTAAAGACAATTAGTAAAAAACGCACTATTAAGATTTTTAAATTAGGAAAAAAAGAAGGAAAAGTTGGTGTATTAGTAAAATCCGGAAAAACAAGAAAAAAAGTTAGAGAAGAACAAAAAGTATTACATTCTAAATGTATTCTAGAAGTTAAACGTTATCTTAGAAAACATAATTTAATTAAAGCTGGAACTACTGCGCCAGAAAACGTACTACGGAAATTATATGAAGATAGTTTCTTAGCAGGCGATATATACAACAAAAATCCAGACATATTACTTCATAATTACATGGAACAAGACCATTGATAGCTATGACTTTAACTATTATGTAAATATATTTAAAGTCTCTCCTTTAACTTAAATTAATAGATGGGAATTCATGAACAGTTCTTTAAGATTGAAACAGATGCTTGCAAAAAATACGGTGAAAAAACATTGGTTTTTCTTCAATGTGGTTCATTTTTTGAAACATACGGGTATAAAAAAAACAGACAATTTCGCAATAAATATTATACGGAATATAGTAGAATTTGTGATTTTTGTATGAAAGAAAAGAATTTAACTTACAAAGGGTACGATGTTTGGATGATTGGATTTCCTGACTATTGTTTGGAAAAATACGCATCCAAAATGACTAGTCATGGTTTTACGGTAATTATTTGTACACAAGCGGACGATCCTACCAAAATTAGAGCATTACATAGTGTTTGTAGTCCTGGTACTGATTTTAATAATACAACCAATAACATTACCAATTATAGTATGTGTATATGGATTAAGAAAAACAAATCTATTTTATTAAACAAAGCACCTGAAATAATATGTGGTATGTCTGCTATTGATATTTTAACGGGTGATACCCATATTTTCGAATATAGGGAAAAATATTTTCATAATCCAACCACTTTTGATGAAATAGAACGATTCTACTCATCTTACAATCCAAATGAAATTTTGGTTGTTTATGAAACAACTGAGCAAGAAATTAAAGATATTTTACAATTTTCACAAATTAATTGTGATAAAATTCATTTAATAAACGTAAATGACACAGAAAATAGCCATCATAAATTGGTTAAAAACTGCGATAATCAAACTTTTATTAAAGAACAGTTAAACCAATTTTACGAAATAATGGAATATCACGTCTTTTGCCAAACGCATCGATTAGATGAACATCAAATGGCTACACAGGCATTTTGTTTTCATTTAGACTTCATTTACAACTGTAATCCAAATTTAGTTAAAAAAATTAAAAAACCTGTGTATGACAATGAGGGAAATAGACTTATATTAGGCAATCATTCATTAAAGCAGTTGAATATAATTAATAATCAACAACATCGCGGAGTTTTATCATCAGTGAGTAGTTTTGTTAACAAGTGTAATACCCCAATGGGTAAAAGAAAACTTCATAATAGACTTATAAATCCAATAAACGATAGTAAGAAACTAGTAAAACAATACAAAATTACTGATTATGTTAAAAGTAACTTTTCATCATTTGAAGATATTCGAAAAGAGTTGAAAAATATAGGAGACATTGAAAGATTATATCGTAAGTTAATATTACAACGCGTAGCACCAGCAGAATTGAGCCAATTTTATAATGGATTAAAAGTGATTTTGAAAATATACACAACTTTAAAGTCTGATAAAAAGCTTCATAAGCACATTAAATGTCCCAATCTCTCCAAAAAGTGTAAAAAGCTAATGAAAATTTTGGATGAAAATATAGTATTAACGGAATCAGCCAAGATTTCTACGGTTAGGTTTGATGTAAATATTTTTAAAAGAGGAATACACCCAGAATTAGACGGTTTAGAAAAGGAATGGGTAGAAAGCAAAGATAAATTAGAAGCTTTGAGGATGTATATGGAGAGATTTGTAATTAAATACAAGGGTAAAAAAACACAACATATGATTAAGTATCATGAAACAGATAAAAATGGATTATTTTTATCAATGACAGGCAACAGAGTTAAAATCTTGAAAGAAGAGTTGAAAAAAGACAAATTAGGCGATAATGAAAGAACCATTCAGTATAAATCTAACTATTCAAATATTGTTAAAGAAATCAAATTTAATCCACATGAAGTAAACTACGTAAAACATACGAAAAGTAATATGAAATTAGATAGTAATTTATTAAATAAAATTTATTATTCTATTTTTAGTGATAAAGAATGTTTAAAGAAAGAACTTGCTACAGTATATAAAAGTTTTATTGTTTCTCTCCAAGAATACAGCGAACAAATAGAATCTATTGTTCATTATGTAACTGAATTGGATTTAATATTAACCAATGCTTTTATTGCGAAAAAATACAATTATTGTATGCCAGTTATAGATAAAACAGCAAAAAGGTCTTTTTTGAAAGCAAAAGATATGCGTCATATTTTGATTGAAAATTTAAATGAAAATGAAACTTATGTACCTAATGATGTCGAATTAGGAACAAATACTAGTCAAAATGGAATATTATTATATGGTACAAATGCTGTTGGAAAATCAAGTTTAATTCGTTCAATTGGTATATGTGTTATTATGGCTCAAGCAGGATTATTTGTTCCTTGTTCTAAATTTGTGTACAAACCATATAAATCAATATTTACGCGAATTTTGGGAAATGATAATTTGTTTAAAGGGTTAAGTACATTTGCGGTTGAAATGTCTGAGTTGCGAACCATTCTTAACAATGCTACAAATGATAGTTTAGTTTTAGGAGATGAATTATGTAGTGGTACCGAGACCACCTCTGCTATGAGTATCTTTATGGCAGGAGTAATAAAATTACATGAAATAAAATCTTCATTTATTTTCGCAACACATTTTCACGAAATCACAGATGAACCAAGATTAAAGGCATTAAAACATTTAGCATTAAAACATATGGAAGTTTATTATGACAAGGCTAATGATTGTTTAGTTTATAATAGGAGATTACAAGATGGTCCAGGTTTGAGCATGTATGGACTGGAGGTTTGTAAATCATTACATTTACCAGATGATTTTTTAAATTTAGCCAATAAAATAAGAAAAGAAAGGGATAATATTACTAGTGTTTTGGAGAGAAGTAAAGCGAAATATAATAGTAAAAAGATAAAGGGCAAATGTGAAATGTGTGGTGATGATGGAGTAGATATACATCATTTAATGCCGCAAAATTTAGCTAATAATGATGGATTCATAGGTACAATTCATAAAAATCATAAGGCAAATTTGATAAATATATGTAAAAAATGCCATGATAAAGAAACTAAAACGAATTCTAAAAAAAGAATGACAAAAACTACAAAGGGAATGCGACTGTTAAATGAATAATAAAATACAATTATATATAAATGAGGGATGTTATTCCAGCTGCGGCAGATTTTATTGAAGAACACATATTAGATATAATATTAGTAGTTTTGTTACTGTTTATAATGGCAATTTATATTGTATTAAATAATATTAAATTTCCAAAATCACACCCAACTCTACAAAGAGTAGTTGTTTTAGAAAATTTAGAAAACATGGATGATGAGGAAAAAAAAACAAGTGATAAAATTTCGGAAATAGAAACAAAAGTAGAAAAAAAAGCTAGTAATATTTGTGCGGGAAATTTATTAGCAAAAGATAAGGCTTGTGGTTCATTATTAACGCGTGATAGTTGTGGAAGTGTGGATTGTTGCGTATGGGCAAAGAAAAAGAAAACTAAAAACTTTAGATGTATTGGAGGAGATGCCGGTGGTGCTACTTACGATGGACATAATTACGATGAATACTATTATAAAAATAAGATGTTTGGAAATCAAAAAATAAAGAAGAGTGATAAAACATCTAATTAACTTTAGAAAAATTGATTTATAGGATTATGATAATATTAATAATATATATCATGATCATTCCTGTAAAGTGCTTCACCTGCGGTAAGGTAATCGGTAATAAGTATAAATTTTATTTGAAAGAGGTGCGTAAGGCTAAGAGTTCAAGCGATGACTTTAGTAAAGTTACATATTTAACCCAGTCTAATATGGAAAAAACGGCGGAAGGTAGAATTTTAGATGAAATGGGTCTAAAGAAAATTTGTTGTCGTAGACATATGTTAACACATGTCGATATCGAATAATTTCTCTAGCTTATATATAATGGTTCTTAAAGGAGGTAGAAAATCGAGACATAGACGTACAAAACACAAGCGTCATCACAAGAGGAAACACAGAAGAAAAACAAAACAACATCGCAGGCGTCATAGAATGAGAGGTGGAAGCAGACCTGGAATTTCACCAAAAAATGGTTCTCCAGCAGCACCATTTAATGAAAAATGGGGAGGACCCGCACGCGCGTTTCCACCCGGTCCAATGTATACACCGGGTGTATATAATGATGCTAAATATTATGGAAAATTAGATAACCCTTTTTTACCTGACCCTACTAATACTCACGGAACAGGTGTTACTAGAAAACATGGGAAAGTAGGAGGAGGTAAACGTCGTCGTGGAGGAAGAAAATCTCGCAAAGGAGGGAGAAAATCGCGCAAAGGAGGAAGAAAAACACGTAGAGTAGGTGGTGGTCGCCGTAGAGTAGGTGGTGGTCGCAAAAGACGTGGTGGCAGTATTTCACAATTTTTAAGTGATACTGTGCCAGGTTTCTCTGATGTCCGCGATGTTTACTGGAAAGGTGGTGAAGTATTGAAAAATGGATACAATCAATGGTTCGGCTTCCCACACGTAAATAATACTAGTGCCGGTATTCAACCAATCGGTAAAGCTGCTAAGGTAGTTAGACCAGATGTAGTTAATGTTGGTACAAATCTTCAAACAGGAGCGTCATCTGCTTCCAAATACACAAACTAATTTATCATTTCTTTTATAAACTATATATAAGTAATGAGTAATTTTGAAAGAAGAATAAGGTCATTATGTACGCCAGCACAAGTATATTTTTTTATTTCAATGATTAGTATTTTAGGCATAATAAGTCAGAATGCTATGGCTAGTGATAGTTATCGTGTTGGGGTGTATACTGTTCAATCTCCAATGTCTAATGTTTGGTTTTTTTCATTGAAAGTGATTGGAATATTAATTTGGACATTTATACTTAATTATATGTGTAACTCGGGATGGAAAGATGTAGCATGGTTTTTTGTACTTTTACCAATTATAGTGATGTTTCTTGTTATAGGAGCGGTAATGTTAGTATTAATTGGACAAAAGCAAGGATTAAATGCTAGAGTAAGAACGTCTGAAAGCAAACAAAGAGTAATTAAAAGGATGACGGTAAAGGAAAATTTACATGTATAAATAATTATTAATATATGAAATTTCAGTATTTTAATAATTAATGAGAGATATGTTTTAAAAATATATGCTTAACTTATATCAGAAATGGACCAATTTAATAATATTCCATGGAAAATTATTGATATGTATTTTCGAGACAATCCTACAGGACTCATTGACCATCATTTAGTATCATATAATGACTTTTTTAATAAAGGTATAAAACAAGTTTTTAAAGAATCGAACCCTATTCGATTTATTAAAGACCAACATGAATCTAGCAATCCTAAAAAAAGAATTTTTCAATATCAAGCTTATATTTATCTTGGCGGGAAAAACGCAGACCGTTTTTATTACGGAAAGCCGGTGATTTATGATGATAATGACCGAGAACATATTATGTATCCCAACGAAGCTAGATTAAGAAATATGACCTATGCTTTTACTGTTCATCTGGACGTTGAAGTAGATTTTGTAATAAAAGTATACGATGAAACAGACCAGGTAGTTTATGAAACAGTTGAAACAAAAGAAATACCAAAAATATATTTAGGTAAATTTCCAATTATGCTTCAATCGGATATGTGTATTTTAAAAGGGCTCTCTCCAGAAGTAAGATATAACATGGGTGAATGTAGAAATGATAAAGGTGGATACTTTATTGTTGATGGTAAAGAAAAGGTTATTATTTGTCAGGAAAAATTCGCTGATAATACGTTATATATCCAGGATAAAGTATCAGATGTGTATAGTTATTCTGCCAAAATTAGGTCAGTATCTGAAGATGCTTCAAAGCCAGTAAGGACATTGGCTGTGAGAATGATTGCTGAACAACCTTCTTCATCTAACAATCAAATCGTAGTATCAATACCCAATGTAAGAAAACCAGTTCCTTTATTTATTGTTATGAGAGCATTGGGTGTAATATCAGATAAAGAAATAATAGAATATTGTTTACTTGATATAGAAAATAATAAAGATTTACTTGAAATGTTCCGCCCTTGTGTTCATGATGCGGGTATGATATTTACTCAACAAGCAGCATTGGGTTACATGGCTCAATTAACAAAAGGAAAGTCAAATAGTCATACAATGGAAATTTTAATGAATTATTTTTTACCGCATATAGGAGAGTTAAATTTCAAACAAAAAGCGCTTTATTTGGGATATATCGTAAATAGATTAATAAGAGTGGCTACAGGTATTGAAAAACCAACCAACAGAGATAGTTATTTATATAAAAGAATTGAGGTATCGGGTATGTTAATCAGAGAACTTTTTGTTGAATATTACAAAATACAACAATTAAATATTTTTAAGAAAATAGATTATGAGTGGTTTTACAATAAAACTACTCCCAAATATAAACAAGCTGGTTTTATGGATTTGATTATGGAAAATGTTCCACTTATTTTCGGAGATAGAGTCGTTGAAAAAGGTTTTAGAAAAGCATTCAAAGGAGATTGGGGATCAGCAGCACATACGAAAAGACCTGGTTTACTCCAAGATTTAAGTAGGTTATCATATTGGAGTTTCTTGGCACAACTTAGAAAAACAAATATTCATATAGCAGCAGATGGGGCTAAAGTAGTTGGACCACGTTTATTAAATAGTACTCAATGGGGAATTTTATGTCCTATTCATACGCCAGACGGTGGTAATATTGGATTTCATAAACATATGTCTATCTTTACCAGAATCAGTCCGGAACTTTCTGGTTATCCATTTATAAAATTTTTACGAACAGTTGGTGTTTCCTTATTAGAAGAATGTTCTATTAAATTTATATCAAAAGCCACTAAGGTTTTTGTAAATGGTGCTTGGATAGGTGTTACATCGGATGTGGTTAAATTATATAACTTTTTAAAAATTGCTCGTAGAAATGGTATGTTTAGTCCTTTTATTAGTATTCGATGGAATATTGAAATGAAAGAACTTATTATTTTGACTGGAGCTGGACGTCCATCGCATCCTGTATTTCATGTTGAGGGAGATACTTTGAGTTATCAAAAAGATAAGGTAATGGATTTAATAGCAACTGATAAATTAACGTGGAAAGGAGCAATAACAGGTATTTCAAAAAAGAAAGAAGACATAGATATTTACAGTGACAAAATCTATTCCAAAACTGAATTATATAGTAAAGATCAAGATTTAAAAGAAAACGAAGCTATAATTGAATATTTGGATACGCAAGAAATGGAAGGGGTAAAACTTGCAAAATACACTCAAGATCAAAATACTTATATCGAAAACAATATTACTCATAAAGAAATTCATCCATCGGCTATTTTAAGTGTACTGGCAAATCAAGTTATTTTCCCTAGTACCAATCCATATCCAAGAGATTTATTTTCATGTGGTCAAAGTAAGCAAGCTGTATCTGTATTTCATACTAATTTTAAAAATAGAATGGACAAAACATCTTACTTTTTAAATTATGGGCAAGTTCCTTTGGTTAAAAGTAGATATTTAAATTACACAACAAGAGAACAACATCCATACGGTATTAATGCTATTGTTGCCGTAATGTGCTATTCTGGTTATAATGTAGAAGATGCGGTTATTATTAATAAAAATGCTTTAGATAGGGGTTTATTTAGGACTACATATATGTCAACATATGAAGCAAAAGAAGAATCAACTAAAGTTGGTAATATTAGTATTGATAAAAATTTTATGGATGTTAATAATTTCAATGTGGTAGGAAAAAAACCGGGATATGATTATAGTCATTTAGAACCAAAGTCCGGTTTAATTAAAGAAAATACAATTATTAATGAAAAAAGTATTTTAATAGGAATGGCATCGAATAGTGTGAGTAGCACAGAATCTTATATCGATGAGTCTATTGCTCCAAAGAAAGGGGCTATTGGATATATAGATAAATCATTTATGACACGAGATGAGGAAGGTGGAAGATTAGCTAAAGTAAGAATACGTCATGACAGAATTCCAGCAATCGGAGATAAGTTTGCTTCAAGAGCAGGTCAGAAAGGTACTATAGGTATTGTATTAGAAGAAGCTGATATGCCAACTACTGCTGATGGAATTCGACCAGATATAATTGTGAACCCACATGCGTTCCCCAGTAGAATGACTATTGGTCATCTTGTAGAGTCTTTGGTAGGGAAAGCTTGTTGTTTGTATGGTGGTTTTGGCGATTCTACCGCATTTCTAAATAAAGGTCCAAAAGATAAATTATTTGGAGATTTGTTAACAAAGCAAGGTTTTAATTCAACCGGAAATGAAATTATGTATAATGGTATGACGGGTGAACAATTGGAAACCGAAATTTACATAGGACCCACTTATTATATGAGATTGAAGCATATGGTTAAAGATAAAATTAATTACAGAGCACGTGGTCCTAGAACAGTATTAACCAGGCAAACAGTTCAGGGAAGAGCTAACAATGGTGGTTTAAGGGTAGGAGAGATGGACCGTGATGCCATTATTTCACATGGGATGGCTGGATTTCTAAATGAATCAATGATGGTTCGAGGTGATCAGTTTAAGATGGCGGTTTGTAATAAAACTGGAACAATAGCTGTTTATAATGCTTCTCGTAATATCTTTTTGAGTCCAATGGTAGATGGTCCATTAAAATTTGTGGGAAATTTGGAAAATTCATTAAATGTAGTACCAATAAGTCGTTTTGGTCGTAGTTTTAGTATTGTGAATGTGCCTTATGCTTTTAAGTTATTGTATCAAGAATTATTGGCAATGAATGTTCAAATGCGATTTATTACTAGTGATAATGTGGATGAGTTAGTGCCATTAGTTAAAACAGATAATATTGAAAAATTAACAGGACTACAGACATATATGGAGGTTGAACAAAAAACATATAATAAAATTGATAGCGATACACTTACTAAGCAACCAAAGGCAAAAGATCAAACACCAACAGATGAAGAAGAGTCTTATGGGTGGTCACGACCTCAAGAACAATTTGGCGGAGTGGATTATATGCAATCATTCGGATTTATGGCGGAACAACCATTATATCAACAACCTTATACATCAGGATTTGAACAACCTCAACAAGACGTAAATCCATTTGTAGAGACACAACCAATACAAACAAAACCAACAACACCAATAGCAGCATTTAAAACAAGCCAAAGAGACTTACAAAAAGGAGATAAAGTTACATTCCAAGAAGCAGAGAAAAACGGTTATAAACCAGATGATATATTTACTGTTAATTGGATATCATATGAAGATTCTGATGCGTCAATTGTAGGTCCTGATGGAGAAGTCATCATGGCTTATCCAGGTGAATTAGGTGACCC
>JACLAC010010553.1_pt1 | contig 22704 bp, 16 predicted proteins | sample 8027881 | NCBI WGS metagenome assembly JACLAC01 (sample SAMN15725517, study PRJNA655200) | protist metagenome | isolation source: fluorescence activated cell sorting (FACS) single amplified genomes of... | place: Spain: Blaines Bay Microbial Observatory, Mediterranean Sea | collected 2016-01-19 | reverse complement strand
GGAAAGTCTCGCGGCCGAGGTTGTAGAAATACCCGCCGTAGGGACGAGAGGCGAGCGCCACCATCCACCATTCGCCGGCAGGGGTGTCGATCAGGTCGGCGTGGCCGGGATTGGTGATCGGCTGTTCGAGCCCCAGGTGGCGGTGGGTGAGGATCGGGTTCCTGGGATTGCCGTGATAGGGCCCGCGTACATCGTCAGCGCGGGCTATGGTCACAGCGTGGTCGTGAAAGGTGCCGGCTTCGGCCAGAACCAGATAGTAGCTGCCATCGACCTTGTAGATATGGGGCGCTTCGGGGGCGGAGGCTTCTTTCAAAGCGCCGTTCCACAACTGGAAGCGTTCCCCGACTAACTCCAATTTTTCGAGATCCAATTCCTGCAGCCAGATATCGCGGTAGCCGGGATAGGGCTCGTCCTCAACACGAGCATTGGCCATATACCACGCACGGCCATCGTCGTCGAAGAAGAGCGAGGGGTCGATGACCGCAGGCTGATCGGTGAGGGTGATTGGCTCGGACCATTCGCCGGCGGGATCTTCTGCTCTGACGATGATATTGTCGTCGCGAAAACCGCCCTTACCGTCGGGGCCGCGCACGGTGCCGACCATATAGAAGGTATTTTCGTGATGGCGGATGGTTGGCGCGTAAATGCCCTGCGAGGGCAGTACGTTGTCTAGGTTCAGTTGCGAGGGACGGTCGAGGATATGCCCCAATGAATGCCAGTGGACTAAGTCGCGGCTGTGGAAGAGTGGGACGCCGGGGAAGTATTCGAAGCTGGAGGTGATCAGATAATAGTCGTTGTCGACCCGGCAGATCGACGGATCGGGCGCAAAACCGGGGAGCACGGGATTGGTGAAGGTGCGCTTCATAGGGGCGTTCTTTCTTTAAATCAGGTGTTTTGAAAGGTTCGAAATAATGTCCAATGACTGATCTTGCGGCTTTCACCTCATAAGGGGTCTTGAAAAAGTATGTTATAGATTAGTCGTGAGACTAGCAATTTCCAAGGCGTCCAGGACAAGATAACTTTGGCCACATGGGTATCGACGGTGATCAATGCCTCACCGAGTAAGAATCTATTGTACGACGACGTATGTTGCGCGGGTTCTCGAAACGCTGTAGTACAAGACTGTTCTCGTTGCGAATATCGTAGGAAATGACATAGGCCTACATCGCTCACCACAGCGCGGCACAGACCTGCCCGACCTGAATGCCAAGGAGCCGGCATAATAGGCGAACTTCGCCCGTTAATATCGTCTTGCGAATCAGGTGCCATGACTCACCGGATTGCCCCACGAAGGGCGAGACTATTTCATGGTCGATGAGGGAGTTGACACATGAAACAAAATCAGCACAGCACCGACCGTGTTCCAGAACAGCCGGAGCAGCCTACCGCGCCGCCCTCCGCATGGCACTCTTCGCCCCTTTTCAAACCCGACTCGGACCTGTTGTTGAAGGACGGCGGGCTGAACCCATCGCAAAAGCAACAGCTAGATCTCGACGGCCATGTCGTGCTGCCCGGCGTGCTCGCACCGGAGACAATCGAGCGAACAGTGTCGGCGTTGGTGCGGATTGACGAGTTGGAAGCCGAACATGCGCGAACGGCCATGGGGCGGCGGAAGGCGAAGATACTGCAGCGGCTCGAGCAGCCTCAGTCGCTCCACCCAACCAAACGGCAGGCACTGCAGCGCGAACTCAACTCGTGGGGGGCAGATGGAGGGCATGGCATGCGCATGAACATTGGGCAGGTGGTTGCCGAACACGACGAGTACCTCGAGTCGATCATTGGCCACCCTCAGATGCTGGCGCTAGCGCGATCCGTACTCGGCCACGAGCTTCGATTCGACCATCAGTGCACGTCTTCAGGCCGCCACGCCGGCAACGAAGGCATGGGCTATCACTCACACAACTACGCTGACGAGCACCCTCAAATCGGCTATATCCGGGTGTTCTTTTACCTGAACGGTTTCGGGCTCGAGGACGGGAATCTCAAGACGGTTCCTGGTTCACACCTCTTTCGCACGGATGCCGGAAGTGGGCGCACGGACGCAGACATCACGGCCTGGGCTGCCGGCAAGCGACACCCCATTACGGCCAAGCCGTTGGCCATCCGCAAGCTGGCGTGCCCCCCGGGTTCAGTTGTCGTCATGTGGACGCATGCGACGCACGGCGTCGATCCGAAACCCGCGGGCTCAGAGCGGCGCTGGGCGCTGATCACGGCCTACCGCAACCCTGGTGCACCGCTCGATCCAGAGACGGGAATTGCGGTTGGCTTTCCGAACTGGATGACGCCGAATTACCGCGATGCACCGACTCCAGGTTTGGCCCCCTGCCACAAGCGCTGGGACTAGCCGCCGATGGCAATATCGCCCTTGTGTCGCACAAAGATCTGCTCGAAACGAAACTCATGAATTTGTCGTAAAGTGGTCTGCGCGGGATCTTCTGCCCGTCGATTACCGCCTTTTCATTCCGTTGGACTACAAGGTCGCTGGCTAAAATTGTTTGAATCTGATAGAGCTGCCTCGCGGCATGCAACTTTCACTGTCAAGTGTCCGAAGCCGGTCTGACGGAGCACTTTTTTCCATATTTCAACATGGGCTTCGTGCCTGGCCTGTGGCCGGTAGCCGATACGCAGGTAGGTTTTCAGTGCGGCCAGACGCGGTGGATCTGTGTTGAGCACGGCGTCGGTGCATCTATCTGTCCTGAATGATTCCGTTGCTACGCAGGATATACAGAAACCGAGTTTGTAACCGGCCCACTTTGGCCTAACCCCGACATAATGAAGGTATCCGTGCTCTGCTCCTCCGCCTCTGACAGCCGATGCAGTAGCACACATCTCCCCGCTCAATTTTTCCCTGATGAAGAAAACCCGGTCCGGGCGATAGCCTTCTCTATCAAGTATTAGTTTTTTCCAGTCACCAACGGTTTTGTCCTTGTTGAATGACTCACTGATAATCGCGACCCAATCGTGTTCAAGACCTTGGGAATACGGTACAGTCTCATAGCCTATTGGTAATTTCCAGTCCAGTTGCCAGGCCGCAATGTCCGAGATAATCATGCTCAGTTGCGGTACTTTTTCGTCCGTCATATGATGTCCCCGTTTTGCCTGCTCAGCGACAACAGCACACATCCTGGCGATGACCAAGCTTGTGGTCACCCGACGATACCGACGTTGAACGCAACGTTGCCCTGTGGTCCGTCGTAGAAGGTTGCCGCTTGGGTCGTTTTGGGTTATTCAGCCCTAAATTCGCCCGGGGTGCCGCTGGCCGATATTTGCATACTCGAGTTATCCATGATCGCTTCACCATGAGATTACCGGCCGGTCCGACCTTTGACCGTATCGCCTTATTCCGCCGTGCCACCATACACCCGCGAGTAGGCTTGCCACAGACCCAGTCACCCCCCGCCAACGCAGCTCCTCTATGTTGGCGAATAGCTTAACTTAGCGGTCAGTGCACCATAGCGAATAGTTTAGCGAGGTAGAGGCGTTCATCCCGCCATCGGGGATCTCAAATTGCAGCGCATTCTCCCATTGGCATCCCCGGTCGCGATGGGTATGACATCGAACGCATAAAGGGTACAGTTTACACCGACCCGATGAGCGCTGAAATACGTGGTCTCAGGTAGCTGTTTTTTGCGTAGTAGGCACACTTTTAGATGAACGGCTAAAATGAAAAAGGCTGATGGGCGATTCACTCGCTTGGTCGACAGCGGCGTAGCTACTCGAAACCAAATCAATCAGGCCACTGCAATGGATTTCAGACCTGGCATCTACGCGCCACCCACTGCCTGCATTGAGCAAGCTCACTGATCCTCCGTCGACGGTACTGCAGGTGATGTTTTCGTATTCTTTCCTAATTTCTAATCGAACACTGCTCTTTTTTATGTTTACTGATTGCAACAAGCTCATCAACGACTTCAAAGCGAGGAATTGTGGTCTCGGATTACAATGCGTATCCAGTAGCCCGTGCGTGACATCCATCGAACGATCCATATCGATAAGAGGATCCACGTACAATCGCGAATCGGCAAACCTATGGATCATGAAATAAGTTCTAGTGAGTTCTTTGGTTAATTGGCTATCGTCCAGGGTCTTGCCCTCAAAGATGAAGTCCACGGCGGCAATATTACTTAGCCGCTTCATGAATTCTGCGAAATCATCCACATCCTCGATGATTTCTACGTCGTGACATAGCACCCGATCTATCTTCAGCTCCGCGTCTCCACATTGTTGGTCGAGCTCCAGGATCTCATTTCTTGTGTATCCATACCTGTTGCGCAACAACTGCTTATTTGGAACTTGGTACTTGGGATCGATAATAGAGATATTCTTCTCCACTCTACCATCAACCTTTTTAAGCAGCGCGATATTTTCTGAGCGGCTTTTTATGCATTGTAATTCAACAGCATGGATCAACTTTTTATTTTCGATAAATAATTTGCTAAACAAGTCGAATTCATGCGCAAAAAAACAAACGGCAATTTTAACTCCATGATCAACTAAGTTCGCCAGACATTTAACGCGATGATGATCCGCAAATTCTTGAATCGGACAACGAATAAACGAACAACCCAACTCTAACAAAGCGAGTGTAGGATAGTCATTGCGCACCGGCAAACGAATAGTAGATGGCCATGCAATTGGCAATTCTCGAAATTCAGTAATCGGATGTTTTAAAGTGACACCTAATTTATTTTCTCCACATTGATTTTGTGGTACAATAATTTTAGGGCGATAATCGGAAATCGTATCGATGCCGTCAGTGCGGATAAATTCTACTTTAAAGTCTTCTGCAAATACACTCACATGGTAGAAGCCAAGTTTTCCAACATCATCGCGCCCTTGTTCGCTCGGCGCGCCACTGCAGAACATGTGAGGGAAGGTGGGACGCGTGAAGGCAGTGGACGGGGCAATATAAAATTTCGTATCGCCCATTTTGTTGAAAAATTGATGATGGACATGACCAGACATCATCATTTCAACACCGTACTCTTTTATTAAATCACATAACCATGTACGGTCGGGATCTGCTAAGTTATCGTAGTGACCAATGGAGACTTCATTGATGTCTTGCAAGAAGGGAGGAATGTGCAGAAATAAGAATTTTCGTTCATTTTCCAAACGTGCCAAGGTCTGCTCAAACCAGATTTTTTGCTGTTGGTTTTCACTTAACGAGGTATTTAACAACAAAGCGTTTAAGATGACAAAATTGACGTTTGCTTTTTTTCGTATATACCAAGACTTACCGAATATGTGCTCATAAAAACCCAACGTTTCTGAACCAACAACATTGGTAGGCATCATTGGATCTGGTTTATCGCCCACATCTTGGTTTCCAGCTACGTATAACATTTCAAAGCCGTATTGATCAAATATTTTCTTTGCCTTTAGCATAGATTGTTGAAATGTGTCTGCTGCTGGATTCTCCTGCAATAAATCACCTAAATGGACAATAAAATTTGGATTAATTTGCTTTATTAATTCCATCGCATAGGTCAATCTACCCGACTGTTTGCGTCTAGATTCGAATTCTAATCTTTTCGTAGCGCAGTCGAACATAAGGTGCGTGTCGGAAAGGACCGCAAATTCGAATAGTGGTTTTTTATTCTTTATCATTGTCTTCATCTAGAAAAATAATCGACGGAATCTATAAGTGCTCTCATGTATCCAACCGCGTAGATCCTAGCTTGCATTGAATACCCTGCACTACCTGTTTCTGATAACGCATTCACTTCTCCCTCCAATAAGGGAACATGGTCTGGTCGCAGAATGCCATTGAAACCAATCTGTTTATATAACTCCATCATTCGTACTAAGTTTGTTTGACCATCACCGTGCAATACCTCGTGGAAATCGTGAGTATCCCCCATCACATCTCTAAAATGTATATAGTGAATTTTGTTATTAAAGTGATTCACCGTGGCTTCTACATCGATACCCATTTCTGTAAAACATCCTTGGCAGAAAGCGATACCGTTGGATTTTGATTCATTCAATGTCAATAACTTATCAAAATTGGGGACATCTCTCATGATGCGTGACATACCCATCAGTGGTGAGATCGGCGGGTCGTCTGGATGCATCGCCAAATTCACTCCACATTCATCCGCAACAGGAGCGATGCAACTAAGAAAGTACGCCAGGTTATCCCACATTTGGTCGTCTGTCATCGAGACTTGACTTGAAGTTTGCCCAGGGTCAAGTGCATCATATTTAAACTGAGAGGATCTCGCCCCGCCTTTAATCGCATAGAATTGATTCGTTCTTATCACAAAGGATTGTTCCGGCATAAAATTATAACAGAGCACTTCGATGTCTAATTTTCCCATATGGCGAATTAGCTCTATGATTTTTTCTATATCTTCATCTCTGTCTTCCTCACCGCATATAATTCGATTAAGTGGAAGTTTCCCTTCAATAACAGACAGATTCATATGGTGTGTATTGACTTGTTTTTTGATCTCCAACAGAGATTCAAAGCTCATGGCCTTGGGACAACGAGAAACAATGTCGGTAACTCCTATTTGTCCGGCCAACCTCAGATTGTGTTCATTAAATGGTGTTATCACTAAGCCAATTCGCATTTTTACCTCATTTTGGGAACACTACATCACAGTTCTATTGTAGCGGATTAGAGTCGGGCAACTTTCATCTATTCTCAAAGTACGGCCATCTCAGGGCCGACTACCATCAACACGATTGAGGCCGCCTTGGCTTTTCTTGCGCTTGCTTGCGACAGTGCCTGTACGCTACCTGCTGCTGCCCTTAAATAGAGACGGCTCTTGAACTAACTATGCGCCACTACACTCACATAACTTTCTACCCCATATACCCCCGCCGTATTGCGTACTTTCACTCGCAGCCGATTTAAGCCCTCGCGCAAGGGCCAATCGAATATGCCCTGGATGTGCTCCTGCCATTCGCCGCCGTCGACTTGTAGTAAAAACGCATCGAGATGCGGCGTCTCGGTGTCGACCTCCACGCGCAACACGCCTGCTTTGTCGGTCTCACGTAAAAATAGTTCGGCCTGATTGAGCGTCGGATTGAAGTCCTGCCAACGATCTGTCTGGTGTTGGTACTCTTCCTTGCGCGGAAACATCTTGCTGTAATAGCAGTAAAACTGGTCACCGCCCCAATTGCTCGAAATGCGCCACGGCAGGGGATGAGAACGACTGGCAAAGTCGTTGCGCAACGGCATCTGCAGATGCCCCTTGTACATCAACAACTCCTGTCCTTCAATCTCGTCTTCGGAGAGCACCGAGAATTGGTGGGTCCCTTCGCGATAGGCGATGCGCACTTTGTCGAGCATGGACTTATCCGGCAAATGCCACTGCACCGGATACTCCCATGTCGCCGGCCCCGGCATGATCTCGCCCAGGCGGTGGCCAATCTCCACCAGATTTAACGGTATGCCGGTATCTGGGTCGTAGATATAATAGTCGCGCGTCGAATCCATAAAAACCCATTTATCGAATTCGTTCGACCACACTTCCGCGACCTCGTGCCCATAGGTATGCTTGCTGGAGATATTGACCCAGCGAGCGGGGTAGCCCATGGCGATACAAGCAGCGACAAGCGCCATATTGCAATAGAGGCAATGCCCCGAGCGTCGGCGCTTATCATACTGGTGATGCAATACAAGGCGCCCTTTTGCGTCGCGTTCGGGCTTGAGCAGGTCGTAGTAATTCCAGGCGTAGGGATCCAACTGACCCAATGGCACCCTATAGGCCCAGCGCATCAAGCGCAATTGCGCCGCGAATTCACTCGCCGCACCCCCCACTACCTCGTCTAATTCAAAGTCCCGGCGCAAGGCCGCCAGATTAGCAAAATCCTCGTGCACATATTCGACCGACGAGCGTACGACCCGACCATTGTGTAAATCCTGTATGCGGTAAAACAGTTCGTTGTCCCGCTGCTGCTCCCCCACAGTACTTTGTATAGCCACACCCAAAAATACCGGTGTCACCAATGGGTTCGCCGTGCGCAGCACCACTTTAAATTGCAGATAGCGACCTGCAGGGGGCGCCCACTCCACGACATAACCATCCAACCGGGTAAAATTCGACCATCCCGCCGCACCCGCTGACGGACTGTCCCCCAACCGTACCCAAATCTCTACACCGCACTCGTCCGGTATTTCCACTTCCCAGCTCACGCGGCTTTGTCTGAGGTCCAGCCATCGCTTGAGCGCTCCCGCTTCTTCCGCCAAATCAATCACCGGCGAAATATACGAGCCCTCTGCGACATAACGATCTAAACTGAGACGAATGCAGTATTCCCCATCGATCTCGTCCTGCCATCCCAAATGCTCAAAATCCCACGACCGGCCGCCGTCCCGACTCTTGGCGCTGCGATTGGGATGACTCAACCGCGTTAGTGATCCCCGAGGATACTCCTCGTCGGCGGCCACCATGACTTCCCAACTGGTCTCCTCCGACTCGACCCACAGCAAAATCTCGTTCTCCCCTAACTGCAGCGCCCCCACCGGCACCTCTACCACAAACCAATTGTCAAAATGGGAACCGCCCCAATCGCTGGTATAGTAGTGCCGAGCAAAGGGGTGCGCCCGCTTGCTGGGTGGCCGCACTAGGTCGATTCCGTTGATACGGATATATAGGGGGTGATCGTTGTCATCGGCCTCCGTTCCAACAAACACGAGATGACTGGCAAAGGCCCGCGCGTCGTCCAGCACCAGATCCTTACGCACCATCACCCCGCGGTGCATTTTTTCGAACCAACTGCGCTCGTGTGCCCCCTGCGGCCGCCCGATGGCCGGCGCGTCGTCTTCGACCAGCACCCTATCGTCGAGTCCGAAGGCACCCGCTTCGTCATAGCGCAGATTGCTCAACTGTCCGCGCTCTTCCAACGATGCAGCGTCGAGCACAAGGTCAATCAGTTTTCCTGTTGACATCTCTCAATCCTCGTGGAATGTAACCGTGCTGACACCGCCGCATGTGCTGCCCCGGCCCGCGTTCGGTGACGGGATTCAATCTGCGGATCTACTTGAATCTGCTGAGGGAGTGATTACCTCGGACATGATTGATATATGGAGCGCAAATCAAGGTAACCTCAGGATCGGCGCATTTAGCGCAGATGACGGCCAATCAAGTACTCGACAGCCTGTTTTTTCTACGCTGGGCATACCATTTTGCTTGAGTTGATCTCTGCCATTATTTGAATCTTGAGCATCGATACGGCCGGCATCTTCTTCTATCCGCCGATTTCTTGTTTCAGCTCGACTAGCGATTTCGCTGTATTTGCGTTTCCAGCGATGCAAAATGGCGAAAATGAAACCGACCAGAGCAGAATAATAAATAGAACCCATCTACACAGCAAAACCAAGCAAAAGCTCGACAAAACAACACATTGTAATTGTCGGCCGTTGCTACCAACTCACAAGGTTCACACCGGCCACTTGCTATGCGAGCGTGCTCCTGAGCGGATTGGAAATGCCTGTGAGGCCGAAACCAACGAAGAGCGGGGCTGCGTCCGACCCCTGTTGCCCCAACTACTCTTTGCGTACACTACCCCCGATGAAGAATCGCCGTCCCCATATTCTATTGATCTGCAGCGACCAACAGCGCTTCGACACGCTCGGCACCAACGGCAACCCGATATGCCAAACGCCGAGCCTCGACCGTTTGGCGGCGGCGGGGATGAACTTTTCCCACGCTTTTACCGTCTCCTCGCTCTGCTCGCCGGCACGAGCTTCGCTGCTGACCGGACTTTATCCGCACAATCACAGGATGACCGACAACTGCAATGCACGCCAGGTACAGCAGCGCGAGTTGCCGCGTCGACTCGACGTTTTTCCCCGACTCTTGCAGACGGCGGGCTATCGGTGCAGTTACGTCGGCAAATGGCACCTGGGGCAGGAACAGACGCCTCTCGATTGGGGTTTCGACGAATACTTGCCGGGAACAGGCTGGCACGAATGGTGGCCGGAAGGAGTCCAGCTGGAACAAGAATCTACCTTCCGGCTGCCCTATGCCCCAGAGAAACCGCTGGCGGCACGAGTCCCTCTGCCGCTGACCGACTACCCAGACTATCAGCGGGCCAGCGCTGCGATCTCTGTTTTGGAGGAGCACACAGAATGGAGCGACCCCTTTTTTTTGCGTCTCGACTTTTTCGGGCCCCACTATCCACACTACCTGCCGGAGCCCTATGCCTCGCAGTACGCACCGAGCGCGATCCAGCCCTGGGCCAATTTCAACGACCCCTTAGAACAGGCACACGAGGGTACGCAGTGGTTAAAGCAACGGTGGGGCGTCTCCGAATGGCCATCCGCTGCAGAGATCGTCGCGGCGTATTACGGTCATGTCACGTGTGTCGACGACCAAATCGGCCGGGTGCTCAATGCGCTCGAGCGCTTAGGCTTAGCCGAGGATACACTGGTCATGTTCACTTCCGACCACGGTGACCTGACCGGTGCGCACGGGATTTTGCAAAAAGGGGCTGTCGGCTACGACGAACTCTACCGCATCCCGTTGATCGCCCGGTGGCCGGGTGTGATAGAAGCCGGTGCTCTAAGCGGTGAACTAGTTGAGCTCTCGGACCTGATGCCGACCTTGTTGGAGCTAGCGGGCGCGGAAACAGTGCCGGGCGTGGATGGGCGCAGTCTCGGCCCCTTGCTTCTCGGCCGACAGGTGGAAGACTGGCGGCAGGCCATCTTCGCAGAATACCTGGGCCATCAAAACGGCGATATAGCCCTGAAGATCCTCCGCACCCAGACCCACAAGCTGGTCCTCACCGCCTCTGGACCAGATGAACTATTCGACCTAGTAGCGGATCCGGGCGAATTGAAAAACCGCATTGACGACCCCCTCTGCAGAGCCGTGCTCTCCGATCTGGCAGAACAACTGGCAAAGCGCATGGACGACTCGCACGATCCGCTCCGCGATACCTTCGCACTGCGTCTCGCCCACTATCAACAAAAGCCCGAATAAGGCGTTTCTATTTTCCATCCTCTACAGTTTTGTATATTGTTGCTCGACGTGTTCGGCGGTTGGCTTCGCAAGCGTGGTCGCGGAATCGAAGAGGAATCGGCACCGGATCACAGCGATTTGATTTATCCGTTTTAAGCTACCGACAATAGCTGTATTATACTTGAGTTGTGCCGCGTAAATGGCCTCGGAGAATCGCGACCAAGATAGACCAACCGACCGGACCGCCAGAGGCCGGCAGCAGGCCGCTGCTTTGGCCGACTTACGGGGGAACCTTTTGGATAATCGATCGACACGCAAAAAGTGCGGGTTTTGGATCGTCTTGTTTGCAGCACTGCTTTACTCGGTCGCGCGAGCAGAGACTGGGGTTTCCTACGAGATCTCTAAAGTCGCTGAGGGCACGGCCTGGGTGAGTTCCTACTGGGGCTATAATGCGCCGAAACTGGTATATGATGGCAATCATTATTACACCGTGGGGCTCTGGGGCGCAGAGCAGGCAGCGGCTACAGGGGCGCTGTACGGGTTTCGGGACGGCAAATGGGAGCAGGGATATACCTGGGATGGATTGAATTATCAGCCGGGAATGTTGCTTCTGGATAACGAACAGCGTCTGGTACTCATCTACGCCAGAATGAACGAAGGACCGGTGATTTTGCGGGGGCGGGCCAAAGGGGATATTGAAAATTTCGAGTCGATTGCCGTGCCGGCGGAAATCGGCAAGGCGGGGTATATCGGAGCCGGGATCTACGACAACCGGATTGTGCTGGGATATATTGGCGATCCTGAGACGTACAGTTTCAATATCGCGATACTCGATTTGGAGACTATGGAATGGAACGGCCCCCACCTGCTGGCTATTTCCCAACGCTTAGAGGAGCCCTGGACGACCTGGCTCTATCCGATTATCCTGCCCGAAGCGAATGGCTTTCATCTCGCTGTGAGTAATCAGCCGGATCCGACCGCCAGCTACGATACCATACTCTACCTGTATCTTCCGTATGATGGGCTGGATACACCCACTCCGGAAGTGGTAGCTCAGGTGGACCCGCGGAGCGGCAATATGGCTTTTGCCGAGGCGATGTGGCGGCGAAGCGATGGGAGCATCTACATCACCGGGCAGTACAAGCCCGAAGGAGGAGAAAACAGTTTACAGATCTATAGGCGCGATCCGCAGACCAAGGCCTGGCATGCACAACGGATCAGCACGGCGCAGATCGGGGCGGTGTTTGAGGATCGGGGCGGACGCCTATGGATGACGAGCACCTATTGGGATGCATTGCGGCTTTATACCGGCGATAATTGGCAGGTTGTAGATTTGCCGGAATTCGCAGAGCATGGCTTGGTCTCAAGCTTTTTTCTCCATGGCATCCATCCTGGCAGCGGCAGCTTGATCCCCGAGGGACCAGCAGTGGTGTTCAGCGCTGGGACCCATCCGAAGTACCAGTTGTGGTTTGTGCGATTTGACCTGCCTACGGCGGTCACTGCGGTGGCAGAAGCGAACAGCACGCCGCCCCGCGACTTCGGACTGGCACAGAACGCACCCAATCCGTTCAATAAGGGCACGGCGATCGACTTCTGGTTGCCGACTGTAGGAGAGGTCGATCTGGCGATGTACAATCTCGTAGGCCAGCGGGTTGCGCTCCTGGCGTCGGGACACTATCCGGCGGGGCGCAACGAGGTGATCTGGAAAGGATTGGATCTGGGGGGGCCGGCCCTTGGCTGCCGGCGTATATTTTTACCGTCTGCGCTACGCAGGTCGGGCGGCGGTTCGCAAATTAGTGCTGCTGCCCTGAGGACCTTCTAATCCCCCTACCTGTACCTGTTGAACCGTGGCAAGTTCCCCTAAGAGTCGCTTTACCCATCTTTTTGCGAGCCTCTTTTTTTTCATCCACTCGTGTCGTCTACACCCATCTCGGTGATTACCTGACGCAAAACAGCAGATGTAGATCATTGACTGCAAAACTTAGAGCGAAATCAATAATCTGGAGAAACAAAGACCTTGAGAGATCATCCGTTGCTCATCCGATATTTCCGGCAACTCGCTCGCCTAAACGAGCACCTGCAAGGGCAAGAAAAAAGGCCACTACTCCACCGATCAACATCTTCGTAAGACTGAAATGGATAAAGCTATACGGCGTAAAAAACGAAAGACACAACATGAGCGCTACTGAAATAAATGCCCCCACTGCGGGTTCCCTCGTGCGGATCCCTGGGGAGATCAGGCCTATGATAAAACCACCAATGAAGAAGCTAACGAGATTGAGCAGACCTTGTATCAGAAATCGCAAACTAATCGAGAGGAACCTGCCGACCACCACTTCACCAATCAGCCCGCCTAAAAACAGTTCTACCACTATGAAAATCCCCGCACTGGCGATCATCCAGGTTTTGGAAAAAGGCTGATAGTCTGGATCACTCATCTTGTTATTACCATCTCTTTAGAATGAAACGAGGTCGTGCGAAAGGCACTATGCCTGCCAATAGTCATCAACAAACGGCCTGCAAACTAATGAGAAACGAATAACCTTGGCCCGCTTCGCGAAATTCTTCATCCACTGTGATGTAGTTTGCGCCGACTCGCCGCCAAGCCCCTGCTCTGTACAATATCCGGCCAACTCCACTCATTGACCAGATCTCCGAAGCGGGTAAGTTAGAAGAGATCTGCACTGATGATCCAGAAATCAGGTACGTTAACGATGGGCGACCCGTACATGCACTTTTAGGTCGGCCACCAGATCGCGCCCGGCCCGCAGCAGGTCGTGCATGTGCACGTAGCGGAAAAGCGAACTCCTGCCAGTTAGATGCAAATTGTCGAAGGTGCGAAAATACCTAATTAGGCCCTCGATGCGATCAGCGAAACCTACTTCAAGCACAGGATAGGCGAAGGGCAACTTGTAGGCCCCGAAAGATACGACTTCTTCTTCGCCGATGGCTTGAAATTTCTGCAAGGCCTTCCATACCGCGTCCCGCACTTCCGCGGCAGGCATCGACCAAACAGGATCGTCATCAAAACAAGGCCATTCAACGACGATTGCCGTCTGATCTGCAGGCGCCATGTCAACACTGCGATTCTTAGGTTCATAGATGCGGGTAAAGGGAAATTCCGCCTCGGGAAAATAAAGTGAGGCATTCGGTGTGAACGACGCTCGGTCCAGTCCAAAAACGCACAACACCATGTGGCGATATTTAACCGCATCGACCGCTGCCAAAACCTCAGGCGGGGGAGGGGGATCTAGAATCTTCGCCGACAAGGTCAACGGCAGCGTGTTGACCACATTGGAAACGCCCATCTCCATGTCGTCATTTATAACCACGCGTTCAATGCGTCCTGCGCCATGGACTAGTCGACTTACACGGTAGTTGGTGCGGATACGCTCTGGTCCGATCGTTGCACACAGCCTGTCGGCGACCATACCGATACCGTATTTGGGATATAGAAAAGAGCCATCGAGATGGTCTGGATGTTTTTGCTGCCCCAGCACCAATTCGCGCAGAAAATTTTTCATATCTAACCCCTTGAGCCGACCACCCGATACATCTGTGGATAGGGTGCGAGGATCGACTCCCCACAACTTGCGCGAATAGTTGAGCAAGAACAGGTTTGCCAGTGTTGGGCCGTATCGCTCCATAGCCATTGCGGCGAAATTATTCGCCGCCCCTGGTCGTCGCCAGCCAAGATTTTCGACCGCGATACGTAGAAGGGTTTTACACTGTAACCGCGATACTAGGTTGCTTAGTTGCAAGGGAAACCGAAAAAAATCGCGCCCAGAATAAATCTCGCTCGGGGCCGATACCTCGTGCAGATCATCACCCAATAATCCCTTGATCTCACGTGTGATATCGGGGTCCTTGTCGTGGACGCGGTGGGCGCCAGTGTCGAAAAGAAAATCGCCCTGCCGCATGGTGCGGCAGTTGCCACCGACCTCGTCACTAGCCTCGAAAATGGCAAAATCCAAGCCTAGTTTCTGCGCCCAATAGCCGGCAGCGAGTCCAGCCGGTCCGCCACCGAGGATTTGAATCTCGGGATTTTTGACTACCTTAGTACTCATACACTGTCAGCTCCGGCCACATGCGATTGACATAGGGGTTGTGGTAAAAAGTTCTACTAAGCTCAGGCGTCCTGCCGGCTATTGGACTGCCGACAACCGTCAGCTGCGTCGTATCCAATATCGCTTGCAGCCGCAACAGATCTTCGCCTTTGGCTATCGGAAAATATTCGGCTTTTAGCCCCTGAGCAGCGAGATAATACTTTATCAACGGCACCGATGCGACGCGCAGATTGGCGGTCTCTTTAGAAAGAAGATAGCCATGAACCTGCGCTATCGCCGATCCGTATTTATGTTGAACCACCAGGTGCACCGTTGTGTAGCCGTAACATAGAGCGAAACACAATGCCAGAGCGCGTGCTATCCTGAGGCTGCTGCATCCGATCTTCGCTATTGCGTAGGCAGGTGCCATGGCCAACAAGGGTAGTAAAGGCAACACATGCCGACTTTTGTAGACCACGTTTTGAAAGAAAAATATCCAGACAACATAAAACGCGGCGCCATACCACCACGCGCGAGGCCCCGACCAATCTCGTAGCGCCTCGCGCCCGATAGCACACAATGCTCCCAGCAGCGTGATAGTCGCTACCTGAGTCACCCAATGGCGGCCCGACCAGTAGAGACCGAATCCATCGGCCCACACGCCCTCGAAAAGTTTTACCGCACGCAAAACGTAATCGGGGTCGGTGGCGACGGTGCCCCCAAATTCAGTGAAATGACCGATCGTCTGCTCCTGAGCTGCGACCACAAGGTCGTTCCAGCCGGTGATCGCTAGCAGCGGCACAAACCAGACTGCCACACCAGCCAGCCCAACCCCGACGAACAGCATGCGATCCCTACCGGCATATAAACTCGCCCATAGAGGCGGTAGCAACATCGGTGCGTACGATAGCCGCACACCAAGCATCAAGCCGGCGACAAAAAATGCCGCCAACACCTTCTTGGTATTATGCGCGCCAGCTAAAGCACAGCTACCAAGAGCCAAGGCCACGCCCGTCAAATCGGGCATGTAGCGGCTGCCCATCAGCCAAATAAGCGGGTTGAAAAACAGCAGAAACACCAGCGCCATACCGAACGGCTCGACAATCCGTATGTGCGCCAGCGCCAGAGCAAAATAGATGGTGGCAAAGGTCGCAATACCGCCCAGTATTGCGAAAGCAACAGCATAGCGATCGGTAATCCAATAGATGCTCTTAGCAAGGCCGCAAAAGACCGGGTAGGCGGGGAAGTGCGGCTGCATCTTGGCCACATCGTAATCCGACATGGCCAGTGCAAAGCGAAGGCTGTCCGGGTCCTCGATATAATATATCGCGGTCCACAACCGCGATACCAGACAGAGCGTCAGCAGCAACATCCAGGCCTTACGCTCGCTCATCGTCTAGCTCTTTCCCGTAGAAAACGTTGAAAAACCTACATCCCCATTATCGAAACCCCGTCCTTCCGCTCCCTTTCCACTGTTGCATTTAAGCCGATTTGTGCACGGCCATCGGATTAGACGAAAAGTCACGCCGCCGCGAGTAAAACACTACGCAGATTACCAATGTCTCCGAGCAATACCAAGCTTAGCCGCCGCCTCAGCGCACCTTATGCGAGAGTGCACGTATTAATCGCAGTTCGCTGCATTTGGGCCTCAAAAATAGCCGTTCGCCAACCGATACAATCCGCTCCCTGCCGACGTTTACCGTTATCTCGTGTTCCCCCGCACAAACGACAACCTCGCGCTTTTCACCTTGAAAAAATGTGTGCTTTACAACGCCAACAATGGATGCTTCTGCCTCCTCAACCAGATCGAAGTGGTCTGGTCGTATTACAACCTCGGGTATTTCACCCGATGCACCCACTTCGCCGGCTGTTGCTTCTGCGATCGGGTGATCCAAACCTTGGTTGACCACATGGACGGGCAAGATGTTCACTTTCCCAAAAAAACCAGCCACATATCGATTGCAGGGCTCCCGGTATAGCTGCTCGGGTTCGCCGGCCTGTTGCAGCCTTCCACTCTTAATTAAGGTCACATGTTTGACCACGGACATAATCTGCTTGATATCATGACTCACCCAAAGCGCCGTTATCCGCGCTCGCTGTACCGCTCTGTACATATCATCGCGCACCCGCGTTTTAGATGCCTCATCCAGATTGCTAAAAGGTTCATCCAGGAGCATCAATTTCGGCCGCGGCGCCAGGGCGCGGGCGAGAGCTATTCGCTGCTGTTGTCCGCCGGACAGCTCGTGCGGATAGTAGTTTTCGGATCCTTGCAGGTCCACGAGTTCAAGCATTTCCGCCACCACCGAACGGGTAGACCCGTTATTGCCTTTCAAACCAAAAGCAATGTTTTCGCCAATGCACAGGTGGGGAAATAACGCATAGTCCTGGAATACCATACCGATCCCTCGAGCCTCGGCAGCTACGAAATTATTTCCACTGGACACTACTTGGCCATCAACTGCGATTGACCCCGTCGTCGGCTCCTCGAATCCGGCTACTAGTCGCAAGATGGTCGTCTTTCCACTGCCGCTTTCGCCAACAATGCCCACGAGCTCACCGCGTTCGACAGTGAGGTCAAAACCAGTGAGCGAGGGAGTGTCTGCTCTTGCATATCGCTTCCCAAGATTCTTGAGGCGTAGCATGGTCATGCTTCTTGCCTACCCATAATCCGATTCAATGCTAAGGCGGGCGCGGCCCCTATTGCCACGATTATTAACGACGCGTTAGCCGATGCGGCGACTTCCTCATCGCTAGCCAATTCAAAAGTCCGAGTAGCCAAAGTCTCGAAGTTAAAGGGACGCAGTATCAGAGTCAGTGGCAATTCCTTCAAAACGTCGATAAATACCAACATACCGGCTCCGACCAGAGCCGTGCTTACAAGGGGAACATCTATTTTTGTTAGAGTTCGCCACGGTCCGGCACCTACTGAACGTGCCGCCTCTTCGACATGCACACTCAAACCTTCGAAACCCGCTTCTACTGCCCGGTAACCCACCGCTAGAAAGCGCACAAGATAGGCGTATTGCAGTGTTACCAAAGAATTACCTAGCAGCAGTCCGGTGGAAATGCCTAGCCATGCGGTTGAGATATCGTCTGTTGTGGAGTCAACCCAAGCAATCGGCAACATGACACCAATAGCGATCACCGCACCCGGTACGGAATAGCCCAATGTGGCCACGCGTCCTAACGAACGCATTGCTAATACAGGATACATGCGCGCCGAAAATACCATCAGCACTGCAACTCCCACTACCAGCAGTGATGCCACAGCGGATAATGCGAGACTGTTGAACACCAGCATGAGAAAATCTACCTCAAGTACTCTCCGCCAAGTCAAGACTGCCCATGAGAATAATTGCAAAATTGGAATTGCGAAACCCAGTAGGAAAGGCAGAGCACATATGCCAAAGGCTAGGAGGCCCCGGCGTGCCGACAACCGCTGCCTGCGCAAAGGCGGCTTCGGACGCCCCCCCTCAGCAAAGCGTCTCTGACCGCGCTGCCACTGCTCAAAGCTCAACACCACAAGTACGAAGATCAACGAACAGGCGGCGAGGCGAGTAGCTGCATCGCTGTCTCCCAATGAATACCAGGCGCTGAAAATACCGGTGGTAAACGTGTCGACCCCGTAGTATTTAACGGCGCCGTACTCGTTCAGTGTCTCCAGTCCCACCAAACTCGCTCCACCAACCAACGCCGGCCGAGAGAGCGGCAGTGCAATGCGCCAGAACGCTCCCGAACGCGTTCGGCCCAGGCTTTGCGCAACCTCTATTACCGCATTAGAGTGCTGCGCAAACGAAGCTCTTGCCGTTAAGTAAACGTAGGGATAAAGCGCAAAACCCATGACTGTGATTAGGCCGTAAATATTGACGATATCCAAATCTGGTCCGAATGCCCATGAGTCCATACCCACCATATAGAGCAATGTTCGGATGGGTCCGCGATAATCAAAAATTCCGGCGTAGGTATAGGCGGTCACATAACTGGGCAATGCAAGCGGAAGAACCAAGCCCCATGCAAAAAATCTGCGGCCAGGAAAGCTGTACACGGTAACCAACCACGCCGTGGGAATGCCCATTGCCAGAGCCAATAAACATACCCCCACGAGCAATGCAGAAGAATTAAGCGCGTAATCATATACCCAATAGGCGACAACAAAGGTCCACGCCTCGCTTTTAGCGCCAAAGACCTGCACTGCCACGTACAGAATGGGCACCGCAACAACCAAGCCTACGAGGCTGGTTGCAACCGACCATCTATTGAATTTGCTTTTAAACAATTGCTACGCCGCACTGAATGCGCCGGTGATGTCGCGCCACTACCGCCAACCGCTTTTTGCAAAAATGGTCACCGCCTCAAAATTGTGCTTGCCTAATAATGATAGATTTATGTTATCGCTTTTGAAGTCGCCCCACATTTTCTTCAGCAGCGAATCCTCCACTTCAGGATTTACCGGATATTCGAAATTTGCTTTTGCAAACGCTTGCTGTGCCTGGCGACTGCTGAGAAACTCAAGCAGCGCGATGGCGTTCTCCAGGTTCGTCGAGCTGGCGGTGACGCCCGCCCCGCTGATGTTTATGTGGGTACCTCTGCCGTTTTGATTGGGAAAAAACAGCTCCACGGCGGCAGCGGCCGTGCGCTCAGCCTCGTCTTCTGAATTGAGAAGCTTCCCCATGTAGTAGCTATTTACGATAGCGACATCGCCGACACCATTTGCGATGGCCTTCACCTGATCGCGGTCATTGCCCTTTGGCGTGCGCGCAAAGTTGCGAACCATACCTTCCGCCCAGATTGCGGCTTTCCGGTGTCCGTGTGCCACTATCATCGATGCCATAAGCGACTGGTTGTATATGTTCTGGGCCGAGCGAATCAGGACTTTGCCCGCCCATTGCGGTTCCGTTAGCGCCTCGTAGGTCGACAACTGCTCAGCTTTGACACGATTCTTTGCGTAGGCAATAGCCCGCGCCCGTATGGTCAGACCGTACCAGTGGTGCGCGGGATCGCGCAAATGCTCGGGGACTTGCGTTTTCAATCTCTGCGATTCGACAGGCTGAAGTAACCCTTTTGACTGAGCACGGAAAAGTCGACCCGCATCTACCGTTATTAGAACGTCGGCAGGCGATTGGTCTCCCTCGATTTCTAGGCGTTTAATCAGTTGATCTGCACTGGCCTTGACTACGTTGACACTTATTCCTGTTTGTTCGGTGAATTGCTCGAAGAGCATTCGGTCAACGGGATAATGCCTGTGCGAGTATACGTTCACTTCTTTGCCAGCCTCAGCCATTGTCGTGAAAGCCAGCAACACTGGTAATAGCAATGTGTGAATCAAATTGGGCTCCCTGAGGGATGCCGCACAACCAACCTTAGTGCCTGCATATTATTCCCGCTTGCTAAATATAGCGTCGACTTCGTCGCGGACCCGTAAACGACATTCTATATAGATTAAAATACACCTACTGAGACTTAAAATACAAACAGTGCTGCCCCGACGACTAACAGCCCTAATGTGCTACAACGCGCCAATGGGCTGTGTGCTTAACAAAGTTCGGCATACAGCGGCCGTGAGTGGAACCCTCCTGTATAGGCAAGGCTTGGCGATATAGTCGCCGACGGGTGCAGTTACTAAGCTCAGACATCTGAATATAAATAGCCCAGTCGCCACCATTGAACAACGGTATTTGCCTTTTCACCAATAACCCATGTTCGGTGACTACCGAAACGAAATAGCCGTCTCATTATCCCGTAAGAGGAAATATTGAGACGGCTATTTGGTTACGGCCCTCAACGCACGCCAAATAGGCCTACGCGTCAGCTCAACACCTACCAGTTTTCCACATTGGCGGTCGAAAAACCGTACGCGTCCTGCATAACCTGTTTAGCGCGCTGGTAATTTTTCACTTCCTGATCATACGCTGAACTGCCTACGTCGAGATACTTCGGTGCCTGCCCGAAAATACCATGTAGCTCTCTCAGTTGACTATCCGAGATCAACTTGAATGCATTAAATTGCAGGCCTACAGCATACCCTTTCATCTCGGCCCAATGCTTGTTGTGATCGGCGGCACTGTAATCAGAAGTTCCGTATTTAGCCATATCGCCGAGCGTATCGTTTATGTAGTGCACCACAGTTGCGGCGATTACTTTTTCCATGCCATTAGCGGCCGCACTACGCTGCAACTCAATGTCGGCCTGTGCCGCCTCATTGACAATCAGGGTGCGCCCGGTAAGAAAGGCCGTGAAGATGTCGGCCGTGAAATCGACTCCCGTGCCGCCGAGGTCGCGCTTGGCTGCGCCTTTTGCTATTGCAAAATTGTATTCTGACTTGAAATCTACTTTGCCGTCCCCATTGGAATCACGGGAGACGCCAGCCTTGATGTCAGCATCGGAATACATGTTAAAATCCGCTGCCGCACCGAAATAACCGAAAGCCTCGTCCCAATAGTGTTCCATGTCCGTATAGGTCTTCCCCTCTTTAGCTTCGGCGTTGCCTTTTTCAAACAGGAGGTAAAGGTATTTTCCGGTAGCCTGGTAATACGGCACAGCCCCAATCAAAACGTTGTTTATCATCTGACTAAGATCGACACCGTCTTCGGTGGTGTATACTGCCGGCGTGCCTAGTTTAGCAGAATCTTGCGAATTTTCTGCAATTATCTCTATCCATTCCCGCACCAAAGCATCGGCTGTCTTGTCGTAGCCGATAACTACATCACTCGCGATTTTGCCCGACAAATTCTTACCGGTGGAAATTGCCGTGTAGCTACTCTCCACTGCACTGTAATCCTTTGGAGACGTAAGCGTCGACATTCCGTAGGCATCGTCATGGGCATAAAACCTCAACATATCTTCAGCCGAAGCTGATTGCGCACCTTCTTTACCCAGATTTCCCGTGAAAATTTTCAAATCCTGCAGCAACAGATTCCTAACAACCTGTCCAGAATACGATACGCTGCTTTCACCAGGGGTGAATCTACTATCAAAGACATAAGAGGACGGGACATCAATACCCAAACTACCGCTAACCATCGGGTTACTATCTTTATCGTCATCGCCACATGCAACTAGGGCGAAGACGGTCACTATGATCGCAAATCTCGCTTTGAACAAGAGTTACTCCTTTGTCCAAATTATGAAAGTTGACCTTAGAATGGTTTGTAGCTGCCAGCCATTTGTAACATTCTCTGAATTGTGCTACATACTGCACTTGACGCCTACATTTATCTGACGCCGCGGGCCTATCAGGATGCCCGAACTTAAATCCGCCGCCGGCTGGCCAGGATTGGAATGCATTCTGGAACCGATGTAAATCTTGTCGAGGACGTTTTTACCCGCCAAAAAGACACTCCAATCGGATGAGATCTTATATCTGGCGCTCACATTCAGCAGTGAGTATCTGGGCACTAGTCCAGTGTCACCTCTGTTGAAGGTGCGCTCAATGTTCTCAAAGTCGGTAAATACCTCCCCGACAAACCGTAAATCAGCGCGCAGATGAAGACCACTTGCCGTTTGTTTCGACAGGCCCACAGTCAACGTGTGCTCAGGTGCGTAGGGTAACTCATTGCCACGCAGGTCAACACTGATGTTTCCAGCCCGGGTCGCGGATTTCACAATGCCGCTCCTGATCTCTGTACGCAGGAAGGTGTAGGCGAGATGTATGTCGGGAAACAGCCAGGAGTAACGTGAGGTCGTCAACGCCAGGCCTGTTTCCAGGCCCCACGTGTCCGCACTGCCAAGATTCTTGAATG
>JACLAC010023585.1_pt1 | contig 22706 bp, 12 predicted proteins | sample 8027881 | NCBI WGS metagenome assembly JACLAC01 (sample SAMN15725517, study PRJNA655200) | protist metagenome | isolation source: fluorescence activated cell sorting (FACS) single amplified genomes of... | place: Spain: Blaines Bay Microbial Observatory, Mediterranean Sea | collected 2016-01-19 | reverse complement strand
GATGTTGATGGCCTGCTACTTTTACCCTCGTCTACATCGTCGCTATCGTTCTTGCCTTCCGATTTGCTAGATTGACGATTTCTATACACTTGTTCCTCTGGTTCATCCGACCCAGCAATGCCTTCTCGCTCTATTGCCCATGCGTCTGCATCAAAGTCTTCCCCATCAAGCATCGCTTTATACCAACCTCTTAAACTTCTACCTCGTAACACTTGTGCTGCAAGTTTAGGATGTGAATCTTCCAAGACTCTCAGCGTAAATGTGCCAAGTTGCAAATTTTGACGACTCAAACGTGCCTTCTCTTCAATCATTTTAGCCTCTATTTCCAACTGCGCATCAATTGTACTTTCACTTCGTCTTAAATCTTCCTGCGTTTTAAACAATTCCTTTTGTAACCGAGTTATCTCCGCATTGGATTGCTGTATACGTTCTTCCATAAGTCTAAATCTATGTTGTTTCGGCGAGGGGGAACCATTGTGCTGGGGAGATAACATCGTTCCTTGCAATGGACCACCAATATTATTATTATTCACACCACGAGTTGGCGACATCCCACCATTATCATAATTGGCAATACGAGGACTACCTTCAGGTCCTGCCATTACAGTCGTTTCAGCGCCAGGTAAGCCATTTAAACAGGCTTGCAAACGCATGATTTGGCTACGTAATAAACGATTTTGATTTCTTAACGAGTCCGTCATTAAATCTCTTTGTCTATCGGATAAATTAGAAACAGATGATCTAAATGGCGTCGTTTCTCCAACTCCAGACGCCAGTATACGCTGCAAATCTTGCATTAATATTTTCTTAGTAGGAGGCAATTTATCTTGTATCAATGGATGTTCAGCGACACGACACTTTTCAATAATTTCATTCGCCGAAGCAAGTTCATTTTGTAAAGAAACTACCATAACTTTTAATAGTTGTGGAGGTAACATATCAAGTCTTCGTCTACGTAGTAATGGTTGATGTGCAAAGCGTTGTTCACGAAATCTTAATTTTTTATTTTCACGATCTAAGTGTTTCTGATCATTTGCTAAATTTTCAATTGATCCAAATGAAATTAAACTACGTTCTAACATCGCGCGCTCAGTCTCGTTTGTATCTAAACTTCTTATCCATGCTTTAACGTCTCCTGGTCTTGGTTTAGCTTGCATCAAATCGGCAAGTACTTTATTACTAGCACCTTGCGCCTCTTTCAATGCAACTGCTGATAAATCTATGAATTCCTTAGCGTTACCATTATTTGTTTTAAACAATGCTGGTGGAGCTTTTCTCCTTGATGGCGATGCTATTAAAGACTCCTCTTCATTAATACCACCGTTTTCTAACCTAGTATCGTCATCACTTTCCATATTTCGTTTTTAATTGGTTTTATATTTTATAATTATTGTATAGAATTTAATCTTTCTTACTTCACAAATTTTTTTGTATATCTATCTATCTGTCTATCTGTATATAAAGGTATCAACCTGTTTATTGTCCTATCACGATATACAATCAAACGAAAAAACTTAAAATTAATATATAAATAAATCAAGGAACAGAGATAAATTAAATAAAATAGTACTAATGATTCTATAAAACCACTTTCTGTTTTTCTTATAATAATTGTATATATATATATTTTTGGAGATGTATGATGTATTAATACCAACGTCTATATATGCTACAATAATATGCAAAGCCCACACAGCAAGAGATAGGGAAATTAGTATACTAAAATAGAAGTTTTGATAGGGGTGTATCGCAGGTCTCAGGTATTAGGTACTGTACTGTAGTTCTTGGTTTCTTTTTCCTTTTTCCAATTTCCCAAAGACCAAAGACACACCATTATAATCGCCAGCCTGGCCAGCCTTTTTGTATTAAACTTAAACACTATTATACCACCTGAATATAATCTAAATCACGCATTGACTTTTGCTCTTGTGTTGCCTGGTTTGCTGGTTTGCCAGTTTGCTCTTGATGCGACGTTACACGCTTTCCTGGCTGTCCATCCTTCCAGCCTTCCAGCTTCCATGAAAAAAATTACCATCATCATACTGGCATATAATACATCATATTATTATTAATAATATACATATAATAATAAAAAATATATTATAGTAATTATTTATTAATTAATTATATTACATGTATTGCACTATTGTTTGTAACTTTTTTTCATCTTATTGCAATTTTTACTAAATGATCTGCCCCATAACATACCCCCACAACTTTGAAAGAGTATTTGTCAATTAACGAAATATGCCTTTGTCTAGTAATATTGCAAAACAGATACAAAAATCAAAATTACTTAAAATAGAGTTAAAACCAATCTTAGGTAGTGTACCAAATGTAAATATATACGGTAATAGTACGAACCCGTCACCAGTAAAGAAAAAGAAAAGAAGAAAACCACCAACACCAAAACATCAACATGCTGGTGTATGCATCTGTCCTGCATGCGAGCGAAATAGAAGATTAGGAAAGCACAATTTAAAACCCAAACCACCACCATCATCAAATCAAAATAATAGTAAGAAAGAAGGCTCGTCTAAAGGCAGACGTTTTAAAGGTAAAAATGGCCGTAATATTTGTGATCCAACTACAAACCAATTAGAAACAATAATAGGAGGCAAAAAAGTTGTAAAAACAGTTGAAAATGTTACAGAAGACGATATAGAAATGTTTGCACTAGAGTATCCTAGAATAAAGCAAATCAATACCCTACGTACACAAATAATGTCCTCAACTAAAGCATGTAACAGAATACACCCTGGAAATAATAGAGGAAGAGTAACTTTAAATAGTATGCAAAAAGAAGAAGTTAAAAAACAAAGAAAACGCGACAATTTTTTCAATAGTCAAATTAATACGGAAGAAGAAGCAAGGCATTTAACTGTCTTAAAAGAATATCAAAATATTAGGAAAATAAGACGAATGAAAGTAAATGAAAGAATATTCAATGATTATGGACAGGCAATTGATTTAGAAATTGTATTAAATTCCGAAGGTAGATATATATGTAACAAAATAGAAGATGACGATGATAGTAATAATAATGGTATGACAATGAAAGGTAAAAAAACAAAAAAGAAGCGGACAAAGAAGAGGATATAATGGGAAGTGTGTAAAACGAGGGTTTTATACTTGATGTTGAACACATGTTTATAATTATTATCAACAAAAGTGTTAAAATAATATACAAGTCGTATATATAGGTTACGTAATATATTAAAAAATTAATTAATAATCCACTCACAATGGTTGTTTAAATTAAAGTAATGATAATAGTGTAAACGTTTTATTTCTGTTTTCTTCTTTTTTTTCTCTTCCCGGCAAAATGCAAGCAAAAACCGGCCCCTATACCATATCTCAACACAAAAATTTGATGAAAAAATTTAATGATGATGACAAAAAAATGTACCCAATCAAAACCGTTTACACAAACCAAAAAATGATACAATCAAAAATGTAGAACACACACATGTACACACATTTGTGTTTATAAACACAACGATTTACATTAAATATACACACATTCCACATATATATATATAATAAATATATTATAATATACATATATTATGTTCTATCAAACGATGTATATTTTAACTGTTTTGATTTTATTATCATTATTAGTAATAGAAATTAACTCTCAAGGTACATTTGTACACAGTGATCTAGGAGGGCACATTGTTACTAATCAAATTAAATTTCCAAATGTTAATTGGCAATATGCTGAGCCGACGGATACATTGATCAAAACGGAGGAAACGGGATTACAGCAAGAGGCAAAAGTAGATACAGAATTTTTGAATTTAAGACAACAATTAGAAATTGTACGTTCATCTGCATCTATTGATTTAGCACAATCAGCATATATTGAAATTTTAAGACAATTACAATCTAAAACTGAAAAAGCCGGCCTGGATGAATTATTACAATTGCATCCGGATGTATTGGCTGTCCGCATAGATAATTATCCATATGAATTCATTTCACCGTTAACAAGTATCAGTTCCAGAGGTGTGGATTATACACAAGAAGTTATATTTGACCCATGCCGTAACAAACCACATGATTGTTGCTTCGATAAATATGGTACACCCGAATATTACGATATTAGAACGCAAGAAGTGAATATATATATATATAATATCAACAAATATAAAAAGAATAAAAAAGGAAAGGATATTGTATTATTATAGAAACGTATTTGAATATAATGATAGTAATACGATAAAAGATGTTTTGAAATCTATCTATCACTCGTGTTTATCTCTCTCTCTCTCTCTTTCTATTTTTTCTTTTTATTCTTCATTGAAATGTGTACTGTATATACTATTACATGTAATAATATTATAAATGACATCGACAAAAAGACGACGGATCACAATTCCCGCGGGGCAGTCGTGCATTTTTGCGGTAAATTTACCTTAACCTTTTTTTAGTTTTTACTTCGCGGTCGTGCAGTCGTCGTCGCTAAGCCATCAAATTAGTATTCTTTATTAATGAATTTGTATTTATGTTAATATATATCTACAAAAATATTATATATATACATTTGTAAGTACTTAGTTGTTGTAAGAAACAATTTCCTTTTTATGGCTTAATTGAATAATCATTATATTCTATTGATATTGTTGTTTATATAATTAGACACACACACACACACACACACACACACACACAGAGAGACAAATATACTATTAGGAACAAATATGCAATTCACTGCATCAACGACTAATGCTACGACTACTTCAAACCATATGCCAACAAATAGTGTATGGGGAAGAAAACGAAATATTGATGATTTATTAGTGAAACTATCAAATAACTCTGCCAATTTTTCATCTTTAAATATTATGTCCACACGTACTATAAAAACTGAAGACATCGTCAAGTTACAAGATATCTTAATAAATAAAAATGACACGTTGACTGAATTATATGCATCTGGGCATTCGCTAGATTCAACTGCGATTGAAATTTTTGCAACGATATTAGAAAACAATAAAAAGTTAAAATTATTATCTATTGGTAATGTTAACTTTGGTAATAATAATTTATCAATTTTATGTAAAGGACTCGAACGAAACAACGGGTTAGAGACACTTGATTTAGAATACAAAGGGTTAAATGGTAAAGTAGACGCAGAAAATCTTTTTATGAATTTAACGAAAGCAATCAATTCACCAAGTTCCACGATGGAAAATATTAACTTGAGTCGAAATTCACTGTATAATGAAGGTTTATTGAAGTTAACAAATGGTTTAATAACGAATGGTGGTATTGGAAAATTAAACTTTATAAGTTTATGTGATATTGAATGCAGTGGTGGAAAAGGTATTGTACCTTTTGGAAATGCTTTGGTCAAGTCATTTAATGAAAAAAAAAGATTTGAAAATGTGAATGAATCATCGGAAGAAAACGACGAAAAGAAAAGAAATTTCTTGAAATTAGATTTATCAAGAAATTTATTGTTTGGATCTGTTGGTTGTAGTGCCTTTATTTCAACGGGAATTTTAAATGTAGTTAGCGAATTAAGTTTAGATGGTTGCAATATAGGAAATTTAGGATTAGATACCATTGCAAGAGCATTCATTTATAATGGTATTGGCAATGAAAGCAAAATCATGTTAAATAAATTATCTATACGTGGAAATAATATTACATCCATTGGAATCTTAAATTTGATCGATGCTTTATTATGTAGCAAGAACATTATATCAGATTTAGATTTTGGCAATAATAAATGTGGCGATGAAGCATTTCATAAATTATTTTATCTGAATGGTCTTAAAAAATTGTGTTTATTAGGCAATGGTATTAATGACGATAATATTTATAATTTGGAACAACAATTAGAGAACAATAATGATGGTAAGAATACTACTGCTACTAATACTAGTACTTGTGCTCTTGAATATTTAGATTTATGTGGCAATGATATAACAGACGTTGGATCAAATATGTTATGTAATAGCTTTGTCAATAATATAATTCAAACGAATAATGATAATAACGTAGTGAAAACGTTAGTGCTTGGATCGAATCCTGGTATTTCACAAAATGGCATTGCAGCTATAGAAGAAATAAATAAGAATTATTCACAGAATATACGCGTGTTATATGATATTGGAGCTAATAGCAATAATAACAACAGTAGTGAAACTAACGCAACAACAAATGATCGCGGAAATAATGTTTCCTCGACAGCTGTTGAAGATAAAAAAAGCACGACAAAACCATTTACATACTATCTAAGTCCATATGAATCGTCACGCGTTGAAAAAGCAATAAATGATAATTTTACTGATTTGTTCGAAAAATCTGAGAATATATATGACAATCATAATAATAGTGGCGACGAGGAAAAACAAATTACAAAAGCAAAAGGATTAGATTTCGTATGGATACATACTTTATCAAAAGAAAATTATGAAATACGGATGTCAAGTACGGTATGTAGTCAAATAGCAGGAATTGATGTTTTAGAAAATAAAGCAAATTTAGCATTATTGTGCCAAGATTTAACAGAAGCTACAACTTTAGAAAGTTATGTTGTACATGGTAAGGACCAATTTTTAAAATGGTGCAAGGGAGAGCAACGAAAAATGAAAAAATGCATTGAAAATAATGAAAATTACAACGATGGCTGGATAGCGAAAGATTCAACAGCTAATGGTGGAGAAGGCTTATATCAATTTACCATTAAAAATGAAAAGTTCTTACAAAAAGTGCAAGATCAAATTGATGATGCGACGGAATATGTAGTGCAGCGCTATGTAAATAAACCATTATTGTGGGAAGGAAAATATAAATTTCATTTCCGTGTATATTGCGTATTAAATGCTAATATGGAATTTTTTGCATATAGAAAAGCATTTGCTCATGTTTGTAATAAAGAATATATTGATATTAACGAGGAAAGCGATGAATATGATCCCGAAATACATATAAGCAATGTTGCAGCGAATATACACGATGAAAGTTATTTTCATAATTATCCTACAGTTGACTTACCGACAGAATTTCCAAATTTGTGGTTAAAAATGCAAAACACAATGAAAAGTATAATACGTAAAGGCTCCACATTTATGCAATATCAAACATCAGAAAATAACTTCATGTTAATAGGTGCGGATTTCATACCTGATGCAAATGGTAATATATGGCTATTAGAATTGAATTGTCCACCTTGTATGGCAGCTTACCAGGGTGCAGATGAGGAGGCTTTGGAGTCAAATAAATTTGAACAAGCTATACGACCACTAGTTTCTAGCGTAGTACGCGATGTTATCAATGATTTTGTAATACCAATATTATATCGAAAAACATATAAAATGAAGGATATGATTGATCAACAACATTTTATTTATGGACGCAGTGGCAATTTTATGCATTTAAATGACGATGATGATGTAATTAATAAATTTAAACCGTCCATAGCTAATGGGGCGAAAGATTTGTCAAAAAATACATTGAGTTGGAAAGTTTATAAATGGCGGATGGGAAAACGAATGAAGAAGATGATGAATGCATAAAAAAGGAGAGAGAGTTACTAAAACAAGGTATTACACGACGGCCTATATAATATATATAATGTTATTTGACAATATGTACGGCCAGAAAAGTCCTCTCTCAGATAAACGGGGTCATATATTGATATATGCATTATATAATATTATGTATCATATGATATGATATATATGATATATTTTAAAAAAATGAATTTTTGATCTCAGACAAATATTATTAATTAATGCCTTCAATAACTTATAAAAATATTTTTTATAAAAACTCTCCTCCCATTTTTCCCCAGTCTCTCTCTGTCTGCAATTCCCTCTCTACTACACACAACACCACTCTCGCTTTTACAAACGACGTACTGGCCTTTGCGCTGAACGAGGAATTTCTCTTACACTATTACGACTACCTCTACCAGCATCAAGGTCTGGAGCTATAACTCTGGTTTGATTCAAAGCTTCTGGGGCCCTATTTTCCACATTTTCCACGCCTCTTCGTGCGATATCAGTCAAATTTTTTTGTGTTGGTATTGCAGCATCGATATCGTTTATTAAACGATCCAGCAATGGATTTAAATAATATAGCATTAACCTCAATTGGTAATATTACTTCATTAAGTGAATTGAAACTGCGAACAAACCCATTAAAACCTTTCAGTGATGGGCCCGATACACTTTGCTTATTGCGCATGCCTGTATTAAGTAGCATTGCAATACCACGACTTTGTAAACGATATTTTGCAGCTAATATTTCACAATTACATTTGAATATTAATTGGAAGGTTCTTGAAAACAAAATGTTTGAAGTACATGATTATTTACCTGGAAATGATAAATTTCAAAAAGAGTTAAAAGTTATGATATATGAACAAATTGGTGCCAAAGAAAGAATACAAACTGAAGAAAAATGGAGGAAATTGCAAGTAAAAAAAGCATATATAAAGAAATTAAAACGTGAAGAACAATTACGAATACAAAAAATGGAGAGAGCAGCGTTAAGATTGATACAAAAACAAGAAGCAGAGCGAATAATGCGCAAAGAATTTAGAGATGCAGAAGAAAAACGTAAATTGAAAGAGGCGCAAAAAAGAAAAGAGGATGCAGAAATGTTACGTCAGCTATTAAGTGCCGCTGGTAGATCCAGACCAACAACGCCGGTAACACCAAATATATTGTCAGAACAAGAAAATGAAGATCAAAAAATATTAATGCAAGATAAAAAGCGGAAAAAAGAATTAATGAAGAAGCATGAAAGAGAACGAAAAGAGAAAGAGGCATTAGATTATGCTGCAACTGAGATACAAAAAATTCTTCGAGGGTGGAATGTGCGGAAACAACCAACGTTATTAAGAATCAGAGAATGGGGTCAAATGACAGATTCCTCCATTGCAAGCATAAATACTAATCGGAGTTTGTAAAAATTTCGTTTTTGAGAACTCTCTCCGCACACACGTCCACATAATTAATATCATTATGCATACGAACGTGGTAAAAAATTACGAAGAAGTATGATATGATATGATACATAAATCATAAATACGTTCATGTGTGCATAAACTCTTAAAATAATACACATCCATATATATATACGAAGCCGGTTCATATTTTAAAAAGAGAGATATTCAAAATTTTTATCGTTTAACCATAAACATCGATGTCACATCATGATATTCTTTTCTCCCCCAACTTGCAACACCACCACTTTGATTATTATTATTTATATTTCTGTTTTTCCTACTTCTATTTTTCATTCGTTTATCTCTACTTTTTCTTAATCTTGGATCCATCGTACGCTTTGCAAATGGCATATCCATAGTAGCTAAATGTACAGCAGCTTGTTCATCTGTCATATTGGAAAAACCATCTTTCATTTGCTCTAATCTTTTTCGTGCTATACTAGCTGATGCACTTTTTGGTCTTTGTAATCTTCTTACCGGACTTTCATGATTATATCTACGACTATCTCTTGCTTCTTTTGATAACATAGATTTTAATTTAGACGGTGCAAGAGGTTCAATATCAATATATAATGCGCCAAGTTGCATGGACGATTTTTTTTTAATTTTTCGTTGTGGTACACGAGATGACCCCCCACCAAATGCGGCGAGTGCTTTAGCCTTTTCACGTTCTGATAATATGGCAGCCGACGGACTTTTAAATAAGGACATAGTACCATAATTATCCCCATCGTCAATATCATCATAATCATTTTCTATTTTATTTTCATTATCTCTTGATGCCAAAATAGGTTTCATAATATTTTGACGTTCCTCCTCTTCTTTCGACATACCTAACCATGGTTTATCATTTACAGGCGGACGACCTGTCCGTTCAGAAGCCTCTCTAACTAACCTGCGCGTTTTACTTGCAAGTTGATATGATTTTATCTTTTTCTGTTGTTTACCTAACTTATATCTAAGACCAGCTATGTAACTCTGTAACTCTCCGTTTGTTTGCCTTAGTTTAATTACAGCATCTTCTAATTGTTTTCTAGTCATTCTATCAACTGGCTTCAGTGGCTCTTTTAATTTATATTTCTGCCCAATACTTTCATTTTTCCCTTTCTTCTTACTACTGCTACTACGTTTCTCTGTCATATTTGCTTTATGTATTCTGTAGATTATTCTATTTGGATGTATAATGGTGCGATGTAATATATTATAGTCATAAAATTTTATCTATTTTTATTATTATTTCTTTGATTATGTTATTTTGATTCTTGTTGTTGTTTTGAGAAGAAGATGAAGAACTTCAACGTCTTTGTTGTTTGTCCTTAAATTATTAGCTGCTACTGATATTTGTACTGTAAATAATGGTGAACTGGTATTATACTGTTACAATCCAATTAACAACAGTGTTTCTCGCAACCTACTATATGGCACTATTATGTTGTAATAATAAAATAATCAGTATATAAATACTAATACCAAACTTATATCAAATATATAATTCGTTGGAAAAAGTAAAATATATCAAAGGATTAGCATTTTCATATAAAGATATAATATATGCATATATCTGTATGTTAAATTAAATCAATCGCACGTGTTTTCGACGCCAAATAACAAATAAATTTTGTAATTTATATTATAGATCGCTTATATATAAATTCAAGAAATAAACATAATACTATGAAATTGTCAAACAGTACGAACACATTTCAAACTTCTGGACAATTAGTTGTATCTCCTGTCCGAAGACGACAGAACACTAGCACTATTCAACTACGGCGTTACGTTCCAAGGCCTGAAGATTCCCAGCAGGTGCGTGAATGTTTTTTTGAAAAAGAATGTCGACCTGATTTTCGGTTTAAAATTCCAAATCCCAGGTTTATAAAAGAGAAAAAATGGGTGACACATTCAAAACATATAGATAAAAAAGTTATGACTCAAAGTGAGAAAAAAGGAGCGATAAATACATTACCAAGGTATGCGCCCAATCCCCACGATTCCACACAGTTGAACAATTTAATGAAAAATATTACCCATCCCAATACACCAAATTTTGATTACAATAGGAACGCTACCAATCATACAGCACTATCACAATATCAAGAAGTAGTTCAAGCTAGTGATAATTATATTAATAATGATAATACTAATAATAGCAGCAGCAATAAGAACAACTACTTCAATAACAATAGTATTAATAATGACAATAGAAACTACATCGATGATTATAACAATGTTAATAATAATAACAGTAGCATTTCATACGATAATAATAACAAAGTTTTTACGAAAACCGATCTTCGAAATATCAAACATAATAAAAAAAACGATGAGAAAGATTTCAATGAAAAACCACTTGTAGAAACAATTTTAACATTTCGGAATAAATGGAGAAAAAAATCAACACATAACTTTTCTGTTTTTTCAGATCCATCAAGTCAATATACAAGAACGTATAGAGTAGGGGAACATAGTGGCGTGATGAATAATACAAGGCCAGATTTAGCATTACGCGGGGTTTTGCGTTCCAACTTGCCAACCATGGAAGGTGTATTAGGCTTAGGTGATCTGAATCAGACTACTTGGCGCGCTCTTGGAGGCGTGCCACACGAAAGGCATAAAGTACATGCATCAGCAAAATTGCATCCAACATATAGAACAATTCAAGTGGAAAAAATGCTCGGACAAGAACATTCAGATGAAGTTCTTGATTCACTAAGAAAACGTGGTAATGCACATTCACCGGTACGGCAATTTGTTCGACAAGGGCAAGGAACTGCTGATGAAATTAATTGGGTTCAGCAAACTCGTAATTCACGCCTTAAAATGGAGAATAGAAAACGGTATTTAAATTCAAAAATTTTCGTTGAAAATAGAGATAAACCAAGTAGAAAAGAAGTTGAAAATTTAAATATGTCAGGTGTATATAACAACACACAATAAATTTATAATGTACAGAAAATGGAAAAAACCACTACACACACTTTTTGAGGAGTCTAAATAATATATATATTTTGATAAAATAATAATTTAAGTAATTTGATAATTTACTCATGTTGATAATTCCTATTTCATACTCTTCAAAAGAATATTTATACAATATATGATATGATAATTGAGAGACAATAATATGATATGTATCTATCTCACACTAGTGTGTTGATATTCTCATAATAGAGAATATCAAATGAAGGTAAATAGATGAGGTATCTACTTGCAGTTGATGAAAAACGAACATCATAGGAAGACGGCGACGTCGTATTTACTCGTATCATATATATATCACATATAATTGCATATATATACGAAGTACGAAGTTCGTATATTATATTAAAAAATATTAAATATATACTCGTATGATATTATATTAATGTTCACAACAGGATCTTTCACTTCGACAACCTCACCGTTTTCGAATGACCCCGACGTCCAGCGCGTTCAACGATAGCGCATGGAAGGATAGAAACCTACTTGTGCTTGTAGAGTATTAGTTTGCAGAGGTGCATTAGAGCTTTACTATAGAGTGTAGGATAGAGTCTCTTATTCTTGCGATTGAGTATTGAACATATTACTTAGCACGGGAAGTAAAATTATTATAACTTAGATTTTAAACACGCTCTATTAATATACGAAGTACGATGTGTATATTACGAGAATATATATATACGTCTCGAGTAAGAGAAAAACACATATATATACGTACTCTTCGTAATTAATATTTTAGTATTAAAGATATTACGTGTGTATTATTATTATGTGAAAAATGTTTTCAAATCATCTAGATTCAATGCTCTACTTTTTTTTGAATTGCCCATACTACTTCCCTCCAACAATAATGCCTTTGATAATTTCTTTTTTTTCTCATGAATTTTAATCATTTTTGTCTCGCAACTTCCTTCAACAATAAATCTATACACTTCTACATCTCGCGTTTGCCCAATCCTATGGCACCTATTGATAGCTTGATCTTCCACAGCGGGGTTCCACCACAAATCCATTAGCATCACCAATGAGGCACATGTTAAATTTAATCCTAGTCCACCAGCTTTTAAACTCATTACCATAATTTGTATATGATCTTCCTCTTTAAATTCTTGTACAGCTTTTTCACGTTTAGCTTGTGACATGCTTCCATCTAATCGAACGAAGTTGAAATTTTCCTTTTTTAAAACAATACTTATTAAATCAAGCATGTATGTCCATTGAGTAAATATCACAGCTTTTTTATGTTTTGCTATTTTTTTCAATACAGTGCTTTGAACGACCTTATTTGAAGGTGCAGATGAAGTTCCTGGAGAATTGGATTCGCTTTTGATGACATTAATATCATGATACAAGCTTTTAGCTTTATCAATAACATTTAACCCTAAACCATTGTTTGCACTTCTACTACCATCTACACTCCCTGCAGGGACTATTATGTTATCCCGTAAAATAGTTACCATGGCATCTAATTTCGCACTGCGGACAGCTTTACCATTATTTTGCAAATCATGCATTGTTGGTGCAGCTGTAGCATCAACGGAATCGTTGATTGGTACTACATTTTTCATATCAACCTTTGCCCTACATACAGGGCATTTTGCACCGCCGAAATATTGTAATGATCCAAATAAACATTCTCTACACAACAAATGTCCACAAGGTGTTAGAACGCCGTTGTCAGGTGGATCTAAGCATACTGGGCATTCCATTTTAGATACACCATCTTTTTCTAATTCATTAAATAAATTACGTATAAATTCCGGCTGAGTAGATAATGCAGAGGACATCTTATTGTTATTATCCAATACACTGCTAGATGAACTGCCATCACTATTATTTATATCATCGCTTTCGATTTTATTATTGTTACTACTACTACTACTACTACTACTACTACCACACCTACTACTATTACCATTGTTCCCTACTGTTGATGTACTGGATAGAAAACGACGATATAATTTACCAACATATTTTTTTTTGTTTTCATTAACACTACCATCACCAGAATTTTTTCCCAAAACCAAAAAAGGGTGATCACAGGCTTGTCTTAAACGTAATAATAAGGTCAATATGGTTGCATAGTTATTTGCCAACGTGCCAGAAGCAACGTAGCCATCAAATTCAGCTTTACTTCTTTGAAATAATGATTGGTAAAATTCATTTTCTGCTTTTGAGAATTGTACTTGATGCAAATAAATGGAACGTTTTGGCAAGGTAACAATGGCTTTGCCAGTTGTTTTATCCACCGTATCTTTCGTGCGTCTTAAAATAATCGGACCTAATACAGCACGTAAACGCTCTTTTGCTTTTTCATCACCATCATCAAATGGTTTTTTTATTACTCTGTTCCACCATAATGGAACAGACCATGGTTGGTGGTTTAAAAATTTTATTAACGAGTACAAGTCTTGGATACCATTTTGCATGGGAGTACCTGTTACACACCATCTTCGCGTGGCATTGATACGGTTGCATCCTTGCGCTACGAGGGTTGAGCGATTTTTAATCGTATGTGCTTCATCTAATACTACGCGACGCCACTTTATTAAAAGTAATGGACATTGGAGTGAGGTAGTACTTGTAGCATTTGTTGCATTGGACAACCTCTGTGCTTCATATGATAATGTACCATACGTAGTTAAAACTACGTCAAATTGTTTCAAGCGATTAACGTGTATATCTTTGTCATTACTATAATAAGTGTAATACGATAAGTCTTTTACATGATTTTTGATTTCGTTGCCCCATTGCGCTAATACAGACATTGGGAGTACGATTAAAGTTTGCGTTCTTTTTGAATCATTCTCTTCTTCGTTATCTTTATTATCAGTTTCGTTCGTGTTTTGCTTAGAATTTCCATCAGCATCCTCATCATCATCACTATCATAATTTCTTGAATTTATATGTTTTAAATTGTCTTCCTTATCCTTTGCAATCAATGATAAGACTTCAATCGTTTTACCCATTCCCATTTCATCTGCCAAAATACCACCTCGGCATTCTTGTATGGTTGGTGGCTTTTTAATTTGTACAGTTTGGCTATATGGGTTTATATAAATCGATATATGTTGTGCGTCTTGATCTTGGAAGCGACATTCAAGCCATAGAGGATGGACATTTAAAAGTTCTTGTGTTTTTGATTGTGATTTGTGTTGATTGAAAGATGGATTTTGCATTTCATATGTCGGTGACTTAATTACTTCACGATCCGTCATCCATGACAATGCATCTTGTTGATAGGGTCGCAATGTTACATTTAATGATTTACTAGGTTCGACTGTATGAATATTATTCATTATATCAATAAAATCATCATCTCCATTCCCAGTATTTATCAGTGTTTCTTCTAATAACAAATCAACTTGTGAATTAGAGGCACCATCCTCCTCCTCCTCTTCTGATCTGCTACGGCTATTATTATTGTTGTTGTTGTTGTTGTTGTTGTTATTATTATTATTATTACCATCCAGTGAATGGACCACGATATCTTCATCATCTCCATCAGAGCTACTATTTGCTTTGTCGCTAAGATCTTCTGCATTACTATCTGTATCCGTATTGCTGCTACTGCTACGATTGTTTCCAGCTAAACCTTTACATGTTGCACTTACGATAGGAAATATCCAACGGGCTAATTTAAAAACTGCTTTTCTTAATATTGTACATTCCTCTATAATTGGGCTGGGAGCTTCGGAAAAAATTAACGGATCATGTACATTTATTTGCACAAGTAATTGGATCGTATTTAAAAAATTCAAATTTTCAGGGCAATATTGACACATTGCACTTGCAGTAATCAAGCCATTATCTAACAATGGTCCTAAAAAAATAGCAACGTCTTGCTCTAATTTTCCTATAATAGATGTTTCACTATAACCAAAACGAACAAAATCACTATTTGAAGATTGTCGAAAAATTTTCAATTGATCTCCACTTCTAACACGATTTCTTCCTTTTACTGTAGATAAGCCAGAGATTAAGTTCCATCCTAAAACTTTTCCTTTATCCCCCCATTGTTTATTTCCAAGTAGTCGGTTGTCATTTTTCCAAGATTGTATTTGTATCGTTTTACGATTCCGGTTAAAATTATTGTTACCGCGTTTTTGTTTCTTTTTTATATTATTATTATTGTTGTTGTCATTATTATTTGCATTATTACGTTTTTTTTTCTTCGAATGTTTAGTCATTATTGAAAAAGCATTTTTTGTTACTTTTTTGGCCTTGATGTTACTATTATTATTCATTTGATTTGAGCCATTCATGTTGAAGGATGAACTTCCTGTATGATTATTGTTGGTATTATTATTATTATTGCTGGAGGAAGATGTTATTGTTGTTGTTGATGATGAAGAAGATGACGTGGTGGAAGATGGTGAAAAACCTGAAAAATTGGTACATGTAGCAGCGTGTTTTTCAATAAATTTGACCGGGAAACTTCTGGAACATATTGGACATTGTCCATACTCTCTTTGATACGTCGCCATCGTTTTTAATCAATTTAGTATAATCGGTGGTGGTTATTATTATTATTATTTCCCCTCCCCTCCTTTTGACTATATTTCATCTTTACAAACTAACAACTAAATAAACTTTCATCCATCACCAGTATGCTGGTATGCATTATTATATTATTTTTTTGAATTTTTTCCCGGGCGGGCGGCTTCGGCAGTATATTCTGGCATCAGTCCAGCAGTGGGCCAGTGGGCATCAGCATAGCCTTAGCATCATTAGAATTTGTGAAAAATAAATAAAACTACACAGTATTAAAACGATAGGCAGTCGTCTGGCAATCAACAATTTATTTATCATAGAGCAATCTAATTTGTTCGATGAAAAAACTGATTAGTAGGTAAATATAATTGGCTCAGGGGTGGTTTTTTTTGTGTCGTTCGCAGTGCTACCCTCTAAACCGTGAGAAAACTGTGCACTTAACACTATTCACTATGGGGGAAATATTCATCATTTTTTCTATATTTTCGGATATTTGCTATTTTTTGCAAATATATGAAAAATAAAATTGGCATTTTAGAAAACGATAAGACATATTTCCACATATTTCCCATAGTGAATAGTGTTATTTGTTAAGTGCACAGTTTTCTCACGGTTTAGAGGCTGCCAGGCTGCACTCTGCACTGCGTTCGTCGCGTCTAAACGCACCTCGCACTCATGCACCTCTGCAAAAGTAGTAGTAGCACAAAACCTCTCGTCTTTTTTTTTTTTTTTATTTTTTATTTGAAAAAAATATATTTTGAAGAGTTGATATATATGAGGGGTTGTGTACTACATACCAATATCAATATTAAAGATAAATAACAACAGAAAGACATTCAAAAAGATTTATTGCGAAAATTACGATGATGGAATATATGACGGAAACATATACATGGGCAATTACCCATGAGAAAGAATTTTTAATTAACTTATGCAAAGGTTTAATTGCATCTTTTATTATTGCAGCTATTGCATTATTATCTGGTATTCAAGCTCCATATGGTCGGTATTCGAAACCAGGGTGGGGATTTTTAATCAATGGCAAGTTGGCATGGATTGTGCAAGAGGCGCCAAATCTAGTGGTCGTTTACTGGTTGTATTACCATGTCGAAGGAAATGCTGAGGCTAAAAATTCATTCACAAACCGTGTCTTGTTAGGAATGTTTATATATCATTATATATATCGTACGTGCATATTCCCGTTACGTTTACGTGGAGGTAAAAAAACAGCTTTTGCACCGTTTTTTATGGCGCTTAGTTTCTGTGTAATAAATGGATACTTACAGGGCAGATCCTTGACGTATTTTTATGTGTATGATGATGAATGGCTTCAATCGCCTAATTTTATTATTGGTTTTGCCATTTTTTGCACTGGATGGTTTATCAATTTTTACCATGATAGTGTTTTGATTAATCTTAGGAAACCGGGTGAAAAAGGTTATAAAATACCAAAAAGTGGGTTATTTAAATACATCTCTGGTGCAAACTTTTTTGGTGAAATTGTTGAATGGACGGGTTTTGCTATTGCTTGTTCCAATTGGCCAGCTGCAACATTTGCATTTACTACTGCGATGAATATTGGTCCAAGGGCCATACAACATCATCAATGGTACTTGCAAAAATTTGACAATTACCCAAAAGAAAGAAAAGCATTAATACCATTTATTTGGTAAGATCTGGAAAAAAAGATTGATTTTTTTAATATATTAATATATATAAATATATATATATATATTTATTAATAAATTTATACATACATATATATATATATGATGTATCAATGGTAAGAGTGGGAAAGATATAAAATAATGTGTATGGGTGAGTCGAATGTAAGAAGGGCAATTGTGATAATTATAAAAGTAATAAAGAGAGAGAGAGATGCAAGATGAAATTAATTTTGTTTATTTAAATATATATATTTTTACCGAGCCTATCAAGCGATACATAAAATTTTAGTATACTAATAAGTACAAAATACATATATTTTACTATCAAATAAATTTATTCTGGAGTGTTGATTTGTGTGTTATGCACGTGTATACGAGATTCGTATGCAGTGCGTATGGCGATGCTAGACTATAATAATACAATGAATATTCTTACCAGATTAGCACTACACACTATAGCAGAGAGTGTATTTGTGTCTTCTAGTATACAAGTATATATTAATGTATATATATATTCTAGTGTACGTATCTTTAAAACAAAAGTTGAAAATGTCTTAAGTATATTTTTATAATTTTTTATAATATGATGAATGCTGGAATGAATCTAACTTTATGACACAACATGAACGATATAGCTTTTTCAAGCTAATATATATATACGAAGTTTTGTATATATATTACTTCGTACTCTGTATACCAGTTATCATACTTCTCCGTTGAGTATGATACATTCATTTTTGCTTTGCGTACTTTGGTTTCTCAACCATTTACACGTTACGTATATTTTCGGAGATCTTAAGTTCCTTATTAATGTTGTTCTGTACCAGTTGCATCTGCTTTAACTTCAGGTGCTTTAGCTGGGAGTTCTCCTTTGTTGTCCATAGCACCGAGCAATTTAGTGGTTTTTTGTTTAAGTTGTTTCTCAAATGCACCCATACCTGCGCATGATCTTGCCAAGATTTTCAAGTGTTCACCTAATGATTTTTTAGCTGCATCATAGTCATCATCTGCCATAGCACCTTTGATTCTTTCGATTTGTGCCAAAAGTTTATTAAGTTTTGCGGTTTTTTTGTCAAGCAATTGACGGATTGCATCTCTCATGCCACCCAATACTTTACGTTCTTTCTCGAAGTTAACACCCATAGCTTTGTTTAATTCAAGACCTTTACGGTATGCTTGGAATGCAAGTTTGGTTGCACCGGAGCATTCATCTTTGTCTGCACAGTTGGTTTTGCCTTTTAATGCTTTTGTTGTTAATTGGATTAAGGATGTGGTATCTTCGCTGAAAGATTTGAATTGCTTGATCTTGTTCAATTTTGGGTTGTATGGTGCCAATTTCAAATGACCGATATCTGCAAGTACTTGAGTTGCTGCGCCAACATTTGCCATGTTCTCGTCGAACTTTAATTTGAACAGTGCGTTTACAGCAATGATATGTTTACGTAAACGTTTGCGGGTAAGTTTGATTCTTGCAATAAAGTTTCTAAGACCTTCTACGCGGCTCATTAATGCAGCTAACAATTTTTTCTCTGCTGCAAGTCTTCTTTTGGTCATTTTCTCTACGTTCACAACTGGGTTATTGATCCAGTCGTTTACATCTTTCTTTTCTGCGTCACAGGTATTTTTTACGTCACCCCATCTTTTTTCACTGGTTGCAATCATTTCTGTTGCTGCTGCGTGTGCTTTGCTTTCGTCACCTGCTGCTGCTGCTTCTTTTGCGTTGTCGCGCCCTGCTTTATCGTCGCCTTCTTCTGCACCACTAGCTGCTGGACTTTCTGCACCTTCTGCACCGGATGCTGCACCTTCTCCACGTGCTACGTTTACAGCATCATGTGTTTCTTGTTCTGCTGGTGTGTCACCACGGATGTTGGAAGCACTTGCTACTGCAAGACAGATTCCTAATAAAAGTACAATTGATAATTTCATGTTTATAGACGTTGATTAATAAATTTATATATATGTATATCTTTATAAGTTTTTGTATATGATATTGTATTATGAATAACTACTTATTAAACCTTTGGTGTATGTATAAACATATGTTTGTATGTATATAGATATATATATAATTTTTTGTTGTGTAAACACTAATAAACAGTGTTATTAAAGTTTGCATATCCAGGGTTCTTCAGCCTTTTTATTTCTAGTGCTATTCTTATAGTAATTTAATAATATTTTGATCGAGCACATCCCCCCTCTTTTTATATTTTTCTTGACGCTCATAAATTTTTTGAGACTCTTCGTTTTTGTTTTTCATTGTCCTCTGTTTTATTTTCAGACGACAAAATCAAGGAAACTAAAAAAAAAAGTACGGTACCAAGAAAAAGAGGGGGCTTGAGTTTCTTTTTTCAGAATAGTATAGCACAGCACACGGCACATGCTGAAGTTTTTTGAGCAATCCTGCAACTTAAATCCAAAATGGAAGGCTAGCCACTGGCTAGCACCTTATTACGTGACGCGTATTAGTATCGCACAGCCTCTAGTTTTCTAAATCGAAAAATCTTTCATTTAAAACGAGGTGATTTTATCCTAGATTAATACTATTTCTATGTTAATGATAATATCCAAAGAAAAAAAGAGGGGAAAGCTAAAAAAAATAAATTACGCAGCCTTTTTGCTTTTTTCTACCATTACACAGTATTGGTTTTAGCACATTCAGCCATAATATATATAGACATCATAAAAACAAATATGTGTGTATGTATGTATACATTACACAAATAGACATATCATATACAACGAACAAACTTTAATAAAACATATTAATCAAACGATATATTAAAAAAACAACAACATGAAATTACAACTTTTAATTGTTGCAGCATTAGTTGCATGTGCTTATGCACAAGAAACCCACGACGTTGATGCGATGGTTGACGAACATGTAGACCGTGCTATCAAAACTGCTAGTGACGCAATCGCCACAACACAAAAAGCAATCGGTGACGAGAAAAAAGCATGCGACGACGAAATCAAAGCATCCCAAGCATGGATGGATTCCATTGACGAAAAAAAATTGAAAGCTATGCGCGCACGCCGTATCAGGGACAAGAAAAATCTTCTTCAAGCAGTTAAAGAACGTATCACTGTTATGTCTGATTACTTAGCTAAACTTAAACTTGCTCGTGGTAAACTTGTGAGTGTCATCAAACATGTTAACCATATCTATGGTACTGCATACGATGAAGCTATCTCAGCACAAAAAGAATCAGCAAAGATCATGATGCTTTTGGGTCTTTCAATCGGACACACCTACAATCCAGGCAGTGAATTCAGCAAAATCAAACTTCCAAGAGAAGACAAAGAAGACGAAGGATCTGATGAGTCAGCAGACGCAGCAAAATTAGACGCCGCTGACAAGAAAGGTAGCGATGGAAAACCATGTGAGAACTGTGAGACCGAAACAACAGAAACAGAAACCACAACAACAGAAACAGAAACCGCTCTTATGGAAATTGAATCATCCGTACATGCAAGTATGTCACGATGCAAAGGTGAATTCTGTGAAGCAGCATACCATTATGCATTTGATCTTTACAAAATTGCACATAACAATGCTAAACACGACTTCGATGATTTCAGTGCAGACAAAAAAATCATTGCTTTCTTCCGCACTACTGTTTCCAAACTTATTAAACGTAAAGAAGGTCGCTTACTTAACTTAACCAAACAAGCAGATGAATTGGAAAAATCATTGAAAGAAGCAGAAGGCTCCGATAAAGGTCCATTGATGAAAATTATCGATATGATCGCTGACCACAAAAAACGTGTTACTGATTCATGTGCAGTTATGAAAGGACGCTCCGAAGAAATGATTGCAGAACTTACCTCATTGAGAAATTGCGCAGAAGGCAAAGAATGTGGTGCAAGTGACCCAAAATCCCAAGAAGCAAGCTCTGATAAATCAGCATCAGAAGCAGCAGACAAACTTGCCAAAGAAGGTGAAGATGGTGCAAAAGCAGAATCAGCAACCGGTTCAGCAACCGGTTCAGCATCTGGTGGCGCATCAACCGGTGCATCAACCACCGTATCAAAAACAGGTGCAACTGGTGCACAAAACGCTGAGGCCATCTATGATGAATCCGCAAATTAAATAAGTTACGTACTGTTGAATTGATCTATTGCATTAATAGATGTTTAAAGATATATTCGTTTACACATTATATGTATGAAATCATATGAAAAAAATTTAGGATAGATATTTTCGAAAAATACATTTGAGATGAACAAATTCAGTGTACTTTCACTTTTTTACTAGAAAAGAAAAAAAGAGAGATGTTTCTATAAAAAATATTTTTTTTATTTAATACGAGTATATTGAATGGTTAAAATCTAAAGTTATAATATTTTTACACTTCTCGTGTTAAAGTAATATGCTCAATACTCAATCGCAAGAATAATATGTTATCCTACTATAGTAAAGCTCTAATGCACCTCTGCAAACTAATACTCTACAAGCACAAGTAGGTTTCTATCCTTCCAACATGTTCGAACGTTGAACGCGTTGGACGCCGGGGTCATTCGAAAACGGTGAGGTTGTCGAAGTGAAAGATCCTGTTGTGAACAACAACCGGTAACTATCCGGATAAAGATCT